>ERZ772909.18-NODE-18-length-172106-cov-6.178249_pt1 | contig 172106 bp, 141 predicted proteins | sample MGYA00511137_ERZ772909 | MGnify/ENA primary metagenome ERZ772909 (study PRJEB29015, sample SAMEA2738095) | human oral metagenome | biome: human oral; feature: human-associated habitat; material: saliva | place: China | collected 2270 ... | reverse complement strand
TCCTGAATGATCTCCATTAGGACAGTTATCATACACAACACTTACACTAGAAGAAACTCCTCATCAATTCTTTGGTTTTACAGTAATAGTAATCTTTTCTGTTGTCTCATTTCATTGATTGTCTCTCGCCTTAACCGTTACCGTATAGGTTCCACTCTTTTTAGGAGCACCTGAAAAGCTTACCTTCTTTTCTTTAGCATCAGTACTTTCTGGTTCAATTTTAGCTGTTACCCCGTCTGGGAGTCCTACAACTTCAATATCTCCCACAGCATCATTATCTTTTACCGTGAAAGTAACGCCATTTAAGTTTTTTCCTTTTCTTGTTGAAACTTCTTTAGTAGAAAGATCAATAGTCGGAGCTTGATCCAAAACAATCTTAACAGAAATTTTATCAGAAAGCCCATCCTGTTCACGATCACGAACAATGATATCTAAATCATACTGATTTTTCTCCTGGAAATTGAACGATCACTTAACTTTTAGCTGATTTCCTACCATTTCAAATTTATCATCATCTCCATCTAGAGTATAATATTGTGAATCTTCTGGATTAGGATCTATTACTTTAAGATCTAGTATAGAGGTTCCATCTGAAGTTGTATCTGGAATAATCACCTTATTATTATCATAATGTGACTGATCAAATTTCGGAGGTAAGTTAAAATCAAGCTTTCCCAAAGACATTGAGCTTGGATTTCAGACTTTATCCTTTACTTGAAGACAAACATATCTTCCATGTTTTGTGGTATCAGTAATTTCAAATGCTGTAGTTCCTGGAAAGAGCGGTGAATGTTCTTCAGGATTTGTACAGTCTTCTTGTCTAGAGAAAAAGTAGCCTACAGCACTTCGATCAAAGTTTGGATCAGTCTGCTCATCTTGAGTTCGGAGTCCCACCCCTCCTTCATTATCTTTTGCTGTAAATGAAAGTTTTGCAACCGTTCCATTAGTTTCATAAGCTATCGGATTAGGAGTAATAACTGGGCCTACCCTATCAATAGTAAATTCTGCACTTTCTTTATGTACTGGATTTCCCGCACTATCTTTAGCATCAATAGTGATAGTTGATTTTTTTACCTCCCCCTCTGCTGGAGCTGGAATAGTATAGTCACAAACTACCTCACTATCAGAAATCTTTGAACATTGATTAACTTCTTCACCATTAACTCTAATACTATTAGGATCAAGCTTGTGATCATCTGTAATAGTAATCTTAAGAGTAATATTTCCTGATGAAATCAATTGTTCTGGACTAATAGAGATCTCAGGAGCTTTATCATCTATAGTAAATGATTGACTATTATTTCCTTGAGCTCCATGAACATCAGTCACCTCAATACTTAGTTTCCCTGTTTTATCTCCATTTTCCAAAACCTCTCCCTCATAAAAACATTCAACCTTATTACCTTTATCATTCTTTATACTCATACCATCTTTTGATCCCTGACCTATACCTTGAAGTTCTCGCGATTCAATTGGATCCTTCTTTCCACTACACCTTATATTTTTAAAGTGAACACCTCCTGTAGCTTTTGCAACAAATTTAGCAATATCTGCAGCATCTGATTCACTACCTGGAGAATAAAGAGTAAACCTTCCTTCAAATATCCCTTTTGAAATAAGGGTTTTATTTTTAGATGAAAACTCAATAATTGGTGGAAATTTAATCGTATTGATATCTCCTAGATTTCATAAACGATCTTTACATTGAACAGACACTGTATGTACTTTATGATGATCCGACAACTCTTCTAAATCTGAAAGCTCAACAGCATTTTCATTACCAGGCTTCAGATCATATTCCATCGGCTGACCAGCTCTATTAACATAAGAAAGCAAACAACTTTCAACACCTGCACCTCATCTATCAGCTGGAAATTGAGGCAATGAAATCCTTGGTAGATTTACACCATTGTCAGTATTGATATGAACCTGTGGTAATTCAGGACCTTTGTTATCAATAAGATATTTTCCTTCTATGATTTTTGTAGTTACTCCATCAGTAATTTTTACTTTAACATTTCTTCCTTGTTCAGTAGATTTAACTACTAAACTACATTCTTTTTCTCATGGACTTGCTGTCTTTACAGTACAATTCACTTCAGCATTAGCCCCCGCTCCATCACCTACAACTTGCACCGAAATAGCTTCCTGATCACGAAAACTTGTTACGGTAAAAGTATCAGTAATGGTATCATTACTTTCTTTTAATTTAGAATCAAAATCTTCTACTTTTAGTCCACACTCTCTTCTATCTCGCCCAATCTTATATCCTTTCTTAATCAAACTATCTCTATCTTCTTTCTGATTACAATAAGGAGCTTCAATAGCAAGATTAAACTCACGATTAGCATTTGTTAACTTATTATTCCATTTATACAAAAGCCATTCATAATTCTCTCTAGAAAAACTTAAGGGTTGACTATTTTTATCAGTACGATAGATAAAGAAATCCCCCTTCATCAGAGATTTAGGATTCCAATCTGAAATATCAGCATTAAAAGAAAATGCATTTTGAAACATAGCCCCAATATTTTCTACCTTTTCAACATTCCACTTTCCCAGTCCACTTCCTTCAAAAGCTTTAGCATCCCTAAACATTGCCACCATACCTGTCACCTGACTAGTATCCCATTTTGAAAGATTTTGATTAAAACTTGTTGCTCAATCAAACATGTACTCCATACTCGTAACTTTTCCCGTTTTCCAGTTATCAAGCGGTTGATTAAACGAACTCGCTCAATCAAACATAGTCCTCATATCTTTCACACTACTAGTATCCCAATCATTTAATGGTTGATTGAAAGCTGTAGCTCACCAAAACATAGCATACATAGTTTCTACCTTACGAGTATCCCACTTATCTAATGGTTGATTGAAAGCTCTTGCTTTCCAAAACATAGCAGACATATCTTTCACACTACTAGTATCCCAACCATTTAATGGTTGATTGAAACTTGCTGCTCAGAGAAACATTCTAGCAAAACTTTCTACATTTTCCATATTCAAACAAGAAAGATCCTGATTAAAAGCAGAAGCTCATCCAAACATATCATTTACCCATTTTAACTTATTAGATGTCTTCCAATTGGTCAATGGTTGATTAAATGATGACGCTCATACAAACATTGCTTCAAGTTTTGTAACTTTACGGAGATCCCAACCACTTACATCACTGTTAAAGCTCGTTGCCTTAGAAAACATTCTATACATACTTACTACGTTGCTTGTGTCCCAATTGGTCAATTGGCTGATTAAATGCAGTTGCTCAATCAAACATATAATTCATAGAATAAACTTTACTAGTATCTCGATTTTTAAGTGGCTGATTAAATTTTCCCGCCCCTGCAAAAAGCGCACCCATATCTCATACACCACTTACATCCCACCAAGAAATATCTGTATTGAAATTTGTTGCTCCACTAAACATCCCACTCATATTTTTCAGATTATCAGTTTTCATCCCTTCCTCAAAAGTAATATTTCTAGATTGAAAATCCTTAAAAAAACCAGAAGCATTATCAGGGAAACGAACATCTTTTGCAAAACTAATCGTTATATCTCTAGTTGCTAAATCATAACGATTTTTGAAGTCATTCCATTTAATTCTATCTATTTTCCCATCTCCTGGATTAGCATTTTTTACGATCTTGAGTTCTCCACTATCCCAGGTTGCCTGGACACCTCCTCAAAGATCAAAAGAAGTAAGAGAAGTTAAATCTTCAGCCTTTGTAAAAAGACCTACTCCTACTAGAATAAAAAATCCTAGCACCCCGACTAATCATTTTTTCATATTTTTTAAATGAGATATAAAAAAGTTTAAAAATTTGATAAAAAACATATTTATCAACTTGAGTAAGTATAACGCCATAGCCCCCTAAAAACAAATTTTGTATCAATAAAATAACTACTTTTCGTTGACAAATTCAGTATTTTAGTACTAATAATAAAATTATTTTACAAAAAAGATTGAGAAAACAATCTCTTTTCATATTATGAAAGATACTTTATGTTGTTTTATAGCTCACATATGAATCTCGACCAAGCAAATCACATCGAATACGAACTTTATCTCAAAGGTCTCACAGAAGAAAACATTCGCAAAATCTCAGCAGACCTAGGAGAACCAGAACGAATGCTCCAGCATAGACTCAAGAGTCTTGAGGTATTCCACCAATTAGAAATGCCAAAATTCTGACCCGAAATCTCAGATCTCAATTTTAACGAACTGGTTTATTACGCCAAACCAAAAACCTGATCTCCAACCTATGTAAACGATCGAGACCAAGTACCTACCGAAATCAAACAAACTTTTCAAAGACTAGGAATCCCCGAGGCAGAGCAAAAATATCTTGCCGGAGCTGGAGGTCAATTTGACTCTACTGCAGTTTATCACAAGATCAAAGAAATCCGAGCAAAACAAGGCGTAATCTTTGAAGATATGAAAGAAGCGGTAATTAAATACCCAGATCTCGTTCAAAAATACTTTATGAAAACCGTTCCTATCAACGATCATAAATTTGCAGCTCTCCACGGAGCGGTTTGGAGTGGAGGAAGTTTTGTCTATGTACCAAAGGGAGTTAAACTCACTCAACCTCTCCAAGCTTATTTCCGTATGAATACCCTAGCTGGGGGACAGTTTGAGCATACCCTCATTATCATTGAAGAGGAGGCAGAAGCACAATACATTGAAGGATGCTCTGCTCCAAAGTACAACAAACTCTCGCTTCACGCTGGATGTGTAGAAATATCTGTAGGAAAACATGCCAAAATGAGATATTCATCAGTAGAGAACTGGTCACTCAATACCTATAATCTCAACACCAAAAGAGCCATTGTTGAAGAGCATGGCCTCATGGAATGGATTGGTGGGAATCTCGGTTCTGGAGCGACAATGCTCTATCCTTGTTCAGTACTCAAAGGAGACTACAGCAAATCTGACAATCTCTCCGTAGTAATGGCATCCAAAGGGCAAAACCAAGATGTAGGAGCAAAAGTTATTCACCTAGGAAAATACACTACTTCAAATATCATTTCCAAATCCATCTCCACCCAATGAGGAATTTCTACCTATAGAGGATTGGTAAAAATCGGGAAAAATGCCACAGGTGCACTTGCTGGAATCAACTGTGATGCGCTCATCCTCGATGAAAAATCTATTAGCAAAACCATCCCTGTCATCGAATCTGAAAACGCAGATGCAATCGTATCTCACGAAGCCTCAGCTGGAAAAGTTGATGAAAATCAGATTTTTTATCTGATGAGTAGAGGTCTTGAGGAGGAAAAAGCAATGTCATTACTGGTAAATGGCTTCATCTCCGGAGTTGTAAAACAACTTCCTCTCGAATATGCAGGAGAACTCAATAGACTCATCGAACTTGAGATGGAAGGAAGTGTTGGATAAAAAATATTTGCTTTTTACTTGGTCGAAAAATCATTATTATGAATAAAAAAATCAAAATCTGACTTTTTATTCTATTTACCCTTATTGGGACAGGAATATCGTCTACACATGCCTATCAAGAGCTCATGATTGAAGAAAGATGAGGAAAACCTATCAGAGTTATCAAAGTAGTTCTTGATGGAGAACATTTTGTAGTAGCCTCCCCTGCTGGCCTCTGATGAGACACCACAGAAAACCTCGCAAAAAAAGTCTGAGGAAATACCGCGATCAATGCGGCTTTTTTCTGCCCAGATGACTACAGCAACTGTAGAATCAATGGGAAAAGGGTTACTCATACCATTTCCGAAAGAGTATTCCTCTGAGATGGGAAGTCTCGAAGCCCTTTTTGGTGAGATACGAGTATTAGAGCGATTTTCTCTTTTGACAAAGAAGGAAAACCATTTTTTGTACAAAAAAATAGTGGACTTCATGATGAAGGCCTCCGAAGTAATATCAATCAAGACAAACTTGATCAGATTTATTTTTGAATTTGAAACTTTCCTGTCCTCTTGCTCGAAGGAGAAGATGTAGTAAAAGCTTATGTAAACTACATCGACTCCAAAATGAGCTGAAGCGCAAACAGAAACTTCATTTGCTCAACTCAAGATTGAAAAACAGTCTATATGGGAGTTATTTGAGGGATTAGCGTAAAAAAACTTGCTCCTTACCTAAGGGATCACCTCGGATGTCGAAATGCCCTCTCTCTTGATGCCTGAGCCAGTACCGCAATGGTCTATGAGGGAAAAACTCTCGATAGAAGCCCAAGAACAAGAGTAATGGACGCTTTTGTCGTACTTACCAAAGCCCAATATCAAAAACTTACCGGCTCTACCCCTAATGGACAAGCTGATAAAATCACAGGATACCAAGGGTATCTGCCAACTTCTGGAGATTTCCAGAAACTCAGCAAAATCCAATCCTCTCTAGATCAAATCTTCCTTATGTACGGGAAAAACAAATATAAACAAAAATTTATCAATCGCATCCGCAAGATGATTTCTCCTGAACTCTCCCTCGCAGACAAATGGCTCTACAATCAGCTTCTTATCTCACTTTATACCATCGATACGATGCAATAATGTCCACTAAAAGACAAAAAATCTGACTCTGAACCTGGAAACTCTCCTGACCTCAAGCTATTGATACGATCAACTCTGCTCTCAAACTAGGATATCTCACTATAGATACAGCCTGGATCTACCAAAATGCCCCAGAAATCGCCTCTGCCATCAAAGAATCATGAGTTCCTAGATCAGAACTATTCATCACGAGTAAAACACGATTTGACTACATTCCCAACTACCAAAAACACCAATTTCAAAAGTCAGACTTTTCTTACTCTTTACGAAAACAAAGATTTGAAAAACATTTACAAGAATTAGAAACAAACTATCTAGATGAACTTTTAATTCATCGACCCACTCGAGAAGAAAACGACCTTGCCCTATTTGAAATCCTCTCCTCCTACCAACAAAAGGGAATCATCAAACATATTTGAGTATCAAATTTTCCGCTCTCTTACCTCAAACAGCTTCACTCAAAGCTCCCGATCCCTCTCTCTTGCAATCAAATCGAGCTCCACCCTTGTCTTTTTGATCCAGAGATGATCTATTATACAAAAACCAACAACCTGCAAATCATTGCCTATTCACCGCTTGCTCACTGACATCTCCTCAAAAATCCTATTATCAAGCACATTGCAAAAAAACATCAAGCAACCCCAGCTCAAATCTGTATTGCTCGATGTTTAGCTCAATGAGTAAGCCTTATAGTTAAAGCAACTACTCCTGAAAAATTAGTCCAAAACCTGAATTCAGAAAAGATCATTCTTGATCATCAGGATTTTGATCTTATTGCTTCACTTCCCAAAAACCATCGTTATAATAATCCCCCATTTTCTCCTACTTGGGACTAATCTTCATTAAACTTTTCTGAAACTGGAACAGATTGAAACTCTCTTGCATCCAAAATTGAATCAATCAAAATCAAAGTTTCTCAAAGTGCTCTCTTATTTTCATGCAATAAAATAATATCTCCAGGTTTAACCTTAAGTAAAGTTTCCTTCATCTTTTCACGAGACACTTTTTTATCCCAATCTCTGGTATCAATATCTCGAAATACAGGATTTTGATATCATTTTTCTTTCAAATAAGCAGAAAAATCTGACCTAAAATCTTGTTTTACCTTTTCTCCATACGGATAACGAAAATATTTAGGTCTCGGTTGTCCTATTTTAGCAAAATTAGTCTCAACCTTTTCCACATTCTCTTTAGCATCAGAAAGGTTTGTATATTTTTTAAAATTTTCATGAGCATAAGAGTGACTTCCGAGTTCATGACCAGCATCAACCAAATCCTTAGCAACTTCCTTGTATTTCTCTCCAACATTCTGCCCAACTCGGAAAAACGTTGCCTTTTGTCAAAGAGAATCAAGCATCTTTAAAATCTCTCTAGTATATTTATTAGGCCCATCATCTAGAGTAATAAAGACCTTATTTTCTATAGAATGCAACATGCGTTCTCTCCTTTGCGAAAAACTATCCTGCATACGAGAAAAATCCAAATCTAGAGACTCATCAGTTTTATTTTCAATAGAGCCTGTACCTTCATTCTCCTTAAGAACATTTACAAAACTATCTCTAATAGTATTATTCAATTGTGATCCGTGTTTCTGAGTAGGGTTTTGACATGTTGCAACAAGCCCTGCTCCCAAAAGAAGATATTTTAACTTCATGAGTAGAATAGAATCAATAAAACAACACACAATATATCATTTTAATCACAAATGTCAAGACTATTGAAAGAGAATTAGCTTGTATCTGAAGATATTTTGAATATAAGAAAACTAATTTATTTACAGAGAAGAACCATGGAAAAAGCTCCTCTTATCTCAATCGTCATTCCCGCAAGAGTACAAAATTCTCAGCTCCTAGTAGACATTTTACACTGCTTAGAAAGACAAACTTTCCAAGATTTTGAAGTAATTATTGTTTGTGATAGATTCTTCTCTCACTTAGAATGGGAAATCTTACAATATCTCCTCTCTATAAAAACAAAAATAGCCTCAAAAATCAGACTTTTTTCTCATTTCAATAGCAATTTCACTCCAAAATCAGCATGAGGGGCCTCTTATGTAAGAAACTTTGGAATACTACAAGTAAAAGGAGAATTCATCCAGCTCTTCGACGATGACAATCGCTTTGATCCAAACTATCTAGACACTGCACTTAAACTCTACAAAGAAAAGAAAAATGAACTCAAAAGCGAGGTAGTAATCACGCCAAGCCTCTACTATAGAGACACTCCCAATATCCAAAACCAAGGATTTTTAAAATACAACTATCGACTTGCAAGACCGCAAATCAATTTTCTCTCTCCCGATCAAGATCTAACGCAAATTCAGATGTTTAGCGGAAATGGAGTATTTGCAAATGCAAAACTTATGCAAACTACGCTCTACGACGAACAAATCGCCCGAATCGCAGAAGACTTAGATTTCACCTATCGTTTACACAAAAAAGGAGCAAAAATCCTAACCTTTGCCAATCTCAAAATCCAACACTTTGAAAGAGAAAAAAACATCTTGGAGCAAGCCTGGATCTGAACTCCTCTCTCCGCAGAACAAAAAATCAAAAATATTTTCATCCGACACAAAAAACATGCAAATTGGGCTCAGTTTTTGATCTTTATTTTGCGAAGTTCTCGAGGGATAGCGCTCTGGCTTTCTATCAAAGCCCTCTACTACGGAGAAAATCAAAAATTCCCAATTCTCATGGGAATTTGGAAGGGATACTACAGAGGATGGAAATCCCTCTTCTCACGTTAAGTCTGAGCATAAACAAGAAGAATCTTATCAGTATAGGGAGAAGGATAAATATCGACCTTAGAAAAATAAGTTGAAAGCTGACTTTTTAGAGCATTCCATTTTTGAAGATCAAGATCTGAGAGAATATGTATCTCTGCAATCAGATTTTTGATCTTTTTTCGATTCTCTGGAGAAAGATCAGACAAAACCTCATATTCCATACCTTCAATATCAAGCTTAAGCACATCGATCTGATCAATAGCATGATTATCTAAGTAATAATTAAGATTTTCACAATGTACCGTTTGAAGCTGACCTTTCGAGTTCAAAAAAGATGATGTCTGAGATGATTGCATCGTTTTCTCAGGATTAAAGAAAAACTGATAATCTCAAGCTTGTTTTGCCAATCCAAAGCTATTAAAAACAATCTGATCTGAAAAATCCTCCAGATTCGCTTTTGCTTGCTCAACAAGCTGAGGAAAAGGCTCAAAAAAATGAATTACTAATTCTGGATTTTGTTTCAATGCCCAAAGTGAAAAATATCAAACATAACCTCCAATATCAAACACACTTTTTGCTCAAGCAAGACTTTGTTTTATCATCGCATATTCTTCAGTAACGAAAATCTCATGATACAACGCCTTATTGTAATCTTTCATCATAACAAAAAAGACTAAAAATCTGATTTTCAAAGTCTGTTTTTCTCCTAACGGAATGCAAGAGTTTTTCCATTGAAAAAAAGAAAGGAATCGCTACAGTTAAGATCAGATTTATTTATTTCTTTGCACACATGCAAAAGATTATCAAAGGACTAACCGTTTACAAAATAGGATACTGAGGAATTGGAATCGCCAGCCTTCCTGATGGAAAGAAAGTTTTGATCAAAGGAGGAGCATTACCATGAAGTATCGTAGATGTTCGCGTAGTCAAAAACAAAAAAGATTATATTGAAGCACACTTGCTTGAAATCAGAAAATATGATGAAAAAATCATCAATGGGACCCCGCTTTGTGCTCATTTTTTTTCTCCAATTTGGGAGCAAAATCAGCCAGCTCACAAAACAGGCTGTGGAGGTTGCAAGTGGCAAGTTATGACTTATGAATCCCAGCTTGCTCTCAAAGAATCAATTATCAAAGATGCTTTTTCAAAACTCAGTAAAACGCATCAAATCAACTTTTTGCCAATTGTGGGCTCTCCATTGGAAAAGGGATATAGAAATAAAATTGAATTTAGTTTTGGAGTATACAAACAACTCAATGATACCTTCAAAAAAGCAAAAAAATCCTGAACTCCCGAACAAGAACTTCTTGCTCAAGGACTAGAAAAATATGCTGTTGACTCTGATTTTAATATTGGGTTCCACAAACAATGAGAGTTTAGCAAAATCGTAGATGTAGACTTATGTGGATTGATTAGCGAAAAAGCAAATCAGGTTTTTGCCTATTTTAAGAAACTTTGCTTAGAGTCTGGTCTCCCTGTCTATGACCAAAAAACTCATCAAGGATTTTTCCGCCACCTAGTACTAAGAGAAGGGGTAAATACGCATCAAATGATGATCAACCTCTCCGTATCCAACGAAAATCTCAGTGATGAAAAAGGAGAAACACAACTTCGAGAACAATTTTTAGAAAAGATAAAAGCTGACTCATTCCTTCAAGATCAAGTTTCGACAATGATTATCAGCTACAACAACGGACTTGCCGATGTAGTAAATAACCCTGAAACTGAAATCAAAACCTTCTGGTGAGAAGGATCAATCTATGAAAAATTATTTTTCACTCAAAAAGAGGGAGAATGTGAAGCGATATTCAGGATTTGACCTTCTTCTTTCTTCCAAACCAATACTCTAGGAGCGCAACTCCTCTTCTCAACTGCAATCAAAATGACAGGAAAAATAGAAGGTAATGTATTGGATCTGTATTGTGGAGCGGGAAGTATCGGGATTTCTCTCCTCAAGCAAGGACTCTGAGAAGAACTTATCGGAGTAGAAATCGTAGAAAAGGCTATTACCGACGCTTGGCACAATGCAAAAATCAATGGAATCGAAGACCGTGTATTCTTTGTAGCCTCCCCTGCAGAAAAAATGCTCATCAACTATCCAGAACTTGAAACCAAGATCAAAAATATTGGACTGGTAGTAATCGATCCTCCTCGTGAATGACTCCATCCAAATGTCATCTCTTACCTCGGAAACTTGAAAAAAGAATATCAATTCAAACTCTTATACATTTCTTGCAACCCTATCACGATGGCAAGAGATGTCGAACTCCTGTCTACTGAAGGATTCAAATTTTCTCAAGTACAGCCAGTAGATATGTTTCCTCAAACACATCATATCGAATGTATCACTGTGCTGGAATAAAGAGGCATTATCAACAGAAAAAGAAAGAGAAGTTGATTTCACTTCTCTTTTTTGCTTATATCTGCTATGAGGTTTGTTTAAAAAATAACCGAACTTTTTTAATCCGGTTTTCTTTTTTCATTTATATCTAATTGCAGGAAACAATCTTTCCATCATTAGCATTACAGGACAGTAGAATCTTGTTCTCTACTTTTACTATTACTTGTGCAAACTCAGGACTTCCTGTTGCCTCTCCTCTTTCTCTTGAGAGATTTACTGCTTGTCCTCTTGCGATAGTATCTGCACTTTGCAGTTTTGGTGCTCTTTTGTAGTTGATAATTATAATTTCATTGCTACAATCACTCACTCAACATTCAGCATTGATAAATTCAGGGAAATTATTTTTTTCAGCTTGATTGAGCTCATTAATTCTTTCCATCCTTGCTTTTGTAACCTGTGCCAGTTTTTCTTGTCTGGTTTGAGTCTCTTGAGCATTATTTCAATTATTCTTTGTCCCTGCCATGATTATAACTAAAAATCAAATCCCAACTGCAATTCATATTGTCTTCCAGTTTGTATCTTTCTTTTTTTCTTTTTCAATATCATTTGAAGCTTGTGATAACACTTCTACATAATCAGTCTCACAATCAGGACAAACATACCTATTCTTTGAGGCAAAAAGATAATACAAGATACCTCAAATTACAGGGAAGAACAAGAATAGAATCCAAAAGATAACTGGATTGTAGTCTCATTTGATTTCTTTAGTTATTCCGTGGAATCAGCATTTTGGACAACGAATGTTTGCTGGTCATTCTTTCAGAATTTTACATCTTGAAAAATCTCCGATTCAGCTTTTATTTTGCTTTATTTCTTGCTCTAAAAATTCTCAACAATGCTTGCATTTTTTTGCTTCTTCCTGAATTTCTTCTGCACAAAAAGGACATTTTTTCATAACAAAAATAGTAAGATATAAATAATGGTTATTATATGTTTTTTTATGTACAAAGTCAAGGGAAGAAAAAAAAGCCTCCCACCTCTCTTAAGAAGGATTTTTTCAAAAAAGAAAAAGAAGCCTGACTATTTGTCAGAGCTCCTTTATTAAGGAGTAGCAGAGTAATCTGCCACTTTTATAGGTTATAGAAGAACCTAGAGGCTTGCCCACAACTTATGGTTCTTAGGACAATTTAATCTTCCAAGGGTAGTATAATTATATTAATTTTATCAGAAATTACAAGTGAAAGGACAGGGAGTTCTTTCATAGACATACAGAGAATAGAAGAACTTAATACATTCCACCCATTCCTCACATACCAGCTTCTGCACCATGACTATGTCCGCAGTTACATTCTGACTTTGGGAGATCAACGATAACAGTTTCTGTAGTGAGGAACATTGCTGCAGTCGATACCGCATTTTCCAGCGCTACTCTCAACACCTTTGCTGGATCAATAATTCCTGAAGTAAATAAATCCTTAAAAGTCCCTTCTTTAGCATCAAAACCAAAGTTAATTTGATCAGATTCTTTTACTTTTTCTACTACCCGATCTCACTTGAAACCTGCATTGTCTGCAATTTGCTTTACAGGATATTGAATAGCATTTTTTACAATTTCGATCGCTACCTGCTCATCTGGATCATCAAATTTCACGGCATCCAATACCTTTGAAAGCTGAAGCAAAACACTTCCTCCCCCAGCAACGATTCCTTCTTCAATCGCAGCTCTAGTAGCATTAAGAGCATCTTCAATCTTGTATTTCTTGTTTTTCATTTCCATTTCAGTTGCAGCTCCCACCTGGATCACCGCCACACCTCCTACGAGTTTTGCAAGTCTTTCTGCCAATTTCTCTCTATCATAATCAGAAGTAGTTTGAGAAAGCTGACCTTTGATCTGGTTTGCTCTCGCTTCAATCTCATCAGGATTTCCTTTTCCAGAAACAATCACCGTATTATCCTTTGAAGAGATAACTTTCTCGGCCTTACCGAGCATATCAATAGTAGTATCTTCTAGCTTGATTCCAAGTTCTTCTGTAATCAAAGTTGCTCCAGTTACCACAGCAATATCTCTAAGCATTTCCTTCTTCCTATCCCCAAATCCTGGAGCTTTAATAGTAAGAATATTGAGCATACCTCTAATCTTATTGAGAACCAAAGATGCCAAAGCTTCTCCATCTACATCTTCAGCAATGATTACAAAATCTTTTTTTCCTGTAGCAGCTACAGATTCAAGCACTCACAAAATCTCTTTGATAGAGCTAACTTTCTTGTCAGTAACAAGAATATATGGCTTTTCTACTACTGCCTCCATTCTCTGAGTATCAGTTACCAGATAAGGACTAGAATATCCTTGATCAAATTGCATTCCCGTTTTGATCTCCTTGGTAAGCCCAATAGATTTTCCTTCTTCTACAGTAATAGTTCCATCCTTCCCAATCTCTTCAAATACCTCAGAAATCAGGTTTCCAACTTCTTCATCTTGTGCAGAAATAGTCGCTACTTGTCTAATCTTTTCTGGACTATCAACAGGTTGAGCCTTTTGATGAATTTCATGAGTAAGGATTTCAACTGCCTTGCGAAGCCCCTTTCCAAGAGAAAAAGGATTCACACCAGATCTTACATATCTAAGACCCTCTTTTGCCATAGCATGTGCCAATACTACAGTAGACGTTGTTCCATCTCCAGCTTCTTTATTGGTCTTTTCTGCTGCCTCCTTGATCATGTTCGCTCCGATATTCTCTGACTTATCTTCAAGTTCAATCTCCTTTGCCACAGTTACCCCATCATTAGTCACAATAGGACCACCATAACTTCTCTCAAGAATAACATTTCTTCCCTTTGGACCGATCGTTACTTTAACAGCATTTGCCACAGTTTCAATTCCTGAAAAAATACTTTTTCTAGCATCATCGCCAAAATGTAATGTTTTTGCCATAATTGTTTTATAAAATAAGATAAAAATTCTGATTTTTTCACCATTTTTTGTCTAATTCCTTAATTTAGATTCTCTTGTACTGCTCTTGAAAAGGGATACGGAAACGTGGACCATGAATTCCACCTTCATCACGAATTCCACAAGTAACTACGAGAGAAACCTCTGCTCCTCTTGGAAGCTTCAATATCTTTTTAATTCTATTTGAATCAAATCACTCCAATGGACAAGTATCATAATTCTGTTCTGCCATTGCCAACATAAATGTTTGAGCTACCAATGCACAGCTTTTGTGAACAACGGTATTCATATCAGATTCTGAAACCTCACGAACTATTGGTCTAAAAAATCCAACAATCCATGCAATAGTTTTCCTTCGCATACCCAAAAGTCCACAAAAACGAGAGTATAAACTAGGAACGAGTTTTTTATAATAATCTTCAACTTTTTGAATTCTTCAAGCTATTTTATCCTCTGGAGCAGTTTGTCTAATATTGTCTACATTATCTTGAAAGACAGCTTGAGCTCTTTGAGCATAGAGATCTTGACGAGTTACAAAAACAACGACCTCTTGTGCGGTCTTCACAGATCACTGCCCAAAACATGCCTCTGCAATTTCAGCCAATACCTTTGGATCTACAATATGATATGCCTCCCAAAGCTGCAAATTTGAACTAGTCGGTGCCAACTGTGCAAGCTCAAGACAATGCTGAACAGCCTGCGTATCAATACGATTTGTTTTGCTATATCTACGAACAGCGCGACGATATTCCAATAATTTCTCTAACATTAGAAATATACTAAATATAAAATACCTGTACTAATTAGCTTTCCATAATATCTGCGAGCCTTTTTAGTGGATCTTCTGTAGATTTTGTAGTTGAAGAGGTAGACTTTACTGTAGAAGAGGACTTTCCTCAAGAAGTCTGATTTCTTACATTATAAAGCAATTTAATAAGCTTTTCATAAGTAATACTCTCATTCTTTTTATAAGAAAGCTCTCCGACATCTAATCCTAATCCAGAAGCCCTATCAAAATACCCTTGAGCCCAATGTCTACCTCCCCTGGTCGACTCATCTTGAGTACCATCAATAATCCTCATTACCAATGCTACAGCCTGACCATTAGTCAACTTTCGCAAGGGATAAAGAGAACCATTTTCACCATTGAGAACACCATAAGCACAAAGTTTTTGCAAATCCACCTGATACTCCGGATCTGCCTTAGATAAATCTCTAGCATTACAAGTTCTAGCCTGGTATTCTTTAAGTGCAACCTTATCTATGAAACGCACAAGAATAGGTGCAAACTGAGCCCTAGTAATGTTTTTTTGACCTTGATCCGTACTAGAGGAATTTATAAGATTGTACTGATATGCCCAATCAAATGCCTCATGCGCAAAAGTTCCATTTACCAGACAAGCTATTATGATAGCAGCTCAAAAGATTCGCTTCTTCATGTTTGTATAAAAAAGTTTTAAAAATCAGATTATTGTGCCTGTTTTGCCATAATATAAGACTGTTTCATAACAAGATATTTTACAGTCTTTCATTCTTCTTCTACTTCAAGCTCATCAAGAGCATATTTCCCAAAATATACAATATCTCAAATTGCAACATCGATAGGAGCTCTTGAACCATTTTCAAGGATTTTCCCATTTCCAACAGCAACAACCTCTCACTTTGAAGGTTTTTCATTACTTTCTGGAAGAAGTATTCCTGACTTTGTTTGAGTTTCTTGAGCTAAAGGCTTCACAATAATGTGATCCTCCAATGGAATCAGTTTTGTCATTTATTTGTATTAAGAGAATAAAATATATCACCAAAATAAAGATAGTGCTATGATTATAATTATGGAAACAAAAAAATCAAGAGAAAGATCATTATTCTTCTTCATCTTCAGCAAAATCTTCAACTACAATAGTCCTCCCCCATCTAATTCCCTGAATAAGAAAACAAAATCCCATAATCATCAACACCAATCCAAAAAGAGAAATCAGGGTTAAGACCATTGCAAAACTATTTAATCCAATAAAAATAGCACTCAATATAATCAAAACTCCCATAATCCAAAGAAGAGAACTATAAGGAAGACCTACTTCTTGCCTAGCTTTTGCAATACTAAGCAAATTATATCAAAAGATCGCTAAAATTATCGCCAAAATCACAACCCCAAGTGAGAGTATAAACTGCATAATAGCTGGAAAAAACAAAATCAACAGACTAAAAACAAGCTGAGAAAAAGCAGCTAAAATCAGATTTCTTTTTAAGTTTGAATCTGGTTGATCAACCAAGAAAAAAAGAGAATAAAGCAAACTCAAAATACTTTCAACAGCAAAAATAATCACAATCGTTTGCAAGCTTTCTCCTGGGAAAAACAATAAAATTCCTCAGAGGACCATTAACAACAACCCCTTAAAAATCAAATAACTCTTCATGATAATTTTATCAAATAAATTTTTGCACTTATAGAGAGCAATATAAAGCTTATATGAGTTTTTCTCAAAGATGCAAGTGTTTTTCATTAGAGAAAAAAAGAAGTCTGATTCAAGTTTTCCTTCCACCAAAGCACAATAAACTTAAAAATAAAAAACGCTTGATTTTGTATTAAAAATCTCCATACTCAAAATAAAACTTCATTTCGTCAAAAAAAACTATGACAGAACTCAAACCTTTTCTTAAAACCACACCGAGATACCTCAATATTCTCGCACAAAATGGAATTTCTACTATCAAATCTTTTTTCAATTATTTTCCTAGAACCTATGAAGATCGCGCCTCTATCCAGCCACTTAACAATCTCCAAATTAATGAAAAAGGAACAACAGCCACAAAAGGAAAAATCATCTCAAAAAAAGTCATTCGCCGCTGATCCAAAACACTTTATGACATCACTTTCTCAGATGAAAACTGAGCATTGGGAACTATCTCAATTTTTAATTCAGGATACTTAGCGAGCAAAATCATCGAAGATCAACGATACATCATTGTAGGAAAACCAACTTTCAAATATGGGAAAACAATCTTTTCTCATCCTGACATCGTCCCCTCTTCTGAAAGCTGAGAAGTGCAACATCTCCACAATTCAGGACGCATATTCCCGGTTTACTCTGAAATGAACGGAATCAAACCCGGACGATTCGCTCAAAAAATTCGAGACAATCTAAACCAAATCCCAAATTATTTTTCAGAATATCTTCCAAACCAATTTCTAAAAGATTTTTCACTTCTTTCTGTCCCTGAAACTATTAAAAACATCCACTATCCAGACTCTCATAATCTCAAAAACCAGGCTCTTCATAGAGTATTTTTTGACCGCCTCCTCAGAGTCCAACTCTTTTCACTAATGAACAAACAAAACTACCAATCTGCAACTAAACAAATTTCCACAGATCAACAGCGAGATATCCTCAAAAAAATGCTCTCTCTCCTCCCCTTTGAACTTACTACTGCACAAAAAAAAGTTGTAAAACAGATTATTGATGACTTTCATTCAGGGAAACCTATGCTTCGCCTCCTCCAATGAGATGTCTGAAGTGGAAAAACCATCGTTGCAACACTTGCTGCTTATTACATCCGTACTGTTTTCTGAGGACAAACTGCCTTTTTAGCACCTCTTGAAGTTCTAGCGACCCAACACTACCGCACCATAGCAAAATTTCTCCTTCCTCTAGGAATAAGAGTAGAATGCATCACCGGTTCTTTAACAAAATCTCAAAAAGAAAAAATCAAGTCAGACCTTAAATCATGAGCAATCCATGTCATTATCTGAACTCACGCACTCCTACAAGAGGGAATTGATTTTCAAAACCTCCAATATGTCATCATCGATGAGCAACACAAATTTTGAGTTAAACAAAGAGCTTTTTTTAAACAATTTAACTCACCTCACATTCTACAAATGTCTGCTACTCCGATTCCAAGATCAATGGCAATTGCTTTCTTTGGAGAGTTCGATGTTTCTATTATTGATCAACTTCCTTCTGGAAGACTCCCAATTCAAACTAAAATCATTTCAACTAATGAAGAAACTAAACTCAAGCCTTGGATTTTAGACAAAATAAACAAAAATCAAAAAATCTTTATCGTAACCCCTCTAATCGAAGACTCCGAAAATCTTGATGAAGTCCTCTCTGCACAGTCAACCTTTTACGAAATGCAAGCACTTTACCCTGAATTAGACTGAAAAATCTGACTCCTTCACGGAAAACTCAAACCAAAAGAAAAAGATCAAATCATGTCCGACTTTAAAAACGGGAAAACAGTAATGCTAGTCTCAACAACCGTTATCGAAGTAGGAGTTGATATTCCAGAAGCTACGGTTATGATTATCAAAAACGCTGAAAGGTTTGGCCTTGCACAGCTTCATCAGCTCAGAGGAAGAATCGGAAGATCATCTCTACAATCTTACTGTTTTCTCCAAACTCCCAAAAAATCAGGAGATAGCTACAACCGTCTAAAAGCTATGGAAGAAACGACTGATGGATTCAAACTTGCACAATTAGATCTAGAAAATCGTTGATCTGGAGAAATTTTAGGTACGATGCAATCTGGAATCTCAGACATTCCTATCGAGATTCTCACAGACATGACATTTCTCGAAAAAGTACAAAAAGGAGCTCACTGGCTCCTCTCTCAATATCCAAACTTGGAAGGACTCCCAAAACTCCAAGCCTTCCTCAATGAAAAAATTTGAGATATCATGGCATAAGACACAAAAAATATGAAAAAAAAACAATAAATCAGACTTTTATTGTCTTTTTTTGTAAAAGGAAACAATTTCAAAAGTATCTGGTTTCAGAAATTTCAATTATACAATCCAATCCTTACTCCATGGCAAATACAAATGAGAAATCAAATTTTTCCTTGGGGATTCTGTAAGTCTTTGTCCATTTCTTCTATACCAATCCAAGTCCCTAGGCAATTTCTGAACAATCTCTCTCCCCATCTTATCAATCTCATCTGTTCAAAGAAAACAAATTTTTTTAAGCATCTTGGCTTTCTCTGTTCCTGCCTCTTCACTATGCTGCTCCAAAACATGCGTTAACGCTTTTTTGTAAAAATAACTGAAGTTCTACCAACCCTTTTTTCAGCTAAAACCTCAGAACTTACTGAGTTATTCAAAACAACCCCCATCAGGTAAACAACAAAGTTAAAAACACTAAAAGTATATCTGTTTTTTTCAAAAAAGCAAATTATAAAAAAAATCTTGACATTACTCAAAAAAAAGATATATATAAATCATCTTTGCAATTCCGCAAAGATATAAAACAAAAAGAATATGAATAGAGACAGAAAAGAAAACGTTGTAAAAATGCTCTTAGATGGAAAGCTTCAGGATTCTAGGTTCATGCTTGAGCTTTCTGAGATCCGAGCTAATGGACTTTCCGAGAACCAAGCTCGACATAAAAGGGAGTGGGAAGCAATACAAGATAGTATAAAAAAACATGGCGATCGTGGTTTTGATGGTCAAAAAGAAGCTATCAACTCAACCTTCACCTCCACAAGAGAGTCAATCGAAAGAAAGTACAGCAAGCAAGTTGAACTTTATACGCAGGCGTGTACGATCAAGATTGAAGGCGGACACCTCTTCTTATCCATTACGGAACCAATGCCGTATGGACTCATTCCCCAACAAAAAGCAGACCTCCTTGAAGCCCACTCTACAAAAAGAAACAAGGCACAAGAGATCTCAATGGGCGAAAAGAAATTTATTCTTTTCGACGCTAAGATCGAAATTCCTGAAAACCTTCTCAACGAAGATCCTAGAAAAAATGAAGAGTTTCAAGACTGGATCTTAGACGCACTAAGAAAAAATGTTCTGTTCGGTGTATTTCTCGCAACAGAATGGGCGTCTGATTTAAAATATCAGATCGCCTAATCACACAACAACTCAACACAAAAAACCCACTCTGAATCAGGGTGGGTTTTTTACAAACAAACTTGCAAAAAAACAAAATCTGACTATACTATACAAATGTTTAGATACCTTCATCGCCATGCTCCTCCAAGAAGTCAAAATTTCAAACCTTTTAAGTTTCCCTTACTATCCAGATCTAAGAAAAGCAGAACCTATTTCTTTTTTTTCACAAGGAGGTTTTGAGGGAATGAGAATCCTTATTGGGAACAACGCTTCAGGGAAAAGTAATTTTGTAACCATCATAGAGGAATTTTTCTCAACCCTCATCTATGATTTCAACTACAATACCTCATACCTTACTGATCCTGAGTTTCCTATGAGATCATGTATTTCCCTACTCAAAAACACCACCACAAACCTCCACCCAAATACAAAATACCCAGACAAAAGCTCTAAAATTCAGATTTCTATACAACTATCTTCAAACGACTTTGAAAACATCTGATTTGTCTGCAAATATTACAAAAAAATCAATCATCTTATCAAGACCTACTCTACCCTGCCATTAAGTTTTCCTACATTCTCACTAGCTGATGTCCAGAGCAAAAAACAAAGCCTAACATTAAATGCAACTTTTGACGAAAAAATCCAAGAATTTTTTATAGACACCACAGTTCTTGACGAATACGATCTCTTCATCCTTCAATGTATCCAATACCAAAAACTCCTCCAGATCCTCATCACTATTTTTAATGAAAAAGAAAAAAAACCTGAAGAAAGAAAACGATATCTCCTCAAAAAGACTTTCTCAATCATAAATACCCAGAGAGACACCTTTCAGTTCAACAACTTCATCGATCCACACGACCTTATCAACGATATTCATTACAACAAAAAAAGCCTCTCAGGATACTCTAGCACCATAGGGAAACTACGAAGTATTTTTGAAAATTTTTCTCAAAACCAACTCTTAAGCGCAGACAATTCAGAATCCGATATGCAAAAAAAGCTAGAAAAATCTGTCTTTTTCCGCTCTCTTTCTTCAACCATTGAACGCTTCCTCTGAAAAAAACTCCTTGTAGAATACATCAACCATAGTATCAGTCTTTCACTAATCGATCAAAGTAAAATACCAGTCTACTTCAAAGAACTCAGTAGTGGTGAGAAATCCCTCTTGATGATTATTTTTGCTCTTTACGGGAATGATCTAGAAAACGGCTTTTTAATTATCAATGAGCCAGAGCTCCACCTTCATCCACAAATTCAAAAAGAACTCGCATTAACATTTGAAAAGCTCACGGGAAACCAGAATTCTCAATTTATTCTTTCAACAAACTCTCCGCTCTTCATCAATGAAAATAATATTACCAACGTGTACAGAGTATATAAAGATGAAAATCAGACCTCTAACATCATATGTCCAAAGATCAATGTCGACTATGATGATGCAACGCTAATCCACATGCTCAAATTTGAAAATCTATCAAAAATATTTTTTGTGAGCAAAATTATTCTCGTAGAAGGAGACACCGATGCCTATTTTTTCAGTTTTTACCTTAACTATCTCAGATCTCTCCCAGAATGGAAAAATAAAATCTCAGATTATGAAGTCATTAATATCAACGGAAAATGATCAGCAAAAACCTGGATCAGATTTCTCAATAAATTTAATATTAGCAACTTTTTTATTTGAGATCGAGACAATACCGTTGATTACTGATTTTTTTCAAAAGCAGAGCTCAACAAATTCTATCTCCTAGCAAACAAAGCCATAAAACAAAAAGAAGAACATGAAAAATACACCGATTACTACAACAGACTAGTAAGAACAATCCTAACATTCAGTCCTAAAAAGTACAGAGCAATCATCAAAGGAATTGAAAGACTCTACAATGATAATGTTTTTATCCTGAAAGAATGAGCAATTGAAAGTTACATTTCAGTCGAAAGAAAAGGATTAGGACAGGTTGCCTATTTTTGTAATCATAACTTTGAAGGCTGGCTCAAAGATAGTAACTTTACCTCCCAACACAAAGAACTAGAAACAATTATGCATCTGATTTTCAAATAATTTGCGCAACCTCTTCTCGAGACAGTTCCTCAAGCCTCTTTTTTGCAAGAGATTCAGAGATATTAAATACTCTTTGATGCTCTTGTTTTTTTTCAATAATTTTAGCGATTCTTCAAAGAGTTTTCCTACTATAGGGAGCAAACAAATTTAAAAAAAGCTCTAAATCCTGAAAATTAACAGGTTCTACTCTCTCTTTTCTAATAAACTTCACAAGACAGCTTTTTACCTTAGGTGCAGGAGAAAAACACTTAGGAGGGACCATCTTTAAGTACCTGACTTCATACGCCCAGTTCAATAACCGCCATAAATAAGATTTTTTTTGCGCAGAGGAAATAATCTTTTGTCAAACCTCATCCTGAATCATAAAAATACCTCAGAGAAAACAAGCCTCTCCACCAGTAAAAAGCTTTCTAAAAATAGGAGAAGTAATATAATAAGGAAGATTTCCAACAGCCAAAGTCTCTTTAATATTTTTTCAAAGTCCTTGTAACTGACCAACAACATCCACCTCCAAAAAATCACCAAAAACAATCTGTTTTTTCTCAAGTCAAACCTCTAATAAATATGGCTCCATCGTCAAATCTTTTTCAACAACAAAAAAATCTCTAGAGACATCCTTAATCTTCCTAGTAATAGCTCACTTCCCTGGACCAATCTCCATAAGTGCCTGCGCCTGTACTTCCTCATACATTTTTGCTATTGCTGAGCCAATATAGCTTCTCATACTACTATCCTTCAAAAAATTCTGCCCCAAATAAGTAGACATAACTAGACAATTTTTAAGATAAAATACCATATCGCAAAAGATTTTCTTCATTTATAGACTGATTTCTCATTTTTTTTACTTCTATCCAAGCATCAATAGAACTTTGATCTCAAGCCTCAACATAATACGAAATCAAAGCATCAATAAACAAATCCAACATTCAAAATTCCTGAATTTTTTTCAAAAACTGTAACTTTAAATATTGAGAATTCTGCTGCAAAAACTGAGAAAACCCATCAACAAAAAATTCTGCCAAATCTCCATCCTTCTCAAGCTCTTTCAAAAGTGTCAATCAAAGTCAAGATCTACCTCTTGCCATTTTTACAACCATATCAATAAGTTTCTGGTTATTGATTGATGTTTTGCTTTGCAAAAAGCTCAGCATCTGAGATGTAGACAGTGGAGAAAATCTTACAACCAATGCTCTAGAGAAAATAGTAGGTAAAATTGCTGACTCATCAGAAACAGTAGCAAAAATAAACCTATGTTTCAAAGGCTCCTCACAAGTTTTAAGAAATGCATTCATAGCAGCATTGCTCATTCTTTCGAGATTCTCAATCAACAAACACTTTTTCCCACTAAATGCAGACTGTTGAAGCCAAGTAGAAATCTCTCTTACTCACTTATTTTCATAATTTTCTCAGTTTGACAATGGTATTGTTTTCTGACTAGATGGAGTTTCCACAGCCAAGGTATGTGTTTTTTCAAGTTCTTTAGTACAATCTCTTATCCAAAGCAGATCCTGATGCCTATAAGGTCAAAGAAACTCTCCCAAAAGCTCAAGCAAGTAAGAAGTCTTACCTAGTCCTGAATCTCAAACAAGAAGAACAAACAAAGGTTTTTCTTGGTCATGATGATGGTTTAAAATTTTTTCAATAACGGTTCTAGATTCTTCATTACCATATCGCATAATTATTCATCTTTACAAATCAAAATACCTCCCTTATACCATTCTTAGCCAAAAAAACAAGAAAAAAAATCTGAATTAAAGTTAATCCATTCTACGGGCATGATTTAGATAGATTTATCTCTATTTTCCTTTTGTCAATGATTAAATAATCTCCCCCATAATTCGCAAGAAAAAATCGCTCAGATTTCTGACTTTATCTTTACTTTTCATCTCATTCTTCTATACTTTTATAGGTATTATTTACACTTACAACAAATAATATGTTCAGAAAAAAAACACTTTGAATAATCGTACTTCTTATCTATACTATTACTCAAGTCCTTTCAGCAACGGGGACTATTCAACGAAATCAAGTATTTGCTGCAGAAAACAATCAAAACACAATGACAAATCTCGTTGCTGTTTTAGTAGACGATAAAATTTATCCTCAAATTGAAACAGACCTTAAACGATATACCACTCAATATATCCAAAAAAAGTATGAAAATAGCAAAGCATTAGTCCTCAAAATAAACACTTCTGAATATACCGCTCCTGAGATCACCAAAATGCTAGAAAATCTCTATTTCAATTGAGAAAAAGGCACTTCTAGCCAATTGATCTGAGTTATTATGGTAGGAGAAATCCCTCTTCCTGTACTTAAATATCAAGATTACATTTTCCCATCAGTTTACCCCTACGTAGATTTTCTTGAGCAAAAATATACTTGGAACGAACATGAAGGCTTTTTTACTCAAAACAAAGATTCTTGACAAGCTGAAATCTGGCACTGACTTATTAATTTTAAAAATGATGCATCAAAATACCATAATTTCTTTTCTAAATTAAAAACCTACAGTGAGAATCCAGGAGAATTTATAGATAAAAAAATCCGATATGATGACTTCCTTGCTCTACAAAACAACTTTCTCCAAGAAGCAAATAGTCTTTATAAAAATAAAATAATCTTCAGTGAAGACCTGCTCTATCATCGCTACACCGACCTCCTTTTCAATACCTTACAATCAGACAATACCCAAGAAAACAATGAGATCATCTCATGACTCTCCGATGCTCTAAAAGAACTATGAGACAATGTAAACCTCTCAACTTCAGGACTAAATAATCAAACAAAAACACCGACCGCCTTTCTTAAACAAAAAACAGAAAGTCTGATCAAAGATTACATTTCCAGCATAAGCACTGAATATCAAAGAACTCTAAACGAAAATATCAAAGCTTCTGATAGACGAAGTTCCACCTGAGCAGATACCCATTACAAAAAACTCCAGCTCAAAGATACTCTTCTCCTATGAGATAATGAAACGCAATGACTTTTAAAATCACTGAATGATAAATTAGAAACTTTTGTTGATCAAAAAGTTAAACAGGAAAATTATGCTATGAAATCTGTAATACCTACAGAATATTTTAGCAACAAAGATTACCGTAAAAAGTTCCTCGTCCGAAAGCGATACTTTCCAGAGTTCAGAGATACTTATAGGTTTTTCTATTTTTGACAAGATGCAAATACTCTAGAAAATGCAGAGCAAGCCTCAATTTTTAGAGGAACTTTTAGAAATTTACAAAAAATCTGATCCTATTCTTCAATCATCTCAGATCCAAATAATCCCGCAAAAACAAAGAATGATCAAACAAATCTCACTTCAAAAAATCTCTGAGCCTCTTATGATCTTTTTTCTACTCAAGTACAAGCCAATAGAGCCTTCAATATGCTAAAAACTCAAGAAGAATACAATCTCTACCAAAAAGAAAAAACCTATGCAGAAATTAAAGATCATTGTACAAAGAGACGATTTGGACTAAATCTAAAATGGAAACGAGTTCCTTGTGCTAGAGTCGAACGAAAAGGGAACTGAAAATGTAACCCAAATTCCTCAAATGAAAAAGATCAAGCCGATTGCGAGAACTTTCAAGAGTTTGGAAATAGAGTACGAGGAGGGGCAACCTCACTCAACATTACAGGAATTGCAGAGCAATCTCCTCACATCAAGGCCCCTTATGATCCAAAATCTGCACGAAAACCAATTTTTAACATTGCAGGAAGCCTTGCTCTAGATAAAGCAGAAACTCCAGCAACTTCATTTTTAGGACTTAAACACTATATTTCACCAACAAAAACACAACGAAAAGAATGAGCCCTAACTAAACCAACAGAACATATCGCTGCAGAACCTCTCGATTACTTCAATCTCAAACTGAATAATCTCAATTTTAATAGACTTTCAAATTCCTCTTTCAGTTTTCACAAAACAAAAAGTTCAAAAACAGATCTAGAACTGCGTTATCAATACAAAATCATCGATTCTACGATTAAGCATACCGCTACAACATCAGACCAAATCAACGGAGGAGAAAGAGCAAAATACGGACAAGGGACAGAGAACTACAATAATTACCTTCAGCTTTCTTCCTCTCTCAAGGCTCCAAACGATACTGCATCAGCACCTCTAATCAATGCCTTCTCAAAAATCAAAACACAACTTACATCAATCAGAAATTCAATTCAAACTTCATCAACGAAATCCCAAGTTCAAAAGATACTGACAGATGAAGAAAGATCAGATTTTTCTAAACTTTCTAGTGGGCTTAATAATATTTTCAGTGAGTATAACCAAATTATCTCACAAGAGATCAGCTCAAATTTTACCAATACAATAGAAAATATCAAATTTAAACAAATTGAAAAAGAACCTCAATTATCACTTCACAAAAGTCAGCATGATCAGATTCTAAAAAATATAAATACATCAAAGACCTTTTTAACCGGACAAATCCAAATTTCTGAAAACATCTTCACTGGTTTTATAACTCTTGATAGATTAAATAAAGAAATCTGAACACTAATCGAGAATAAAATAACCTCTCTAGAAAACCAAATCAACATACTCAGAAATAATCTCACTCAAAATCAAACTCAAATCAAAAATCTAGTAGATCTACTATGAGAACGAGAAAAGTTAAAAACAAGATCAATGATTATTTCACAAGAACTATCAAAAGTAAATGAAATCTCTGAATGTGAGACAAATCACGAAACATTAGGTTCTCTTCTCGATAAACAAACAGACATCATTTCCTCTCCAAATGCAAACTCAGCTCAATGTAAAATAGATAATGAAACAGAAGGCTCTGGATCAAGTAATGAAACAGCGAATAATCACCTTAGAGATCAGCTCACTCTCCTAGAGGAATGAGAAAATATTTTCAAAAAAACCTTTTCTCCTGATCCAAATAATCCTAGCGTAAAGATTGAGGCGATTAATGCCACAACATATGACAGACCAATTGATTCGCCAAGATACCTAAGCTTTCAGGGAATCGGTGGACATGAGATCAAACTCATCTATCCAAATCTCTTCAAGGTAGAAGCCTTTTTACAAAAAGGAGAAAATCTAATCCTAAAAACACCAGATCAATTTAAAACAGCAATTCAAAATTATCTAAAAAACAAAGTAAATGAATATAACACCATCCTTATTCAAGAAAAGAATCAAGCCCTTCAAGATTCTCCTCATTTTAAGTATCTTAAAACAATAGATCCCCTTGCAACCCCAAGCCTTGATGCTCGTAAATATCAAGCATTTACTTATGAAGAATTAGTTAGTGCGCTCTGAGGAGAAAAAATGATCTCAACTCTTGCTTATCTCCTTGCCTACCACAATGCTCCTATTCAATCGAGAAGTTATTCAGATCAAATCATTGATGATCTAAAGCTCACAAAATCGGCATTCGATATCAATCATAAAATAGATGTTATCCTTTCAGACTATCTAACACAAAATAGTAGCTGAGCTCGTGACCCTCAAAATATCTCAGCACTTAGCATTCCAACTCATACCAAAAAAGGATATGAAGTAGGTTTTATCAATTCAAATGACAGCGACAGCATTTCTTCGGAAAATATTCCACCCGCAACAGAAACAACTCAACCAATAAACACCATATCAAATAATACAAATGAAGACTCCCCTCTCTCTGATCAGTCACAAAAAGATGAGTTAGAATGCTGATTTAATTACAACGATACTCTCCTCCTCTTTGATATTTCTAAAGGAAATTCCCCCTGGCTAAAAGGATTTCAATGCCGACGAAAGCAAATAAAGAAAAAACCTTTTGAACTCTCGCTTTCTCGAGATGACAATTCCATCCTTTCTAAACTGATCAAACCAGAAGATCCTACAAGTGATAATCAGCTTATTGCGACAACTACTACACCAACACCTTCTTTTTGACCAGACAAGATTATAGGAACTATCCTAGAGAAAATCAGCATTAAACCTTCTTCCACTGCTATTACTATAGGTGAAAAAAGCACCACAAACCTGATTTTAACTACGCCAGATACTCAAACACAAAATCTCTCAATTAGTTTCAAGTCTACTGGGGAAAATTGCCTTCTGATCAATGGTAAAAATAGTTGTTCTTCTAGTGTAAATGTTAGATGAACAGCAACCCCAACTGGATGGGAAATTCCTCTCAACTTAACAACAACAAAAGCCTGAAGCTTTCAAACCTCAATCACCGTCTGTTCAAACATTTGATCTGAATGCGGACAAAAGACTTATACCTTCTCTGCCCTACCAAATCAGATAGAATCTTTTTCTATTAATATAGGAGAAAAAAGACAATTTGCTGCTGGAGTATATAGTCTCGTAAATCTTAACGCATTGGACAAATACAAAAACCCAATTTCAAGATCCCTTACTCCTTATATACTCACTGCGAGCAAGGGAGGATTTATCCTAGGAGGGAAAAGTCAAAAGTCCATTGAAATAAATGATTTTTCAAATACCAATCTTATCTATAGAGCTGATTCAAATGATAATGGAACAGTTACTTTTACAGTAAAATCAAATCAGAAAGGACAATCCAATAAAATTCTCTGACAAACTCAAGGAACCATCGTCCCTGCTCATCTATTCCTCCAATACAAGGAAAAAAACACAAAAGAAATTAACTACTATCTCAATACTCTTCCGCTCTATACCAAGGATAAAAAAGTAAATGAAAACCATGCTCTCAAAATCCAAATCAAACTTTTGGATCAGAGTAATCAACCTATTGCTATCACAACCAGAGCCTCTCTCAAAACAGAAAAAAATCTGATTAACCTAGCAACATTAGAGCAAGATAAAAATTGAGTCAAACTAATGGAAGACAATAACCCTATCCTCAAAAATGGGCAAGTCGATCTCTATATTATTCCAAAAGGAATTGCTGAAACAGAAACACTATCTCTTTCAATTCCGGGTCTCAAAGAAGAAAAAATAAAAATCAGACTTCATCCTGGACCTCTCTCAAAAATTGAGATTAAAATGGATAAAGATACCACTCCTGTCTGAACAAATGTAGGATGACTGATTACACTGACCGATCAGCGAGGAAATCCAATCGAAAAAGAACAGCCCATTTCACTTAACCTGATCAGTAAAGAAAGAAAGACAAAAAACATCACTATCAAATGAGGAAATCAAAAAATCAGTACAAGCATTCCAGAATGAGCCTCTCAGCTACAAATCCAAGCGCTCATTCCTGGTACAAAAATCTCTACAAATACAATTCTAAAGAGCAAGAAGAACTTTCTTTCCTCTGCAGTTGAAAAAGGGCTCAATGTAATGTATCTTAATCTCTTTGGTTCTGACCGAGGAAATCAACGAGGATATCAGTCAGAATTCTCATCATATGCAGAAAAGATCATCTCAAAATCAGAAAAAACACTTGCGATCACAACTCAACTCATTGACCTCAAAAAACTTGCAAAACCAAGTCTACTTTTGCTCGCAAAAGGAAAAATTCAAAATACTGATACTATTCCTCTCTCAGCATCAATTCAAAATAGAAAAATTAAGATTTCACTAGGAACAATCTGAGAAGTCAGTATTTTATCTCCTTTGGATAAAATTGTTCAAACGACAAACCTCCAGTCTTCCCTTTCAAGGGCAACAGGAAATCCGCTTGTCATTGCAAATCTAGATGAAAATTACCAATTCAAAAATCAAACACTTTCCTCTCTCCAGTGAAATCCACTCGCTACACTCGATAATGGATTGACTTTTGCGCTTACAGCAGAGGAAGATTTTTGAGTAAGTCGTTGGAATATGCTTTTAAACTGAGAAGCTATCGCTGATGTATATTTCCCAGGGATGAACTTTACACTCAGCCAAGCAAAAATCAAAGATCCAAACTATACATTTGCTCCTACATTTCAATCTGGTTCAACAAATATCAGAGCAAATGCCCTCTTTAATACCTCTTCAAACCTTGCTGACACTTATCAAGGATATGATTCTATACAAAATAGTGACACCCTCGATAAATACATTGGTTTTAGAGGAAACTTCAAAAACATTACAAACTTTGCTGCGGGGAAAACCGTTGGAGAATCAACTCTGCCATTTGGATCAGAATTCTTGATCAATATTTGAGACCCTCTCTTGGAGAGAATATCTACCAATACCAATATTCCAAACACAAACCATAACTGAGGTTTAGAAAAAACAATATATTCTGATCCAAATAACGAAATCTTCAAAGTCATCGATATTGATTATAATAATGACGGACTTAAAGATCTCCTAATCGTCTATCGCGACGGAACAGTAAAACTTCAAAAACAATATTCAGACCACTCTTTCAAAGATCTTGAAACACTAATCCTTACTGCTCAAGAAATTAAAGAGATTTATGTCTGAGATTTGGATGGAAATAATTATCAAGATATCTTGATCCATACCTCTTCTAATCAACTTAGAGCGTATCTCAATCAAGGAGGAAAATTCCCTGTTGATTGACAACTAATATGTCTCAATACCAACGCTTCCAAAGATAGCATTAATCCACAGGCTCAATATCTCTCAGGAGTCTCACAATTTTTCCTCGAAGATATGAATCTAGATAAGGCCTCTGATCTTGTAACTTATGACAAAAGAGGAGACATCAAGATCTTTTATGCCAATGGGAAAGGAGACGGCCACTCTTTCCTCTCAAATAATGCATATACCTGCGATACCGATCGATATAATAGACAAAAAAATAATATAAATCTGGTTCATAATATCGGAGTTCAACTTTCTAAAGACAAAATTACAGACAAAAGTATTGTACGTTGGGCTGGACTCGTTTCTCCGAATACCGAAAACTTAAGCAATCAATCTGCATCCGAGAACAATCAAGAAATTCAAAACTCAATTCCTGCTCATATCCAAAAACAGCTCCAAAATCCAGATAAAAACTTCAATCCAAAAAATATAATGGATATTAGCAAACATTTTAATGCTAATCAATATGCAGGGAACACCGTTGCTAATTTTGAAAAATATATTAGCAATCCTTTTGAGGAACAATCACTTCAAAGTGATGGACTTTCTCCGCAAGACCAAGCCTTTATCCAAATAAATAATCTAGATAATTCTGACCTGGTAGAAGTATATAAAACTTATCAAGATCTCAACTGAGGTAACCTAATTGATGGAGATCAGGTAAAAATTACCGTTCACCTGAAAGCAAAAACCACGAGAGAAATCAGCTTTTTGGACACTGTTGAATGACCTTGGAAACTAAAAATCAACCAACAAGGAAAAATCCAAAACTTTAAAATCGAACAAGGGTGAGATTATCAATATCACAGTCAAATCGGCAGCTATGCCTATGCAATATCCTTTATCCCAAATATCAATAAGGACCTTGTTCGAAGCTACACCGTAAGCTACCATGATCTGTGAAATGCGTATAAAATTGCAGTTCATGACGAAGATATCCTAGATTACCAATACAGCGCAAAATCACCAGAAGTACCAAGTATTATAAAAAAAGCTCCAAAAGACTGAGAAACTCTCGATGGTTACCCAGATATCACGATCTCTCCAACAGACTGATGCTTTAAACAGCAATCTATCCTTTTCAATTCCAAACAAAATGCAGCAAAAACTTACAACCTCAAGTCTGTAAATCTCCAAGAACTCTCTGATCGTTATACTCAAGACATTGCCATTGAGCAAAAAAAGAATCAAGAAAAAGTCACAGAACAAGCAACATCAGCACAAACAAACGGAATTGATACTATTCCCGGACTCTCAAGTATTGGAGAAAAAATCCCTACAAAAGAATTCCTCTCTGGTGCACGAAAAAATGCTCTAGAAGGCTGAAGTCTCGATCTAGGAAACATAGATGTGATCGGTTCAGCTCTGGAAGCCCTAGGAATCGATAGCGAAAAACTAGAGGGAAACCTCGATAATATCCAATCTCAGATCACTGATATTGCAGACAAGGCATGTAAAGGATTTACTTTCTGAGATAAAAACAATAGCTGTAAAGGACTCCCTATTCCATTTAATCAAGCCTTCCTTGGACCAGGAAAATATCATATCATGTGATGTATTCCTCTTGAGCCACTGACACAAACCCTCGGAAAGGGACTTCCAGTATTCCATTTCCCTGGAACATTACCAACCCCAGTATGACCAATTCCGATGCCTCGAGGATTAAAAGGACCTTGAGACCAATTTCTCCGAGCTCCATGAGGTTCCTATCCATCTATGATCAGAATCTATGCTATGCCAACACTCACTGCACAACTAGGACTAGCAATCTGTATGGGACCATATAGCGCAGGAATCAACCTTCCATCTCCACTCTCAGATATTGCTGGAAACTGTATTGTAACTTCCGTAGCACTTCCATGTGGATCAAAAAAAGACTGAAATTCAGAATCTGATAGCATAAATACCCCACTCCATAGCCGATCCAAAGCATACGGAAACACCAATACTTGTAACACAAAACAAGGATCATCACCGTTCCGTAGCGTACAAACAACTCCAAAACAAGAAAAATCAGGACTTGCAAAACTTCTAGATAATGCTTCTGCTCCTGAAACTTCTAGTCCAGTTGAAATGGGACTAATAGGAGGATTGATTCGTATTGATCAGGAAGTATCTATTGTTTCTGAAGGAGAAAATACCATCGGAGGAGTTCAGATTTCTGCACCTAATGTTACAAAAAACAAAATTCTCTGAGGAATGGAATGAGGTGTTATGAAAATCCTGATGTGATTCCTAGACAATCAGCTTCAATATACAAAAAACAATCTTCTCCGCCGAGAATTTAACCTCTATCTTCCTGATTTACAAAAAGTAGGAAATCAGATTTCATCTATTACTAGTGCTCCGAACAAAGCAAAAGAAAATCAAAAAAACCAAAAAATTCAAAAGAAACTAGGTAGCCCTCTTAATCTCAATGAAGGACTAAAAAACCTCTTTAAATCTCAGGGAACAGGATTTAGCAATACGCTAAAAACACTTTCTCCCAAAAAAGAAAATCTATCTCAAATCAATCTTCTCAATGGAGATAATCTTTTCGCTGAGATGAAAACCCTCTTCAACCAATCAGAAATTGTCTCAGTGCGTACTCAAGACATCTTTATCAAAGTTCCACGAATTTATGGAGAAGACATTGAGGCCTACAAAAATCATCTCCTCATCTGGAAAGATACGCAATGAGCAACATTATTAGCATGGAAAGCTCGTATCGACCAAGTATACAATGCGTGTCCTACAGCACTTGAAAAACTCAAGAAAAGTGGAGATCAAGCTGCATTTGAGAAGAAAGCTAAAGAATGTAAACTTGCCCAAGAAGCAGCTCAAAAAGTAATAAAACTGACTCACGACTTCAATAAAATCTCAGAACAAATTAGAGAAAATATAGTCATTCTGGATAAATACAAGAGATTCCCTCTTGAACTTTACGAATATATCCACATCACAGAAAAGTATATAGCTGAACTAAGCTCAGTAATTACAAACTTCTTTGGATACATCAATTATTGGATGGATCTAAATGCTACTAGATTCTCTCAATATGTTGATGCCATCATCACAATCCTTGCAATTGTAAAGACCTACCAAGTAATCGTAGATTTTTCAGCAAACCGAGGAAAAAAATGTGGAACATGTACTAATGATACTTATGACCAATATACTTGTAAACTAAGCTTCCTCTGCTCTGGTATCTCATTAGACCCACTTCCTATCCCAAATATCAAACTTCCAAATCTCACAGTTGATCTTTCTCATCTAGATCTTTGACTTGATATTGTACTTCCTAACTTTAGATTTTCTCCTCAAAGTATTGACCTTATTCAGATCCCAAACCTCCCACAACCTCCTGCCATCGGATTAAATCTAAATATTGATTTTGAAATTCCGGATCTCCCTGTACTACCAGAACCACCAACACTGCCTCCTCTACCATCACTCATTCCAAAGGTAAAGATGAGCCTACCAGTTCTGCCTCCTGCCCCAAAAATTCCAGAATTACCAAAGCAAATCACATCAGTTCTCAATCTTGCAACTAAACTAGGACAAATCTACTGTATCGTAAAACAAGGATTTGGACTGGTTGGAGAATCTTCAGTAAAAGCAAAGGTTGAACAGATCACTCAGAGATCTTACAATGTTCCATGGGTTGATAACCTAGATCTTGGAGCCCTCATCCAATCAAAGCTTCGAAAGACCAATCTCAAAGGAGTTGATTATCAAGTCGATAGTTATGTCAATCTTCAATATAACTTTGACCAGTTCTATGCTTTCCTTAAAGGGGTAACCGATGAAATCAACAATACCTCCACAGCACTCACAACACTGGCAAATAAAGGAGTATGAAGTGCAAATAATTTTTCATCTAATATTGAAGGAGGAGCTGATGACCTAACAAGTCATGCACAAGACTATCTCAAAGTAGATCTAAACACTACTATTTCCTTCTCAAACCAACAAACAGAGAAAAATAATACTAAATCTGATCTTCTTGCCCAGTTATCTCAAGCTAAAGAATCGCTCCATTCTCAAACAGAAAAAGATCGTATTCAACAAGTAATCAACCTCACTCAAAAAAACACCACTATCACAGCAAATACTCCACAAACACAAAAGATCAAATCTGAATTGGAGAACATTATTGCACAACACTCTGAAAGTTCGCTCCATCTCTCAGATCTCATCAAAAAGGACTATAAACAATTCCTTCTAACCCTCGATACCCACAACCAAAATCAAAAACCTTACCAACTTACCTACTCTACCTCATTCCTTAATAAAAACCCAGAACTCCAGCAACTCATCTCAAAAGAAACCCCAGCGCAAGTCTATATTCAAACTGAGCAAAAAAATGTTGATGGATATCTAAATGCACTCAATACCCACACACCAACAGATCTAAAGATGAATCAAGATAGCTACGATAAATCCAAAACCTATCTTCTTGCTATCAAGGACAAGATTCACCAGTTTAATTCACTACAAAAAACAGAATACGCTGGGACTCTTCCTCTCATCACTAAGACAGCAGGATCAACTTCTCAAAAGCCTCTCTTAACTGCAAACAGCAATCAAATACCATCAAAAACAACAACAAGTTCTGATTATTCAAGCTATATCAAAGGGGTTCTTATCAAAACCAACGACAAACAATCAAATATTAATGTTGTAAATTCTGAGTATAACTCAGAGCAATTCCAAGGATACTATCAACAAGATATGAATAATGATAAAAAATCTGATCTTATCACTCGAGATACTCATACCGTATGGATCAAATATGCTGATGATGCAGAAAACAAAACAAAAAAACACAATAGTAAATATTATCTTATCACCCCATCACTCAAAAAGCAATGACAAACTTACGAATCTTCACAGGGATCAGCCTTTAAACTTTATGATATCTATCCAGAGGTCAAAAACTTTGAACTCAAAGGACAAGACTTTGATGCACTGAAGTTTAGCCGAACCCACAATAGTGAAAATGCACCAGATGGATACTTAATCAGAATCTCAAATCGTATTGACGCTCAAAAAGAAAAGTTTAATGCTGATGCCTATCGTTATGCACTCTTCCTACCTCAGTCTTGAGTACATACAGGTTCATCACTAGAATATCAAGAAAACAAAAAAGCAAATATTACCTCTCTCTTAAATGCAAACTTCATCTATGCATTGAGAACCTACAATCCATCTTCTGAGAGCTTAAACTTCAGTCTCTCTGAGCTTCCTCGTGAACGAACCTATCTACAGATTGCGAGTCTAAAACATAGTGGAAATACCTATCATATTGCCTCTCCACGATCCAATCAACTCCTTGGAGGTCGCCAAATCCTTTGAGATACCCAACCTCCAAAACCAAATATCACACTAATCAGAAAGACCAAAAAGACTATCGCTGATCAAGGAGCAGAACTAAACGGATATGTAGGGACGTACTATGATCTAAGAATTGAGCGAGAAGATAATATACTCATCCATAATGCAAACATCAAAGAAAATAATAAAATCCTAACTTCCAAGATCATCAATAATCAAAAGTGAGATATTCTCCTTGAAAATCTCTTCTTCACTGAGCCACAGACCAGATACTATGAAGTCTCAGCAGTTGACAGCGAAGGTAACGAGGTATCAGAGCAGATTGCTCTTACTATTGATTCTCCATTGATTTCTATCGAGGATATCTCTCGCTTCTCTTGACGAAAAGAATGACTGAAAAACCCAATTCAAATTGATGCGCTCCTCAATACTGATATAGATAGATGAACTGTCACTTTTCAAAGAGAAAGAAATCAGACTCTAAGTGACATTTCAGCACTCTCTGGAGGAAAGAAACTCACTAACTTCCCAGTTTCTACACATCAAACCCAAGTCCAATGAGCATACTTTGACTACGGAAATTTGATCGGAATGTTTAACCAGTCAGGAAGTCTCTATGGAAATATCGATTCTGAAAATGGAGAAATCACCATTCTCCCAGCCTATCAAAACAAACTCTCTCTTGAAGTCAGTTTTGAAAAGCACTATCCAATAGTTAATCTTATGGAAGGAAATAAAAAACTATTTCAAATCGTCCTTAGACCAGAACAATTATTAAGTCTAGAACATAAAAAATGAGAACTTGTACCTCTCTCTTCAAAGAGATTTGGTGAATATCAATGAGGAAAGGTTCTTCTCATAGATCAGACCCCAGTTCTCTACATTGGACCAAAAGGACAACTTTCAAGCCCACAAAATCTCTATGCAAGCTATCAATTTAACGAGAAATCACAAAGTGTAACTTATAAAATTCATCTTCATCGCTTTGGAGAGGAAATTGCATCCGTACAACTCAAGGTTAAGCCGATGTAATCTCCCCGCATTTCTTGCAAAAATCCTAAAATTAACTATACTTAAACTATCTTTATCAGAGGATATACGATGAGAAAAACAGGATTCAAACCTTATTTCCAAAAATCACAAAACAAAAGTAAAATCTGACTTTTGAGTCTGGTTTGAATCTTTTTCTCGTTTTCTTGATTTTCCTATGCAAATACCTACAACAACTGCTCTCTTTTCACCCAAGGGAAAGTTCCGACAATGATTACTAATTTAAGAACTGATCCTATAGTTACCAAGTGAGCAATTCCTCTTCAAGCAATAGAAAAAGCCCTAGATAATTTGCACTCCTACTGTTGTAGCAGTGAAATTCTCTCAAAAACAACTAAATCTTGTATTGAGTCAAAAAACAATCGACAAAACAATGCTTACGTACCGGAATCTGCAGCGCTTTTCGATCAGTTTGTAGATATACAAATGCGCCGCTGGACAAACGATCTCAACAACTATAAGGGAGTCGCTGCCGATCAACAGTTTCAAAACTGGCATACAAAAATCAAAGAAACTATGCTCGATCCTAAATGAACACTTCCTCAAACATTTTTGGCTTCTTATCCTGAAAATCGAAGCTATAATGATCAACATTTACTTCCCAGATACATCGATCACTCAGCTCAAGATTTTCGTCAAGCAATTAGAGACTCTTCTGCTCTAACAAACGCAACCTCTCGAAATCTCAGATCAAAGCTTCTAAACACTTGTTCAATTGCAAGCTATCTAACAACAATTCTTGATACAGAATCAAAAACTATGGTCCCTGACCTTACAAAAGCCAATCCTCTTTGTACCAAACTTATCAATCAAGAAATCAATAAACAGATTAACCTATTAAGTAGAGTCATTACCTACAAATCCAACAAGGCAACAACAGATAGTATTGAAAACTATGCACTTACATACTTCTGATCACGCCTCAGATATCTACAAACTCAAATCGATAAACTCAATACCCAACTCCTCTCTACCTCAAGACAAATCCCTTACCTTGTACCTAAATGTAACTAATTTATTTTCCTATACCAATTCCAATGATTAAAAAAATGGTATTCTGACTTCTGATCTCTTTTATCCTTTCTACTCCAACCTTTGCATCTCTAGCAAATACAAGAAACGATCTCCATATCATTCCTGAAACCCAAGAGAGCAACGAAGAACTTGATAAAAAAGTAAAAGATATTGCAAAAAATCCAGGAAAAATCCTAGAAACCTACAATAACAAAGCTGATGAATTAGCCCAAAAAGGCGATCTGGGATCAGCATTTGCAACTGGAATTTTCAATCGAGATCTTATCCTCTTATATATAGCATATCTTGTACAATTCCTCTCTCAGCTTGGAATGCTTATCTGAGGTATTATGGTTGTCTATGCTGGATATCTCTATGCAGGATCAATCTTTGGGTTTAGTAATATTCCCCAAACCAAAACAGCGATCAAAAACGCAATCACGGGAATTCTAGTGATCTCTTTCTCCTATGCTATACTAAAAATCCTCACCAGTATGTTTATCAGTTAAACAAAAAACTCTAGTAATCAACTAGAGTTTCTTTTTTTAGAAAAGATCTACAATTTTTTCATCTCTTCACTGTACTTGTTGAGGATTTCCTCCCCCCTTAAGAGAGAGTTTTTGAGCAAGATCTTTTGCATTTTTACCCTCAACAGTCAAAATCAGATAATTCCCTTCTGAAGTATAGAAACAACAATTCTGATTTTCAAACTGAGCTCTTGCCAATCACGGTAGACTTTTAAAATTAGTCGTAGAAGGAAGATACATCACCACATCAAAGTCAGCATTTGACTTTTTCTCCCCAGACTTCAAAAGCGCTGTAATAACCTGAGTTTCCAATGACTCTACTTTAGATTGAGCATCAGCTAATTCTTTAACAAGCTTTTTAGCCTTTTCTGGAAGTTGAGTCGCTGCTTTAACTTGAAGTTCTGCATTGAGCTGATCCAAAATTGCTCCCAAAGCTCAAACTCTCTCATTCACTCTCGGTCCTGTCAATGCAGTAATTCTCTTAATTCCTGAAGCTACTGCCTCCTGAGAGACTATTGTAAATCCTCAGATCTGATCTGTTGTATCTACATGAGTTCCCCCACAGAGTTCAATAGAAATAAACCTTCCATATCCAGCAAAATGAGCTTTATCCTCATCGTCAAATTCCTCTCATAGATCAACATTTTCTACTTGAACAACACGAACCCTATCGCCATATTTTTCCTCAAAAAACATCTTTGCACCAAGCTTTGCAGCTTCATCAATGCTCATTTCCTCTGTTTTAATATCAAGTCCAAGATAGATCATCTGATTGATTCTCTTTTGGATTTGAGCAAGCTCTTGATCACTCAAAAGCCTCTCTGCATAAAAATCAAATCTCAATAAATCACTATCTACAAGAGAACCAGCCTGCTTGGTATCTGGAAAAATTCTCCCAAGCTCTGAATGCAAAAGATGCGTCGCAGTATGGGCTCTTTTTTTTGCATATCTTTGTGGCTTACTTACCAATAATTTCATCTCTCAGAAAAAACAAATTAAAGTCTGACTTCTCTTGTACTGTTTATCTTATTTTTTTCAAGAGGAAAGTCAGTTTTTTTTCAATCTTTTTATTACTTTTAGCCTATTTACCCCTCAATCTCATTATACCTAGGGAAAAAAGCATACACCAAATTATAAAACGATGAAATCACAGATTCTAAGCCCTTTTCTTGCTTGAGCATTTTTTCTGTCAAGATTCCCTCAAGCTTAAACATCTCAGTTTCTACCTGTTTTCCTACTACTTGGAAATCTTTATCCTCTACAGAAAAATCATTCATCCTCCTAAACTGCCAAAAAAGTTCATTTTTACTTTCTACAAATCTATTAAAAAGCTGTCCTCCCTTGGTTTTTTGAGAATTTTTAAGTTTTTCAAGAACGTAGTCATCACAGAGCCTTTTTACCTCCTCTTGCTCTTGCTTTGCCAAAGAGCCAATCACTACTCAAAAAACGGAATGTTTTTGCAGATCAGAAAAATACGGCAAATATTTCTTACTTTGCTCAAGATTTGATAAAATACTGAAAATTTGTTGTCTTTCCTGCTCTTGCATACCAATATTTTAATAGTTAAAGTGATGATTTTTTAATACAAAAAATCTCTCAAAGAGAGACTCTCGTCTAAACCTAAATCTATTATGTTAATTTTCCAAGCAAAATCAAGAAAAAAGAAATCAAAATTTATCCCTAAACAAAGATCAAAATTCTGACTTCTTTCTCTTTTTTTCCCTTTTCACTTAATTGACTAAGAGCCTCCTCTTGCAATAAATTGTGTAATTCTTACGATCACTATAGCCAGAGTCACCAGAACAAGCCCATAAACTGCATATTTCATTCCTTCTTGAGCCTTCTTTTTATAACTCGCATCACTGGCAGAAAAAATATAATACACTCCCGAAAGAATAAATGCAACAGCAGCTACCGTACCAATAAACATACTCGCCCCCAAGATAATATCCTGCAAAAAGAGCATTACAGAAGTTCTTTCTCCTTCTGCCCTTCCTTTACGGATCCCCAAAGAATCATAGACAGAAAATCCACAACCAACCCCTCACATACATTCTGTATTGATTGTAATTCACACTTCTCTATTTTGAGCTTCTTGAGCTTGTCTTGCTTTTTCATCTTGTTGTTTTTTCTCTTCAGCTTGTTGGGTTTCTCTGATTTTTTTCATTCATTGATCTAAGGACTGTTGCATCATTTTATCTACTTTCCCTGAATCTACCTTTAATTTTCCTGCATCATTAGCAAAAACACTGCTTGACAAAAACATGATCCCACAAAGCAAAACCATACTCAAAAATCAGACTTTAAGACTCTTTTTCATCTTTATCCAAGATAGAGAATAAAACTATTTCCCTGCTACACTCCCGAGCAACATAATCGCACTACCAAAAATCAAACTGAACCCAGCGATTGCCAAAATTACAAGAGTTACAATTTTCATAGTTTTTGATTTTTTCATTGCATTCAAATAAATAATAAAAATACTGTTTTAGACTACTAGTTTTCCTACAAAATGCAAGAGAATCCTAGAAAATCAAATACTGATCAATTACATTAGCATCACTAGAAGTGATCATTCCCAAAAGCTGAGACTCACTATCTCCCATCTCCGTAATAAACATGACATCAAATTTCTGATTTTTAAGCTTTTTTTCTGTAAAATACAGATCTGCCTCATAAATACTCATCTCTTTGCTTACAAAAATGAAGTCTGACTCCTGATCAAGAGGACAATGTTCAACCTTGAGTAATTCAAAATTAGCATAATGATTCTCAATCACAGCATCTGCAATCCAATGCAAAAGCCTTGATTCACTCAATACTCCTACAAACGCTCCCTTTTCATCATAAATAGGGATATGCGTATAGCTATGCTTTTTCATCAGAGGAATAATATCAGAGATCAAATCTGTTGTCTTTGCAGTAAAGACCTCCTTTCTAAAGACTTGACCTACTTTTGGAGGCTCGATAATAATTTCTGCATACTGACGAATCTTTTCTAATGCTGCTTGAGTTGGGATAGCATAAGTTTCCCCATTAGTTTTGATCCCATGAGTGATAAAGTTTCTCAGCTCTCCCATATTTCTGAGCTGATAAATATGCTTACGAATAAAATTAGTAATCGAAAAGCGACCTTCTGCGACCTTTTTGAGTTTTTCATTGTAAGGAGCAAATCCATCGTCTCCCAAAACTTTATCCAAATGCTTATCTATCTGATTAAAATAAGCTAGAAAGCTGATTATTGATTCATCATTCGTCATTTCGATTTCAATTCTTTAGCTAAAATTATTGTAAATAATGCAAAATATAATATTCATAATCTTCCACAATCTTTGCTTGGAGATATGGGGAAGCATCAAACATATTGAGTATTTCAAGCCCTATGATATTTTTCCTCCAAAAGACCTTAAATTCATCCTTATGTATATCTCGCCATCAATCTTCATAAGCATCTCTTGGAGCATCTCTTCCCCAGTCAAAAAGCCTACTATCCAAATTACGAGCCCATCTTCGCAACTCTTTTGCTCATCGGTGATGCTCCTTGAGCTGCCAATAACTCAATACCTGAAGCAGCTTAAAGGTCTCTTGCTTATCAAAAAGTAATGGCAAAACTCCCTCCATATAATCAGAAGAACCTTCAATTCGGCTCTTCATCCACCAATAAGTCATCTTGATGGTTTGATCAGTAAGTTTATCCGCATCAAAAGTCCATTTTTGAATAAGAGACATTAAATCTGACTTTTTGAGATCGATCTTACCTTGCTGATCCAAATACAGCATCATCAGCAAAGCATCTTGCTTGATTCGTAGTCCATAACTGACTCCCATAGCAACATTTCTCTCAGCCATCTTAGCACCGAGCAGATACGAAGTCTTGAGATAGTCAATACACTTTTGAGTCTCTCCTTTGCTACATGCATATCCAGCTAAAAAATTGAGCGTCTTAGCATAAGCTTTCGCATTATTGAGTCCATCAAAACCTCTTCCAAAGCCTGTTTGCTCAAATATTCGATCTTTCGACTCAATCTCAGGCATCATTCATGAAACAGGTTCAAAAACTGACTCTAATTGTGCTATCTCCTCTCAACTCAAGCCAGCAAAATACTCATCAAAACTCACATCAACAACTCGTCCACTCAATATATCTTGATCAAGATCTTTAAGATGATAAGCATCTACCGCAAAAGGTCTTTGCAACAATTTTATCTCTTTAATTATCCTAGGAAAATTATAGATAGTAGGGTCTTTCCTTCACCACATTCTCTGCATCAATGCTTCATACCTTTCCCTAAATTCGTTCAGTTCTGGACGCGCAAAACTATGCATCAAATTTTCTCCAGTACTTATCTGAGCAATCTCAGGCAACAAAAACTCACTTTCCTCTGGCATATGATCTGGAAAATTCGCAGGTCTCATCCACCATATCAGATATAACAACAAAAGAACTAAAAATCAGACTCCAAATCTTCGATAAGATCAGATTTTTCAAATTATTTTTTTGATTTTTGATGGAAAATGTGCCATTTCTTCACAGGTCTTTTCCCAGTCAGATTTAATAAATTCTTTAATACTTTTGAGAGTATTTTTCATATGCTTGTAGTAATAAAATAAAAAATATTATTTTATACTCTGAAGCGTAGTTGCCATCTGATCAGCAGTTACAGGATCAAGGGTATTTCCGTATTCCGGATCTGGAGTATACTCCGTATCCAACATCTTAAGGAGTCTTTGAGGGGAAGGTTCATCTCCATTGAGATATCCATGCTTAAAATCCTCATAACTCGTATTCCAAGGCTTACAACTTGGATGTTGATAACTGCCCTCTAGATCTCCATCTGCACAAATTCTAATTTGCACCTGACATGGAATATCAGTAAATCCATTTTTAAACCTATAAGCTTTGACAAATTGCCCAGCTTTTACCTTTTCTCACCACGGAGTGAGACAGGAAGTTTTACTTTGAGGAGTAGGCTGTACTCAAGGTTCTTCGTTAACTTTCGGAGTCGATGGAACTCCCACAGTCGTTGGATCAGGATTTTTACCCACATGCCCCAATAAGTTAAAATGAGCATCTGCATTAGCCGCTGTTTTACTCGGCTGAATAAATCACTCTGCTCTAAGTTTCTCTCTTCTTGCTTCTTGCGCAGCAACATTTCCCTGAAGCTCAGTCTGATCAAAAGGAAGGTTTTTTGTTACAAAAGATGATTTCTCGACTTTACCGAGGGATTCATCACAAGACCTTTGAGTAAATGAACCAGACAGCTTCCCATTCCAGCAGCTTCTTCTCTGGATATTACAAATATTAGGAGCATCCGCCCTCTGTTGATAGGCTAAGACAGACGCTCCATGCTCCATCTCATATCCCCAAGGGCTCATACATCATTGATATTCCAAAAGCTGATCCTTGTCCTCATCGCTAAGTCCATACATTGCTACAACATACCTCATTGCTCCATCTGGCAAAGCATCAAGCTTACCAGTCACCAAATAAGTATACACTGCATTGATAAACAAGCTACGATCTTCTATTGCTCCCCAAAGAAGGTCATACCCTTTTTTATATCTTTTTGGTCAGGTTTCATCGAGATCTGAGTCAGATTTTGAAGATTCACAACCACTTTTCGAACATTTTTGCTCTTTTTGCCCAGATCATCCAACACTTCATGTAGACAAAAGATAGTCAAAATCCTCAGCTGATCCATGTTCTCCAATAGCGTCAGTTTTATCCAAATCATACTTATTTCCGCTCTCATCTACAAATACCCACTGCATCATGAGTCCATTTTTCTTTGCTCGGTCTTCACGATATTCCTGATTGGCGTCTGGATTGATATTTGCAATAATCATAGATCCAAAAAACAAAATCAGCACATACGCAATAAACGACAAAATCCTAGGTCTTGTCAAATGATGGGGTTTTCTTTCGTACTTTCTTTTCTTTGGCATAAGGCACAAATTCAACAAATAAATTTTCTTCCAAATTATAACCACAAAAAACAAAAAAAGCAAAAAAAGTCAGACTTTTATTCCTCTTTTCAAACTTTCACCAAAGCAAAAAAAGCAGACATCACTGTCTGCTCTTAGATTTAAACGAAAGAATTGACTAAACTCCAATCCTATAATACATTTCTTTATCAACGAGTTCTCTTTTGGTTCCCCATTTGAGTGATGAAATCTGTTTGATGATCTGCACTTTTTCTGGAGAGTTTCTTGCTTCCAACACATACGGAATCTTTGCCTTAAATGAGAATGGACGAGTCTGCTGATTATTGATAGAAATCTTACAAGCTCCCATAAAAGCCTCTGTCGAAGTGAGATCGGTTTGATTAAATTCAGGTTCAAACTCCTTTGCCAAAAATTCTGCATCTGGAGCACCAACTTTATATACAAACATATTTCCGATATTCCCAAAGATTGTCTTAGAAAGATCGAGGTTTCCTCAGAGACCTTCTTGCTTGAGCTGATCAGTATACTGATGAGCAACCACGAGACCTAGTCTATACTTTCTTGCCTCAGACAAAATTGACTCAAAAGACTGCGATACATAATTCTGAAACTCATCTACATACAAATAGTGAGGTACTCTATCTTTTTCTTCAATTTTTGCTCTCTTGAGCGCAGAAAGTTTCACCTGCATTGCAATAATTTTTCCAATTAGTTTTGAGGTCTCCTCACCAGAAATACCCTTTGCCAGATTCATGAGAATAATCTTTTTTTGCTGCATGGCATCATACATTTTGAATGCTGATTTTGGTTGACCGATAATATTTCTCACATAAACTCCAGTCGTAAATGGACCAAATTTTGCCTGAATAAACGGAATAATCTCAGCTTTCTCACGATCTCCCATACCTTTATAGGTTCTATTCCACCAAGAGGCCACCACAGGATCTTTCAGATTTCTAATCTTTGCCTCTGCAAATGCCTCATCAGTAAAAAGTCTCATAATATCTACTATAGTTCCTCCCTCAGGCTGATCCATAAGGAGCAAACAAGCATTTCTAAAGTAATCTTGAATTCTTGGCCCAAAAATTTCATGACCATACATCTGGATAAACATTTCCACCAGATCATTAGTCACCACATCCTTTTCATCGTTATCTTCTGGATTTACTTCGAGAGGGTTTAGTCCAATAGGATAAGAAGTATTTCCCAGATCAAAATAGATCAAATCATCAATTCTCTCCTTTGGATAATGCTTGAGCAAAAACTCAACAGCTTCTCCATGTGGATCGATAAAAGTAAAACCTCTACCATTTTCCATATCATCAATAGCCTGAGTAAGCATAATAGTAGATTTTCCAGTTCCTGTCTGTCCCAGAATATAAATATGCCTAAATCTATCTTTATCTGTAATTCTAATTTCCCTATTTACTCCTCCATAATTATTGTATCCCACAACAATTCACTCGCTAGGAAGATCATCTGGAGCTGGGACAATCTTAAATTTTTGCCAAGCAATTCTTGGATTCTGATTGAATCTTCCATGAGGAAAATGAATAATCGAAGAAAGTTCCTTGATATTGAGCACGGTCTCCTTACCAAAATTTAACACATCTGCAAGCAAGGTCTCATCAGAATAAAACAATCTCAATACATAATTTCTCGCAAAAGACTTCAAATTTGTCGCCTTTTTAAACTTCAAAGTATTAAGCCCAATATAATTATATTGATTGAAAAGTCTGGAAATATCATCGATAATCTTTTTTGGACGATTGCGATCAGTAGAGGTCGCCAATGTTCTCATCTTTACACGGAAGAGTTCATCATCCATCTTCTTATCAAAATCTGATAATTGTTGTTGAGAAAAAGAATGTTTCTTCTCCTCGGATTCTTTCTTGTTTTGTTTTTCCTCTGGAGTGAATCGAATTTTTTTAACCCAACCTCGAAATCCAAGCTCTTTTTTGCCATTTTTGATATCTTCTGCAGACTTTCTCATTTTTTTGAGCCAATCTTCATGCAAAGGCTCAACCAAAATTTGAATTCAGACTTTTTCATCTTTATTCAAATTCGAAAAGGCAGACAAAATACTATCCATCGGATCTGCTTCAAAAGCCTCATAGGTCTTGAGCGGATAAACACTCTTTTTGGTCAGACTAAACTCCCCTCCTGCAAAATACTTCCCTGCCTCCAATAGCTTTGGCTGCTTGATATGAGCAACAATCGCCCCAGAATAAAACGAAGCAATCATCTTCTCAACCGTTACAATATGATCTCTAGGTACTCAAAGGATAAATTTGATCACTTCCTTTTCTACCAAGATCTCCATACTAATCGCATTATTTCCAAATTTTTTATTTCTCCAACCTCAATCAAAAATCGCATAAAAATTTTTATAAACCTGATTCATCAGTTCGATATTTTGTTTCATTGACTGGATATGATCCTTTGCATCAATATCTGAGCTACGAGCTACTGCATTTTTTGGGATTTGTACTTGCAAAAATCTAATCTCTGAAGCCTGCTGTTTTCTATGATTTCTCTGCATATGCAAAAAGATGACCCTATATATGCCAACTCCAGCCATTCGCAAAAATCCAGTTGCCAATAAGCTAATTACCAGATACATTAGATTCTGTGCCATCAAACAAGATGAAATAAAAATCAAATTAAGTATAACGTTTTTGGAGTAAAAAGCAATTTTTATAAGAAGAGTTGGCAGTTTTTTTCGTAAAAAAACTTGACATAAAGAAATCTTTTAATATAGTAGTATTGAAAACAAAAAATCAAATTTTATGCCATCACCTAGATTAAACGAAGAGGAATTTCTCCATATGTGCTACAAGAGAAAAGGAGATTTATCCAATCAACAATACACCGTTTACGAAGACGTAAATATACAAGGAGAATTCAAATTTGGTCTCATGTTGGGACATGGAAGATTTGAAAAAGCTTTTAAAGTCACCCACGGAGCATACATTCGTAGTCTTGACTTTCAAAATGCAATCTTTAATGTATCCCCTGAAATCAGTGAAAAAGCAGATATCGCAACAATCTATAACGATCGGAACTATTTTTCTGAGTTTAGCGATGATGAACTACATCAAGCTGGACTGCTTATTCCAACATCTCGACTTCACCACAACTAACACTCAAGCACCTTTTGGTATCCCAGTAAGGTGCTTTTTTCTTGCTTTTTCTTAGAAAATCAAAATACTATACAAAATAAAAACGCAAAAACTGTTTTTTTCTTTTGCTATCTTTAATTTTCAAAGTTTTATCTTATGCACTACGAACTCAAAAAAATAGCAGGGATTGACTGTCTCTTTGCTCCTATGCAAGAGGGAAACAGTATCACCATCGATATTTCTATCAAAGCTTGATCACTCTACGAAACTCCTGAGGAAGCAGGAATCTCTCATTTTCTCGAACATATGTTTTTTAAATGAGGGAAGAAACGAAAAACACCTCAAGAAGTTGCTATTGCCATGGACAAAATCTGAGCGTACTTCAATGCCTCTACCGGAAAAGCATCAACAAGCTATTATGTCAAATGTGCACCTCAATTTGCACTCAATGGACTCGAAATGCTCGCTGATATGCTAATAGATGCAACTTTTCAACCTGAGGAACTTGAAAGAGAAAAGGGAGTTGTTATCCAAGAACTCAAAATGTATGAGGACAATCCTCAACAAGTCCTCTGAAAAAAACGAGCTACTTTTTTTATCGGAGACAATGCCTTTGGAAGGCCAATTATCTGATATGAAGAGACCATCAATACCTTTAGCAGAGAAATGCTCTTTGCCTACAAAGAAAAACTCTATACCAAGGATAATATCCTGATTACCATCGCAGGAAATATCTCAGACCAAGCCAAACTAGAAGAACAAATCGAAAAACTTTTCTCATCTCTCCCTGAGAAAAAAAGCAGACAAAAGCCTGATTTTCATCGAACGCTTCCAGAAAAGCACTCAGATTTCTTCATCAAAAATACTGAACAAAATCGTATTATCATATCTGCTCCAGGATTTAGTATCAAGGATGAAAAACTCCTCCCAGCAGCAAACCTGCTCTGCACTATCCTGTGAGGAAATATGTCTTCTAGACTCTTTCAAAATATCAGGGAAAAATCAGGATTGTGCTACTCTATTCACGCTGGACATGCGAGCAATGAAGAATACGGATACTTTTATATCAGTGCAGGACTTGATAAAAATAAATTTATCGAAGGAGTCGAAAAAATCCACCAAGAGATCGATCTGCTTATCACAGAAGGGTTTAGTGATGAAGAGCTAGAAAATGCGAGAAATTTCAAAATCTGATCTCTCCAAATGGGAATCGAAAGTAGTGATGAAATGGCAGATTTTCTCAGCAGTCAGCAACTTTTGGAAGGTAAAATCGAAACTATTCAAGATATCATCAACCAATATCAATCCGTTAGCAGAGAGGAAATAGAGGCACTCTTCCCATATCTAAGAAGAAATCAAAGACGATCTTACCACATTGAATAAAACGAAATCAAAAATCTGACTTTTTTCCCTCTTTTGAAAATGATAATAAAAGATAGATTTTCCTCTTGTTTTTCTTGGGAAAATAGATACTATACAGTTAATGAACCAAAAATAAATATCTTTATATTTCTGATAATCAGCTCATGCTTTTATTCAACTTCGAAGAATTTATCTCAGAAATGAGAGAAAAAGAAGACAAAAAGGAAATGATCAACGCCTACGAGGCAGCTTATGGACCTATCCAGTGAGACATCTACGAACAAGAATGGTACAAAAATTATCTTGCTAACTTTGACTATGTTCCTTACCACACTCCAGAGGAGATGGAGGATGATTTTGACTGGAATTTGCTCCAAAAACTCATTCTTGGTTCTATGTCAACCAACTATGAACTGGCAAACAATCCTGAGACCAATATCCCAGACCTCCTTATCACTATCAGTGACGAATCTCAAAGCATTACAAAAAATGTAGCTGATCTCTGGTCTTTCCAAATCCTTAGACTCTATGAAATCTATGTAGAAGATCATATGAGCACCCAGACAATGTACAAAGAAGAGGAAGACGCTATCCAAAATGGAGAAACTCAGTCAAATGCAATCCAAGCCGAAAGAGACATGAGACTCAGAAAACGATCTGCATTCCTTGCTACCAAAGATAGAGCTCAGCTCGCAGAACAAACCAAAGTAGAACAAGAACAACAACTTGATGACCTTATGAGTCAACTCTAATATTTTCTCTAGCAATCCGCAAGCAAATCACTATACTAGTATCAATTTCAAAGCTTAGTGCTTCATTACTCTGTGTATTGCTATCAAAATCTTGCTATCAAAACGGTGATTGATGAGTCAAATTTGGCTTTGAGATCTCCGTTTTTTTGAATTTTTATAGATTTTGCATTTTTTTATAAAGAAGAAAAAAATCAGACTTTTATTCTTTTGTTTTCACCTATGACAACAACCTTCAAAGACCTCGGCCTAACCGCCAAAACCCTTACTGCACTAGAGAAAAAGGGATTTAAAACCCCATCTCCTATCCAAGAAAAGGTAATCCCACTCCTCCTCAAAGCTACCCAAAATATCATCGGACAAGCTGCCACAGGAACCGGGAAAACCGCTGCTTTTGGGATTCCTCTCATCGAGAAACTCACTCCTACTGGAAAGCCTCAAGCCCTCATCCTCACTCCAACCAGAGAACTTGCAAACCAAGTTGCTGAGGAGATCGCATCTTTTCAATCTGAAAAAGGTTTAAAAATTCTGGCGGTATACGGAGGTCAGTCCTATAGTCTTCAAATCTCTGCACTCAAAAAAGGCGTAGATATCATCGTAGGAACTCCAGGAAGAATCATCGATCACCTTGAAAGAAAAACCCTCGACCTCAGTCAGCTTTCAAACTTTATTCTCGACGAAGCTGATGAAATGCTCAATATGGGATTTATCGATGATATCGAAACCATCTTCAAAAAAGCAAATCCAAATACCAATGTCCTCCTCTTCTCTGCTACAATGCCAAAGGAAATCCTCCGCGTAGCGAAAAAATACATGGGAGACTACCAACTCATCTCTGTCAAAAATGAACAGATGACCACTACTCAGACTTCTCAGATCTACTTTGAAGTCAACGAAAAAGACAAACTTAATGCTCTCTGTAGAATCATTGATGTTGAACCAGATTTCTATGGAATCATCTTCTGCAAGACCAAGCTCGATGTAGACTATGTAGTGAGAAGACTCATCGAAAAAGGCTACCAAGCTCAAGGGCTTCACGGAGATGTCCTCCAAAAACAAAGAGAAACTATCCTCTCTCAGTTTAAAGACAAAACTACCAAAGTCCTCGTTGCTACTGATGTTGCAGCCAGAGGAATCGATATCAACGATATTACTCATGTGATCAACTATGCTCTGCCTCAAGACATTGAGAGCTATGTGCACCGTGTAGGAAGAACTGGAAGAGCTGGAAAAACCTGAATCGCAATCAGTTTTGTCACTCCACAAGAGTACAAAAAACTCACCTCTCTCCAGAGAATCACCAAAACCGATATCCAAAAAGGAAAAATCCCTTCTGCAAAAGAAATCGTTGCCAAGAGAAAAGATCAGCTCCTCACTGACATCGATGCTGTCTTGATGGGAAACAAATATCACGAGCATGATGCTTTTGTACAAGAGATGCTCAAAACCTACTCTCCAGAGCAAATCATCGCTGCGCTCCTCAGACTCAACTATGAAGAGAGTTTGAATCCTGAGTCTTATGAAGACCTCTCCGAAGTCAAAATTGATACCACGGGGAAGACCAGACTTTTCATTGCTCTTGGGAAAAAGGCAGGCTACTCTCCTCGTGGACTGGTTGATATGCTCATCAAAGAAACCTGAGTCAAAGCCAGAGATATCGATGATGTCAGAGTAATGGAAGACTTCAGTTTTGTAACTTTACCATATTTGGAAGCTGAGCATGTACTCTTTAGCTTCAAATCCAAGAAAGTAAAAGGAAAATCACTCATTACCAAAGCAAAGATGCCTCAATCTTCAGGAGAAAGAAACTCAAAAAAACACTTTGAAGAGAGAAAACCTCGCTCTGATCACTTTGAAAAATCAGAGAGAAAAGGAAAATTTGAAAAAAAGGATCAGAAATCAGACGCTAAATCCAGATCCTCTAAAAAAGCAAAATAATTCAAAAGACACCTCGATCTAAGGTGTTTTTTTATACCCACAAAAAGCAAGCACTTTTCCCAACAAACGAAAAAGACAGTCTCTGGATTATACTCCAAAAACTGCCTTCTGTGTGAGAGATCATACTTATCATCAGGAAAACCTGAATCAAAGTACCTTTTGAGGAGCAAGGATACTCGCTACCCAAAAGGGAGTGTCGAAGAATTAAGCAAAGAGCCTAGTTTTCTCTATTTAGATCAAGAATTAGGAATCAGGATATTGATCCCTTTACCATTGCTCAGCTTGGCGTAGATCCTAAGCTTTGCCGCTCCTACCTCTGAAATAACAGAGCCCTTGAGACCACGCTGTTCACCATCTGGAAAATAACGCACTCCATCAGACATCTTTTGAATTCCATGAGCCTTGAGAGTAAAGGAAACCTCTTTCCCAGAAATATTCAGATCAGAGATCAAAACATACTGTTCTTTAGGGTTGTCTTGGTTAGCCGAGATCAAAAAACTTGAAATTTTCTCTGACTTAAATCTCTTCACAGTATATTTAGGATCAAATAATATCTCATTTTTTTCCGTAAATACACCACAAATGTCAGGGATATCATCAATTTTTTTAAGAGTCACTTTCAAAGAATAGAATTTTCCTTCCCCCTTGAAAGTAAAAGTATAACTTCCCGGATTATACTGTTCAGGAGTTATCGTAACGACATTTCCTGAAATAGCAACCTTGAAACCCTCAACTTTCCCCTCTTGAATCAGAACCCCAGTGAAATTAACAAGTGTAACACTTGTTGGGCTTCCAAAAGTAAGACTCAGATTCTCAGTAGAAAACTGAACACTTGGTACTGGTTGTGGAGGGATAATAGGTTCTTCCTCATCACACGAGTGTAAGAAAATCCCGATCCCCATTACCAACAACACAATAAAATAGTTAAGAATGGTTTTCATAATCGTATTTTTTTAACATTAAGTCAGGCTCTAGAGATAAAATGATCTCCAGAGCCTAACAAACCACGTTACTTATCCAGCTCATACCTCACTTCATAGAGTAAGGTATCACCAGACTTAATCAAAATGATCAAGCAACCTCCAACTTGATTAGTATCAAGAGTAAGTTGCTTACCATCAGGGATCAACAAGACCTTTGGTGAAGTCTCATTTAATTGCCAGTAGTACTCATAAATTGGAGTCTCTTGATCAAATTCGGAAAGATTAACATCCATCCAAATCAAATCAAAAGCTTTACCTCTTAAGAGTTTAGAAAAGTTCTTGAGATAAGGAGCTAAAGCCTCACGCTCATTAAACTGATCTGTCTTAAAAGTGCCTTGCTTCACCTGAGAATCAAGCTTACCTTGCCGCTTTGCAACAAGCTCATAACGATAAACCTCTCCCGGAACCAAAGACTCTAATTCCACGCGAGGAAGTTGAGTTAAGATCGTCTTTACTAGTTTAGTATCACTGCGATAAAGCTTAATCTGCCAGCTCGTTGCGGAGCCAGGAGCCCAAGTCAAAATCGCTTCACGTTGACCAAACTGTAAATCTACAGCACCAACTTCAGGAGTTGAAGCTTTCTTCTCAAAGACTGCTGTCCATTCGGAAGCCTCTTGAACATTAGTCAATTTCAGGACTGACTCAGTAAAACTTACTTCTGCCGATCCCTTCTTCCAGCCCTTGAAAATTGCATTTTCCTTGGCTGTAGCAGTGAAGGTAACTTCGCCTCCAGCTTTCACTGTGAGCGTTGCAGGTTCTACAGTACCTAAAGTTTCATTACTAGAAACGGCTTTCAAAGTATAATACTTCTGTCGCTTGTCGATGATACGAAGGAAGGTAGTTTTCTTAGTAAGTCTAGCTTGATCTCGATAGACCTCAGAGAAAATAGAAGCACCTTCCGCATTATCAATCCCAATCTGAAGGACAAAATCGTTAGGATTGAGTCCCTGCAGGACTGCCATGTCTTTGAGCGACTTTACACTTACCCCATCAGCAAACAGTCTTTCTTGTTCACTAGAAAGGCGTATAGCATATTTATAGCCACTCTCTGGGAATCTTTGAGTAAGTGCAGCATGGATACCAAGATTTCCATCAATATCATAGCCACCCTGTGGATTGATCTTGATGAACTGCATCAGACTTGAATCAGATTTGATCGTATAAGTAAAGAAGTCTTCCTCACTTACCGTCTTTTCCAAATGTACACTATCATTACTTATAGATCCCTGCAGTCTCAACTCCCCCAGATACGGCACAGCATAGGGGACTACATTTACATCTATGTACATATCTTTACCATTATGATAGGTAAAAGAATGCATTCCTGAGACTACTGGGACTACTTGATGCGTATGCTTCTGACTATCAGGAAGCTCAAACTGGACACTCCCACCATTCTCCAAATAAAGGATCCAGGGATAAGGGGAATATCCCTGTTCCGCCTCCAAAAGCTCTTCATTATCAGTTCGCGCATAGATCTGTTCGCCCTTAAGAGTCTCTCCACTCTTGGCATAGGAGAATCTTTTGATTTTAAGCCCCTGTGCCATTGCCTGCACTGATCCCATCAGCACCAGCATCAGGATCACTACGATCCTTGATAAGTTGTTTGTTTTCATTACTTTTTATTTTTATGGGTTATTACTTTCGTTTGTACTCTCAGCAGAGAGTATTGTTTGGTTTTAAACTTCTTTATCTAGCAAAAAAACTAAGTACCACAGTACTCATCTTCTTCTCCACTTGGTAAAGATCTCATCACCGATACCAAGGATATCATTTTTTATCCAAAAGTCAAGAAATTATTTCTCTTATTATGCTAACTTACCCCTCTCCCCCCTCCCCTGAGCACAAAAAAGCTCCAAAAATTTGACAAACTCCTTACCCACAGGTATACTTGAGAGTGAATTTTATTTCATTTTGCGACCAACATGAAAATCTCAACAAAAACAAAAATCCTATCGCTTTCAACACTTCTCCTGAGTCTCTCAGGACTTGCACTTGCAAATGGAACTATCAGAGAAACAATTATCAAAACAGATGCCTCAAATCGTATCCAAAGCATCGAAAAAATCATCTTCTCTACCAAAGGAATCTCATCAGACTCCACAGCTATCCCTCTGAGCAATCAGCAAGGAGTCATCCATCTAGAAGGAAAATTTTCTACCACAAGCACCGAAAATGCAGAGACTAATAGTAACAGCTGAGAAAACGCGCTCCTCATCTGAGGGAAAAAGAATAAAATTGAAAAAATCTGAAAAGATTCAACAATTATCGTAGGAAAAGATAACACAATAAAAGGAGAAAAAACAACTATCTTAGGAGGAGAAAGAAACAAAGGAATCTGAAATGAATCAACAATAGTATGAGGGGATAAAAATACCGCAAAAGGTAATCACAACACCATCATCTGAGGACAAGGAACAACACTCTCTGGGCAAAAAAACATTTCCCTCGGAGCAAACAACAGTACAGTAAACGGATCAAACAATATCATCGCAGGAAGCAATATCAACATTGAAAAAACCAATGTCAAAAATACCTTTGTCTGGAGTGACAATAAAAAGAGAAAAGATGACTTGACTATCAACCCTCAGACCTCAAACACTCTCTACATCAGAAGCGCAAGCGGAGTCATGATCAATACAAGTACTTCTGGAGCAACCCTAACTGTAAATCAAAATCAAATGGTCCAAATCGGAGATGAAGCGGGCAACTGCTCTCCAGACAAGATCGGAACCCTCATCTTTAGAAATGGATGCTTCTATGCATGTTCTGATGGACAGAAATGGGACAACCTCGCTGGTACCACAGAATGTAGTAATACTGATACCAATACAATCCAATTTCCTATCCCCCAAGCTACAAAAGAACTTTCTCCATGACCAAGACCCTAATATCACAAAACACCTTAACAAAAAAACACCTCAGCATACATTTGAGGTGTTTTTTATCACTATGCATAATTCTGACTAATCAGATCCCAGTTGATCACTTGGAAAAAATTTTGCAAATACTGAGCTCTATTGTTTCTGGTATCGATATAGTAGGCATGCTCCCACACATCCACTCCGAGCAATACTTGCTCAATCTCAGGCTTGGTAAGCGGATTATCTGCATTGGAGGTATTGAGGATTTTGAGCTGCCCATCAGTAGTCTTGATCAGCCAAGTTCGCCCAGATCCAAAATTTCCCACCGCCGCAGCGATAAACTGCTCCTTAAATCCCTCAAAAGATCCAAAACTCTGATCCAGATCTTGATTGAGCTTTCCACTTGGCATTTGGGCAAAGTTTGGACTCATTATTCCTCGAAAAAAGTTATGATTCCAGTGCTGTGCCGCATTGTTAAAAATCCCACCACTACTCTTTTTTACAATCTCTTCCAAAGAAAGCCCCTCAAACTCAGTTCCTACAACGAGTTTATTGAGATTATCTACATAGGCTTGATGATGCTTATCGTAGTGATAAGACATCGTCTCCTCTGAAATATAAGGCGCCAATGCTCCTTTTGCATATGGCAATGGTTGTTTTTCAAAAGTCATTGATAATAAGAACAATTAAATAAAAAATTAGCAATTCTATAAATTTTAATATTACTGAATCTTAACGATATAATAAAGTTGCTTTGGATCTGAGTAAGTACAAGAATCATCTCACTCATGTTCAGCTCTCTTTGGTCTATTAGCCTTTACAATACGTGAGCAGAGACGAACTTTCTCCATATTAAAGTCTTTAGCCTTTTCTGATTGATCACCTTGCACATAAAAAGAAGGCGTCGCAAAGGCATTTTTCCAGTCAGTTTTCCATAAATACGGAAGAATATCATTATCAAAGACATAATTACTCATATCTGGGGTCTCAGACTTTGCTATCAGCAAAGCCCCTCCTGACAAACTTGATCCATTAACATAGATTTGTTGATAAATGTATTCCCCCTTTGGAATGATCATCTTTCACCAAGTACTTCGAGGTCATGCCCATTCAGAATCATAATCCCCATAAAAAGCAGCATGAATCATTACCTGCTGATTATTGGGATCTGAAGGAAGATCTTTAATATACTCTTTTAGAGAAAGTAAGTTAGTTACAGGTCACATATTTTGAGCATCAGCAATCAATAAATAAGGATGACCTTTCCACTGCCTTACCCCCTGATAAAAGGCTGTCCACTTCTCAGGAATAGTTTCCAAAGGGAGCTCTCCTTTGTTTTCTCTATACATTTCAATCGCTGCTGCGACATTTCTCAGATCTGCTTGTCTTTTGAGGTCTCTGGTTCTTGCGATATAGCCAGTGAGCCTGGGCAAGATCGCAGCACTCAGGATACCAATAATTAACACTACAATTAGCATCTCTACAAGCGTGAAAGCCCTATTGAGAACTAAGATCTCCCCCCCCCTCATTTTTTCAAAATCCACCTCATCTCATGTTTTTGCTTACCCATCATTACCATAATTACAAAAAGGTAAAAATCTGACTCCATCGTATATTTTCCCCCTGACAAAGATCAATCTCTCTATCAGTCATATCCTACGAAAAAAGTCAGACTTTGCAACTGTTTTTTTTATTCTTCCTCATCTAGGAACAGTCCAATAATCACTGCTAACGGCACAGACAAGATCACTCCCCAAAAGCCCATAATCACCGCTCCCAGCAACGCAGACACAATGATCAAAATCGAGTTGGTACCGAGCTGTTTTTCCATCAAGATCGGAGTAATAATATTGTTTTGTACCCATTGGATAGCAAGGAAAATCACTCCTGCGATGAGCATTCCTCCTCGCCCATGATGAATCAATGCCAACAAAACCACCGGAATCACTGACAAAAATGGCCCAACATACGGAATAATATCCAAAAGCCCAGTAATCAACGACAATGAAAAGATACTTGGCAACTGCAATCCACACCAAGACAAAATCCAAAATGCAATATACATTGATACCGTTACAAATAGGGAGAGAAAGATTCTCGCCTTGAGCCAGAGAGAAAGTTTCTGATAAATGTTAGTTATCTTTTGGAGATTACGAGCTTTGGACTCAGATTTCCCAAACTTCAAAAAGAGTTTGATCAAATATTCCTTCTCCAGAGAGAAAAACACCGCCGTAGTAAAAACAATCATAATATTGGTCAGTACTGAGAAGAGCCCTCCTATCGCAGACACAATACTTAGCGAAAACTGCTTGAGTGAAGTCGTAGAGGCATTAAGAAGCGAGTTGAGACCTGAAACAAGTGTCGATTGCACACTCTTGCTATCCCAAGGCAAATCATTTCGATGCTCGAGCAAAAATGCCTTTGCAAAGTCAGGGAGCCAAGTGATATTTTGAATTCCTGCAGGTCGTGAATTACTCAAAACAAATTTTTGCACACTCACAATCAACGAGCTCGTCCAACTAATCAAATAAGACACCTGAGAAACAAAAAACGGAATCACAAAGAGAATCCCTGAAAACACAAACACAAACAGCGCAAAATAACTGATTGCTATCGACAAAGATCTGCTTTTGAGCCTTTTTTCCAATCAAAGCACAATCCCCTCAATAGAAAATGCAATGATCAACGCTGAAAAGATCAAATAAATCAACTCCAATGTCTGATAAAATCGATATCCGAGCATCACCACTACCGCACCTATCAGCCAAAATCTCAAAGTCGACTTGAGCGAGAGATTGAGCAAAGTCGCCGAAGATAAGGCAACAGGACTAGTTTCCTGTTCTTCTCTGTGAGGAGTTTCTGGAGTTGGAGTATTTTCTACTAGTTCAGGAGTGTTTTTTTTCATGAGAAGAAAGAAAAAAAGAACTAAAAACTGACTCTCGTTGCTTGGTCAAATAATCCTTGAGCTGAGCTGTTGACTTTTGCTGCACGAGCGCAATCAACGGTTCTAACCTATGCTTGTTGAGACTGACAAAACACTTGTAAAACTGTGGTCCTGCACCAAGTTTTTGCACACTCTGCTCAAATGCTGCTATCAAAATCCTCTTGATCTGATGCCTATGCACTGCTCTTTTGGAGATAGCCAGAGGAATATGAAACGAAATCTGATGAAAATGACGATTGGGATACTGCTCTACAAAAAAAATCATAAACAACCCCTGAGAAAACAGCTGCCTTTTTTTGGTCAGAAAGCGAACTTCCTTTCCCGATACTCTGAGCTTTTTGGCCAGCATCCCCAAACTTTACGCAAGATAAAACGACTTGAGTGTAGAGATCCTAGGTCAAAAGTCAATATATTTTATCAAAGAACAAACTGCTAAAAGCAAAAACAGAAAAGACTTGCATTTTTATAAAAAATAGCTATACCACTAACCCAGTGGTAAGCTATGCATGACCATAGGACGTCTTAACGGATGTCCTTTTTTTTGGTATAAAAGTCACAAAAGAAAAAATAATAAAATCCAAGAATAACAAAAAATCCCTTACCCCTTGTTCAAAAATTCCTCTATCAACTCAAAAACCTCTCCCTGCCTATCTTGGAGCAAGGTCCTCTCCTCAGGTTTAAATCCACTCAAAACCCAGTCAGCTACTTGAGCACTCACAGCAGGCCTATCAACCCCAATTCTGAGCCTATAAAAGTCGGCACTTCCAAGTTTTTGAATAATACTTTTGAGACCATTGTGCCCAGCAGCACTTCATCCAAGCTTCAAAGCAAGCCTTCCCGTTACAAAGTCGATCTCATCATGCACCACCAAGATATCTTTCACCTCAATCTTGTAAAACCTCACCAATGGCGCTACCGCCTCTCCTGAGAGATTCATATAGGTCTGAGGCTTGCAGAGGAGAATCTTCTCCCCTCATCGCTCTCATAGAGCAATGTCAGCTTTGTATTTACTCTCATATTTTCGAGAGAATCCTTCTTGAGCTGCTCGAGCATCAAGCATTGCAAATCCAATATTGTGCCTAGTTTTATCATATTTTTGCCCAGGATTTCAGAGTCCTACAATCAGCTTCATTACGCCATATTCTTACCCGCTAAAAATCTTTTCAACTCCTCTGCAGCCAATCTTCTCTGAGAAATCTGATTTTTTTGATCAGTTCCCATCTCAGCAAACGTCTCCTCATATCCATCAGGCTTAAAAATCGGATCCCACCCAAAGGCCGAATCTACTCTTGGATTGACGATCTCACCTTCCACCGCTCCTTCAAAAAAATACATCTCTTCTTTATTGGGAGCATAGCCAATCACTGTCTTGGCAGTAGCTTGGACATTTCCAAGCTTTTGAGCAAGATTTACTAGTCCCTCACTTCCAATACTCTCTACAAACCATTTGATCAATGGACCAGGCAATTTTCCTCCCATCGCCTCAAAATACAAGCTCGTATCTTCAACGATCATCGGCTCATCGCAATATTTCATTGCTTCCTCAAGCTTTGCCTTGATAATCGCCTTTGGATCTATCTCCTGGATCTCTGGCAGATCAATTGATCTCATCTCCAAATCTGGCAATACTGCCTTAAGTTCACCGTACTTATGTTTATTTCCTGATATGAAATAGATGCTCATCACTAATATTGTATAAAAAAATTAAAAATCTGATTTATGTTTTTATTTTATATTTTAATTGGTTGATTTAATATATAAGTGTCTTTCTACCTAATTGATTTTCTGGAGAGAGTAATATCCCTATTTTCAAAAACAATAATATGATTTTAGGAGAAATACTATATTGCTTTAACAAAGATTCCACATCAGAAACTGTTATATCTTCAGAAATTTCAACTAAAAAATCATATAAATATTGATCGAAAGATATTTAAAGTTCTAATGTATTCAAGCGAATCACCAAATTTTCTCCTTTTTTATAAAATCTTGTCATAAGATTAAATTTCACTATTTCCATTATAATAATGCACCTGAATAAAGTTATATTCTCAAGAATCTTGAACAGCAGCTAAAAATCTTTTTTTCGGGACTGGATAGTAACGAAGTGTAGGAACTCAAGGATCATGGATAATAACTTCTTCATCATTAATCTCAGAAACAATGACAACATGTCCTCCATTATGTCATTCTGGTAACGGTTCATCATGTAAAATATGAGAAGACAATCCTACAATAAATAAAGTATCTTTATTTTGATTTTTTTGAATATAAGACAAAACATCAATATCATATTGTTTTTTAATTGAGCTATTTTCCAATACTTTTTTTTCAAAGTAAACATCACTTAAGTCTATCCTAAAATCATATGCAGGAACTAGGAAAAATTCATCTTTAATAAAATGATGATATTTTTTATCCATAATTTCAAAAATCATCTCTTTTGGATGTGCAAGATAATCACTAAATTTCTTCTGAGACATACTAGAACAAAAAGTTATAGAAAACCCTAATCTTTCAAGTCTATATGCAATTTCAGGCAAATCCAAAATCTCTTCTCAAGAATAATTCCCACCTTTCATAACTTTCATCATCTCCCAATTATTTTGCCGACAAAAGGATGTATTCCAAAAATAATTCATCACCCCCATACAACAAGTTAATGCACAATACCCATCAACCCCTGAGGGTAAAAAAGGATTTTTATAAATATAATCTGGCATCATTTATTACTAAAAAAATAAAAGCCTATAACAGCATTTCTGAGTTATAAGCATTCTTGAAAAACAATTAAGCCACGAGTTTAATTTCTTGATCCCACTTTTGCTTCTTGTTCTGAATAATCTTCTGTAATTGTAGGTCTACTTTTACATCCACTACAACTTCCACATCTACCACCGCAAGAACATTTTATTGCAAAAACCTCCGAGATTTCATCATTTACTGTATCCTTTATAGATACTGTAATTCCCTCTTTTTTTCAAATCCTCTACAAACTCTTGCAATTCCAAACCTATAATTATAAGCCATAAAAAACAAAAACACTTTACTTATAACAAAAGAAAAAGGAAAGTCAAACAAAAAATAATTATTCATTCCTTTATCCACAACAAAAAGCGAAAGGTCTCTATAATTGACTACGGTTTTACCTCTATTGTATCATCCCATATCTTCATATCTTGAATCTCAGCATTATGCGTAATCGTATAAAACTTCATATCCCTCTGCTTAACAAAAGCAGTCAACATTTCTGAGACTCTACCTACCGTTTCATTATCAAGATTATTGATCGTCTCATCGAGAAAGAGGAGTTTTGTCTTCATATACGAACTAATCGCCAACATCCAAACAAGCTTGAGCACTGCTCTCTGACCTCCACTAAGACTCTTGATATCTCTTTCTCCTTTTGCATCCAATATCTTAGTTTCCAATTCAAGTTTTTCGCTAGTCTCCATGAGCCTAATACTGATCTGATAGTCCACCACACTGACCAAATAACTATTGACCACATCGCTCAAGATTGGCAAATATTCACTCAATACAAACAGCAGCAACTCCTTATTGAGTATCGCATAGAGATTATCCAAGATTTTACCTTGCTCTGCCAATCACTTAATCTTAATCTGCAAATTTTTGTAATCAACGATCAAAGTTTGCAAACTCTGATAAGTCGCCTCATACCTCTGGACGAGTTGCATTTGGAGATCCCAGTTATCCTGCTGATATTGACTGATCTGTCCTTGCAAAACTGCCATTTGCCCCTCTATCTGAGATTTCTGTGTCATTAACTGTTCTATTTGTATACCTTGTGTAGTGATCATACCTTGGAGCTGAGATTTCTCCTGTTGATAGGTCTGAGCCTGGTTTGCTAGTTGTTCCTGAGTGACAAGCTCCCTTTCGATAGTCGCAATCTTTACAGAGAGTTCCTTGTATTTCCCAGCTAGCTCCTCCAGCTTTTTAAAATCAATCTTGAGTAAAAAAGCTCTCAAAATCTGAATTTTTTCCTCATTCTCCCTTTGTTTTGAGGAGATCGTTTGCATCTGCTCAGTTAGTCCTACTCATGATTTAATCTTTTCGAGCTCCTGCTGTACTATTTGAAGTTTTTGAGCGAGATTTTCGGCTTGTATCCTCGCTTTTAGATCGCTATCCTCCTTCAGGATTTTTTGTTTTTCTTGTTCTCTCTGCTCAAAATGCTGCTTATTGATCGCCTTGATAAACGGGCAAGCAGCACCAATCTTTTGACACTCATAGTGAGCACTCTGCTCTGTCGCCGCATCAAAATCCGCAATCTTTTTAGCCAGATTTTCCAGTTGCTGAGTATAAAACTGCTCTCTCTCCATCAAGCTTTTGATCTGATCTTGGAGACGGGTTTGCTCGGTTTGTGCTTTAGCTTTTAGGTTTTCCACCTGCTCTGTCAAAAGCTCAGATCAGGACTTCAAATTCTTCCCCAATGCAATCAAACTCTGCACCGCTAGCCAGTTTTGCAATAGTCCAAAATCTGACCTCGCTTCCAGATCTAGCTTTGTTCCATTCTCTTGCCAAAATTGCTGAATTTGCTCTGCAAATCCCTCTTGCTCAAGCTCCTTTTGTTGATTTTGAAGCTGCAGTTTCTCATTCCTTAGCTGAGCAATTCCCTCCAAGCTTACCTTTTCTAACAAACGATCAATCTCAGCAATTCTCCTCTCGCTTTTCTCAATATCAGTCTTGGCATTTAGCACCTGCCTTTCCAAATCATTTTTTTGAGTCAAAAAAGCAGAAATCTGACTCTTTTGTTGCTGATAATGCTCTTGATGTTGAGCTATTACGCTTTGCATAGGAGCTATCACGCCACCTACCACCTCATCAAGCTCAAATTGATCAATCCCCAGCTTCTCAATAAGCATCTCTAACTCCTCAAAAACATCTTTAGCAGGAGCAATCTGAGCAGAAAGCTGCCCCTTTTCATCAATCATTTTCCAAGTTGAGATCAAGGTCTTGAGTCAGTTTTTCAACTTTTCTTGCACAAGAGAAGTATCTTCATAAGCCTTGATCTGATATTTTACCTCATTTCTCTTCTCTTTTACAACTTCTTTAGTCTCATCGATACTCATAAGATTAAAGACATTTTTAAGCACCTCAAGCCTCTCAGCAGGCTGAAGTTCAAAAATATTTTTGGCATCCTGGAGCAAAATCGCCGTACTCGTAAAAACCGCCTGTGGTGGCAAAAAATCATCCAAATGAGCCTGCAAATCTGATTCATTTTTGAACGATTGTTCCTCCATTTGAATTCAAATCTCTTGCAAATACTCCTCTAAATCTAGATCATCCTGCAAAACAGGCCTTCACAAAAATTTCTCTTCTAAGACTTCTGGACTTTCTGATATCTGAAAGAGCTGAGAGGCACAAGAATCCTTGCTCTTCCCCTTTTTAAGCGTTCTTTTGATCAAAAATACTTGATCATTATAAGCAAAAAGGAGCTTGATCATACCTATCTTGGATTGAATATTAAGCAAGTTTCTACTAGCACTTTTGTAGAGAGCATAGCTCGGACCATCAAAAAAGAGAAAACTCTTTCCACTTCCAATTGGTGCTTTGATGAGATATTTCCCTTTGTGAAAAAAGAGAGTCTTTTTTTGATCTCTAAATGGCCCAATATTCCAATACGAAACTGCCAACAAATCCAGCATTTTATGCTTTTTTTCTCAGGATAAAAACGCGCAAAACGATTTTTACTTTTTGCAAAAAGATAGTACCTATCCAGTCTACAAAAATTACACCAAAATACAAGAAAAAAGAGAAGTCTGGCTCCTCTTTTCGATATTCTTTCATATCAAGTTTTTATTACAAACTTCCCAAATGCTCTTGAATTTGCTCAATCACAAATTGCAAGTCTTGTTCAATATAGTCTTTTCCTTGGATCTTAAATCCTGCTGCATTTTTGTGCCCTCCACCACCAAAACTTCTCGCCAACAAAGAACAATCAACAGCTCCTCTACTTCTAATCGAAGCTTTAAGATATATCCCAACCTTCTTGATCAAGACAACTAAATCATTATTTCTAATATCCTGCATAACATACAGTGCCATATCCGCCTCATCATGATCTACTCACAATGCCTTAAGCTCATCATCCACATAATAACTATAAATCACATTTACTACACCCTCATCAGTTTTACCTTGACTTCACTCCTGAGCACCTCCAAATCCATTACACATAACCTTAACTTTTTGCATTCTTTGAAGAATCTGCTGCATAAATTGCACACTACGATAAGTTTTATTACGGAAAATTTCATCAATCACAAGCTTTTTATTTGCCCCAAGAGCCAAAAGATCTGCTGTTAAGTGGAAAAGCCTTACAGACTGTTCTCCCTCATCATAACGGAAATTCCCACTATCTGTAGAAATTCCCATATACCACCAAGTAGCAATCTCCACATCCAAGAGATCATTTCGCCACTGCCTTGTCACTCCATAAAGCAAAGAACAAGTACTAATCTCACTCGTATCACGATAGATTATGGTATTTGGAGCCTCAACATCTGGCTGATGATGATCCATAATAATTTTGAGTTGTGGATCAAAATAGTCTTCTCTTCCATTGGTAAAAGCAGAAATTCTCTTGTAATGATTAAAATCCAAAAATACCAATACATCATACTTTCCATAGTCAAATTCATATTTAACCTTATCTCACAAGTTAAGGAAATCAAAGACTCTACTTGGTTTGTTTGGAGTAAAATACGAAACGGTCTTTCCCTGTTTTTCAAGGAGTTTTCCTAGTCCCAAAATCGCACCAAGAGCATCTCCATCAATATTCTCATGACCAAAAAGAGCAAAAGTCTGATTTCCTTCTAATATCTCTCTTATTTTTTGTAAATTTTCCTGCATCTTTTTTTTAAAACAAAATTTAAAACCAGCTTTCATTTTAACACTTCCAAGCAAAATTGCAAGAAAAAACATTTCTCTTGAAAGATTCCCTCTTTTTCCTATACTCTCAAAAGTTTTTTTACCCCTAATCACTCCCATGAACGAAATCCTCCAAAAACTCTACCCCTACTCTCGTGATCAAGCGATCAATGATATTCTCTCTTTCTACGACCAAGAGGAATCCGTAGTAGTCAACTTTATCTACTTTGCAAACATTGTTTCACACCGCCTTTTTGACCAAACAACAAAAACAGAAAAACTAAAAGAGTACAAAAAAATTCTCTTAAAGTCTGACTTCCTTTTGCCCGATGGTATTGCCCTCCAAATCTTCTACTATGTCGCTCACTTTATGGGAAAAATTCAAAGTCCTACCTCTTGGCTCCAAAATCTCAACGGAACTGACTTTATCCCCTACCTTTTGCAAAGCATTAGAAAAAAGTATGGAAGTCAAAAACTAAACATCCTCATCTATGGAACCAAAGCTGAATATCTTGAAAAAGTAGTTGAAAAACTCAAATACCAAGGATATAACATCATCTATGCCCAGGATGGATATAGCGATTTTGACCGAGAAAAAGCTGAAGCAGCTATGAACGAATACCAAGACACGATCAATGTCCTCATTCAAGGAAGATCCACTCCCGAAATTCCTCTCCAAGAGCTCCGAGCTAGTAGAAATTTTCAAAAAATCCAACAAAAAAAACTAATCGTTCTCAATACAGCTTGACTCCTAGATTTTATAGCATGAGTACAAAAAAGAGCTCCAAAAATTATTAGAACGCTCAAACTTGAATGGCTCTATCGTTTCATCTCTGATCCAAAGAGAAACTTCAAAAAAATTCTGAATTCTTTGAAACTTTTTCCATACCTGATCAAGTATGCCATTCTCCCTCAAAAAACAAAAAAAGAGTCCAAATAAGGACTCTTGAAAGTAGCTTGATACAGGCTACTTTTTTTTCTTGCATTTTAATGCTCGAAAAAGTTGATCTCGACATGGTTTATCAAGGAAAAGAAGCGAAAGAAATGATGAAATAATAGTTACCAATACTAATATAACAACAGCAACTAAAAAATTCATCACACCACTCATAAAAGTTCCAAAAACTGAATCCTGCTCAGAACAAGAAACAAGATTCATAATCAAAACCAAGCCCAAAAAGATTCTTTTCATATAATTATGTATTTATGGACGAAAAAAGTATAAGATTATACACAAAAAAAGCAACAAAAAATTTCTTTTACACATCTCAAAAAAACTCTCTTTATTCTTCCTAACTGATTCAGTAAGAAAGAATAAAAAGAGTAAAGCAACGGTAGTAAAATTTTAACGATCATCATCTTCGTAATCTTCTTCATCATAAGAACTGGAAAAAAGAACAAAGAGAGATACAACAAGAAGAAGAAATAAGCTTAGATATCCAAGTCCCGTTACAATGGCAAAAAATACCTCCTTAATACCAAATAACACACAAAGGACAACAATCACTCCTAAGATGACCAAAAGACTATACAAAAAAATTTTTCTCATAATAATTTATTTTTTTTGTTTAACATACAAATATTATTACAATTATTTACAAAAAAGTCAAGAGCTTTTTAAAAAAAGAAGAAAATCAGATTTCTTCTTCAATTTTATTCTTAACTATAAAGAGAGACTCATCCTACCAAGAGGAACTTATTTTCCCCCATTTTGCCCTTTCGCTAGTGAAAGTTCAAGCTCTGATTTGAGACTATTTCGTTCTGCGATACTCATCTTTTGCCCATTAGCAATATCTTCCTGAACTTTCTTAACTTGATTTACAACATAAATACCATATTTGATCATCATTCTATCTCCTTGAGCCTTACCAGTATCAGCCATTTGTTGTGCTTTTAGTTTGAAACTTTCGATCTGTTGAGTAAGTGTCTCATTTGCACCGACTTCTCCTACGATCTCTTCTACAGCTCCCAGTGCATCAACTGCCTGATCACTAGAGGTAGAAGTACCAAGGTCTGAGGTAGAACTTTGACTAGAATCAGACTTTTGATCTGCTTCAGCAGTCTCTTGAGAGGAATCCTCACCTCCAAGAACTACTTCTTGAACATCATCTCAAGTCTCTGCTTGATTCTCATCAAGAGTAACTTCTCCAATATCCGTTCCTTCTTCACTACCAGTCAAGCTAAGATCTTGATCCAAATTATCTCCAGTCAAGAGATTTCCAGTTAATTCAGCAGATCCATGTTCCTGATCTCCAGTAAATTCACTAACCTGAACATTTGCTGAGGAGTCTGAATTAATCCCAAATATCTTCTGAATCTCCTGAGGATACTTCAAAATAGCCATAAATCCAACAGCAATTACCAATGCAAAACTTCCCAAAATTGCAACAAGTTTAGTCATCCCAGAATTGGTAGCTTGTGATTGCGGTTGCGTAATAGGAGGATATGCAACAGGATTTGACAATGGATCTGGAGCTGAAACTTCCATCATACTATCCAAATTCATTGTAGGAGCTACTGTTGGTACAGGCTGAGCGATCATCTCATCCAAAGAAAGCATTCCAATAGGCTTTTCTGCCACAGGCTCTAGTTGAGGAGCTACTGCTTCCTCTTGAACAGGAGCTGGAATAGATTCGATAGTTGGGGATTCCTGAACTGGCACAGAAGGCACTACTTCTTGAATAGGCTCATTAACAGGAGCAATTACTGGTTCTTCAATATTTTGGGTAACATTTTGATTAAGCGTAGCTCTCATCGCATCAAAAGGATCCATCTCTGCATGAGGAGCTGAAAAATTCACCTCTGAAGCTTGCTCTGAAGGAGTATCTGCTATTGGCGCCTCCTCAGTCATAAAAGAAGTTGAAACCTGATTTTCTTCCTCATTATTTTCCAAAGAAGATTGCATCACTTCTTGAGTCTCATCAAGTGGTGTTACAGAATTTACGGTATCTTCTGGGATTACAAAACTTTGCTGAGAAGTTTCAACATCCGAGTGCATATTAAGAGATCCTTCTTGATTTACCAAAGGCTGCTCATCAAAACCGAGCTCACTCTGCTCTAGTTCATCATTTTCCTCAAAATTCTGTCCAACAGGCTCTACAGAAAAATCACTAGTATCCAAAGGAAGCTCCTCTACACTTGCAATTCTTCCATCTCCTGGAACCGGAAAGGAATCCTCCTCTTCTTCTGAATTTTCTACCTGATTTTCATCTGAAACCACAGGTTCTTCTTGCAAAAAATCCATACTCACATCAACTGGAGCTGGTACTGGATCAGAAGTTTGCAAAAGGTCATCAGCCTGAGGGATTTGCTCTGGCTCAACATTGCTAACTGGCGCTTGTGCCTTATTTTCCTCAGTCTGTGATGGGAAAGAATCTGGCAAATCCAAACTAAAATCAAAAGCTGAAGTCTGATTTTGATCATTATTTACCACAGGATCCTGAGTTTGTCCTACCGCTGGAGTAACTCCTGTATTTTGATTATCAGAAACTGGAGTAAAAACTGTGTTTTGACTATCAGAAGTTGGCATTTTTACAAAATAGAGAGTAAAATTTTCTTTTTCACTCAATTATACTTCAAAAAAAATATTTTGCAAATTTTGTCAATCTTTATTTATCGCTATCAGCAAACATTCTTACAAAAACAAAAAAGCCTTACAATTTAGGCTTTCAAATACTCCATACTCCAAGAATGAGAGGAATCGAACCTCCACCACTGGCTTCGGAGACCAATGTGCTACCACTACACCACATTCTTATCTAATTAAAAGATAAACAATCCCACAAAAATTGCAAGCAAATTTCAGTTGCCTTTTTCCTGTGTTTTTTTATACTAAAAACGATATTTATCTTTTAGCAACTCAAATCCGTGACACTTTCCGAAACTACTATCGAGCTCTTAGATTTCATAAAACAAAATCCAAATCCCACACTCCTTGATAGCGATCTCCTTGCTCACACCTACCAAAATCTCATTGACACCCTCATTGAGCATAATCATCTCTACTATATTGAGTCTTCTCCTATCATCTCTGACTACGAGTATGATCAACTTTTTTCTTATCTCAAAAATATTGAAGAAATAGCACCGCATCTCATCACTTCAAATTCGCCAACCCAGTCCCTCATTGGTCAAATCAGTGAAGGATTTGCTAAAGCCAACCACAGAACTCCTCTTCTCTCTCTCGAAAATAGCTATAATGCACAAGATTTAACCAATCGAGATACCAGAATCAAAAAAATACTCGAAAAATCTGATCAGAATTGTTCGTTCTTTTACCGTCTTGAACCAAAATTTGATGGAATCAGCTGCGAAATCATCTATCAAAACTGACTTCTTACGCAAGCAATTACCAGAGGTGATGGAAAAACCTGAGAAGACATTACCATCAATGCAAAAACTATAAAATCCCTCCCCAAAAAACTTACTCAGCCAATCAATATTCGCCTCAGAGGAGAGATTATGATGCCAAAATCGCAGCTCTCTGCGCTCAATCTCAGCAGAGAAGCTCTAGGACTCAACTCATTTGCCAACACAAGAAATGCAGCTTCTTGAAGTATCAAACTCCTTGATGCTGCAGAAGTTGAGAAAAGAAATCTCATTTGTTTTATCTATGATATCCTCAAATCAGATACCAATCAAACAATAAAAGAAATCTGACTCCCAACCTTTGATCTTCCTGAAAAATTCCAGCACTTTGACAATATCCAATCTCTAATTGACACTTGCTTAAATCCAGAGCTCAAGTCCTTCCTTGATGAGCAGGATTTTGACTTTGATGGTCTGGTAATTAAGATCACCGACAAACATCTCCCCAACTGAGAGGATCAGACTTCTATTCGCACACTGTTAGGAGCTACAGAGCACCATCCTAGACGAGCTATCGCCTATAAATTTCCAGCTCAGCAAATCGCTGCAAAGATCAGCTCAATCGACTTCCAAGTAGGAAGGACCTGAATTCTGACTCCTGTTGCCAATCTAGAACCTGTAAATCTCAGTGGAGTTACCATATCCAGAGTCAGTCTTCATAATTTTGATTTTATCAAAGAAAAATGAATCCTAAATTGAGATTTTGTACGAATTCAAAGAAGTGGAGAAGTAATCCCATATGTTCTCTCAGCAATTCCTTCTAGAAGAAACGGCACTGAATCTGAAATCTTCCCACCAAAACTCTGTCCAAGTTGCAAAACTCCAATTATTAGCCAAGACATCCATTACTACTGCAAAAATACAGATTGCCCTGCTCAACTCAAGGAAAAACTCCTCTACTTTGTTTCTAGAGATGCTCTTGATATTGCTGGATTTGGAGATTCGATTATTCAGCTCCTCATAGAACAAAATTTGCTCAACTCTTTTGCTGATTTTTATACCCTGACTAAAGTAGAAAATCAAGTTATTCTCCGCAAACTTCCATCTTTCTGAGACAAGAAAATTTCAGAGCTCATCTCACAAATTGAGCTTTCAAAAACAAAACCACTTCGAAGACTGCTCAACGCCCTTGGTATTCCTAATATTTGAAAAAAAACTGCACAAGACCTCTCTGCATACCTTGCACAAAAAAAGGTTACAAACCTGACATCTCTCATCGATGAACTCAAAAACACAGAGCAGCTTTGAGCTATCTATGGGATCTGAGAAAAGGTTGCAACTGATATTTCGGCATTCTTTTCTTCTCCAAAAATTCTAGACCTCCTCTACAAACTTGAAAGCTTCTGACTCAATTTTTCAGCAGTTGAAGATCTAAAATCAAATACAGAGCAAAATCAGAATTCTCTTTCCTTTTCAATAACAGGGACCTTCCCATTATCAAGGACTGAAATTGCAAATCAGCTTATTGCCCAAGGATATCAATTCGATGAAAACCCAATTCAAACAACCTCCTTCATGCTTATAGGAGAAAAAGCTGGTTCCAAAGTTGACAAAGCACTCAAGTACGAAATCAAAGTCTACGATAATTGGGAAGAAATAATAAAAACCTTCAATATCAAGCTACCAGCACCCCAAAACAAAAAAACTCCAACACCTATCCAATGAGGCCTCTTTTAAGCTCAAAACAATCTTTTAACTCCTCTTTTTGTCAAATTTATGATCAAAAAAATATTCTCATTTACACTTTTCACACTTCTTTTCGGCGTAAGCTTCGCCTACTCTCCACTTAGTAAAGTTCAACATCAGCAAATCGATCTCCAACTTTCAGGCTTCTCAAATCTTAGCAAAAGCGAAAAAAGTAAAGAAGCTGATTTTTTTCTCCGTTTAGCTCAAAAGTCACTAGAAATTCGTCAGGCCTTCTCAGGAGGGAAAGGAAAAATCCCTGGAGCAAAACTCACAGAAATCGATAAACTCTATGTTCAAAAAAAAATAGAATCCCTCGCTAAACTCTCTAACACAGAGCTCCAGCAAGAACTCTCTGACCTCAAAGAAACCCAGCTCATGTCTACGGAACTCGGAAGGAGCCTCCAAATCGAATCACTTGCTAGCTTTCAAGGATACGGAGAAACAAAAATCCCTACTCCACTCTACCGAATGCCAAAAGACGATTTTGCTATTCATAAGCTCCTAGCTGCCAGTAGCAGTAGCACTGGAATCAAACTCGATCAACAAAACCTCATCCGCGAACTAGCGGTAGTCCTCCCTCCCCAAACTCCTGTAACCCTTATCGGTGAGTACAAAGTTGACGGTTATACTTATTATCTAGTCAGGACAAGGGAATTTGACGCATGAGCTGGTGCAAAGCACGGATATTTTCTTGATGCAAGATTCATCAAAAAACTAGACAAAAAGCCTGAAGAAGTATTTAATCCTCTCCCTTCTCGTGATACTATTATCAAAAACCTCCTTGCTACCAAAGGATCTACCTATGTACGAGGAGGATCTCGATACCAAGGACTCCCACAGATGGAAAGCTTTTTTCCTTCACAAACCCCACTATCATCAATCCACAAAAAACACAAAAACCTAGAATGAGTAGATTGTTCTGGGCTCCTTCGAGAAGCAAATGGAGGGAATACCCCTAGAAATACCCGCCAACTCCTCAATGTAGGAAAACCAGTTTCTATCGAATGACTCACTCTTGAACAGATCATAAATCAAGTTCAACCGCTTGATATAATAGTGCGAGATGGGCATGTAGTAGTAATCCTAGATCAGACAAGAGCTATCGAAAGTAGACGAAGACCAAACTTCAAAGGTTGAGTAGAGATTACCAAGCTAAAATCACGTCTCACTGAAATCCTCAAAACAAGAACTCCAGTAAATGACTATACTAGCTCTCCTTTAAGCAAAACCAAAAAATTCGTTATCCGCCGTCGATATGGAGAATAATCAAATTTTAATCTTGCTTTTATATAGGGGAACAATATAGTGAAATCAGATTTCAAAACTTTTTTTATATCACATCAATAGCATGCGAGGACTCGTTATTTTATCACTCTTCATTGGAGCTGGAGCTGGATATGCACTTTTTTATCGAAGATTTGAACAGAGAGATATTGTCGCTGAACTTAGAGACAACCTAAAAATGGCCAACGACCAAATCATCGATATGCAAGAAGAAATCGATGAGCTTCAAGCTCAAAACGATCTTTTTAGACAAAAGACCACAGAACTTCTTGAAAAAAACGATGAACTCTCAGATGTGGTAGCAGAGCTAGGAAAATACTATGTCCATATCAAAAAAGCCTCTGAAAAAACTGCAGAACTCTCCAAATATCTTCATGAACCTGACGCAGAAATAGAAGGAAAAATCTGATCACTTGATTCCGATCAGTCCTCACAAAAAAGATTCTTCTAACAAAAAAACAGCAAACGATAAAGGTCTTTGCTGTTTTTCTTTTACTAACTAAAATACGGAAAGATTGAGTGAAGCTACTTTATTGAGTCCAAGATTGATCGCTGTATAGGTATTCCCAACCTGATTCCCTTGCACTTTAATTTCTACTTGTCAATCTTTAACAAGGCTAATCGCCACAGGATCAATAGTTACATTAGTACTACTTGCTACCAAAATAATCGGCTGCTGCAAAATACCATTAAAAGGCTGTCATGTCTTCTTATTTTTGATGGTAAGAGTCAGAATTCTCGTCTGATTTTTCTTGATAGGAGATGCAACATCACCTGTTAAATCAACACTCCACTCATCAAAGAATGCTTTACCATTATTATCCAAAGCACTAGTATCAATAATAAGTTTTGAAGTCTGAGGTTTTTCTTGATTGGCTTGTACAGGTACACTAATAACTGGTGAAGATGGAGCTGGAGATGGAACTATGGGTGCTACATTATGTTCTAGAGTAGATCCTATATCCGCTCCAGTACTCCCATAGGTCTTATTATCTGGCAAAGGAACCTCTCTAGGATGATCATCAAAAGGACGCTTAGCCTTTGCATCTTCCAAGAAAGCAATTGGATCCTGACCATACTTAAACATCTGCTCACGACAAAGCCCATTATTGATCGTTTCTATTCCAGATTTTTTCGCTTCACTACACTGACCAAATGGATAAATAGGACGTCAAAAATCTCCTTTATTAATTTCAAAGTGCACGTGATTTCCTCCTAATCATCCCATTGTTGTTCCTGAATTACCGATCATACCTATCTTTTGTCCCTTCATAAGAGGTTGTCAGGTTTGAACAAGGATTTGATCCATATGTCCATAGGTAGAAAAGTACATCTTCCCCTTATAAATAAACTGAATCTTCACTACATTTCCATAACCAGCTTGCTGTCCTGCAAAAAACACTTTTCCATCAGCAATAGCATAAAGTGGAGTCCCCTTGGAAGAAGCTAAGTCTACTCCATAGTGGCTTCCATTTTCCATATCCCAACCACTCATATAGTTTCCTCCAAAAAGTACCGTATAAGTATTGGTATAGAGCGGATCTGCTCCATATTTAGCAAAATTTGCCCCTTCTATAATCGGTAATTTCATCTTACAATCTGCATCGAGTTCAGACCAATGTTTGATTCTACATTCAAGCTTAGAAACTTCATCTACAGGATAAACCAAACTGGTATTGTTTGCAAGACTCGTACCATTTCCAAAGATCAGAGTAGAAAAACTAAAAAGCCCGACAACCAAGATTTCTCCCAAATAAATCAGATTTTGATTTACCTTATTGGAAAAGCTAAAAAGCTTATCAACTCTTTTACCTTTGTGATGCTTTTTAACAATTCTTGTTCCAAGTTTTTTGAGCAAATTAGAATTAAATTCCTCATACTTTTGCCATTTTGCAGTCATGTGTATTATGCTGGAATTAAAACAACACTAATATTTTAATCATAAAATCAAAATATGTCAACTTTTGCAAAAGTTTTTTTAACAAAAAAAAGAAATCTGACTTTTAACCTTATTTTCACCTCTAATATCAGTTTTTTTACCTTTCTCTTTACAAATCAATAAAAAATCATATAATACGGTATATTTATCACTTTTTCATTACGATTTTGGCAAACAATCCTCTTATCGAAGAAATCCTCGCATCAGTCGAAATCAAAGATCTGATCGAAAGATATGTGCCACTCTCCAGAGCTTGAAGCAACTATTCTGGTAGATGTCCTTTTCATAATGAAAAAACTCCTTCCTTTATGGTTTCTCCAAGTAAAGGGATTTTCAAATGCTTTGGCTGTGGAAAATGAGGAAATGCTATCACATTTATGCAAGAAATCGAGAAACTTGATTTTCGAGATGCAGTAAAAGAACTCGCAAAAATCCAGCATATCGATATAGAAAAATATAGCATTGATAACAAAAAACTAGCAGCAGAAAGTGACGAAAAAGCGAAGCTTAAAAGACTTCATAGCCTCGCTCACCAGTTTTTTCGCTCTGCCTTAACAACTTCTCCCCAAGCTCAAGACTATCTCAAAGAAAAAAGAAATCTGACATCCGACCTCATTGAACATTTCCAAATTGGTTATGCTCCAGACAAACATTATGAACTTATTCAATTTTTGAGATCAAAAGGATTTTCTGACAACGATTTAATTGAAGCTTCTCTAGCAAAAAGAAACCTCAATGGAGAAATTTATACCTTTTTTAGAAATAGGATCACTTTCCCAATTTTTGATGCTATGGGAAATGTTATCGCCTTTTCAGCAAGAGTAATAAATCCAGAGGATAAGCCAAAATATCTCAATAGTGCAGAACACAAAGCCTTTGAAAAATCAAAAGTCCTCTATGGACTCAACTTTGCAAAAAATAACATCAAAGAGTTTCAAAAACTGATTATCGTCGAAGGACAAATGGATGTCATAGGACTTGCTAGACTCGACCAACCTATTGGAGTCGCAACCTCTGGGACTGCGCTTTCTTCTGACCATGTAAAACTCATCAAAAGATATACTGAAAATATCTATCTTCTTTTTGATGCAGACAATGCTGGAAATCAAGCAAGCATCAGAGCACTAAAACTCTTTTATCAGCAAAATCTCTACCCAAAAATCATTGAGCTACCAGAAGGGTTCAAAGATACTGATGACCTGGCAAATACTGAAAATGGGAAATCAGACTTTTTGACTTGTTTAGAAAATGCAGAGGACGGATTTATAAAAATCTATCATCGCCTTAGAGCCTCATCTGATCTAAGCTCCCCTATCGACAAACAAAAACTCATCAATACGCTTTTTGAGCTTATCCTTTCAGTCAACTCACTCACAATCCAAGAACACTACAAACAACTTCTAGCAGAGAAACTTGGATTTGCATCTGAAATTCTTGATGCACAATTCAAAAGATACAAAGCCTGAGACGGAAGATCAATCCTCCTACAACAACAAAGACAATCAGAGCAATCTCAAAGCCAAAAATATCAAATGGAAAGAGACCTTCTTGTACTCAGCCTCTTTTATCAATGAGCAATCCTCAATTATCTCCAAGAAAATGAAAAACTAGAAGATCTCTTCTCTTTTATCAATCTCCTTGCTGAAACCGATCCAAACGGAGCATTATCCCAAGTATTACAAGAAAAGCTCGATGAAGATATGACAAAAAAACTCGATGAACTAAGTCTTTGGCGAGATTCACAGATTGATCCCCTTTCTGATCCAGAAAAAAAACTTCAACTTATCTGGCAAACTCTTACTCCCTATCTACAATCCAAACTCCAACGAGCACTCAAAGACCCTTCCGTTTCTCAGGAAAAGAAAAAACAGCTCCTCGAAGCCAGAAAAAAAATTTAAAATCTGAAAAAACCGCAATCTACATTTTTCTGCGGTTTTTTTGATACAAACTTTGTGATAAACTTATTTTTCATATACATTTTTAATCAACTTTTCTCCCTCCCAAATACTAATTGGGAACACAGTTCCTGAAAATTCTTGAATAAAAATTTTTCTCTCTCAGCTCAAATATGAAAGACTATCAGGATAAATTTTTGCTCCTGCAGAAGTAAACTTCAGAGGAACTCTTGTCCATCACGGAGTCAAACTTTTTAAAGTAAGCAACCAAAAATCCCCCTTTTTCTCAAAGCTGGTTTCAAGTTTTTTTTTCAAATCCTGAGTAGAAAGCACCTTGATATCTGGAGAAAACTGCTCACTCTCCTGCTCTACCTCAAAAACCGCTCCATTACTCTCCAAAAAAAGTATTGGATCCAAGGTATTCTCTCTAACAAGATTCCAACATCTTGCTTCATTGACATTTTGATTGAGAGTTACTCCCCCACAGTTTCCAGGATGATAGGGATGCTTTCACTCTGTTTTATCAATCTGAAAATGCAAATGTGGACCAGTACTATTTCCGCTTGTCCCCATCTTAGCAATTAAATCTGAAGTCTTCACTTTGTCTCCTACCTTTACCAAAACCTCGCTCAGATGCGCATAATTTGAATAAATCTTCTTACCTGCAAAACTATGCTCAATAGTAATCAGTTTTCCTCGTTCTCACTTTTTGCCAGCATAGATAACCTCTCCAGTACCAATAGCATAAATAGGAGTACCAATCTGCGAAGTAATATCAACTCCCTTGTGCGCTCCCCATCCAAAATCTCGTCCTCAAAAATAGGTCCCTCCCCAAAGTACAGAATAAATCCTACGAATTAAAGGACTCTTTTCATAATTAAGATAATTAGCTTGTTCAATCTTTGGAAGCGGGATTGTACAAATCTGATTAGTCCCACAAAATTTTCCACTCACCTCTTTTACAGGATAATCTCGAGCAAAACTAGCATTTCCAAAGACAAAAGATAAAACAGATAAAAAAATCAGACTTTTTATCCTATTTTTTTCAAAAAAAGAGGCTAAAACACTACTATAACGTAAAACAAAACTAAACCATGCACTCTTTCTCTCTCCTTGCTGCATCAAAATCTCATTTTCTACAAATAAATTTTGGATCTATAATATCCATTATCCTCGCAAAAACAAGCCAAAAAATTTGCAAAAAAACAATTTTCAGCTATAATAGGACTGATTTAGTATATTATATCTAAATATGAATCAAAACGAACAATTTTTTGCAAATAATAACGCAAGCACCAATGCAAACTATCTCAATGATGAACAAAAGATTCAGGAGATTTTGCAGGAACAACAAAAATTGCAACAACTCTACAATCAACTTGTAGCCTATATTCAGGAACATCAAAATATGCCATCAGACGAGATGTTTAAGTACCACGCACAACTCAAACAACTCACTGAGTACTATCAAGCAAACCAAGAAAAGCTAAAGCTCCTCTGATATTCTAATATTCAAGTCAACAAAAACGTACAAATAAAAAGAGGTGCAGCTTCCTCATTATCAGTAAAAAATGTTTTTATGGGATGCGGAATTTTATTCTTCCTCCTAGTTATTGGCTTGATTGTCCTCTTTTATACCGTACTACAAAATCCAACCGGATGAGGAGGGTTGACAGCCCTATGAATAGCACCAGCCGTAGCAAAAAATTTGCTGATGGGACTAACAGGAATTGCAATGCTTATCGTCTTTTTGGTGGGAATTGTCATCCTATTGATGAATGTGTACAAAGCCTTTACCGTAAAAGATAGACCAAAAACCTGGTATATCTGAGGGGGAATCCTTGGATTTCTAATTTTGTGAATTGGTATTGGAGCGGGAACCAGCCTTATGTCTCAAGTAAGCAAAATTGAAGTTGAGAGCCTTGCCAATCCAGATCAAACGGTTCTTGCTTATGTTAAGACGCCGACAAAAGATAATCCTGATGCAATAAGTCAGATTTCTAATTCTACTATCCTTATTGCCCCAGTAAATGTCCCATTCAAACTCTTAACTGCTAACTACCAAAAATACGCACAAATCGAGCTCGGAAATCAACAAGTAACTAATTTACAACTTGACTGTGGAAACAAACAAATTCTGACTTATAATCAACAGTCAACTATGTTCAACGGAGCTTGTTTCTATAGTAAAAAAGGAATCTATCAAATAAATCTAATCATTACCTACATTGACAATACTACTAAACAAGCCATCAACAAAAGCTATCTCCTCAAAGAGATCAATGTTGCTTCTGAACTATCGCTTTCTACAACCTCAGACAAAAAACTTGAACTCATTGATAACGAATATGTGCTAGGACCACTTCCATCTGAGTTAACCTTTAATGCAGATCAGATTTTTAGAGATTTAGGACTAAGAAACTACCGTATCAACTGGGATGCTGAAGGAGATGGAACTACAGATAAATCTGATGAAACCACCTTTAGTTTCAACTATGAAAAAGCTGAAGTATACTATCCAAGCTTTAGTCTTCCAGATTATAATCCAAATATTATCTTCTCCTTCCCTCTCAGAGTTGAAAAATCACTCTTGCCAGTATGTAAGATCGAATTTAGCAAGCAAAAAGTCAATACTTATCATATCCAAGCATCATTCCTTGATGGCGGAGAAAAATATATCCAAGACTATGCATATCTCATCTCTGATGCCTCTACAAAACAATCTCTCGCAGATAGACAAGGAAACGAAGTAGGAATGGATTTTATCCACACTTTTGATGGACAAGGGTTTTATGAAGTGCTAATGAATTTTGTCACAACAGAAGGGAAGAAAGGATCTTGCCGTGGAGAACTAAGAATCAGTGATAAATCTAGTTTTAATGTAGATTATGATATCTTCTCACAATCTCCAAGACAAACACAATTTACCAAAGTAGACAAAAAGCTGATCTCTGATTCCAAGAGCATCAAACTCTCAGAGATCCCAACAAAATTAAAGCTTAAAATCAACTCAATCCAGCCGTCAACCTACAATATAAACACACAAATCACTCTAGACACCAGACCTATTGTAGAAACACTCGCTGGAGAATACCTCTTTGATATCAGAGATACCAAAGCTCATACGCTTAAGATCCAGATCCAAGATACTGTACGCGGACTGAGCTATGAAGAATCAATCAATATTACTATAGGTCTAGATGATGTACTCTGAGATCTCAAAGTAGTAGGAGAAAAAAGCTGATTTTCTCCATTGGTAGTAACCCTAGATGCCTCAGCAACAAAACTCAATGACCCAAACGATAGTATTGCATATTTCACTTGGGATTTTGATGACGGAGAAGTACAAAATAACCTCTCTACCTCAGTGATCAAACATACCTACATCTACAATAATACCAAGAATACCTGAATCTTTACTCCAAAGGTAACCATCACCACAAAAAAAGGACGCACAATAACAGTACCTCTAAGCGAATCTATCATCGTTAATAAGCCACTTGTCAAACTCAATATTTCATCACCATCTCATCCTACCCAAGAAGCAAGGATCTGAGATCAAGTCAGATTTGCTCTTGATTTCAATGGATTACCAAAAAAAATCTATCGATCCTTCGATGACGGCAATGAAGAACTCGCCTGTGATGGTAGAGAATGTATCGAAATGACCAAAGTCTTTGAAAAGGCAGGAAGTTATAATATAAAAGTCAGAATGGAATTTGATGATCAACAACAAGTAGAACAAAGCTTCCTTTTCAAAGTAAGAAAATAAGAAAAAAATCTGATGTTTTTATGCAAGCTAGTACTAAAAACTCAGATTTTTTTGATAATCTAAAAAAATATTGACATTATAAGAAAAATAAGTATATTAAAAACTCACCTAAATACAGAAATAATATGAATATTCCAAAAAAAACGATTGGTATCACGATGCTCCTAACCTGTGGATGTGGATTGATAGGTCTTGTAATGTGGGGATTCCCCAAATATGAGGTCTGGTATGCTGAACTAGAAGGTAAAGCAGAGTTTGTAAAAGCAGAGCAAAACCGTAAGATCAAGATCGAAGAAGCCAAGGCAAACCTTGAAGCTGAAAAGCTCAATGCTCAGGCCGAAATCGAACGAGCAAAAGGTGCTGCCGAAGCTATTCGCATCGAAAACGGCGCCATCAGCCCAACCTACATCCAGTACCTCTGGGTACGACAACAACAGAATCTGAATGACAAAACGGTCATTTACATTCCTACTGAAACAAACCTCCCTGTTTTGGAAGCTGGAAGAACAGCGGCAAAACAATAGGAAAGTAATCATCTAAAAAAAAGAGAGCCTCCAGTTCACTACTGGGGACTTTTCTATTTAAAATAGAAAAAAAATATAAAGATTAGTAAATAAAAAAAATCATAAAATAGCATTGACATTTTAATGGGAAAATATATAGTCAAAAGATCGGTAGAAATAACCAAAAGCAATATCAGACAAGCGATATACTTAATGGAACACCTCTACCTACTCGTTAAAACTAATATTAACCCCCAAAAAAAACGCACACATATGCCACTATTTAACAAACTCATTTTTGAGAATGGAGAAGTATTCTTGAATGATTTGGAAGGGAATCTTATCAGAACCTATCAACGGAACTATTTCCATCTTAAGTCTGGAATCTATGAGGTAAAACCAGAATTCCCAGAACCTTTGATTATTGAAATCAACGATCCAATAGCTGTTAGATCAGACTTTCAAGCAATCCTCAATGCTAATGTCAAAGGAGCTGTAGCACAAGCTGATATCAAAGGTGTAATAGCACAGGCTAACGCAAAAGGAGCAATAGCTCATGCTAATGCAAAAGGAGCTAAGGCTAATGCTAACGCAAAAGGAGCTAAGGCTTTTGCCTTAGTACCAAAAGCAAAAGCATATGCTAATGTCAAAGGAGCCAAGGCTTTTCATTATCGTCATTTTCTTTTCAAGAGGATCTCAAGCAGTCTTGTACTCTTCTGAAAAGAAATGTTTTCTTACTACAAGATGAGAATATGCTCACTACAAAGATCTCCTTAGGTATTCCTAAGGAGATTTTTTATGCTTATAAAAACAATAGGGAGCTAAGTAACTTACAAACAAGCCTCACCAAAAAACTTAAATATATAAATAAAGCACGCAGATCATAAGTCTAACGTGCTTTTCTTTTATTGAACAAAAAGATCTCCTCTCGCCCTCGTTCGCCCACTAACCTGTTCGATAAAGGTAATAATTTTTTCTTCCTCTCATTCAGAACAATGAAAAGAAATCAGCTTTTTTTCAGTTTTTATGAGTTTCTTTTCCTGCAAAGTATAACTCTTTGCATAATTGAGAACAGTAATATCCTCACATAATCCCTTTTTCAAAACTGCCATAATAAGATTTTTGAGTTTTCTTCACTCATTTGGTACAAGTATCTCAAGTTTCTGCATTTAAATTAGGATTTAAGCAATAAATTGAGCGATTTTATAATTTTTCTTTCCCTTTCTAATCAAAAGAACTCCATTGCTGGCATCTTGAGTACTAAATGAACTCGCAATATCGCTGATCTTATTTTCATTGATATAAATTGCCCCCTGAGCAATCATTTTTTTTGCTTCTCCATTAGAATCTACGATACCACATTTTACCAAAAGCTCCAAAACTCTGATCTCAGTTTCATTTATTTCACAAGATCCTGTTTCTCTAGCCAATGCTTGGATTTCCTCTCTTGAAAATTCACTGAGCATCTGCATCTTATCCTCACTTCCAAAAAGGAAATCACTAATTTTCTCAGCCTGTTCTGCAGCCTGCTTTCCAAACAAAGTTTGAATAACATAGTTAGCAAGTTGTCTTTGACCATATCTAGATTCAGGTTTCTCATTATGTTTTGCAACAATTTCCTCAATCTCAGCTATCTCAAGCAAAGTAAACGCTCTCAAAAATTTCTCCACATCAGCATCTGCACTATTGAGAAAATATTGATATACAAAATATGGACTATTTTTCCTCTGATCAAGCCAAATTGCGTTCCCCTCAGATTTTCCAAACTTTTTCCCACTCGCATCCATCATGAGAGGGATCGTCATTACATAACTTTCTGCCTCCCCTTCTGTCTTTTTACGAAGCATTTCTGTTCAAGTCACCATATTTCCTCGCTGATCAGAACCTCAAATTTGAAGTTTTACCCCCTCATTTTCATACAAATGAACAAAATCATTTCCCTGCAAAAGCATATAGCTAAACTCGGTATAACTGATTCCTGACTCAGTATTTTCAAGTCTCTTTTTTACTGACTCCTTGCTCAGCATGGTATTGAGCGTAATATATTTTCCTACTGTCCTATACCAATCAAAAACCGATAAATCTTTATAAAAGTCATAATTATTCACAACCTTAAATTGAAAATCCTTTCCAGTCAGTTTTTTTAAATTTTCCAAAATCTGACCAACCTGTTCGGTAATCGCCTCTTGATTGTGTCTAAGTTGATCTAGTCCAAGAAAAGCTCTTGCTTCTGATTTTCCAGTTGGATCTCAAATCATTCCTGTCGCACCTCCAATCAACATCACAAAAGTATTTCCCCTCTTCATAAAATTTACCGCTGCCATAAAAGTCAAAAAATGCCCAAGATGAAGTGAGTCTGCCGTAGGATCATAACCACAATAAAACTTCTCTCCTCCCTGATCATACAAATCAAAAAACGCCTCATTTGTAGTCTGATAGAGCAATCCACGAGCCTCAAGTTCTTCTCTCAAATGCATTCCTTGTATCAAAAAAAATAAAAATTCTGATTAAATATATCGTTTTTCCCCTTAATTGCAAAAGAAAAACTCATTCAACCAAAGCTCAAATTTGACAAAATCATTAAAATCACTAAAATTAGCTACGAAACTTTTATATCCTCTTGTATCGTGAAAATGAGCCTAGAATTTCCAAAATCCTACGACAACACCACCGAGACAAAAAACCCAAACACAATACAAACCGTGGATACTGCACCAAAAGCAAAAACCACCCCAGAAACAGCAGATACAAAAGAGGAAGACGAAGATAAAAAACTCCTTAATACTTTAAAAACAGACTTCCCAGGATTAGAATCACTATTTCCATTATCCCAACTCAAAAGTCCAGAAGTACAAAATCTTTTGCAAACACTCGATAATTTTGCAAAAAATTTTATGGACAACAAAGAAGTCAATCAAGAAAAACTCTTTGAAACTCGAAAACTTCTCTATCCAGATCTTGTAAATACCACATTTGACCCTACAAATATTCCAACAGGAATAAAAAATATTACCGAAACAATCAAAAAACTCCAAAATCCAAAACTCAGCAATTTTGATAGATCAAATTTAACTACTTCAATTGACTGAATTCAATTCATCCTTAAGATGAAAACTTTTGAGAATTCGAGAGCAATCCTCAACGAAAATAGGATCAATCAAAAAATTCATACACTTGCTTCCAAACTTACTTGAAAAGATGCTTGAAAACTTACCGAATCCGACCTGGCTAAAATCAATGCCCAAAAAAATTCAGTTGGAACTCTGACTTTTGAAGCTTGTATCGACGATTATTTAGCAGGAAAATTCACAGTTCCCGAAGGAGCAACTATTGATCAAATCTATGAAGCACGAGAACAATATTCTATAGATAAACTTTCTAAGAATTCACCAGAACGATTTCATACCGCACTCCTCTCCTCTTCTCAAAACAACCAAGGAATCAAACTTGACTCCTTTAAGCAAATCAAAGATTTTTCTGATGAAAATTCAATCAAGGAAGCCAACGACAAAGCAAATCTCAAGTCAAAGGAAACCAACGGCTTCCTCAACCGTCAAGAACTCATCATCTCCGCACTCAAAGGAGCAAGATCACCACAAGAAACCAACAAAATTCTCCAAATTATTGGTCAAGTCTACTATAACGACAAATCCATCAAAATCGATGGAATCCGATGAAAACAAACAAATACGATCGCAAAACAATTGCTTGAAGATTTTAAGGATAATCAAAAATTTATCGATAATGGTGTCATTAGCAAACTCCAGCAGATTCTAAAAACCAGACCTAAATACAACACCAGCATCATTAAAAAGAGCTTAAAAAATCGTATGCAAGCCTCTGTATTTGATACGCAAAAAACCACAGCCTATTACAAAGCACACCCAGAAGAAAACCCACTTCTCAAAAACGCAAACAACTCAGTTAAAAGCACAGGTTCCGAATATAAAAAATCCCAACAAGAACAAGAACAACAAGCCACTGCCGAGCTCACAAAAGACTCGTTTGATCACATTGATGATGATATGATCGACAATATGATCCCCGAAGACCAACTCACAAAATCCGCTTGAGCATTCGTTGATAGACTCATCGAACAAGGTGCTATCAAAATTGAAAATAAACAAGAAAAAAATTCTGACTCAGAATCCAGTTCTGAAGAGGAAAATCAGAATTCCTTATCCTTCCCCACCAAAGAATCAGCCATAAAAACAGTTCTCAGCTGAGAAATATCCACAAAAGAACTTGAAGCCCTCAATAAGGCACGAGAAAGCTCACCTGAAAAAGCTCAAGTTTTCACAGCACAAAAAGAACTCTTGACCCAGACTCTCAAAATCTCAGCCAAAGAAACAGTTGTCCGTGCTGGGACAGATTTTTTGAGGAAAATGGGAGTCCAGCTCGAAGGGTCACAAAAACTCATTACCCTCAATAATTGAGTCTATTATTATGAATTTAGCTCTATTGACGGTATCAAATACTACTATAGACCAGATACTTGAAATATTTCTACTCCAAACCTAAACTCTATCGACCACAATCAAAAAGAGCTAAAACTCTGATTTCAGGGGAAATATACCATACTTCATCATATTCCTAGTTATGCACAGCTCACAGAGCAAGCACAAAATCTATCCTTTCTCAATACCGAGAAACCAAGATCCAATGAAGAACTATCAAAAATTATCAAAAATGGGATGCAATCAAATATCGACCTTTCTGTCTGAGAACTCGAAACCGATGCTGTAAAAGAAATTATTCAAAAAGAGAACACAAAGACCAAAATCGCTCAAGATATTATCAACACCTTTAACTCAGACCAGAACCTTAATCTCAAACAGGAAGAGAACCCAGTCCTATACCAGACTTTACAACCTCTTCTGAATACACTCAATACACCACGACTTTCCTCATCTCAAGTCCAAACTCTTCAAAAATTCACGCAAATTCTCAGAGACAAAGCAAAATTTTCTCGTGACACTCCCCAAAACATCAAAGCTCACCCTGAAAATATGACATCACTCGATCAACTCAAAATCAACTCTCCTCAAGATCTCTTTACCCTCATCACCAACCAACTCGAACTCCAAAAGCTCAAAAATCCATCAGAAAGAAAAAAAGACGAAAAAGCTGAATTTTGACTTTCGATTTTACTCAAATTCTTTGAAAAGTCTCTCGAAGGAAAAGGATCTGACTTCAAAATCCTTGACTTACAAAAGATCGAGCCTCTCATAAATAATTTCAACAATCCAAACTTCTTTCAAAAACCAGGCTATCAAAATCTTCATAAACAAATCAAAAACCTCTATCCAAGAGTGATCGAAGCTAACGCAAGAAAAAAAGAAGAACCTGAATTAAAAGCTCTTGAACAGCAATTCAGCAGCTAAAAAGCGCCTTTTATCATCATAAATCAAAGTTATCATTATGGAAATCTTCAGCTGAAAAATCAAAGTACTTCCTCTATCTCACGGAGAAGGGATCATCGCGGTCCTCAATACCCAAGAAGCCGCTGCCTACGGTATCTCTGCAACAGATAAAGTCTCCCTCGTCCGCAATAAACAAGAATACGTTGTAGATGTCTCACTTTCAGATGAAATCAAACCAGGGACCATCGGAGCATCACAGGAACTCATCTCTGAATATCCTATTATGGAAGGAGATAATGTCCTCGTCTCTTTTGTGAGAAATAATCCCCTCTCTCTCCAAGCGATTAGAAAAAAACTCCTCTGAGAAAAACTCTCCAGAGAAGAAATCAATGCTATCATCGAAGATATGCAAAACAACAAACTCTCAGATCTGCTTTTAGCCTATTATACAGCAACAAGTTTTTTCTATAGTTCAGACCCTGAAGAACTCGCCTACACTACCAAGGCAACTGCTTATACCTGAGATATGTACCGCTTTCCAGGTATTGTAGCGAGTAAATATTGTATCGGTGGAGTTTCCTGAAATGAAACCACAATGATCATCGTACCTCTCTTGGCATCACTCGGCATTACCATTCCAAAAACTTTTTCTAAATCCATTACCTCCCCTGCTGCAACTGGAGAATGTGTTGAAGTTTTGATGAAATCAGAACTCACCAAACAAGAGATCATAAAGCTGATTGATCAGAATGGTTGTTGCCTTGCCCGAAATGGTAATCTCAACCTTGCTCCAGCAAACGATAGAATCATCAAGGTATCCGCACCTTTGGGTATGGAGCCATACGCAAGAATGATCTCCTCTATCATGGCAAAAAACTACGCTATGGGAATCAATCACTGCCTCATCGATATTCCAGTATGACCAACTGCAAAAGTATCTACTCAAGCTGACGCTGAGAGAATTGCTCAACATTTCAAAAATATCGGAGAGTATCTCGATATCAAGACTCAAGTTATCTTAACAAAGGCAGAACAACCAATTGGAAATGGGATTGGAGCTGTTTTACAAGTAAGAGAAGTCCTTAGAGTATTGCAACAACACAAACTTCGTCCGCATGATCTAGAGCAAAAAGCTCTTGAATTAGCTGCGCATATTGTCGTTTTATGTGGACTCTGTAAAACCTACGACCAAGCACTCGAAAAAGTCAGTCTTCAGCTTACTTCTTGAGCCGCTCGAGAAAAAATGCAAGAAATAATTAGTTCTCAAGAAGGAAAAAATCCAAAAATCTGATCCGAAGAACTCAAACTCGCTCCAAACACAATGAAAATTACAGCAAAAAATTCAGGGACAATATCTGCTATCGATATGAAATATCTCAATAGTATTGCCAGAACTCTTGGAGCGCCAGGAGATCTAAGCGCCTGAGTTTATTTGCATAAAAAACTCAATGATAAAGTTAAAGCTGGAGAGGTGCTCTATACTCTCTATGCACAATCTGCAAACAAACTAGCACTTGCTCAAGAACTCTTGGAAGAAAAGGATTTCCTTACTCTTGAATAATAACACAAAGTTTTATTGCTAATCATCCAAAGAGAAAAAAAGCTGACGAACTTAATCGTTTGTCTTTTTTTAATTGATTTTCCAGCTCAGATCAATACACTAGAATTCAGTTTTTTTATCCTTTTTATCCATCATTATGGCCGAGCTCCGTCCAAGCGGTTTCCCCGAATATAGTCCTGCTCAACAACTTATTTTCGATCAAATAACAGAGATTATCACTCACAACTATAAACAATTTGGTTATACCCATATTCATACTCCTGCTGTCGAAAAAAACACTACCCTCCTCGCAAAAAACGGAGAAGAAACCTGAAAACAAATCTTTGGCCTCTACGGTATGAGCCAATGAGCTTCTGATCTTAAGGATTACGGTTTACACTTTGATTTGACCGTTCCGTTTGCCAGGTATACTCTCGATCGAGAACACGCACTCACCTTCCCATTCAAAAGATATCAAATCCAACCTGTTTGGAGAGGAGAAAGAGCTCAAAAATGAAGATTTAGAGAGTTTTTTCAGTGCGATATCGATGTTATTTGGAAAGGAGAAAAGGACTACCTCTACTATGATGCGGAAATCATTGCCACACTAGGCCAGACGCTAACTAACATTATCCAGTCCACAAACCTAAACGACAATATAACATTCCATATCAACAATAAAAAAATCGTTAAATCTTTCCTCGCAGAAATTAGTGAGAATCCAGAGCAAGCTCAAGCTATTTCAAACCTTATTGATAAATTTGATAAAATCGGAGCTGAGAAGTTTGAAAGCTCACTTATCGAAGATCTCAATATTTCAGGAGAAACCAAAGACAAAATTCTGACTTTTATCTCTTTTTGTGCTCCAGAACTCGAGAAACTAAACGAACTAAAAAAACTTAGTTCTAATGAAACTTTTCAACAAGGAATTAACGAGTTAGAAACGGTACTTTCGCTCCTTGATCAAATAAAATCTACACTTAATCTTTCATTCAATACAACCATTGATATGAAGATTATCAGAGGATTAGACTACTATACGGGAACTATTTTTGAAGCTACCTTCGACCAAATGCCTACTCTTGGATCAATCTGCGGAGGAGGAAGATATGCCAACCTTACTTGATACATCGATTCTAAAAGGCAAGATTACTGCGGAGTTTGAGGAAGTATCGGTATCAGTAGAATTCTCAGTAGAATCTTTGACGAAACCGATCTCAAACAGCAAACTATTGCAGACTATCTCATCCTCAATTTTGAAAATAGTTTTGAAACCTGACTCTCTCTCATTGCTCACCTCAAATCACAAGGGCATACCTTCGAATACTACCCTCACCCTGATAAACTCGGAAAACAATTTGCCTATGCAGACAAAAAAGGTATCCCTTTTGTGATTATCTGCGGAGAGGGAGAAAAAGAGCAAGGAACCTATAAAATAAAAGATATGAAGACAGGAGAAGAAACAATACACAAGCTATAATTTTTTTACCTCTCTTATAATACACAATCAACATGACTGAAATCAAACCAGGACTCTATCAACACTACAAAGGGAAACACTGTGAGGTAATCGGCGTAGCAAAGCACAGTGAAACAGGAGAAGAGCTCGTAATCTATAAAAACTGTGAAGAATCAGAAAGCTCTGGAGAGACAATTCTTCGTGCAAGACCTCTTACTCTTTTCATTGAAACTATCGAAAAAGACGGTATTGAGATCCCACGCTTTCGCCCAGTAGAAGGATAAATATTATAATTTTATCAGATCTTAAATTTATGGAAAATGAAATCTGAAAAGAGCTTCTATCTTTTAGAGACGCCAAAAATGCTCTTTTCGTAGCAAAACTCGTTCCAACCATTGATCCCAAAACCATTCTTGGGACAAAGATTCCACTCTTGAGAAAATATGCAAAACAATGTTTCAAAACTAAAGATTATCAATCCTTTCTTGATCTGACTCCTCACAGCTTTTTTGAAGAAAACCTCGTACACGGCTTTCTAATAGAGCAAATCAATGATCTAGAACAATCACTTATTGAAACTGAGAAGTATCTTCCCCTAATTGACAACCGAACCACTTGCGATAGTTTTCTTCCAAAAATATTTAGCAAATATCCAGATATTATCTACAAAAAAGTAAAAATCTGGATCAGATCTTCGCATACCTATACTGTTAGATTTGCAATCTGAATCTTGTTGAGCAATTTCCTCGATAAAGAATTTAATCCTGAAATGCTCAATCTCGTTGCATGAATACAAAGCTCAGAATACTATGTTCAAATGATGCAAGCACGATACTTTGCTACAGCACTTGCCAAACAACCGATTCCTACATTAAACCTCATCAAAAGTCAGACTTTATCTCCCTTTGTCCAAAATAAGACTATTCAAAAAGCCAGAGAAAGTCTTAGAATCTCCGTTCAACTAAAAACCGAGCTCCTAAACTACAAAATTTATCCTAGCAAATAGTTCCCAATGTCTACCTATCAAGACCGTATCGATCAAAATCTCCAAGCGCTCCACTGCCCTTTCTGCTCTCCAAAAGCTGAGATCATCATTGACAAAAATGAGCATTTCCAAGTCCTCTTAGCTCGTGCTCCTTACACTCCTGATCATCTGCTAATCGTTCCAATCAGACACTTGATTTATATGCACGAGTTATCCAGTAACGAACTTGCTTCTGCAATGCTTCTCATCAACAAGCGAATGAATATCTTGCATCAAACCTATCCTGACATCAATCTTCTCCTCAGAGATGGTAAAGTCAACGGCAACATCGGGAAAAGCGTAGATCACCTGCACTTTCACCTCATTCCATCCATCACCATCTGAGGACAAATTTCCAAGATGAGACATCGCTGCTACTTTTCCGATACTCAATACGCTAAACTTATCAAAGATTTCAGACACCAGTTCTTAAACAATGAAAAAGATAAAAAACCTGAGATCATCCACGATCACTCTTATTGAACAATTCCCTACTTGATCAATCAAGACTGAGTTGCTGAGTTTCTTCTCATTTATCAAAAAGAAGGTTTCCGAGGATTCCCAAAAGGACACCTAGAAACTGGGGAAACTCCTGAACAAGCCGCACTCAGAGAACTAAGAGAGGAAACATGAATCACCGACTGCACTATCCAGACCAAGTTCCCTCCGCTAACAATCTTTTACAAATTCTACAACCGCCAGCATCATCTTATCCATAAGTATGCCAGTTTCTACCTTACAAATCTTTGACCAGCGAGTAAATCTCAGCTTGCTATTGATAATTTTGAAGTCACTGAATCGAAACGATGTACCTATGATCAGGCTCTTGAACTTCTCACGCATCAAAATTCAAAAGAAATCCTCCAAACTACAGTTGAGCTTCTCAATCTCTAAAAAAGCAAAAAATATCGCTTCGCGTTGTTTACTTCGTAAAAATACCGCTTCGCGTTGTTTACTTCGTAAAAATATCGCTTCGCGTTGTTTACTTCGTAAAAAATCTGACTTCCTTGAACGATCTTTCTCAGAAATCAGATTTTTTTTCTTTTATCTTTTAGTTTTATTGATTCATCAAAGCCTCAATCTGAGCAAAAATTTCATCAATACTCTGCATGCCATCAATCTTAACCAAAAGTCAGAGAGAATCTACATATTCAAGAGCTGGGATGGTCTCCCTTTTGTATTCAGCAATTCTCATCTCAACAGCAGCTGGATCTGCATCATCTTTACGAACAAAGAGTTCTCCTCCGCAAGCTTTGCATTTTTCTACTTCACCATCCAAAGAAAGATTATGAATTTCTCCACAGCCTTTGCACATTTTACGAGTAGAAAGTCTTCTTTTTACCTCATCTTCTGGGATTTCAAGCTGAATTACCAAAGGCTTTCTTCCCTTTTCAAGCAAAGCTTCCAAAATTCCCTTAGTTTGTCCCATTCTTCTTAGGTTTCCATCTCCCAAAAGCACCTTGTCTTCAAGTGTCTCCAAAAAAACCTTAAAAAGTCCAATGATAATCTCATCTTTCACGAGCTTACCACTATTTACAATATCCTTGAGATAAGCACCGATAGCATTATCATTACTCATCAATGCTCTCAAAATATTTCCAGTCTCAAAGTACTGCATCTTATCTCCATACTTTTTCAAAAGCTTCTGTGCTTGAGTTCCCTTTCCACAACCTTGGATTCCAGCAAAAATTACATCTCTCATAACCGTAATCAAAAAAAAGATAAAAGCCCGCATAGCGGTTTAATATTCCAATAAAGAATTACAATACAGATACTAGTCTATATTTTATCCTCTTTTTTTCAAGCGATAAACAAACTAAATGAGTCAAAGTTCTTTCAATTTCTTTTTTATCTCCTGAAATATTTCTTCTTTTGAACGATTCCCATCTATATAACAAATATCAAATAATCCTTCAACTTCTTCTAAAGTCTCTTCAAACAATTGATGATAATACTGAATGTTCTTTTCTCTTTCTTTATTACGTGAAGTATTAGACTCTCCTCTAATTACATTTCTTTGTAATAACTCTTCTTTGCTTACCTGTAAAGCAAAAACAATATCAGGCTTAATAATATCAACTCTATTCCCTTTTGCATCTGTAAAGTTAAGGTAATCTTCAAAAGTTAAAGAAGAAAAGAGCTTTTTTAGCCAAAAATAACCAGATATTTCAGATCTATCTAAAATCAATAAAAGATCTTTTTGAGTACGAATTAAATGTCTATTAATTGCTATATTTAATTCTCTTCTCAATCTAATGATGTTTTCTTTTTCAAATTCAAATCTTTCTTCCTTTGTCATTTGATCAACCAAAGGGTAATCTGCCATTCTTTTCCTCCAATAAGGAGAATCTGGATCTCATTTATCCCTACCTCTACCTTCTCTATAGATAGAACCTCTAGTAGTAATTACCTCTAATCATAATATTTCTGCAAGTTCAGTGATTTTTTCAATCTGACTTCATTTTCCTCCATTATGATCAGATTCAAATGCAATAATTTTCCTTATCCCCATTTTTTAATCAAAGAAATAAGTTATAAAGATATTCTTAGATATTCAATAATTTTATCAAACAACTCTTTCCTTTTTTCTTTTACACTTTTCGTCCTTTCATTTGAGAGATTTTCAGTATGATGACTTGTCAAAACATTTGAAATAATATGCAAATATCAAAAAATAATATTTTTCTCTTTTGCAGCCTTTGCCATATATCAAATTTCAGGATCTACAAAATCAAAATCATTATGTACTTCTTCCAATCGTGCATTATCTTCTGCAATAATAGAATATGAGGTATAGTGCTTTCCCTGAATAACAAATTTATCTTTTATCTAAGAAAAAGGATTTTCCCATGAAATATTTTCTCAATCCACAAAAGACTCACCACCTGTAGCTAACATCTGATTTGGCAAAAAAGTATCTTTTAATCCTCACAATTTTCCTACATAAATAACTTTTTTTACACCTTTTTCTGCTAATAACGACACTATATGTCCCGCAATATCTCACCAAAAACTAAATTTACATCACAACAAAGCCACAGACTTTCCATTAATTTTCCCCATTTTCCACAAAAAATCTCATTCTCATTTCCATTCTTCTACATCACCAAATAGAGGCGATAATTGTTCAACCATTCCTAATATTACAGTGTCTTGTTGGGGAAAATATTTTAAATTTGTCTGTTGTAAAGACTTTATTATCAATTCCTTATTAGGAATGTCATAAGAAATCAATGGCAATGGAAACTGATGAATCATAAAATAACTATGCAATAGAGCAGCATAATGCTTAACATAAGCAACTCCGGGGAAACAATACAACGATAATGTATTTTCTTCCACATCTGCAGTTGGTCTCTTTCGCTTAAAGAGTTTTCATATTTTTTCATTTTCTCCTATATCTTTTTTACGATCATAAAGGGGAATAACTTTAATATGAGATCGATTTTTTTCTCTAATAAGATGATGCATTTTTATATCAATATATCCGAATAATGCATCTCACATAGTATGTAACTTAGGTATAGTATATACTTCACTAACTAAATTGGCTTTTTTCTTCTTTCTGAGCATAGCTTGTTCAATTAAATCGACATGTAACATTTTTGGCAATTGTTCTTGTGCAATTCGAGCTACTTCTTCATGTTTTTCTGGTTCCATATTAGTATATTGTTCATTAGCAACACCCACAAGATAATAAAGCCCTAACCAATGTACTCAATCAATCAATAAGGTCTTTGTTCAATAGAGTTCAAAAGAACACACATCCAAGTCAAGTTCCTCTTTCAATTCTCTAACCAAGGTTATTTCTGGATCTTCTCCAAATTCCAATGTCCCTCAAGGTTGCATCCATTTTCCCGCTCATAAATTTTGTTCATTATTCTTTTTCAAAAGTAGCACCTGATTCTTTTTATTAAGAATAATTGCACGAGTATAGATTTTGAACATGATAATCAAAAAAAAAGATAAAAACTCTGACTTTCATCATCATTTTCATCTTATCAAAAAGCAATAATAAAACAAGATTGGATTTCTAGTTTTTATGCAGTCATCTCCAACTTAGCTCATTCTGGGACAAAGACCTCTTTCCCCATCGCATCTGGATTATAGTTAACATATCCTCTATCCAATAATGCTGAAAGCTGAGGATCTGCCATAATACCAGCTTCCAAACCATGTTGCATATTTTCCATCATCTTAACCTTTTCCTCAAGTTTAGATACACGAGCATCCAAATCAGGATTATTTAATCCTTTTTCACGAGCAGAAGTAAAAAGTTGTTTTTCTTGTCCAAATGTTTTAAAAAAACGCTCAGTATTTTTATAAAATCCTTCTGTTTTTGCATCAATTGGCTCATTTGCCTTTTCTCTCCTAGCCTCTACAGAGTCTACAACTGTCTTGTCTTTATTTTCTGTAGCTTGCAATTTTTCAGAAGTTTCCATAGGATAAGCCATCTCTACTGACATTCACATCTTTTTCTTAGCATAAGAAATAAAATATCTTAATTCTGAATTACCATCTTAAACGAATCCCCCTCTGTTATCAACTGATAGGCAAAATCCTCATGCCCAATATGCAGAAAGTAATGATTATCTCCATCAGGCAAAGCATAATGATTATTCTCTCCATCAGAACTCACTTCCAAGACAAGCAATATTGTCCTCCTTTGCGAATCTCGCCAAAAATTTACCGGAACAATGCAGTCTCCATTTGGAGTTACCGTAGGAATCACATCTACCCCTATTCCTTCAAAACCAAAGTCCATTCCTCCTCTCTTTCCTGATTCAAAAGAAAGAAAATCTGGATTTTGGATGTCGATCATCGTTTTCTTAAGAATAGAAATAATCTCAGATGGAGTCAGTTTTTTTTCCTCTTTTGAAAGTTTTGACTCAAAATTAATCAATCCTTCTAGACCAGTTCCTGCACCTGACTCTTGAATAAGATCCAAGATACTCTGATCCAATACCTTTGTAGGGACATTATTCCCTAAAACTTCAGTTGTCATCGTTAGCCTTGTATTAGGAAATAAAACTACAAATCATCAAAAACAGCCTCTAAACTTACAAGTTCTTCTTGACGAGCCTTTTCATCAGCCTGTCTCATCTCTTCAAGTTTTTCAAGCCTCTCTTTTAACTGAAATTTTTGGATTTCAGTATAGGTTTGGTGAATATTTTCTCTAAAAACCTGATACAATTTCTCGAATACATCAGGAGAAAGTTGATCATTTTCGATCAAAGGTTTTAGTCCTCGTCCCATCTTCCAGTCTGGCAAAAACTCAATTACCTGCAACATAAATTCTTTTTTTGTCATCACTCCCCTGTGATATAAAATAAAATCTTACCTTAAGTATACTCAACGCCACAAAAAAAGTCAAAAAAATAGCTTTTTTCATCTTTTTTTCACAAAGACTTGACATTTCAATGAAATGATATAATATATATATATATCTAATTTTAGAAAAATACTTCTAAGTGAACTTTAACCTAAAAAAACGACATTAAATAATAAGGAATTCATTACCAACAAAAGACTTCATCTTGAGACAAAAGCATAAAATTCTGATCTTTTACCTTGTAAATCAACCCAAATTTCCTATACTTTCAAGCAATCTTTATTACTACCTTGAAGTTAATGAAAGCGTTAATCAAAAAACTTATTGCTTACGATAAGCTCTACCCTGCGATTCAGTCTTCAGCCTTTTACCATATTTTCAAAAAAGCACAAGCCCAGTTTGCTGCCTACCTCCATGGAAATCCTGCAAAAAATTTCTTTATTATAGGGATTACTGGAACTAACGGAAAAACCACAACAGTTAATCTCTTACACAAAATCTTAAATGATAATCTTGCCCCAACCGTTGCTGTTAGTACAGCCTGCTTACGAATTGGCAATCAAAAGTTCGCAAATCTCAAAAAAATGACATCTCTTGCAGCATCAGATCTCCAGGAGCTCCTATCAACAGCAAAGCAAAGTGGCTGTAAAGTAGCTATTCTCGAAGCGAGCTCACAAGGATTAGACCAACATCGCTTTGAAGGAATCGACTTTGACGCTGCAGTTCTTATCAACATTACCCACGATCACCTCGACTATCATGGGACCATGGAAAACTATTCCGCAGCCAAAAGACTTCTCTTCCAAAACGTTCTCAACAACAGGAAACAAATAAAATTCTGAGTATTCCCTGCGGATGATGCCTATGGACGCAAACGATTTGAAGAAATGCCATTTGACAAAAAAATAAACTTCTCAGTCCAGGCGTCTTCGATTCTAAAAGCAACTCAAATTATTGAACACCTTGATCATACCGAATTTACCTTCTCTTACCTTGGAAAACTCTATCGCTCAAAAACACATCTGCTTGGAGCATACAATGTCAACAATATCCTAGCTGCGATATGAGTAGCTATTGAGATTGGTATTGAAATGGAAAAAATTCTTGCTTCAGTGGAAAGCTTCCCTGGAGTAGAAGGAAGACTAGAAGAATTTACCATCAATAATAAAAAAGTCTTCGTCGACTTTGCCCACACCCCAGATGGACTTGAAAAAACTCTTTCCTATCTTAAAGGTCAAAAAGGAAACTGAAAGCTGATTACTGTTTTCGGTGCCCCTGGAAATAGAGATAAAGAAAAAAGACCTATTATGTGAGAAATTGCAGGGCAATACTCAGATATTCTCATTGCAACGGATGATGATCCATCAACAGAAAATCGTCTTGCCATTCTAAATCAGTTGACAGCCTCTCTGCAAGAAGCCTTTTATAAAGAAGGAAAAGAACTCTTTATCATGCCTGAGAGAGCATATGCTATTCAATTAGCGCTTGAACTCGCTAATCCTGGAGATATTATCCTTATCGCTGGAAAGGGTCATGAAAAAGTGCAACTTACCAATTTCTGAAAAAGACCTCGATCAGACCAAGGATATCTTAAATCTCTTATGCAAAACTAAGCCAAAATATTTCAATAAAAAAAGAAGTCAAAGTCTGACTTCTTTCTTTTTTTATTCTTCCTTCATTTCATCTCAAGATTGATTTCTTGCCTTCATCAGTGGAAACATAATTACATCTCTCAAGTTATCTTGCTCAGTCAGGATCGCCAAGATTCTCTCAAGTCCCATTCCAAATCCAGACTGTGGAGGCATTCCATACTCCATTGCCTCAACGAAAGCTTCATCTCCACTCGTAGCTTCATCATCTCCCTTTGCTGCGGCCTCAGCCTGCTTATCAAAGTTTGCCTGCTGGAGCAATGGATCTACCAATTCTGAATACGCTTTACAGATTTCCCATCCATTAACCAAAAGTTGGAACTGCTCTACGATATTTTCGTCTCCATCAGAAATTCTTGCCAAAGGCTGCATAATCACAGGATAATTATAGATGAACGCTGGACCTGTAATCTTAGGTCTCAAAACCTTTTTATAAAGATAATCTATCAAAGTAGTTGTTCCCATCTTTTCCATTCCCTCAAAGCTAATCCCCTTTGCCTGGATATCTGCTCTAAGCCTATCAGCATCATCAATTCCATACTGAGAAATATCAAGTCCTGAAGCCTGATTTACACCTTGAGTGTAGTCAATCCTCTCCCAAGGAGTTGTAAAGTCAACAATCTTTTCAATTCAGTCCTTATCTTTTACCTTAAGTTGTTTTGCCAAGCCAAGCTTTTCAAAGAGATAATCAAACATCTTCTCTGTAAATCTCATATTATCTTCATAATTTCGATATACAGCATAATGCTCTACCTGTGTAAATTCCTGTACATGAGAAGGATCACTTCCTTCATTTCTAAAGTCCTGACCTATCTCAAATACCTTTTCAAATCTACCAACAGTTGCCTTCTTAAGCGAAGTCTCAAAAGCAATTCTCAAATATACATCAGTATCAAAATCATTATGATGAGTTACAAAAGGCCTCGCTGCCGCTCCCGATGCTGCATTATCCAAGATCGGAGTCTGAATCTCTGTAAAACCTTCACTTCTATAAAAATCCCTTAATACTTCATAAAACTTAGACTTAAAGAGAAATCTAGCATAGGTTTCAGGATTCATAGTCATATCCAAATATCTCTTTCTATACAAATCCTCTTGATCACTGAGTCCATGAAATTTTTCAGGGAGCGGTCTAATAGCCTTAGACAAAAACTTAAACTCCTTTACAAAAATAGTCAATTCTCCTTTGTGAGTCTTAAATACCTCTCCTCTCACTCCGATAAAGTCCCCCATATCAATCATCTTTTCAAAGAACTTATACGCAGTCATCTCTCCGCTCTCGCTCTCATCAAAAGACAAAGCCTGAACAGCTACTTCATTCATAGTTCAATCTTGGTTTTTTTCAACTTTAATAATCTTGCAATTATCACGATGAAACATCAACTGAATCTGCCCAGTGCTATCCAAAATCTTTGCAAAAGCTAATTTTCCATGGCTACGATGAAGCATTACCCTTCCAGCTGTCGCTACCTGAATTTGGGCGTCAGAGACAAGGATCTCGCTATCACGAAGTTCCTCATTTTCATACTTTGCAATAATATCCTTGATCATATCTTGCTTTTGAAAAGACTGTGCAAAAGGATGGATTCCCATTTTTTTCATCTTTTCAACCTTCTGAATTCTTACCTCTCTTTCTGAGAGCGTTATATTTGCCATTATATCACACAAAAAATAATTAAATGAAAACAAAAATCTGATTTTATTCTCTGTTCTAAATATCCTCATTACAAAGGTTTATGTCTTTTTCTTAAGTCTTACCTAAGCATACACCAAAGAGAAGTTGACCTTTCTGCATCTAATCCCATATCTGCGGTATTGATCACATGCTCTGCTACAATATTTCCATCATATCCTTGACACAACTTATGCAAACAAGCAAAGGCTGGAAATTGCTCTTGCAAATTCTGATCCATAATTTCTGCCTTACATTGTGCTATCAACTCAGCTGAAAGTTGCTTAGCCTCTGAACTTGGAAGATTCTGATATACATTGCTCAATATTAGCAAACCATATCACTGACTAACCTGTTGTTTGAGAAACGAACTCAAACTTCAGACTTTTACTCCTTTTTTTACAAAAATTACCTGATGATCTTCTCTAGCATTAAGCACTGCTGTATAGGCAAAAAGCTTATCAAGATAAGAATATGCATTTTCACTCACCGTAGGGAAATCAAACTGATGCTCTCCTAACTGGTATCTCTTACCAAAGTGAGGGCCAACTTCCCCCTTAAATACCATCACATCCTCGGCTAAATCCTCTACCTGAATCAAGAACAACATAGGCCTATCCTGTCAAAAAGATAACAATGCACCAGCCAAGAAAATACTCGTATGATATTCCAATTGCAAAGGACAAACCCCATAATGAATATCCTTACCCGAAGCTCAAATCAACTCTTTTGCCCCTACAGTATTTACCATTATTTCATCTAAAAGTAGTTCATAATTCATGCTTTATTTATCTCCGATCTGTAAATAAAATTACTTATACTGCGTCAATACCTTCAAAACAAACTTATCCGCTAACCTATGTCTACTATCCCATTCATGCTTACTCATAAACACCACAGAAACATTTTCAATCCAATAACTCATAAAGACCTCATTCATTTCAGACTTAATTTGCTCAATCTCCTTTTTTTCCAAATCTTCATAAATCATGACAAGATCAGTTCCTATCGCTTTTCCAAATCTCTCTCACCAGTATCGCTGCAAAATCTTTCCTCCATGAGAGGCAAAAACTTCTTGCAACTCACTCTTAAGCCCGAAATAGAAAACTTCTTTAAGAGCGCTTGAAAACTCCTCTTCCAAAAAGATAGCCCATGCTGAACCTTCTTTTCCTTTTTTCACCTGAATAATCCCTGCATCATCTAGCCCCTCAACCTGTTTTTTAATCACGGGAAATGTCCATCAAATCTCTGCCTCCAAAGTTCTCATGGAGACTCCCTGCCTCCTAAAAATCAGATATTTGAGAATATCTGCTCTCGTCTTGCTCCCAAAGAGTTTTGTAAGATTCATCATTATGAGATAAATGAGGGATAAAGTCAGACTTGATCTTATTTTTTCGCCATAAAAATGCAAGTGAGAAATAGACATTTTTTGACAAAAATTAAAAAAAATAAAAAGCTGATTTCTATTTACGTTTTTAACTCCAATCACACTTTCCCATACGAAAATATAGAAGGAAAAGATAAACTTTATCTTGACTTTTTATAAAAAAACACTATAATCAAAAAACATTTGAATAAATCGGTTCGCGGAGAAAATGCAGTCCTGTATTTACCGTCAAATGTTGAGGGAATTTCCTCAAAGATTCTCCTTATATTAACGGCAAAATATCAAGCCTTATGAACCTTCCAAAAGTTATTATATGTTATTCTCAGCCTCTGAGTCTAACATACAAAGATGCCAAGATACTCTCCAGAGATATCTCTCGTATCAACAAGGAAATCAAAGCAGTCCTCAGAGATTACAACTTTGAGTATGAGAGTTTTAATCCCAATCCCTTACCACTATGTGAGCAAGGATTAGTTAAACTTAGAGAACGCATCATTTCGCTTCACAGAAATCATCGGATTTCTCTACTTCCTTTACAAGTTTTTGAACTTGTTTGCGAAACTAAAGAATTCCTCAACTTCAAACAGGAACTCAAAAGCTTCATAGATTCACTTCGCATGGAAATAAGAATTCCTGATGAGGAGGTCGAGTTCGCAATCTCCTCTACAATCCTGAAAAAGTGGATTCCTTGTTTGTGTGGCTACGGTATCATTTGGTAACCTATCTAAACGAGTCTTCTCGTAAAAAAAGCTTAGTTCGTGAATCTACGAGCTAAGCTTTCTTCCTATATAAAAAAACATTTCTGAAACCTGATCCAGAAATGTCATTCAATCAATAAATTTAGTCAGTTTTTTTTTGTGATTTTCGCCTCTCCAAGATAAGCATTGCACTAATCGTATCTGTTGTCGCATTTTTTTTGAAATCAGAAACAATCTCTCCTGACTGCACACTTGTAAAATCCTCATCAATAGTTTCAATCTCGATTCTCTGATTCTCAATAATATAGTTGAGTGAAGTCATAAACTTGGTAATATGTTCTTGAATATCCTTCTGCTTGCTGGGCCATCACAATACAATTTTTCTAATATGATATCTCTGAATCAAATCAGCAATATAATAATAGGTCATCGCATCGTTCATCACATAGCCAATTGGATAGATAATCTGGGAATCTCCAATAGGCGTATATGCCAATCCAATATATTTTGTTCCTCGGTCAATTCCAAGGGCATGATTCATCTTCATTTCTTCTAATTCTACAAAATAAAATATCCATAATTATTCAAATCTAACCAACATTAGGATCCATCATATAGTTTGCTTCTAACTTTTCTACTGCATTTTTCATAAGATCAGCATAGGGAAAGCTGAGAGATTTTCCTTTCCATACCAAGGTCATTTTTTCTTCATCAAAAAGATAAGAAATCTGATTTCAATCATTCTTCTCCTCCCCTTCAAGAGAAAAGTACGAATCATCATAAACCATATCTATCGCCAACTCTCCTAATTCCTGCTCCAAATCAGATTTTTCAGACTTTTTCACCATTTTTTCCATCTTCTGCTCCTCCAAATCTCGAAGCCAGACATTATTCTTTTGCCCAATATACATCAAAATCCAACGAGGAAGAAATCACTGATCATAAGCTATCTTATACAATTCCGGCTTAGAAAGAGAAAAAAAAGAAATCTGATCTCCTTTAAGCGTTTTTAGCAAGTTAAGAGCCAAAGAGCCAACTCTAAGATTTGTAAAACCTCCTGGTCCATTGATCACCAAACATTGATCAAAAGCTCACTCACGATCTAACTCTACAAGTACTTTACCAATTTCTCTATCTACACCATTTCTCTCAAGTTTCCTCATTTCTCCCAAATGCCAAATAGCAATCTGATCACTCGAAATATTGACAACACTTTTCATCACAAAACTTCTCAAAAATAAAGTTCTATTCAAACATTCTTTGCAAATCCTCATCTCTAATCATTGAAGGATTCCAAATCGGATCAAAAGTTACTTCTACATTCACCTCCCAGTCTGGAACCACAAGAAGTGCTGCATTCTTTACACTCGCAATCAAATAATCAGCCATAGGACACGCTGGAGTTGTAAACGACATAATAATAAAAACTTGTTCATTCTCCTCATCAAGCTTGATCTCATAAATCAATCCCAAAGTATAAATATCCACCAAAGGAAAGTCAGGATCATATACCGTCTGTAAGGCAGCAGCAATCTGCTCAGCTAAACTCTTATCTGTCATCTCACCTTATTAATCAAGGATTAAAAATCACAACCTGAGACATTATAAACACAAGAAGGAAAAAAAGTCCCCACCATCTATTCCACCATCAAAATACCAACAAAATCACGTTAATCAACGTATAAATTCCAAAAAGCAGAGAACATTTGTATGCAAGCTTTTGAACGGATTCTCTATTCGCATCAATGAGAAATAACTCCTGTCCTCCCCAAAATACAAAATATGCTACTCACCAAGACAGTACCGCACTTCCTACCAAAAGCATGGTAATTGCGATTTCTGGATCTTCTCTGACATTAAGCTGACTCAAGGTTAAAATCATGATTCCCAAGCCCAAAATCACCTTAATCGATGATGCTATTGTGTACACACCATAAGACTTAATCTTTTCAATTCGTTGTTGCATCAAAGAAGAAAACAAGGTAAAAATCTGATTTTTGTCTTTTTTATTATTTAGAAATCAACATTTACACGTTCAGCAGCTGCTTCTTTTTGCTGATTTTCAATAATAGTCTGAGTGTCTAACTCAGCCTGAGATGGGAGATAAAAAGGATTTGCCCCCATTTCATAAATCTTAGAATAAACGATCTCCCAAAGTCCCTCACCGAAAATCATCAAAGGGAAACTCACTAAACTAGCAATCAATACTACAGTATATTGAGAAGAGCTTTCAACAGTGTTAAAACTCGCTTTCCACATTACTCAGAGCACAATAAGCGAAATCATAAAACCAATAGTACATCCAGCCAATGATGAAGCTGAATAATTTGGATTTACCACAAACTCCATCTGAGCAAAAGACAAGAACAAAGCAAAACAAACATAGAAAGCAAACAGCAAAGCTGGAGCTCAAGACATATCTTGAAAGATCACAAAAAGCCCGATCATCATTGCAAACAAAATAGTGTTTGAAAGGAGCAAAAGTCCGCTAGTTTTTCCCTTTTGACGATACTTTTCAGAAAAAAGTGCTCAAAAAACAAAAAGTAAAAGCTGATTCCCTGCAACGGTAATCACCAAACCAAGGAAAAGCAAAATAAGCCATGCTAAAGGATGAACTGCATTGGTAATTCCTACCCCTGTTGTAGAGCCAGAAGTTTCCTGCAAAGTAAGTCCAAAAAGAGACATGACAAAAAATAGCATCACACTCATAATTGCTCAAACTACAAGTCCAACAATCACTTTCCCAATCAAACTTCGCCCAGAAAGACTAGATGGTGCATTAATAATTTTATCAAGTTTTGCTCTCTGCTCTTGAGTAATCATCTGAGCAGATACCCCCTTACCTCCATCTAAACTTGGCAAAGGATTATTAAAAACAGGATTTTGTCCAATTCCATTCATGAATAATTATTGCATATTAAGGAGTAAAAGAAAGCTGACTCACACTCTCGATAAATGCCTTTCTATTGGCAAGTTTATCTGTAGTATAGGAGAGAATCTGCACTCTATCTGTAAAATCCACATAATATTGCGCAGCATAAAGCTTAACACCAAACATATTAACAATACGAAAAGTCTTAAGAATTGCAGGAAGTGTCTGCGAAGAAGATCAGCTTTTTAGACTCTTTTTTTGAGTAACCTCATCTGATATCTGATATCAAGCTAATCTCAACTGATTAAAACTTTGCTGTACATAAGCAACCAATGAAGTTTCAAGCCTCTCCTGATCAATAATGAAAGAGTCTAAAACCTGACCAGATTGAGTAACTTCCTCCTGATAAAGAATCTGATCCTGTGTAGACTTAAGTTCCATCTTTGGGACAAGGGAAAGATTACCACTCAAATACGGAGAACTCAAAGGAAGCTCTTGCCTTGTAGAACACGCTACAAGCCCGAAGGACAACAGTAAAATAAAAATCTTTTTCATTTGTCTCTCTACAAAATAATATAACCAAGCGCCAAAAGAATACCAACAACAATCCCTATAATAAAGGAGGTCTTAAGAATCTGCTCCTTTACACTTAAAGCAGTATCTTCAGTATCTTTTCATGCCCAAATAATTGATACCAAATATCCAACCATAACCCCACATAATAAAAGATATCCAGGCATCAAAATCATCATCAATATTTTTGAAGTATTCTCTCAAAAAATCAGTTCTCATCTAAGCAAGAAAACCCCCATAATCAAAGTCAAAAAGTAGAATCCGCCCCTTAAAACTTGAAATAAAATTGCCATTTCTTATGCACATAAGAATAAAATTCAGTCCAAGATTATCATTTTATCAGAGAAAATCAAGGAAATCTTCAAAAAAGCCATCTGATAATCAGATAGCCTTTCTTTTATTATTATTCAAATCTTAATGCATCAATTGGTTTAAGTTTTGCTGCTTTTTTTGCAGGCAAAATTCCAAAAATAATTCCTGTCATTGCCGTCAAAAAAAACGAAAGAAGTACAACTGTACCATTAATCACCGCTGTCAATCTTGACTCATCTGGCCCCATGTCTTGCGATGCCAGTCCAGCATTAATCAGCTGAACAACAACAAAACTAAGTAAAAGCGCTATAATTCCTCAAATTAAGGTTATTACAACAGATTCAATCAAAAACTGTAAAATAATATCCCTATTCAAAGCACCAATGGCCTTTCTAATTCAGATTTCTCTTGTTCTTTCAGTTACCGATACTATCATAATATTCATCACTCAGATTCCTCAAATCAAAAGTGATAGCCCACCAATAAACAAAAGAAAATTTTTCATCATTCCCGTTGTCTGTTCTATCTTTTTCACAAATTCTGCAAATGTCGTAATTTCGAATCAAGCACTTGCAGCATTATCAACATTAAATTTTTTCATCAAAAGATAAGTCAATCTCTTATTCCACTCAGCATTATCTGCCTGTTTATCCAAAAAAACATCAAAAGAAGAAAGTTCATTACTATGCTTGATTCTCTGCAAAACCGTTGTATCAGGAACATAAGCCTGACCTCCAAATTCGAACTGTCATTTTTTCAAAACTCCTATAATCGTATACTCCTTTTTTCCAAGGATAAACTTCTTTCCAATAGGTGAAGAGTTTGGATAAAACTTCTCCTTAAACGCATCATTAACTATAGCAACAAAAGCAAGATTCTTATAATGCTGATCTGTAAAGCCCATTCACTCCACCACATCTTTTTCATTCAAAGAGAACCAATTTTGAGGAACTCCTATCGCAGAAACATAATCAGAATTATTTTTTATTTTTATCTGATCACTAGCTCATTCAACCTGATAAGTAATTTTCCCACTCAACTCAGGAAAATAGTTTGAAATATAATCAATAATTGAAGTATCAAAAACTATTCTTTTTACATAAGTAGATTCTCCATTGGGATTTTCTGTCTGATAACCACCATTACTAGAAATCGAAAGTTTATTTTGTGCCATATCACCCATATTTTGAGTAATAAGACTATCCATTCCCTGTCCAATCGCCATCATTACAATTACCGCTGCCATTCCAATCACAATCCCCAAAGTACTTAATCCTGATCTCATCTTATTTGAAGTAATTGTTTTTCGAGCATCATTTACGTAAGAAAAAAACCTCATCCTCTCATCCCTTAAAAATAAAGAAGAATTCTGACCAAAAACATGATTCAGACTTCCCATTTTGTTTTATAAAGATAGTCCTTGACTACTCCACAAAAGCACCATCTCTAATTTTATAAACTTTATCTGCATAGCTCGCAACATTTGCATCATGAGTAATAAGCAAAATCGTTTTCTTTTGCTCCTTATTTAGAGTTTTAAAAAGCTCCATTACCTCGATTCCTGTTTTAGAGTCCAAAGCTCCTGTTGGCTCATCGGCAAGCAAAAGCCCCGCATCTGCAACCAAAGCTCTAGCAATACACACTCTCTGTTGCTGTCCTCATGAAAGCTGATTTGGAAGAGCTTGCTCCCTCCCCTCTAATCCAACAAGTTTCAAGGCATGATATGCCTTTTCCTTTGCCTCCTGACCAGAGATTCCCATATATGAAAGAGGTAGAGCTACCTGTTCTCGAGCTGTCATCCTCTTAAGCAGATTATATCCCTGAAAGATAAATCCAATAGTTGTTCTACGAATCATAGCCTGTTGATCATCAGTAAGATCTTTTACTTCCTTGCCTCTAAGAAAATACTTTCACTCACTAGGCACATCAAGCAATCCTACAATATTCATTAATGTCGATTTTCCTCCTCCAGATGCCCCCATAATTGCAGTAAAGTCTCAATCTTCAATATCTAAATCAACACCTCTCAAAGCATATACAGGTTCTGTTCCATTTCCACCATAAATCTTCTTAATTCCTCTGAGAGAAATAAAATTTGATATCCCATCCATCACCTTCAGATGAAAAAAATAAAAAAACCTGAATTATTCTCCTAAACAAAGGGAGTCTCCAAAAAAACATAGAGCCCCCCTTTATCAAGACAACTAATCTCTTTGTATTACAGGACCTCCAGGTCATCCTGCTGCAGGTATAGCCGCGCTTCAATCAGCTGAAACGCCAATACCTGCATTTTGCATAGAAATATCATTAATATAAAGCCCCTTAATCACATCTCCAACCTTAAGTCCAGATAAGATTTGAGTATTCGCATCATCTGAAATACCAATTTCTACAACTTGATCTACTCGCTGATCTCATTTTTTAAGTCTTACAATCTTCTCACCATTGACATTGTCTGCGATAGCTGGAGAAGGAACAATAATTGTATCTGTTGCCTGCTCCAAGGTTACTTTAACACTAGCGCTCATTCCTCCAAGCACTTTCTGATCATCACTATGTTTTTGGAACACAACACTTGCCTTATATGAACTAGATTCTGACATAGTATCGATTTCGGAGATCACTCCTGTAAAAGTCTGATCACTCAATGCATCAAGTACAACTTGTACAGGCATTCATACAGAAATCTTCACAATATCAATCTGATCTACATCAAGAGTAACTTGAAGCAAATTAGGTGTTTCCACATAAATATACTTCTCTGTACTAGAAGAGTTATTACTTGAAGAAATAGAATCTCAAACTTGCATTTCCACCTTAGTCACAAGCCCATCAAAGTTAGCTATAATTTGATAGTCCTCATACTGCTTTAGGGTTGTTTTTATCTCTTCCTGAGCAGATTCTAATGCATCTTTAGCCTTTTGCAATTCGTCAGAAAGTTCAACATTATCCATCAAATCATCTACCGTATTTTTTGCCTTTTTTACTTCTAAATCAAGCTCTATTTTTTGTTTTTGCTGAGTTGTTTTGAGTGTTGTAAGCTTATTTTCCGCTTCCTGCAATTTCAATTGTGCATCTTGAAGCGCAATTTTTGCCTTATTAATTTTACTCTTCATTGATTCCTGATCAGATCCTGAATCAGAATTCATATCCTCCTTCAATTTCGCAACAGTAGTCATATACTTATTTTTCAATGCATAACCTTCAGATTCTATATCAGTTCCGAGAGCTTTTGCATATTCAGCGATAGCTGTTTTATCAACTTTTCCTGATGGAACACTCTTCATTACCATATCATAGTTCAAAATTCCCCACTGACTAAGCTGATCTCAAATAGTCTTAAAAACCTGATATCCTTCTAATATTTTCCCCTCAGTCAAAGATGCAACAGAAATCTTGCTATACTGAGCATATAGATCCTCCAATACAGTAACTTGTTTTTGTAATTCATAGAATTGATTAATTGATCTTGAACGAAGAAGTTGATCTTCAGCTCCAATATAGTAATGAGTATAATCTTCTGGATTAGAAAACTTAGAAGTTTCTTGAATAACTTTATCATATCTATCCAAAAGGTCCTGCAAATGCAAAGCCTGAATTTTAAATTCTCTTACATATGCTTCAAACTTTTGATTTCTTTCTATCGCAGTTTTTGATAAACCTAAATCAGAATTCTGAGCGTTTTTTCAAGTTCCATACATAATAGCATAATCATCCTGAAGATCTTTTAAAGTTTTTTCCTGATCTTTTACTGACTGCTTAGCATTTTCTACATCGATTTGTGCTTTCTCCGTTTCAGACGTCTGCGTTTTAGGCAACATGGTTTGCTTCAAAAGCTGTTCATCATATTCAGCCTGAGCTTTAAGCAAATTTAATCCTGAATCGGTATCTTTAAGAGCTTTTTCATATGCCCTCTTAGCAGTATTAAGAGCTCTTTTTTTTTGTTCCAAATCAGTATCTAACTTATCCGTACTAATAGATGCCAAAACCTGACCTTTCTTTACTTGATCCCCTACTTTCACTTTTACACTCGTTACCTTCCCCTGCTGAACAAAAGTCAACTTTTGTGCATTTGCAAACTTTGTAGTTCCTGCCAAAGACAGACTTGTTGAAATTTCTCCAGTCTGTACCTCATACTCAGTACTAAAAAAATCAGTACTCTCCTCTTGACTAAATCGTTTTATCCATACACCATACCCAATACCAATGACAACAATCAAAACTCAAAGAGCCCATCGTTTTTTTTGTCGAATAAACTGCCAACATCTCTTAATCATTTTCCTCATAAATAAGATAAAAGTCTTAAGTCTAAGAATATATTTCTTCCTAAAAAATTCAAGCATTTTTTATTCTCAAAAAAAAGATAGCCATCTGTTCAACGAGCTATCTTATATATTATCTCTAAGAATTACTTCTGAGTTTCCCACTCTAAAACTCTCAATACTTGAGCAAACAATCCATTCCTCTTTGCTAGAACAAAATCTCAAGGCATCTTTTCCCAAAAATATCTTGGTGCTGCAGGTAGTATCTCCCCATAAACAGTAGCTCAACTCAAACCATTATAGAGAGCCGCAAACTTAAGTAAATCAGGATAGTTAACTTGATCATACCTAAGCTTAATTGGCGTCTTTGGATTTCTAGAATTATATCGATTGATTTTATGCTTACTAAACACAAGAAAATCTTCAATCATATCCTCAAATGTATCTTGATTAAGCTTTACCTTACTATAATCCTTACTCACAATTTGAAACGGACCATCACCATTTTGGGGTAAATAATAACCACAGCTACTTTCTTTCCACCATACTGCAATCGTCAATGCTGTAGGGAAATCATAAACATAACTAAGTAAATCCATAGTATAATACCAACCTAGACAACTAGAATCAAGAGCATCCACCGTAGAAAATCCGCCCCCCCACTGAGCAACTAGATTTTTTTTCTGCTCTTCTCCATTTTTTTTCGATAATTCCTGTCCAGATTTTAGTTGATTATGGGAAAAATCTCTAATCTGTTCTAACTGCATTTTAATATCTCACTTTGCAACAGGAGTTGTTAACCACCCTCTTGACTGCTGATATAGTTTCCAATGCACAAGCCTATCTTGACCAGAACCTATCTGATCAAGTATATTCTGACCTGAATCGGCCCCAACAACCGTTCCAATCGCAAATATAGAAAATAAAAGACAAAAAACTGACACTTTTTTCATTTTTCACTATTCTCAAATAAAATTAACGCCCTTTAAAGATAACCCCTAAAGTCCCAAAAATCACATACATATCCATTCCCAAACTCCAATTTTGGATATAATATAAATCCAATTTTGCTTCCTGATCAAAAGTTAAATTATCTCTTCAAAATACCTGAGCATATCATGTAATTCCAGGCTTAATAGACAAAAGCCTCCTTTCCCAAGATTCATATTTTTCAACCTCATTTTGCAAATGTGGTCTAGGTCCGACAAGCGACATTGTCCCCATCAAAACACAGATAAGCTGTGGCAACTCATCGAGCGAAGTCTTACGCAAAAACCTTCAAACCTTAGTAACCCTTGGATCTTGATGAATCTTTGGCAAGATCCCCTTTCTGGTATTTGCACTAGAATAGATCAAATCCTGATAAAGCTTATCCGCTTCTGATCCACCATATCCGACACACATGTGCGTATACATAGAGCGGAACTTTAAAAAAATAAAAAGCTGACCTCATTTCCCGACTCTCTTACTTTTATAGATAATAGGTCCCTTACTCTCAAGCTTGATCGCTATTGCAATCAAAAGCAAAACTGGCGAAAGCAAAATCAATGCAAAAATCGCTCAAACAACATCAAAAATCCTCTTAAGAATTAGAGATCGTCCATCTAGTTGAGAATGTTTATATTCCAATGCAATGATGTTTTGAATCAATTCTGGAGTATACACGACATCTTCAAGAAAATACCCCTCACTAATATGAAAAAACCTTGTCTCATTCATTCTTGTCTGATCAAAGAGCTGTTGCAAGAGCGTCTTTTCAAACATCCCAACCGCCACACACATTTCATAGGTCTTAAAATCAACAGATCCAACCTCATCACAAGCAATATAATCTGTTGGTAATGAAAAGTTATCTCTAATCGTTTGTAATGCATCTTCATCTTGGAGAGTATCAGACAAAATAATCAGAATTTTTTTCCCTAATTTTTTCTGCAACCTATACTCAATCGCTCTCCAAATCTGATCAAAAAACAAAACCGCTAATAATACAAAAATTCCACCAATCAAAATAATAAACCTCGAAAGCCCAAAAACAAAGACATATCCCTGCCCAAAATAAGAGAAAAACGCAATTCCGACAAACCAATAAATCCAAGTTTTACCCAACTTTTGATAGTGATTGATCACTCTAGTATTGAGAGGATAAAATCCCTTCAGCCCCCCAATTACTACAAACAAAATACTTGAAAAAAAAGCAAAAAACCTGAGTTCCTCACCATTAATCAATGGAATAGGAGTCAAAATATCAGGCAAAATAGCTGTTAACAAACGAAGTTTATAAGTCAAAAAGAAAATCCCATTTACCAACAAAAAATGACACAACACCCTCAACAAACGAAAATTCTTCATCATCAAAAAGCAAATAAAAAGCCAGAGTTTGATGTTAATTAGTATTAAGACTATGGATTCTATTACAAAAAACAAGAGAAAAAACACCTTAAAGCAAATTTGCCAAGGTGTTATATATATTATTTATTCTCTTCAGCAAGAAAAATTTGATGCAAAAGCCCATTAATCAATTTTGGAGACCCGCTATCCGAATATCTATTACACAGCTCAACCATTTCATTGATCACAAGCTCCTTTGGTGTTTCAATAACCTTATATTCTACATACCCCAAAAGCAAACAAGCCTGATCTAACACATCCATCTGATCATACTTAAAACTTTGTGTATATTGGTTAACCTTTTCAATTAATTCTAACCTATAACGAGGAAACCCAGCCCCCACCTTAAGTACATATTCAACATCTACTTCTCAAGCCTCCCATTGATCAAAGAAATAACTCAAAAAATATTCAAAATCTGACTCAATATCCAGATCTCCTGCATATTCCGTGATTTTTGCCTTTACATATTCATCAACATGTTCTTGAGCCTCTCTTGTCTTAAGGAGCTGATCCATAAACTCCTTATCAAAAAAACCTCATACATTCTGAGTTGATGTTTCAGTAGCCACCTCTGAACGACTTTCTGATTCTGTTTTTTGCAATCCTTTTTGCATAAAATGAAAAAAACAGTTCTGATAGAAATAAGAAAGCGCAATCTTTCTGGCATTAATCCTATGCTTAATATTCATCAAATAGGAAGCAATAAAGTAAAATATTTACAAAGCAAAATGTCCCAACCTCAAAGGGGCTGAAGCCCTAAAACTTTTCCTAAAAATAAAGAGAGTAGACTGAATTGCTACTCTCTCCTTCACTATGCATCAACTACTGTTTCCTTTGAAGTTGATTTTACAGTCACTACTTGTTTTCCATTGTAATATCCACAAGATGGGCAAACTCTATGATTGAGTCTATTTGCTCCACAGTTTGGACATTTAGCTGTTTGGTAAGTATTTTCAAGTCTCTTAAGATTAAGAGCCTTCCAAGTTGAGTGTCTTTTACGAGTCTGTACCTTACTGACCTTTTTCTTTGGACCGATTGTCATTTGATAAACAAAATTACTAATTTAAAATATTCACTAAAAAAATCCTCTTTTAGTTAACAAGTTCATTTACTGGCAAAACATCAACCACAGTCTTAAGGTAAGTTCTTCCATTAAATTTCTTGAAGTTCTTTTTTCTGAAAGCTACTACTCCATCTACTGCAGCGTGTACTGAAAAATCAGCAGATTCGTAAGTATTTTTTCCGCATTCATATTTAGAACCTTTTTGTCTGATAATGATGTTTCCTGCCAAAACAGGTTGTCCTCCAAAGACCTTGACTCCACGATATTTTGGTTGTGAGTCTTTTAGATTTTTAACCGAACCAGCGGCTTTTTTGTGTGCCATTTCTACTCAAATAATATAAAACTTGACTGCTTCCCTTTATACAGAAAAGCACAACATAATCAAGTGAAAATCACCTTTTTTTATTTTTCAGGCCTTTTCGGGCTATTTTAAGCCAAAAATCGCCATTTTTATTAAACAAAACTTGACCGAAACTTTTTAAGAAATTTTTCTAGCCAACACGAGTCACCAAATTTTTAAATCAGGCCTCGTTTTCTTAACTTCCATCGCAAGTTGATTAAGCGTTGCTCCGGTAGTTGTAACATCATCAACCAATAAAATCAAACTTCATTTTTTTATCTTATCCAAATTTTGAGCCACAAAAGCTCCTTGTAAATTAGTCAACCTCTCTGATCTTTTTAAAGTCAACTGCGAAGCTGTATTTTTCCTCTTTTTTGCTAAAGAAAAAGAAGAAAGTCTGAGTCTTTTTGCCAAATCCTGTGCCAAAAGCTGAGATTGGTTATAGCCCTTTTCAAAATAATGCCTCCACCAATGTGAGGGAACCCAAGAAATAACCAAATTATTCTCATCAACGGCCTTTGCTAGTTCTTCATGAGTCAATACCAATAATTCTGCCCTTTGACTCAAAAATTCCCCTACACTATGTTGATGATAAAACTTTAGTTTCAAAATCAGCTTTTTAAGCCATTTCTCATATGAAAATCCTACAATAATCCCTTCCAGTACCATCTTTTCCTCACTCCTACAAGCCCGACAAAGAGAAAAACCCTTCGATGGACGATGACAACTCGGACAAAGCTCTGGATGAGGATTTAGGGTCTTTTTACAATCAAAACATAAGTACGCACCACCCTTTCCACAAGACAAACACTCCTTAGGAAAAATCCAATCAATGAGTCCCATAAGGTCGTTAAAACAAAAAATAAAATCTGACTACTCTACTGGATTAGAACTAAAACTAAGCCTTATATTAACTTTACTCGCACAAAACAAACTAAGAAGTGCCATAGCCATAACAAAAACTGGAAACCAAACTGCATACTTAGCCAAATCTCCTTGCCCAAAAACCCAGTCATAAAGACCTCCTCAAACAGTAAAAAGAGAAAGCCAAATAAAAGAAACTAAACTTCCCATTGATACGATCGGCCAGAAAATCTTTTGCAAAATATCTTCTGTATTAGCAAGTTTAAGCTGACCATACCTAAGGAAAAACCAAAGTAAAAGCCCACTACTTACAAGCATTATCGTTGGCTGTGCATTGAGAAAAAAATCAGCTAAACTTGAATATTTCACCCCCAAAACTAGAGCCTCTGGGGTCAGATTCCAGAGATCAACAAGCTGCCTAATTCAAACTCCAACCGCCAAACTCCAACCAAGCAAAACCCAAGACCCAAAACTCAACTTTACCAGCCTTTCCACTTGTACAAATCAAAATCCAACAATCATCATGAGCATTATTCCAGCTGCAATTGCTATACTACTCATTATCCTTCCAATAAAAACTAAAATTCTGCCTCCCTTTTTTCGTTTATAATCTGAGCCAAAGGACCAGAAATATCTGCTACAGAAGCAACACAGTACGGCACATCAAAACTGCACGGCTCTTCCTCAACATGAATAAAGGGAATACCTGCTTGCTGTGCAATATCACGATCATTCTCTCCATCTCAAATGAAAACCACCTTTTTAAGAAAGTTTGAATCTCCCACTACTTCAGAAAAGAGCTTCAGATGTTCAACTCCCTTTATAAGTAAATCACTTCCTACTACAAGTTCAAAACAATCCAAAATTCATCATTCCTGAAGATTTTCCTTTGCAAAAGCCGTACTATTTCCAGTTGAAAGAAAAAATTTAAAATCCTGACTCAACTCTTTAATTTTCTCAATCACACCAGGGAAAAATTCTCCCTTTTTTGTTTGCAGAATGAGTGTATAAATCTCATCGGAAAGCTTACGAGCTTCATCCTCCTGAATCTGCAAATACTCCATTATCTGCGCAATCAAGGCTTTTCCTCTCGTAGAATGAAAATAATATCTTGTAGCTTCAGGATCCAATCAAAACCTCTCTTCAAAAAACCTAGCAACCAAACTACTCACTCTCCCTTGAGAGCGAATCAATGTCCCATCCAAATCAAATACCAGATATCTTATCATTATACAATCACCGATAAAAAAACAACTAAAAACAAGAGAAAAACCTGACATAAAAGTCAGATTTATTTTTTCTTTTTAAGCTTGAGCAAAATTATTACACTCAAAACAAAAATCACTACAAAGGCTATAAATTCCAAAAAGGGAATAGTCACAAATCCTACATGCCAAGCAACAGTACTACAATCATTCCCTGGAGCACATGCAAAGACATTTTGTAAAGCCCTTTGCTGGATAAGATAGTGATATCATGACAAAAGCATCCCAAAAAAACTCGAAAAAGCAGTTAAAAAACTTAAACGATCATCCTTACTCAATAAAGCATACACCACTACTGGTAAAAGAGGATACATTAAAATCCTCCCTCGCCAACACAAATGACAAGGATTAAATCCCGTTCCAGCAAAAAGTCCAAGCATAGGATCTCCAAAATTTGAAAAATAAAGAGATCCTCCAACAGCTAAAATCACCTGAACGAGCATAAGTTTTCGAAAAAGAGTTTTCATATTTTTTACCAAACAGCAATAAAGTTAAGCTCTTAAAGTAGCTCCTACCTTCTCCCCAGCTTCAACAGCCTTTTTTAGGATTGCATTAATTTCTTCTGTCGTCATAGCCCCATCTCACTTTATTTTGATCTGAAGTGAGATCGACTTCTTATCTGCACCCAAGTTATCTCCTTGATAAAGATCAAAAACTCTGACTTCTGAAACACCATAAACCTTTTCCACAGCAGCAACCACCTTTTCAAAAGTTTCTCCCTTATTTAGCACCAAAGATAAATCTCTTCGCAAAATTTGATTCTGTAAACTCTCGTAATCTTTCTCATTATTTACCGTTCCAATCAAACTCTTAAGAACATCAAGATTAAGTTCCATAAAACAAAGTTGACTTGTTTCTGGCATTTTATTATTCTTTAGCACCAAAGGATGTACACTAGCCAAATATCAGATTTCAAGTGCTTCTGCACCTTGTCTAAAAAGAATTTTTGCTTGTTTTTTAGGATGGAAAGTATCAAAATCTGACTGCTGAAGCAAGATCTTTCCCCTTACACCAAGATGCTTAATAAGAGCGCTCAAAATTCCTTTCATCTCCAAAATAACATCATTATGCCAATTTTCAAGATTCTTTTGATAAATACAAAGCCCAAGCATCATATCTTCACCAATGTGATCTTCTGCATATCTTGTATCCAAATGATGAGACCTCAAAGGAGCAGTTCTATTCCATACCTTTCCAATATCAAAAATCTTAAATCCATCAAAGAACTTACTATTTTTTTGAGCAATACCTAAGAAATTATAAAGCATCTTATCTCTCAAATATGGCTGTTCTGGATTAAGAGGATTTTGCAAAGCATACAAATTTTCCATATCAGCCCCAAACTGTTTCATCACTGATTCTAGAGCCCAAGGATAAGTCTCAACCTGATCAAACCTCATTTGTTCAACCATAAACTCCTCAACAGTTCTCAAGATAGTTACCTCCTCACTCATAGCTTGATTTTTTAACTGAGCAAGCAAAGGTTGTTCCTCGATTTGATCATAGCCCCAGATTCTAGCAACCTCTTCAGCAATATCTTCCTTGATATTTAGATCATCTGGACCTCTCCAAATTGGAGCAACAACATCATCTCCTTTAATTTTAAATCATAAATCAGTCAAAATCTGATCCATTTTTTGGTCAAAATCAGGCATATCGACACCAAAAACAAGCTTCTGAATATAGTCTTTTGGAGCTGGAACAAACTTCATTGATCAGATTTTTAATCCTGATTTAACAAAATATCAAACTCCAGAAACCTCATAATTTCCCAAAGTAATAGAATAATACTTCAATTCATCTAGAAACAAAAGAAGGGAATACAGACTCCATTCTGGATTAATATTTTTCTCAAACCTCAGTTCAGCATCTGTTCTCAAACCGAGTCTCGTACCGGTCTTTCTCACTACCACAGGATCATAGTTTGCTATTTCTACAATAATATTTTTGGTAGTATCAGAAACTGCTGATTCCAAACCTCAAATCACTCCTGCCAATGCCAAAACTTTCTCATTATCTGCAATTACAAGATCAGTATCTCTCAAGGCATGTTCAACCTCAAAAAGATCTACAAAAGTTTCTCCATCTCTCGCATTCCTCACTTGAATATCTCCTATAACCTTATCCGCATCAAACATATGAATTGGCTGACTTGAGATATTCATAAAAAGATTTGCAAAATCTACCCAATTATTAACAGGTTTTCCTCCGATATCCCTAAGCTGTAAACGAGAAAAAAAGTCTGACTTTTTTACTTCGACATTCTTAATTTCCACAGCAATATAAGTATTAACAGCTTCTGAAGCTACTTTTATTGTTCTTGAAAACTTTTGTTCAGTGTGTTCAAGAACCTCAAGAATAGGAGTTGTCTCAAAATGCTGAAGATATTCTGGAATTTTATTGTATTTTTTCTGGGTATCGGAATAGATCGCATTAAGCTCAACTGCTGCACCAAAGTGTCCAGTCAAATCAGGTCTATTAGTTAGACTTTTATTATCAACTTCCAAAACAGTACTTTCAAGCCACGGAAATTTCTCCTTCATAGAAATTCAAAGATCATCGATACTAACGTCTAAATCTACTCCCAAATTCCAAATCCAATGATGCTCTTCATCTTCATTGATACCAAGCTCTCCTTTGGAGCAGATCATCCCTTCAGAATCCACTCCTCTCATTGCTCTTTTTGCAATAGTAATCCCACTCGCCTCAAAAAAAGTCCCTGGTAATGCCACAGGAACAAAAATTCACTCAGCCACATTTTCACCCCCACAGACAATCTGATAAGCTCCCTTATCTCCACAATTTACCTGACATACATTGAGCTTATCAGCATTGGGATGCCTCTCCACTTGAGTGATTTGTCCAATCACAATGGTTTCTTTGAGCTCTCTTTTGATAATCTCCTCAATTTCACAAGTTTTAAGGATCAAATTTTGAGCGATATCTTCAGCAGAAGCCTGCACAGAAAGGTATTTTTTGAGCAATTGAAGATGATATTTCATCGTTATAAAACTACAAAATAAAGAAAAAAGTCAGACTTTTGAGCCTATTTTCTCTTTAGAGTACGGATTTGACTTGTAAGTGCAAGATTTTTTGAAAATTTTGTATTTTCTCACTTCTTCAGTTCCAAAAAACTTTTTTCAACCTACAAAAAAAGCTCTCTAGAAATTTCTAGAAAGCCATCATCTAATCAACAAAGTCTAGATACAAAAAGGACACAAAAATCGGACTTCTCTCTTATTCAGCACTCATATCATAGTCAAAAACTACCATCTCATCATCAGTCCACACCTGTGCTGTCAAAATATCTGAAACACTCTGCCCCGATCAGAGCTGTGCAAAACTTACCATATCTCTTTCTGCATTCTCCTTTGGAGATAAGGTAATGAGCTGCCTTTTTTCTGTATCAAGATTTTTAAGCAAAATATTGAGCGTCCCAGTATATACATAAAAAGGAAAAGATTTTTCCAACGCCTTTTTATCCTGATAATACTGAAAATACATCATTTCCTTAGCAAACAAGGTCTTTTGCGTTCCACTATTTGTGTAAAAACCTCTCCCCACCTTATCTTTCCAAGGATACTTTTCTAATCCAGACTTCCAATCGACTTCCTGAGTCCCCGTAAAGTAATGAATTTTCTCAGGAACGATTTGCTGTTTAGAGAGCATCTTTTCTCAAACAAGAGCCAGTCCTCCTCCTAGCACTACTCAAACCACAAAAATCAAAATCTGCTTTTTCATGATATTTATAATCAAAAGATAAAATAAGAGAGGGATGAAAACACCCCTCTCCCAAGAACAGAGAAGAAACTAATCCATGAAGTTAGCATGCCAAATCACATTAGATATAGTTTCATTAGTGGGATTTTCAATCTGCATAATCAAACACCGCCTTAATTCATACAAAGTATTTCCTTTGATGAGCTATCTTAGCATACATGCACCAATACTCAGCCTCAATTCTCATGTTTTACATAGAACCACAAAGGAATACCACAAAGAGCAAAACAAAATTATATATGTTTTATATAATATGACTATAATCAACTCAAGAGAAAACTACCCTATTTTACTTCAAAATTAAGCTTTGATTGGTATGAATTTGAAGTAGTTTTGATATTACAAAATTTCAAAATATTTGTTGCTAAAATTTCTTGTAATTCAAAAAAAATCCCAGAGCACTTCACTCCGAGACTTTCCAATAAAACTAACTATGAATTCAGTTTTTTAGACCTTTTTATCTTTTGTTCTTTGGCGGAATTTTCCCCAAAACGAACAGCTTTGATAGCAGTTTTAGCCAGTTTTGGATACTTACGAAGTCTCAAAAGCTTGATCACATCAGCAAACGGAATCAACGAAACCGCAGAGATCCCAGCATCCATCAAATGAGCTTTTGCTTTTTCCCCATTTCCTTGATATTTTGCCTTTGCTGACCTAAAAAGATAAATCAGCACATTTGTTCAGTCTGCAACTGATCATCGTGTTGGTTCCAATCCAACTACATCCAATGCTGTCTGGAAAGCATCAATCGCTGTCAAATTTTCCTTTTGCTGCTGAATAATTCACTTTTGACGAGCCTTTTCTTTTTCATCAAGTACCTCTCTCACTTTTTCTGAGGTTGTTAAATCCTCATGTAATTTTTCTCTCTCCTTCATCTTTTACAAAAACAAACTAAAAAATCTGATTTTATTCTACTTTTACTCCTCCAATTTTAGTTTGTTTTGAATTTTCCATAATTTTTGACTTCTCAGCCTGCATTTTTACAACAGAAGAAGCCTGTGAACGAGCCTCTGGATCAGACTTCCTATTTGGATTTACCCCAGTTCTAAACGGATAATCCTCAGGAACATAAAATCCTTTAATCTTTGAGAGACACTTTTGTACATTAGACTGCCAATTGATAGGACTGGATGCATAAATCTTTCCATCTTCATTTCCATATCTGGAGAGTTGCTTAATAGTGTGATAATCTCCTAGATACTGATTATTGAGAGTCAAAGCGATCAATCTTGCACCATTAAATGGATTATTATAGGCAATACGATCTCCTCTATCATTATTTCCCACATTTCCAATATTGTTATTAGTTGAAAGGAATTTTCCGAGAGACGATTCTGCAAATCCGATACAAATAACCATGTCTCTATCAATATTAGTTCCAGCTACAACCTGATCCCAAAAATCTACATTTCTATAAGTACCTACTGCGTAAGAATTCAAGAATCTTTGAGTTCTCTCCTCTGCAGTTCCTCACTTAAATACTGAAACCTTACTAACATCAATAGGTCTTTCATATTGATCATTAAAATACTTAAGCTTATATTCCTCAGGCAAAACCCTATCTTTGTCCATTACAACACTCAAATCAAGCACAGTAAGCGGATCTATTGCTGTTCCATCTTTAAAAAGATAAAAAGTCAGATTTGCTCCCTCAGATCTAAACCCAGCACCAGCAGTTCCCGGTTCTCCTCCACTTCTTCCTATAAACTGTCCTCTTTTTACAAGTTCTCCAGCCTCTACTGCGATATTACTCAAATAAGAATATGCTGAGACATAACCATCTGTATGCATAATCACTACCCAAGAAACCTGATCTGTTCCTTGATGAACGCTATATACAACTCAATCTCTCATTGCATAAACAGGAGTTCCCTGATCAACACTCATTTCCACACTCAAATTTTTGAAACCATTTTCCTTTTCAAAATCCGCATCCTTAAAAACAGTCGAAATCTGACTCACAGGATATGCAGGCCATGCAGCTTCAGAGGTTTCTTTTTCTGAACTATCTTTTTGTTTATTAAGTTTAGCAATTTGATCAGCCATATTGTTTTCAGTACGATAATTCTTGGAAACAATATCCTTAACCAAAGCAGAAATAGCATCTTGAGTCTGCTTTAATTCTGTTACTACAGTCTTTTGAGTTAGGTCTTGAAGCTTCTTTTTGTGATAAAGATCCATAAAAGTAATCAAATATGCTTTCTTTTGGTTTAATGTTTCGATTTCTTCTTGATACTGAGTCAATAGTTTTTGTGAAGTATTCTTGAGAGAAGTAAGTTTCTCAATAAGCGCTGTTTTTTCTTTTTCCTGAACTGTAGCCGCCTTCATCAAATCATTGATCTGCACCAAAAGCGAGTTAAGCATATCATTACCAACCAATACTTGAGAAATATCTGCCGATTTCATAAAAACTTTCAGATCATCAATCTGAGTACCACTCTCATTATAAATTTCTCTCTGCATCTTATAAGTCAAAAGCAAAAGCTGACTCAGATATTGCTTTCCAAGTTCAAGATTAGCCTTAGTCTCCCCTAGTTCAGAGATAGAGCTTTGAAGTTGTACTTTATAATCATAAAGCTTCTTAAGCAACCTTGCAATTCTCATTGAAGAATCATCAATATTTTGAATAATCTTAACGATCTCAATCCTTGCTTCTTTATAATTTTCATCAAGCTTTCATTTGTGTTTTGCCTTTTCAGCACTATCCATCTCAGAAAGCTGGGACCTAAAGCCCTCCAAACTGGCTCTCAAATCAGTCAAATTATCAACGGCTCACTTAAATGCTCAATCTTGATTCATTACCTCAGAGAGTTTGATGTCTCATATATTTGGTGCCATAGATCCTGTGGCAAATACGCTTCCTTGAATAAGCAAACTCACCATTAATCCATATACCAAACTATTTCTAAATAGTTTCATATCTATAACAATAAACTAAAAACTTAGCCCAAGTATAAACGGAAATTTAAAAAAAGTAAAAAATCTGATATAATTTCTCGATTTTCCTCTTGACATTATATTTATTTTTGATGTATCAAAAGAATAAATCAATAAATTAAAGATAAAAAAACAACATTCAAAGATAAAAAAACAACATTCAAAGATAAAAAAACAACATTCAAAGATAAGACAATATTCAAAAAGCATAATCATAAACTAAAGATTCTATCCCTATCATAAAGTAAAATTAAAAAAAGTTTATATTAGCTTGACATCAGAATGCATTTTTATAGAATGAAACTTGCAAAAAACTTCTAATTTTCTCTTGTTTTGGTAAAGAAAGTAAAGTTTGGGAAAATATTACTTTCAAGTTAAGGGTGAAGGAATTCCTTCACCCTTTTACTATAGTTCAAAACTTCTCCTATATTTTTCAAATAAAGAAAAAACTCTGAACTAAGTCAGAGTTCTTCTTATTTCTACAGAGAGAAATTACTTCACAGCAGCCTTGAATTCAGAACCAGCCTTGAAAGTAACAACCTTCATAGCAGGAATCTTAATTTTCTTAGAAGGATCCTGAGGATTAACACCTTCTCTAGCTTTTCTCTTTGAAGCCTTGAAAGTTCCAAATCCTTGAATTCTAACTTCACCTTCTTTTTTTACACCATCGATAACTGTTTCGATGAATGCATTTACAAGTTCAGCTGCCAATTTCTTAGATACTCCAAGTTCTTCAGCCAAGCTAGCGATAAGAGCTGTTTTTGTCATTGCAATAACAACATAAAATGTAAAGATGTACTAGGTACATTCGTATGTATACTACTTTTGATTCAATTTTCAAGAGAAAATGAAAGTTTTTTTACTTTAGAACAAGTTTTTTATCAAGAACTGGGAAAAATGAACAAAAAAGGTATAAAAATCTGATTCATTTTTGAAAAAAATCAAAAAATTTTATTCATCCTCTATATCTGACATTTATCTTTCTTTTAAAAGCAAAAACCTGATCAAAAGTCAGGTTTTATTTTTTTATTTCACTTTTTCAATCAATTTATCCCTCAATTCTTCAAAGCCCTGCGACTCCTTAACCGAGATAAACACACAATTAAAATCTGAATACTTTTCTCTTAATTGTGCAATTCTCTCTTCATCAGTCTTATCTATCTTATTAAATACCAAAATCTTATCCTGATACGCTCAGATATCGCTCAAAACCTTATGAACAACCTCTATTCTCTCATCAACAAAAGGATCACTCGTATCAATAACATGGAGCAAAAAATCTGACTCAATACTATCTTCTAGAGTCGAAGAGAAAGACTTTACCAATTTTGGAGGCAAATCTCTGATAAACCCAATCGTATCATTGAGCAAAACCTCCTTACCAAGTCAGGTTTCTGGATTTGTGATTAAATAACATTTTCCAACATTCGTCCCCAGCGTCGCAAAAAGCTTATTCTCAGCCAAAACTCCCTTATTAGTCAAAGCATTGAGCAATGAGGACTTCCCAGCATTGGTATATCAAACGATCCCAATCGTCGGCATTCCTTTCTTTTTACGAGCATCACGATGAAGTTTTCTCATTTGTTCATATTCAACAAGCTTCTTCTCTATTTTCAAAACCTTCTCCTTCAAGTGTCTCTTCATTCTTTCAGTATTCGTTTCTCAGATTCCTCTTGTCGCTCAACTTCCACTTCCAGAAGAACCTCCTTGCCTACTTAGTTCCATCCCCATTCCATAAATTCTAGGTCCCATATGCTTAATCGCAGCAAGCTCAATCTGAAGTCTGGCTTCACCTCACTCTGCATGTTTCTCAAAAATCTTCAAAATCAGATCAATCCTATCTCGAGCGACCATCTTTTCTTTGAGATTTTGTTCCTCACTAACTAAACGGAGCTTTTCATTGATCGCATAAATCTGAGCAGGTTTTAGTGCGTTTCCGATTACAAGCAAATTTGCCTCCAAGCGAAGCATATCAGCAATAATTTCCGCTAATTTACCTTTCCCTACATAAGTCCTAAGGTCTGGATGATCTTTTTTTTGATATTTCTGCAAAACAACCACTCCACCATAAGTGTTTACCAAATTTTCAAGCTCTCTCATTCTATCTTCAAGGACTTCCTTGTTAGTCTGCTTATCTACGAGATCTACAAGAAACACCTTTAATACCGGTTGATTTTCTACTTGCATATGAGTTTCCTTAAAGCATAAATTTCAATTAGTTTACTAACTTCCCAAATAAATACAAGTAAAAACAAAAACCAAAATACCTACAAAACAATTTTAATCCAAAAGTAAAAAGTCTGATTTTTCTCTTCGATTTTTTGCAAAATAAAAAAAAGTAAGTATAATCAAGCATGTAACTTTTACATCTTATTACAATAAGTATGTTGAAACAAAACCAAAGAAAAATTACAAAAATTCTTGCTGGAATCAGTGGTGTCTTATTCCTAGGAGGAAGCCTACTTTTGTGAGTTAATGCAAGTCAAAACAAAATAACCGTAGACTGAATCAAAGACCAAACACTAGCAAATAAATTCTCTACAGTACACTTCAATGTCTGAGGGAATGACTTTGGGGGAGGTTTTTTCTGGACAGAGGCAAAGGCTCTCGCCACTCCCCAAGTGGTAACTGCAAACAGTGAAAGACTACACTGCTCTGCACAAATTAGAGGATTTTACTACAATTCACAAAGAGGAGAAAGACTTTGGCCTCTTGATACTGATTCACAAGGAGATCTCGCTGAAATTCAATCTAGCTACTGAGATACTCAACTAAAAATAAACTGAGGATTCTATACAAACTGTCAAAAAGAACAAGATGGAAAGCTGATCCCAGAAAACGAAGATGGAAGAACAAATTCTCTCTACGGTATCTATGGAAGAATTACTCATGAGTATAAAGGAAAACAATATTCTCTCTATGCTGGACTCCTAAATGATACAACAAACAACGAACTTCCACAAGCAGCATTAAGATGTAATCTCCAAAGAATTGACAACCAGTATCCATTTGGATATATCTACGATAAGGCAGGAGGAATTGCTTTGGTTGGAGCTTATGTAAAATCAGAAAACCTAGCACAAGTAAATGACTTTCATAAATCCTTTACAGAGAAACTAAGCAAAACAAAATGTGTAAACGATTTTTATAGTCTAAGAGAAGATCCTAATAATCCTGAAAAAACCATTCCAAAAACAGATGATCCGATTTTATGACCAAAAGACAACACTCTTATTTTTGGAAATGGAAATGCGCTAGAAACCATGATGAATCTTGGAATCAGAGGAATCGTAGGACTATCATCTCAAGTACTTGGCCAAAAAGGAATCGAAGGTAACACAAAACAAACATCACTCTTAGTATCTACCACAGAAAACATTTCAAATATCATCAACATAGCAAACAAAAGAGCTGAATCTCTTTGTAGAAATAGATGGGGAAATCTGAATCCAAATGGAGACGTAATCTGTGCAAAAAATGGTGGGTTAATTGATCCCCAAGAATATGCAGGGAAAACTATCATAATCCAACAAGGAGATCTCACACTAAAAAACTATATGGAAACAACTAACCAACCTATCACTATCTTACTGATGACATGAGATATAAACCTACCAAATACAAAGGCAAACCAAAGATTTCTAGGAAATGGATATCCAAATAAAAATGGTATTATTAAGGCAAACTTCCTCAAGGGAAATTTCATCATTAATGGACTTATTCAAGGAGATAGTAATTCAAACAATGAAATTCAAAGAAAACTTATCGTTCACTGAAAAATTGCCTCTTTCAATACTCTCAACACACCAACAAACGAGGCACATACAAATATAACAAAAATCGGAATTAATCTAAATAAGAAAATCAGACTCTCTGAAATTTTCACTTGGAAATGTAATCGTAAAGAAGGAATAGACCTCGATAGAAACCCTTGTGGAAAACTAACAGAGGGACAAGATCCAAACAAAGACTTCCTCATAGACAAATCATTTGGACTTATTGATATGTACTTTCCATCAAAACTCTTCAAATAATAAACTAAAAAAGGAAGAAGTCGGATTTCTTTCTTTTTTTATTTTTTCAAAATAAATTATCTATCAAAAAGCCCATCAATATTTTTTTTATCCATCTTGACAAAAAATGGCCTTCCATGCTGACAAACAAACATTCCAGGAATATACCTAAACCCATCCTCAAGCAACTGTTTCATCTGAAGATAAGAAAGCTTATGTCCTGCTTTGATTGATGTCTTACATGCCTTAGTAGCAAAAACTCCATCCATAATATGATCAAAACTCACCTCTTCCAAATACCATACATAATTAAGTAGCTTTGCAAGTTCTACGGGATATTGTACAAAAACTCTCGGCATTGCGTAAACTACTATTGCAGATTCACTAATTTGACCGATATCAAACCCCAAATTTCAAAGTTGTTCCAATTTTTCTTCTAAGTTTGGAATTCTGGTAACCTCAAATTTAAGAGGCTGTAAAAGAGTTTCAGAAGTCAGATCTTGATTGAGTTTCATCTTTTCAAAAGCAATCCTCTCAGCCAGTGCATGCTGATCTATCAAGTACAATGCTCAATCTGCCATCAATGCAATATACATATTTCGCATTTGACCGAGAATTTGATACTCTCCAATATCTTCATGAAAATAGCTTTCTCCTTGCATTTGCTGATCCAATGTAGCTCTTTGACTAATATCACCAGATCGCCTTGGAGAAAAAAGAGTCTCAGATCTTGTATTTTGAGGATCCAGATTTTCCAAATTTGCACTCAGATCATCTACAATATTTGCAAAATCCTTTACCTCTCCAGACATCTTCCCCCTTTGCATTGAAAGTAGTGAACCTCCCATACTACTTCCAGCATTCAAAAAAGATGAAAAATCTGACTTTAAATTCGTATTCTGGGATTCAGAATTACTTTGGAGATATCTATATACCTCTTGCCCATTTTCTGAGGATTGTAACTTCATCTGAGTAGCAAAAAATTCATTTCCTACGCTAGCAATTTTATTGTCTCACAAAACCTGGGATATCGCAGCAACCACTGACTTAAATACATATTGAGAATCCATAAACTTAACTTGCAACTTACTAGGATGCACATTAACATCTACCTCATCAGCAGGAACTTGAACAAAGAGTACTACCAATGGATATTCTCACGGCGTAATTTGCCTAGCATAACTATCCATAATTGCTTTTTTGATAATTTTATCTTCTACAGGACGATTATTTACATAGATTTTAATATTTTCAGCGGATCCAAAACGCAGTGAAGCATCGGACACTACCCCACTAATCTTGATATGCTCCTGCTCAAAATTCAGACTTAAAAGCTTTTCTCTCCAATCTTTTCTAAAAAGATCCAAAATTCTGCCTTCTACACTTTCATTCGCCTTAAGATCAAAAACAAGATTATTGTTCTTCATCAAAACAAAATCCTTATCAAAATGCACAATCGCTACATCCAAAAAATATGCATAGCAATAGTAAAATTCAGTCTGAGCAGATTTAAGAAACTTAAGTCTCGCTGGAACATTATAAAAAAGATCCTCTACACTCACCATAGTTCCATGACTAAAAGGTACTGGCAAATGCCTAACAACCGTTTCCTGTCCCCTCCTCTGAAGCCTTGTCCCAATTTCTGCATAGGCTGTTTTGGTAAGAATAGTAATTTTACTCACCTCAGCAATAGATGCCAAAGCCTCTCATCTAAAACCATAACTCTCCAAACTCATCAAATCCTTCTCAGACGAGATCTTACTCGTAGCATACCTTTCGAGCAATAGGTCCATATCAGAAAGCTCAATTCCACTTCCATTATCCTCAACAGACAACAAACTCTTTCCTCCATCGTTAATCGTGATCTTGATTGCAGTTGCTCCAGCATCCAGAGAATTTTCTACCAGTTCCTTAAGCATACTCGCAGGTCTTTGTACAACTTCTCAAGCCTTGAGTCTATTGATCACATAATCCGGCAATCTATGTATCGCCATAGCTATCAGATAAAAAATAAATTTCTCAAAAAAAATCCAAACAAGAAACAAAAATCTGACTTTTTCTCTTGTTTTTTCCCTGCAAAAAAGCAATATAGTTTTTTATATTGACTTGGACTTTTTTATCAAGCTATTTTCTTATTTTATGACTGCATTTCTGAAAAATCTCATTACCCAAAAAGGATTTCTCATCAAACGAAGTCTCTTAGCTTCGAGTATTTTTTTTATGCTCATTGCAATACAAACCTATATCAACTACCAAAATATTCTGATAAATACTGCCTCAGTTCAGGAACAGGCACAAAAGGTCCTGGATGAAATCTCATATTTTAACCATTTTCAGCTTAAATTTCTCAATGTCGACTACGCCCAAAAATTTATCGCACACGAAAATAATATCCTATCAGATGGAGAAGCCTTAATTACTTTCCAAATCGAATATCCTACACTTGAGCTAACTGGATCTCAAACTCCTGATCCTAAAAAAACTCCTCGAGAAGAACGAAAAAGCTTTTTCACTAAACAATTAGCAAGCTAAACTCCCCTTTCTGACAAAATCGGTTTTAAACTTCCTAAGAAATCAAAATAATGAAAAAAATCTGAATTTTAAGCTTTTTAACCCTTTTTTCACTATTTTCTTACACTTTTGCCCAATCTAGCTGAGCCACCTTTGAGGATTTTAGTCTCAAGCTTGATTCGCTTGATATCAATACTACAAGCCTCAAAACCCAAGACAAACTCTCTCGTTATCAACTCACACGTTTGCTCAATGCCGTGGAGTGTCATGACTGTATATTACCGACTCAATCAACTCTCAACCACTTTAATCACTCCTTTTGGAAAAATTTCTCTACCCTACCTGGGAAAGACTTCCGCGATATTTCCTTTGGAAGTGCAAAACACAATAATACAAATTACTATTACTGCGTAGCCTATGTTGGCGAACAAAACTATATGAGAGGATATCCTCTTCAAACCTCACCCGTTTGTAGTGGAAATTTTTGTGGACAAAAAAGCGTCAGCAAAGGAGAATTTTATCAGACACTGGTAAACCTGCTTGCTACGAGACTTTCTCCCAAATACACCATTCCACGAAAAGAGATAAAAACCTGGCTCCAAAAGATTGATCCCTCTAGATATGAATATAGAACCTTTGATAGCGAAGAAATCAAACTAATAAAAACTTCTACCGCCTCTGCTGCACCTGCAAAAACAGCTCAAGAGCTCCATCTATACCTCAAATATTGCATGTTCAACACTGCTCAATGTGGGTTTAGAAATTTTTCAAATATCAGAACAGGAGTTTGGCCAATAGCCCAGATGAATCTTCTTATCAAAGAAGGAGTAATTACCGATGATGACACAGATCAGATTTCAAGTCCTATTTCTCCTAGTCAAGCTCTACAAATGCTCTATCAGGTATACCATCTCCATACCCAATGTGAATTCAACTCAGACTATGACTGTGATGGCATCAAAAATCCACAAGATAACTGCCCTTACAACTACAATCCAAGTCAAGCTGATCTTGATAACGATAATATAGGAGATGTGTGCGATTCAGACGTTGATGGAGACGGAGAAAGCAACCCCATTTGATTTGTAGATGATACTTGAAACATCAATTTTGCACTTCTCTATGGACAAAAACTTGAAGATAAAACTCCACTCGGTCAAGAACATCAAGACCAATACCACTTTCTTATTATCGATAGCATTTCAAAGACAGCTCCCCATACTGTTAAAATGCATATCCAGAGCAAGACCCAACCAGCAAAAATCGAACGAGATTTTGGAGATGGAACACATGAACAATGAACAAAAACAACCCACACTTTTGAACAATCAGGAACCTTTACCATAAGGGCAAAAATAACAGAAAAAAACTGAATGACTCATTTGGTTTCCTCTCAGGTATATATTCCACAAATACAACAGACAGCTTTTCTTTCTCTTAAACAGGTGCTTATCAACTGAGATAAGGCAACGATTTCAGCAGATGCAATCTGATCATTTGATCGCTATGAATGGAGCAACTCTGCAACAAAACATAAACAAACAACAAGTCAGCTTTCAACTTTTTCTACCACGCTGACCTCTTGAGCAAGAAATAATATCATTCTCAAAGCATATCAAAACGGGAAACTCGCTGCATTCGCTTCAACAGACATCAGAGAATTAAATGGGAAATTTATAAATTCTCACCTCCAAATCCCAGCTCAAAACTATAGTCTCAATCAAAAAATTAGCCCACTAATAAGGCTTTCTTCTCTTTCCCTCAGTAATATTGAAACTACTGAGCGGGATTTTTGAGACCTTACAAAACAAGAAAACAAAAACCTGACTGCAAACCACCGTTATTCAGCAGCAGGACAATATTCTCTCATTCACAAAACCAAACTAACAAATGGAGAAAGCCTTATCTCAACTGCAAGCATAGGACTAACTGACACCCAAAAACCCGAACCTCTTGCCATAAATCTCTACTTCCTCTCACTAAATGAGAAAACACTAAAACTCAGACTTCAGCCCCTTTCTTCTTCTCATATCTCAAAAACTACTTTACAGTTTTCTCCTCTTGAAAGTATCAGCAAAGACAATATCCTCACAGGAGAAACAATTTATTATCAACTAGCTAAAGAAGGCACACTTAATATAAAATCTAAATATCAAGTCTGATCCATAACACTCACTTCTGAAAACATCATGAGCTCGTCTCATTCTAGTCTCAACAACATCTCTCTTAATGAAAAAACTATGTATGCAGGGCTTAAGTGTGATCTCGACAAACAAGGAGTCCCTGACAAATATGATATCGATATAGATGGAGATGGAATCCCAAATCTACTAGGTCTTATACAGTATGAAAAACCTGACTGTAACCTCATTCCAGGAGAAAATGTAAATCACAATATCTATCAACAACACTTTTGAGTATGTTCGCTAGACAACTGCCCTTTTGTTTACAACAAAGACCAAGCTGATCTCAACAATAACGGAATCTGAGATGCATGCGAAAACCAAGCTCCTAAATGCTGAGATGGAAAAATCAATGATGGCGAAACTTGCCTCTCCTGTCCAGAGGATGTAGGAGAATGTACCTCAATTTGTGGAAACTGAAAGGCAGAGCCTGGAGAAACCTGTAGAAACTGTCCTCAAGATATCATAAGCTGTGACCTGTCTTGTTGAAATGGGAAAATTGATCAAGGGGAAAACTGTAAAACCTGTCCTAAAGATGTTGGAGAATGTACTGCTTTTTGTGGAAACTGAAAAAGAGAGTCAGCTGAAAACTGTACAAACTGTCCTAAAGATGTTCCTATTTGTTCTACACATACTTGCTGAAATGGGAAAATCGATCCAGGAGAAGCTTGTGATGATTGAAAACAAAACTGAAAAAATAAAAAATGTTCGATCTCTTGTACTCTTACCAATTCACCTTCTCCCCTCTGTTGAAATGGGAAAATTGATCAAGGGGAGACTTGTCTCTCTTGCCAAGCAGACCTCAAAGAACTCTGTATTATTCCTGCTGACAAAAATCTCTGTTGAAATGGGAAAATTGATCAAGGGGAAAACTGTAAAACCTGTCCTCAAGATGTACAAAGATGCTTCTCTCTTTGCTGAAATGGAGTCGTAGAAAGCGCTCTAGGAGAAGAATGCGATGATGGTACTCAAAATGGGAAAGGAAGTTGTTCTCTCAAATGTACTCTCACCAACCTCTGCTGAAATGGGAAACCTGACCCAGGTGAAACCTGCCTCTCCTGTCCTCAAGACATCAAAACTTGTGATGCAGATGGAGATAAAATTCCCGATCCTATCGATGAATGTCCAAACATTCCAGAAGACTACAACGGAATACAAGACAGCGATGGTTGTCCAGAGCCACCTTCTCAATGCCTAGGAGAAAACTGCACCCTCGTCTCACCAAACTGCAATAAATGTCCATGCCAATATGCAGATTTTAGCAATACTCTTCATCCAAACGACAAGGTAAGAGCAAGACTTCGAGACCTGCCAACCAAGAAGCATTACAACTTCTCAAACTTTGCTCCGCTTACAACCTTTATCCTACCATAAGCCGATTATGCTTTGATTCTCAGAACTTGCCCGCAAAAATCTCTCACAAAAATTTCAAGGCTTTCGTATGATTGGAGCTGTAGTACTAAATGCCACAAAATCATTTCTAAAAATAGCCGAAAAACCTGACAATATCATCGAAGAACATCAGATTTTAACCTGATATGTCAAATTCTCAACCCTCTTTCTCAAGACCACAGACCAAAACTTAAAAATCCAAATTTTCAAACAAAAGCCTCAGCTCCTCTCTCATATCAACACTCACCTAAACAACATCGGCTATCAACAAAAAATAACCGATATCCGCCTAAAATAAAAAATGGTCGCTTTGACCATTTTTTTCTCCTTAATTTTTTTTCTCCTTAAAAAGAATAGAGCACTAGTCCTAAGGTTATCATTGCTGGCAATGCTTGTTTAAAAAAAATGCTCCTACTGCTCTGCCATCACCCATAACATCCAGCTAAGATCACACATCACAAACAATAATAGATCAAAGTATCTGATCCCAGCATAACTCCTAATAACAATCCTCATGCCAAAAACCCATTATACAAGCCCTGATTTTTTGCCAACCCCTTAGTCTTTACAAAAAGATCATTCTCTAAAACTCACTTAAAGACCTTTTTTCCAAGTTTTTCCCAAGAAAACATCTCAATATATAGAATATACAAATGTTCGATAGCAACCATCAAAACTAAAAATTCTGCAAACAGTTTCATTAATATTGTCAAAGAATAAAAAAACAAACTTAAGATAACAATCACTCTATCAAAAATCAAGACTTTTATCTCCTTTGAAAAAAAGTGGAGAAGAATACCTCTCCACTCTTTTGAGCCGACCACACTCATTATTCAGTCTTTTTTATTTTTTTTGTTTTAGACTTGACTTCGTATTCAAAGCCTTGTTCTACTTGTTCCTCTGAGAGGTGCTTGTCTCGCTTAAGGTTTACCAAGATATCTGGCTCTGGAAGATCATCAGGGATCCAATTGACTCCATAGATTGCCATAGCAGGAGCCGATTCCTCAGTAGGAACCCAACCACTCTCAGCACCACAAAAGCCCTGACATCGACCGTAATAATCACTAACAACCTCAATCGCATCAAGGAAATCCGTCAGATTCGCAGAAAACTTCCCTCCGTGGAAGTATTCTTTAGTGCCATCAGAATAAACCTTGACAACTGATTCGATCTCCAGTTCAAAAGTCCCTGATTCTACTAGAACCTGACCTGACTTGGATTCAACCCAAAGATAATATCCAAACTGATCAAAATGCCGTTGCTTGATAGCTTCCAAGCTTATCGTATCAAGTCCAATAATCTTCAAGTTGGAGACACGAGGCTCGGGCAGTGCAACTGTCTCAACATCTTGATTATTGATCCGATACTTTTGAATAAAGTTACCTCCAAGAGCGTGTCCATTATTGTGACAGTTAAGACGAGCTGAAGAGTTTTTGCTATGCAAATAATGAAGAACCTTACCTCTATCTATCAAAAGAACATCTTGACTAGAACTTCCCTCCATATCATAACGATAAGAAGCAAGCATCTCCTCATCCCTCGGACAGTCCCAGATCTCTAGATACTTCAATGCCTCCATAAAACCATCAGTAGCAATCTGCTTGCCGATCTTACTCTTGAAGACAGTTGAAATCCCCTCGGCAATATAGCGACCAGAGAGCATATGCCCAGCTAACGCCTCATGAAATAGGGTTCCTACCGCAGATGGTGCAAAGATCAAGGGATAAATTCCACTTTCCAGCTGATTTCTTTCTTTTGAAAAAAGAAAATTCTGAATTTGATCTCGGATCTTAGGCAAACTCCGATCCATCTCATCACACGTCTTAGTCATCACCGAATCTGAGAAATGGATATGCTCTTTCTTGCGATTGACCAAGACCAAAGACATACTCATTACAAATAGATCTCGCTTGTTGATAATACGTTGACCACGATGATCAACGACAATCCAGAGTTGACGTTGAGAACTAAGCGTAAAAGTTGCATCACTAACACATGGAATCTGATAGAGCTCCTGAGTCAGATTACAAACTTTTTTCAACAATTTTTGAGGAAATTTGGTAAGATACTCCACCTCAAAAGCTGCATCAGTAAGTTTCTCAACATCAGAAACTGCCTCAATAGCGTAGATATTATCCTCCAGCTTTGATGCATAAAAATCATCAAAAAGACTATCTACCAAATAAGGCAAACCAGCCTTGAGATGACGCAACAGCCCTTGAGTACCAGAAAATACCGGAGAACTAAAAGCTTTGCTTGTAACAACATGCTTGCTCTTTTTCACTCCCTTTTCTACAAAGTAGTGATTATAAAAGAGTGTCACCAGCACTTCTGGAGCCTTAGGGATACGCTTGAGCCCATAGTCCTCACCTTCAGAGAACATCTGCTGTGAGATATCACTCTCCTGATAGGCAATACGGATACCAGAGATTTTGTGGTTTTTGGTTTCACCAGAAGGAGTCTCTTTTTTAAACGAAAACTTCATCGCATAGGCAACAAACTGCTCCAAAGCAACCAGTACCTCTAAATAACTCTTCTTTTCCATAAGGAATCCTTTATTTTAGATTATACAATATTTATTTACTGTCAAGAGTTTTACAAAAAAAAAAAGAAAAGTCAAGATATTTTAACTTGATATTTTTATAAAAATAAGTATATACACATCATAAATAAATATTAAAATAAAAACAACATTATGCAAACAAGAATTCTTGCAAAGGAAGTACTTTTCTGGCATTCCTTAGTACAAAGCATCGGCATCCCTGAAGCAGAAAAACTCTTTGATGAGTATGGAGGTATTGCCCACTATCTCAATGGACAACTACGTCTACTGATGAAAAACATCGAAGAAAAAAATGTCAGTATGGCTGGCTTCAACATCCCCAACGTAGTTGAATTTGGAGAAGTTCTCAATTCTCCCCATCTGGACCAGGAGCTCTGCTCAGAGCTTTCCCATCTTCTCTACGGAGCTGATGAACGGAAAAAATTCTTCTCTGAAGAAGAGAATAGCTAGCACTCTAAGCATTAGTACTGCTTAGTAAAGTCTATCAAAAGTCCCTTTTTTCTAGTTTTCTAGAGAAGGGACTTTTTCTCAAAATTATTTGTACAAAAATTTGCTTTTTCTTTTATTTATGGCTATACTTATAGTGTCTTGAGGTAAAAGAGTTCAAGACTAAAGTATCAGCCTAAGTTGCGAGGAGTTCCCTCACCCACGAGCAAAAACAAAAACCAAAAAATCACTCACACCACACTTCACCCTCTCGTGCGGAAGTCTTAGCAAGAATCTTTAGATAGCTAAAGGTTGCTGAGATACTTTATATCCTTAATTGGCAAATAGTCTCTCGTCTACCCGAGAGGCTTTTTGTTTTACTTGTAAATTGGCGCAAAAATCATATACTTTTGATACTTTATCATATCTCAATTTCCATGAAAAACAAAATCAAAAATCTGATTTTTTCTTTAGGTTTCTTATTGATTCCAAGTGTCACTACAGCAAACCTTCAATCCTCAGATCCTATAGAACAAGCCATATTCCCAGAGATCAAAACAAAGCTTGAACAGTCCTATCTCTATCCTCACATGCTTCCAACCTGAGACCAGACAAGTATCTCGGGCTACCTTGCTAAACTTCAAGACCCTTATACTTCGTATTTTTCACCAAAAGAAGCTCAAAAACTCCTCGCTCTTCTCAATAATAATATTAGTGGAATCTGAGCTGTCATCAAACTCAGCCCAGAAAATCTTCCCTTAGTCAGCAAAATTATCCCAAACTCCCCTGCCCAAAAAGCTGGGCTTCAATCTTGAGATTTGATTATTGCTATCAATGGAAAATACTACCAAAAAAATCAGGATTTTGACCTCTTTCTCTCACAAATAAGAGGTGAAATTGGGACCTATCTCTCACTACAAATCGATAGAAAAGGGAAGATATATCTTTTCTCTCTCCAAAGAGATAAAATTCAGATCCCAGCGATCGATTCTCTCCAAAAAGAAGATAAATGTTACTTTCTGATCAATAATTTCGATAAAGGCACAGCCGAGAGCTTTATTTCTCATATGCAGAAATATCAAAATTGTTCGTTTCATATCTTTGATCTAAGAGGGAATCCTTGAGGTATCGTAGATGAAGTCCTGACAGCACTTGAAACGATGATTTCAGAAGGTAGCCCACTCTTGACACTCCAAACAAAAGACTCTTCACAAAAAGAAAAAGCTCAAAAATCTGATCATCACTTTGTTCTTCGCAAAACCTTGATCCTTATCGATAAATCTACCGCAAGTGCTGCAGAAATCTTTGCCGGGACACTAAAGCATTATTTTCCAGATACTACCTACCTTATAGGAGAGACTAGCCATGGAAAGTGATCAATGCAAGAAATCTCACCACTAAGCAATGGTGGATTACTCAAATATACCATCGCGCTACGAAACATTGCAGATCAAAAAAACTCCATCAATAAAATTGGACTAACCCCGGACATTAAACTCATTGACAATCCAGAAACTCCACAAGACGAGATCCTCTCTGCGCTCAAAATCACTCAATAAAGCAGTTTTCAACTTATCTTTGCACATATCAGAAAACTACAATGCAAAAACTAACCTACAAAACCATCAACCAACCCCATTTTTTTGAGATCCCCAAAATTAAAGGATCCAGATTTTTTGCTACTTTGCTTCCTATTTCTAGTGCTGAGGAAGCCAATACTCAACTTGATTCTCTCAGAAAAAAATACTACGATGCCACACATAATTGCTACGCTCGAAGACTTACCCCTCAGGCTCAGCAAGACCTTTTCTGATCACGAAATCTGTCCACTGCTGACCAAAGATCTTCAGATGACGGAGAACCAGCAAATACTGCATGAAAACCAATCTTATCTGTGATCACAGGTGCCGAGCTTTTTGAAATTTTGGTAGTAGTAACAAGATACTTTGGTGGGACACTTTTGGGAGTATGAGGACTCATCCAAGCATATACCGAAACTACAAAAGCAGGTATCCAACACCTGAACATTATCGAAAAAGAAATAACAAAAAAAATAAAGCTGACCCATTCCTACGATCAGCTCTCTAGTGTACAATATCTTTTATCAAAATATGAAGGGAAAGTAATAGAAAGTCACTACGACTCCTCTATTACACAAACACTTGAAGTCAATCTCGCCCTAGCCGAAATCTTCCAAAAAGAACTCATCGAAAGACAAATCTCGATACTAAACTAGCTTCCTACAACAACTTTCGCAGGATTAAGTACGATCACTTCTTCTCCTTCCTTGTAAACAAATCCTTGCTCAAACTCTTGAACAATCTTTCCTTTCAGTGCTTCATCATTTACAGGTTGCATACTCACTGGCTCATGAAATTGAGGATTTGGCTCTAGCCCCATCGATGCTATCGGTTCAATTCCCATTTCTCCTAGCACCTTATAAAATCCCTCTTGCATCATCAAAAGACCCCTTCCCATAGTACTTTCCTTTTGCTCATCATTGAGATTGAGAAGCGACTTTCTGAGGTTTTCGAGCTGAGGAATCAGCTTTTTTACTATTTTTATTTTTGCATCACGATTGGCATTTTCAATCTTTTGATCGGTTTGTCTTTGCAAAATATCAAAATCAGCCTTGAGATGCAAATATGCAATTTGGCTATTTTTTGCGATTTCCTCCTTTTCTTGTAAAGCCTTTTCGAGTTCAGCGATCTTTGCGATGAGTGGAGATATCTCAGCTTCCTGAGCCTCTTTACTCGCCTGCTCAAGCATATTTTCGAGCTCCTGAGTATCTTGATCAGCGATATTTTGATTTTCTAGTTCTGGATTATGTTGTTCTTTTTTCATCTTTTTTTATAACAAAAAATAAATCTAACTCAACTATATCGTTTTGCTTCTCATTTTCAAAAGATTTTATTTTTCGGCATAAGATACTATATTTTTAGTAAAAAATCCCTTGCTTTTATTTCACCCTTTTCTTATGATGAAAGAAGATTTAATTCTGATTTCAGTCTTTTATGGAACATAAAGTCTACGGTTGTAAAGTCAATAAATTCTACCTCAATAAACGAATTGCTCATCTAGAAGCTACTCAACAAGCCGAAGATGATATTTTTCTTGTTGCAACCTGCGTAGTAACCGACCGTGCAAAATCCAAACGAGTCAAAGAAATCCTCGACCAACTCCACCAAGACAAAAGAGTGTATATTGCAGGTTGCGGATCAATTACCAAGGGAGAAGCAACAGATAGAGCCGTTTTTTTCAAAAATTATCCAGAACTTGCTCCATATGAGGATAAAATTCTTCTCCTTGCAGAAGATCCAGCACAAAGTGCGACCTCTTTTACCAATGGTCTCACAACTCCAGGGCAAAAGCTTCGAACCAAAAACTACGTTATTATCCAAAATTGATGTGATAATCACTGCTCTTTTTGCCTTACGATCTTCAAGAGAGGACCTCATAGAAATCGCCCTCTTGCTGAAATTATTGATGAAATCAAAGAAATAGAAAAAGAAGGCTGACAAGAGATTGTGATCACCTGAATCAACCTCGCTGCTCGATGATCTCAAAATACGAGAAATGCAGATGAAAGCCGTCTCCCTGAACTTCTCAGAGCAATCTTAGAACAAACAAGCATTCCGAGAATTAGGATTTCGAGTATCGATCCGCAATATCTCACCGATGAGTTTTTTGAGATTGTCAAAAACCCTAGATTTGTTCCTCATTTTCATTTTTCGATTCAATCATTTTCTGACAAAGTACTCAAACTTATGAATAGGGGTTACCTTTCTGATAAACTCGATGAAGTACTCACAAAAATCAGAAAGCTCGACCGTCCAGATCGTGATCAAATTTCAATTTGAGCAGATATCATCTGTGGGTTCCCTGGAGAGACAGAGGAAGATTTTGAACAAACTTGCCAAGGAGTACAAAAATATCGCATAACCAAGCTCCATGCCTTCCCATTCTCGGATCATCACAAAGCAGATCCCATCCCAGCTTCTCGCCTCCCAGATCAAGTTCCCAATGAAATCAGAAAAGAAAGAAATAGAAAGCTGATCGAAATCGGAGATCAAGTCCGCGATGAACGAGTAGCTCAAAACTATGGACACAAGTTCCAAGTCCTCATCGAAGAGGTAAAAAACTGAAAATCCAAGTGACGAACAGAAAATTACATTCACTGTATCATTCCTGGAGAATATCAAAAAGGAGAACTCGTTGAAGTTATTCTTGATGAAAAAAACTGTGATTATTAATTAGAAAAAACTGTGAAGAAATGCCTCCACAGTCTTTTTTTTCGCTACCTGATCACTCAAGAGTAAATTTTGTTAGATCTCCCTGATACAAGACATAAACAGCTCCATCAGGGGCAGCTTGAACCTTGTCAAAAGCTCCTTGATAAATAAGGTAAACTCCATTGATCCGCACTTGAGAATAACCTTCGCTATTACGAGATACTCCGATAAACCCATCTGGATATGGAAGAATTTCATCCCAGAGATTAACATCAGAAAGCTTCAAGGCACGAGAATGAGACGACCTTTTAAAGGAAATCCCCTTTTCTCCGATTACAAGCCCCTCAAATGAGGGAGTTTCTCGTGGCAAATCCTTATGAAGATAAACTCCACAAGCTTTATCTATTGCATAAGATGAATAAACATAGAAACACTTTCCATTCTTATCCAAGACAAAACTTTGAATACCTGTAATCTCCTTCTTTTTGACAACCTTCTTTGCCAAAGGAATCCAGTGTTTAAAAAGCACATTATTCCCCTGCTTAATAATGAGTTGAGGAAGATCCATAACACCATCAACCTTCACCGAAAAGAAAGAATCAAAAGAAGCATTCTTCTCCAAAGAAATTCCCAAAGGGAGAACCGAAGGCTCTATTTCATTCGGAATTTGCAAAGTAATTTGCACTCCTCTAAAAATAGACAACAAGAGTGAAGGCACCTTAACTGCCAAATCCACAGATGGACATCCAGATCCCTCCACACGAAACATTGGAATCGCATTTGTAACTGTCTTCTCAACTTTGAGAATCAAATTAGGCTTTCTTGTATGATTCTTATGTGGAAGAATCACTAGTTCCTCTCTACCAGATGAACTAGTTTGTACTGCCAAAGTCAACTTTTTGGGAAGTTTAACTTTTGGACTTACTTCAATAACTATTGCCATAGTTGTAAAATTTTTAAGTTAGTATTTATTTTAGCATCTCCAGTATAATAAAATACTTGACAAAATCAAGTTTTTCTTTCTAATAGAAAGATTTATACTTGAAAAAATAGCCCAAAACGGTAATCTAAAGTGTGAATTTAATTCTCTTCTTTCATTATGAGAAAAAAAATAATCATAAATCTGACTCTTTTTGTTAGTTTCATTCTCTTCAACTGAGTTTTTTCTGCAGATCAAACAAAAAGCCGAGAAAACTATCAATCCTGTTTTGACCTAAACAATTCTTTACAAACATTTCTTAAAGAAAATAAAGACCTTTCACAGGATTCAGAATTTTCTACTTCTTTTTTTGCAAGCGGGATCAATAGATCAAATACCTACCTTTCACTTTATCAAGACCATAATATATTGATCCTCAAAAATAACGCTCCAAACCTAACTGCCACAAAACTTATTGCTCATATTAAAATTCCCCAAAATCGAAGCCATATTCAGCACCACATCCTAGAAAACGATTTACTACTTCTTTCTGCAGAAAACCAGTCTTGATACCAAGTTTTGTGGTACCAAATTGAAAATGATAAAATTAAAAATATCAAAAGTCTGACTTTCTCCGCTCCGATTCAGACAATTACCACAATGAATCAAAAACTTCTTATTCTCTCTCAGACTTGACTTACTAGAAATCAATTATCCAAACTTGCAAAACATCAAAAAACTGAAGAGCTTCATACCCTCCTTGTCGCAAATAACTTTCTTTCAACCTCTGGAACAAACATTACTCCTTCATGCAAAGAAATTCAACATCAGCTCCTAACAGGACATTCTCCAAACCTAAACACAATCACTATCTTTGATCTTGATGCTCTAGAAAAAACTCCAGAAGTTAGTTATTATCTCGGAAATATCTCTCAAATTTTCTTTTGACAAGATTATCTTTTCTTTGCTAAAAATCTTAATAATCTTTCATTTGAATGCCAAAATTGCATTTCTTATGCCAGTGGAGGACAAACTACCCTTCTTCAGAGATTTACCCTAGAACCGAGATTACACCCAACTGAAAATGCTCTACTCAGTGGGCATCTCTTGAGTTTTTCGCCAAATACCATTAATTCACCAAACCTACTCCTAGCTCAAAATAGCGGAAATATCAAACAATTTAGCATTAGCAACTTTGATTCAAAATTTAGCAAGCTTGCAAACAATCAAGTTCTCATTAGAACGCAAGAAGACTTTTCTCAAGTTATCACTGGAGAAAATAGCCTCATACTGACAAATAAAGATCAAACAAAACTTCTCCCACTCCCTGCAAAAGCTAGCACGCCAAATATTTCAAAAGATCCGAAATCTGACTTCCTATATCAATCATCACTTGGAACATCACTGCTTCATACCGAAAAAAGCGATAACTGAATTAGCCTTACCCTAACTCCGCTCACATTTTCTGGAACAAGTTATGAAATGCAAATTCCACACTCTCCAAGTTCTCAACTTTTACGAAATAGCGAAAAGCGCCTACTTAGCTTCCTTACAGAAACAAATAGCAAACCATCTCTTCACACCTACCATATCTCAGATCAAGGCAAAGCACAACACCTCTTTAGTAGAAATTATAGTAAACTTAGCAAAACACCTCATTTTCAGACGCTATCGACAGCAAATGATTTAGTTATCGTAGCATTTAGAGAGTACTTAGATCTCTTCTCACTTTCCTCTCCTCAAAAAACCAAGCTTCTAAAATTAAAATAACATCATAAAATCTGACTTTAGAACTCTTTTAACCCACAATCATTATGCCAAGAAAAATCATCATTCTCGAAAATATCCGTTCAGCTTACAATGTCGGAAATGTTATCAGAACCGCTGATGCTCTAGGACGAGAAGTGCGAATTACCGGATATACCCCTTCCCCTCTCGATCACCCTAAAGTTAAAAAAACCTCACTCGGAGCTGAGGACTCTGTCGCATTGAAGCAATTTGACTATACAAGCGATGCCATCACCTACGCAAAAGAGCAAAAAATCTGAATCATTGCAGCAGAGATTACTCCAGATGCAATTGATCTCCAAAGCTTTTCTGAAAATAACAGAGCTGATATAGCAATAATTTTTGGGAATGAAGTAGAAGGAGTACTCCCTGAAACCCTTAAATCCGTAGACCAAGTAGTTTTCATACCTATGCAATGAGTCAAAGAAAGCCTCAATATTGGACAATCTACAGCAATCTTCATGCGAGCCTTGAGATAAGTTCTCAACCAGAAAAAACGATATCAAAAATCTGACTTTACTTTTTTGTTTATACTGTCACTGATGCATCACCTTATCAATCTTCTCAAATTCTGAATCGACTTTGTCCTCCATATTGATAGACATCTCGTTGAACTCTTTAATCAATATGGAATCCGAATACTACTTATCCTATTTGCGATGATATTTATAGAAACAGGACTGGTAGTAATGCCATTTCTGCCATGAGATTCTCTCCTATTTGCCTCTGGAGCTCTTGCTCACAATCCTACCAACGAACTCAGCGTTCACCTAATTTGGTTAATTGTCTTTATCGCAGCCGTTCTAGGAGATAGTATGAACTATGAAATCGGAAAGTTTCTTGGACCTAAAGTTGCTCAAACCAAATTTGGAAAAAAATTTATCAAACAAGAATACCTTGATAAGGCTCAACACTTCTTTGATAAACACGGAGGGAAGGCGATCATCTATGCAAGATTTGTCCCTATTGTAAGGACTTTTGCACCATTTGTAGCGGGGATTGGAAAAATGAAATACCTTTACTTCATTTCATTCAATATTATTGGAGCTTTCTTGCGAGCGACGCTCTTCATCTATGCAGGATACTTCTTCGGAGGACTTGAAGTGGTTCAAAAAAATTTCACACTTCTTATTCTGGGAATTATTTTCCTGTCTCTGATCCCAGTTTTCCGAGAATGGTTCCAAGCAAAAGGATTTCACTTCTCTCGCAAAAAAAAGAAATCAACAAAATAAAAAGACTGACTCTGGATCTTGAGTCAGTTTTTTATATTTTCATAATATTTAATTGAGCATTTTAGCGATCAGAACTTGCAAGTCTTTTGGATTAGCTTTTCCTTGGGTTTGCTTCATTGTTTGACCGACCAAGAACCCAATCACACTTGTCTTTCCTGATTTATACTGCTCTACGACAGATTCATTGGCATCGAGAACTGACTGGATAATATTTTTGAGTTCATCTTCATCAAATGCAGGAGCATCAAATCCCTTCTCCTTGACGATTTCCTCTGGATCTCCTCCATTTTGTAGCATTTCCTCCATAACAAGCTTAAGCTGATTGTCGATCAAGGCTCCCTTTTTGACAAGAGAGAAGAAACTGATCAATTGCTCTTTATTGACCTTAAGACCATCAATCGCTACAAAATTAGCCGTCATATAGGCACTAATTGGTCCAGCAATCCATTTTGCAATCATTTTGGGATCATAACCGAGAGCGACCATTTCTTCAAAAAAATTGAGCACCTTCAAATCACCGATCAACGCATTGATAAACTCTTTATGAAATCAGTATTCTGATTTCATTTTTCTAATTTTTTCTGAAGGGATAAGCAACTGTACTTGATCTGCTTGATTCAAGAGCTCTTGATCCAAGACCAAATCTGGCAAATCTGGCTCTGGGAAATATCTATAATCTAATGCATCTTCTTTACTTCTCATTGCAAAGGATACTCCTTTGAGATCATCTCGACGACGAGTCTCTTGCATAAGTGTTTCTCCTGCTTTTTTGAGCTGAATTTGGCGAGCAACTTCTGCATCGATGGCTCTTTTGATCGCAGAAAAGGAATTGATATTTTTGAGTTCAACTCTCGTTCCAAAAGGATCATCTACGCTAGGTCTAATAGAGACATTTACATCAACTCTCATTTGCCCTTTCTCCATATCTGCATCCGAAATATCATTTCGCTTTGCGATTCTCTGGATCTCTTTGGCAAATTCAACAGCAGCCTCTGCGGAGTCAAAATCTGGTCAAGTAACGATTTCAATAAGCGGAGTCCCAGCACGGTTGAAATCTAGAAGCATTTGCCCTCCCTGGTGAAATGATTTTGCCGTATCACACTCCAAATGTGCCTCGGTAATTCAGACTTTTAGCTCTTTTTCAAATCCTTCCAAAAAGAAAGAAACCTGACCTTTGACATTGATTGGAGTGTAGAACTGAGTTATCTGATAACCCATTGGCAAATCAGGATAGAAATAGTTCTTTCTATCAAAGCTAGAACGAATATTAAACTGACAATTCATTGCCTTTCACAAAAGTAAGGCCTTCTGTACTACTTGGCGAGACAGACGAGGCAATGCACCTGGCTGCCCAGTACAAGTAGGACAAATATGAGTATTTGGACGGTTATCTTCTAGAGACTGATCATTTTTACAAGGACAGAAGATTTTAGTTTGACTCGAGAGTTTGAGATGAATCTCAAGTCCTACAGTAATAACATACTCCATAACAGCAAGGAATACAAAATAAAAACATCGCTACTAAATAGGGATTTTTAATATTTTTAAGATAGCGATTTGAAGGGATTTTTCAAGCTTAAGACACTATCCTATAATAAAGCATACAATACATACAAGCAAAAAGTAGACATTAGTCATATACAAATACATCCTCTCAAAAAGCCCAACATATCTTCCAAAGAATGGAACAACCATTCCAATCACTACACCAAGAATTCCGATTCTTGAAATCCAATCTACTAAAGGCAAAACCTCAACCAATGGAGATTTTGTTTGTCCAAACAGAGCTACAAAATTTGCCATAAAAAAGCTGAGCAAAGCAAATTGTAAAATAGGGAGAAAGGTATGGAGGCTATTTTTGAGACGAAGGAGGGATTTATTGTTGTGTGGTGAGAAAAAATACAATCCAACATACCATACAATAGACATCAAAAGTAAAATTACTCCTCACTCTTTGAATGGAAACTTATAATCCCAAAACCAAAATCAAAAGGCCATACAGAGACTCTTGAGGATACTGAGCCACTGAGATCGCTGAAAATATCTTTTGTGAGCTCACTTTGCATATTTTGCGATAGTATGAAAAATAGGACTATGTTTGCCATTGTCCTTGAGATGCAGAAGTCGCATACACAAAAAATAGCCTATCAACTCCACTATCGTTAATCCGAAAAAAATATGTGCAACCATGATCAAACAAATAAAACGAGCATAAAAATCTGATTTTTTTTACGAAGTAAATAACGCAAAGCGATATTTTTCTTTTTTTATAAACTTTCTATTAGATAATTCGTTCTGCCGAGATTTTTCAATCGATAATTTGGATACCATCGGCCTTAAGTTTCGCAATTTTTTCTGGAACGCCTTGCTCTGTATTATACCCTGAGATTTTACCAGAGGCAGAGATGACCTTGTAACATGGATAGGTAAGCGGATCTTTATTGTACTTCATAATACTTGCAATAGCTCTCGGATGCAATCAAAAGCGGAGAGCTAGATTTTTGTAGGTTGTTACCTTTCCTTTTGGGATTTTTTGAAGAGCAGAAAGGACCTGCATTTTAACATCTCAAGGAATTGCCATAAGGACTCATATCATAAAAATAAAAGAACTACTTATCTTCTTTTTTTCTTGAGGATAGGCTGTGCTGCAAGTTTCCAATCTTGAGCAAATTCATGCTTAAACTGGGAGATAAGAGCTGGATCGAGCAGAAGAATTCAGATTTCTCTATTGTTATCAAGACTATTCGCAGAAAGATTCATACTTCCAAGGAGAAGAATCTCATCATCTACGAGAATCATTTTGGTATGAACATAGGGTTTTGTAAGCAAGCGCACCTGTCAGGTTCAAAAATAGTTTGGCAATTTTTTATTATGCTCTGTATCTGAAAAAATAGCTCTAAAAGTCAGACTTTTACTCTTTTGTGCAATGATATCAAAAAGCTCTGGATCGGTAAGATACTGCGTCTGCAGAGTAATTGACTTGCGTGCTCAAGAAAGCAAATCTGTAATCACCGCACGACAGTTAATATTACAAACGACTAAGTTTGGATGTAAGTCACGAGCTAGCAAGGTATCTCACGAAAAGTCCTTGTTAAAAAGTGTTTGGAGACTTGAAAGGACTTGAGGATTTTGACTCCAAAAGAGATGTTCACGATTATTTGCAAAAGTGGAATGAGTAAGATTACTACTCTGAATCCAAAAACCACTTTGCACAAGAGTGATCTTGCTATGCAAATAGGTTGTCGGCAAATGCTCATCAGAAATGAGTTTTATATTTTGCAGTCAAGATCGTTCATTCTGAAGTTTTTTGAAAGTATTTTGAAATTGTTGATACTTATTATTTTCTAGCATAATACGAAATTGTGTTCACGATTCTGCCTTTTGTTTTATCCAGGATTTTACTCTCTTTTCTGTGAGTTCATAGGTCTGAATAGCAATCTCCGGAGACCCCTCAAGAGAGAAAAGATAAGAAGTTACATAGTTCTTATTTGGCATTTGGACAATCGTTCCTGTAATATTTTGCAAATTGTTTCTTCGCCCTGAAAGCAGAGAAAAAGTCTGACTTTTGTCTTCTTTTTGAGGATTTTGACTAAACGAAAATTTAACTCAAGGAGAAAACAAAACCAAGACAAGAAAAAATAGCAAAGCAGCTAAAGCACGCTGAGGCGTTATTTTTTTCATAAAAAAAAGAGGAATAAATCCTCTTACTTGTATTTTTTTGATAGGAAAATTCAAGATTTAACTCTCAGAATTGAGCAGGGTTCTGAGTTTTTTAAAGGCTCTCGAAATTCTTTGTCTGATTACTTCTTGGGAAATCTGTAAAATCTCTTCGATCTCCGCATTTGATTTATCTTCAATAAACTTGAGAAAGATAATTTCTCTACTGGTTGGATCAAGCTCTTGCATTGCACTTTGGATCATATCAAGCTGAAAGTTTTGATCAAGCAATTCAGAATAATCAAACTCATCTACCAATGAATCTTCAAAACTCTCAAAATCTGGATTTGGAGAATCAAGCTGAGAAAATCTGATTTCTTTTGTCTTTTTGAAATAGTCTTTGAGCACATTCTTAAAAATTGTCCAAGTATATGCTGAGAATGATTGCTCTATATCGTAGTTTCTAACTGCATTTCGAAATTTTACATAAAAATCTGCAATAATATCTTCACATTCCTCTTGATCTAAAAAGTAATTTGTTTTAAGATAACGGAAAAAGATATCTACTGTCTTGAGATAGAAAGTATTAAAGGCTGATTCATCTTGTTGGATCAACAGCAACAAAAATGCCGTTTCAAATTCTATGAGAACCATACGATAATGGTATAAATTAAGATTTTAAAGCTGATTACTGTCTGCTCTCGTTAAAATTATAATTTATGAAAATTAGTAAAGTTTTTTGAGAATTACTACATATTCTTTTTTATCAGTGAAGTATTCTGGCTTAATCCCTCAAACACAAGCGAGGATTTGTTTAGGATTTTTATTTTCATCAAATGGAAGATCGAAGGTATGCTCCCCCATCTTATCGATGCTTAAAGTTTGGGTATCCCCCTGGGCATCACAAAGACATACTCCACAATAGCCAGTATTACAGGAAACAAGAATCTCTATTCCATGCATTGCAGCCATCTCAGCAAGCCCTTTATTATCTTCTGCAGTAAAAGAACCAACTTCTACACCTGAGCTATCTTGAATTTTTACGAGTACGGTCATAAGAAACTATAATGATAGTAAAAGTAATTTATGTAATTTTATACAATCGCCGTCCTTTATCAAGAAGAAATAAAATAAAGTCTGATTTTTGATTTTTTTATCAGATAGAATATAATTAGAATAGTTTTATTTGTATATCCTAAATGAAAATGAGTCTTGATAATTTTCAGAGAAAAGAGAATACAGATCCCTCTCTTAATACCTCGAAAGAAGCAACTAAAGAAGTAACTAAAGAAGCCAAAAACAGTCTCAACAGTCTAGAAAAAGAGACCCTTATCTCGACAATTAAATGAGCCCTAGAAACGAATATCCTGCTTTTAAATAAAATAGGGAAAGAAAATGAAATTACTGAATACCTCCTCAATGGAGACTATAAATCATGAAAAAATCGTGAAATTGACCTAATCTTAGATCAGATTTCTAGTTCTGATATCAGACTTTACAATATTATTAGCAAATATATCGATCCAATATATAAACAGAGACTGAAACCATTTATTCAGCAACCAACTCCTATAAACCCAGAAAAAAGCGACAATTGACTATTTAACAAAATTGTTGCTGGAGCAAAGGAAACTGCCTCTACTATTGCAGACAAATTTTCCACTGCAGTGGAGAGTACTAGCGAACTACTTAGCGATTTTTTCTGATCAGTTTCAAGACTTGTAAGCATTGATGGTGTTCCTCCTAATCAGATCCCTATTCTCAAGGCTACTCTCGAATGATGACAAAAACTTTTCAATAAGCTCTATGAATACGGATGAGAATGAATGGGAAAAACTATTGACTGTTCTCACTTAGTATCTTTTGCTTTGAGAGCAGGAGGGATCTTAATGCCTAACCAATATTTAAACTCTACAGCTCTTTATCAAAAATTTTCAAGAAATAAAATTGCAAAACAAGGTGTAAGAGCTGGAGACTTGATGTTTTGGAAGGATTGAGGTACTATAAGACATGTGGAAATGGTAGTGTGAAAACCATATAAAAATAATGACGGTAAATTGTGTGTTAAGACGCTATGATCCTCTAGCGATACTACTAGAGTAAGTCCTATGTATAATATCGATGGTTCTAAATGCTCTAAAAAAAATGGAGTTGCCTATAGGGAAAGGGTTATTCAGGACAGGCACCAATTCCTTAGACCGCAATACGAAAACCTCGTTGCAGAAAATCAAAAAAAGAAAAAATAACTCATTTTTAATCACGGAACAACCAAAAAAAGAAAAAAGCACATAAATTGTGCTTTTTATAAAAAAGAAATAGAAAATAACTAAAGTCAACTTTCTTCATTTTGCTTAAAAACTTCATCAAATTCTTCCTGAGCCTTTTTCTTCTCATCCTCATCTAAAATCTTTTTTTCATAATACTTAGCGAGTCCTCAAAGTGAGGTCTCTCTATATGCACTACAAAGATCTCTTCCTGTCTCAAGCATCGTTTGAACTACTTCATCAAAACTAATGGTGTGGTTTCCATCTGTAGACATACAATAAAGTGCTGTATTGAGTGATCTAGTGGAGACAATCGCATTTCTCTCGATACAAGGAATTTGTACAAAACCTCCTACAGGATCACAGGTCATACCAAGATGATGCTCGAGTCCACTTTCTGCAGCATATTCAATCTGCTCTATGCTTCCTCAGAGGAAGTATACTGCCATCGCAGAGGCCATACTACAGGCAGATCCTATTTCAGCTTGACATCCTCCTTCAGCGCCAGAAATTGTCGCATTATGTTTAATGAGATTTCCAATCAATCCTCCAATCGCCAATCCTCTCAAAACTTGTTCCTCACTTAGGTGATAGGCTTCTTCCATAGCTTTGAGAATCCCAGGGATTACTCCTGATGAACCACAAGTAGGAGCTGTTACAATAACTCCTCCATTTGCATTTTCTTCTCCTACCGCCAAGGCGTAAGCAAACATTTTATTGGTCAAGAGTAAAGGATCATGCTGAGACATTGCGTTTTCATACATTTCTTTTGCTCTTCTCTTTAGTTTTAAAGGTCCAGGTAGGACGCCATCATTGGTTAATCCTCTCTGAATTGCTTCATTCATTGCTTGATAGATTGTTCTCAAAAAATCCCAAATTTCCTTCCCTTCATAATGTTCTACATATTCCCAAAGTTCTTTATTGTTTTCCTTACATCGCTCCATAATTGCTTCTAGACTGCGATGAGGATAGGTTTGTTGAATAGAATCAGTTTTTTCTCCTATTTCTTCAATTCCCTTAATGGTTCCTCCCCCTACTGAAAAAACGATCCAATCTCATAACTCTTGATTATCCGCATCAAAAGCAATAAATCTGATTCCATTTGTGTGGAACTCATGTACAAAGTTTGGTTTCCAAATAATTTCTACTTCCCTCGGTTTCAAGGTTTCGATAATAATCCAGTCTGTCAAATGTCCCTTCCCTGTAGCAGCCAAACTTCCCCAGAGTTCAACGATAAAATGATCAGCATTTGGAAATCTTTCTAAAACTGTCATAGTAGCTTTTGCAGGCCCCATAGTATGGGAGCTTGAAGGTCCGCGTCCTATTTTATATAACTCTCTTATCGTATCCATTATCTGATTTTTTTCAAGGAGGTAAAAATTGATACCTTAAACTTTCCAAAAGGAACATTAAAAAAGTTGTATAATATCAAGGAATATCATGATTTTTTATTCTTCATGAATAATTTGTTGAATATTTTATTGTTCAAAATTGGTCATAATTGAACATACTTGTACCTCTCCTTTATAAGGATGGGTATACAATACTTTAGAACAAAAACGAAGTTCCTTAGGAGTAGAATCCCCACATTTTTTTCCTCACAAACTTGTACTACTACCATTTTTACATCAATCTAAAATCTTTCAACCTTCCTTATCCTGTAAAGAACCGATAGTAATAGCTCTATAATAAGATCATAAAGAAGTTGGTGTAATATTGACTTTATACATATCATTTGGATTTAAAGAATCTGTTCCTTGTAATTTTAATCACGTTAAATTTTCAGATACAAGATATTGGGATCATGATTGTAATCGATCTATTTTATCACAATCTTCATTGTTTTGATCAAGCGCAAGATTTACTATTCGGCACTCATTTTTTTTGTCGGACCACCTTCTCCAGTTACTATTACGAAGGTTATATACTGCTTCTATGCCTTCTTTTGCAAGATTGAGAGCTACAGTCCTTTGTGCTGTTTGGGAAAGGTAACGATGAGATTCGCTCATACCTTTGATAATTAAGATTAGGCCCGTTGAGATTACAAAAATTACGATTAACATTTCTACGAGAGTAAAACCTTTTTTCTGCATTTCCTTTTCTCAATCTAAAAATCAGTTTCGAGTATATAAAGATCTCTATCTTTTGCAAATCTTTTTCTAGGAGTCAGCTTTTTAATTTTTTCTTGCATTAAGAGAGTTTTTCACTAGACTAGTGCTGATCTTTCTTAAATCTCTTATTTATAAAAAATAAAATTCTGATGCTAGATTTTGATAAACTTATTTTGGAGGCTCGCGATGAAGTTTCCTCTTTCCTTGATCAGAATCCAAAGGGAACTATTCTGATTTGGTGAGCAACTGCAACGGGGAAAACCAAACTTTCGGTGCATCTTTCTCAGTTTTTTGATATGGAGGTAATTAGCAGCGATAGTAGACAGATTTTTCGCAAAATGGATATTTGAACAGACAAAATTAGTCCTGAGATTAGAGTACAAATCCCACATCATCAAATTGATATCGTAGATCCAGATCAAACCTATACCGCAGGGCAGCGAAAGGAGGATTCTGATCGTATTTGTGATCAAATTTTAGAAAGGGGAAAAGTCCCTTTTATCGTAGGAGGGACGGGGCTTTATATAGATACGATTTACAAAAACTTCTCCATGCCTGAGTGCCCTCCAGATCTAGATTTAAGAGCTGAGTTAGAACAAAAAGAATCACAAGAAGCCTGATATCTTTATCGTGAGCTTTCTAAAATTGATCCAGATGAGGCTCAAAAACTTCATCCAAATTCTATCAGGTATCTTATCAGAGCATTAGAAATTTTTTATAAAACTGGTAAAACCAAGACAGAGGGGTATATTCAACAACCAGTTCGTCATCCACTCTTGATGCTTGGACTTTGGAGAGATAAAGAAACAACAAACCAGCTTATCAATGCAAGAATTAAAGAAATGTTAAAAGGCTGACTTATTGAAGAGGTACAGGGGCTTTTGGATCAAGGATATTTGCCGGGAATGCAGAGTTTGCAAACGATTGGTTATAAGGAGGTTGTAGCATATCTTCAGTGAGAATATTCCTTTGATAAGATGGAGGAGCTTCTTAAGAGAAATACCCATCATCTTGCAAAAAAACAGAGAACGCGATTTAGAAGATATATAGCAGAAGGACTCCAGAATCCCAAAGCAAATGTCACTTACAAAGTTCGAACTTTGTAAAAAGATTCTTTTTTCTATTTTTCTTTTAAATCAGTCTAATCTTTTGCATTCTAGTCTATAATAGAAGCTAAAGATCTCGTCTAGTCTTTACATTCTGAGGTTTTTTAACATTCAAATGTTGAGAATCTCAGGTTTTTTGATACTCAAGAATTTGATCCCAATAAGATACCCTACCAAAACTCTTTCGTTGATCAATCTCTCTAATTCTATAATCAACTCCTTCACTTTCTAAAGGAGCACCCAAAAGATTAAAACCATCTTTATTCTTTGATGCACCAATTGTTTTAATCATTTTTTTACCATTTTGAAAAAAAGGCTTATCTACTATCATTTCAATGTGATAAACAAAGTTATGTTCAGTCTTTCCTGGCTCCTCATGCCAAAACATAAGATCTCCTTGCTGTACCTCTTCTAAAGGAATAAGCTTAGCATCAGCAAAAAACTCTACAGTCCTAAAACGAACTTCAAAAACGATACCTAATTGAGAGAAAAGCCACAAAATGAAGCCTGAACAATCAAATCAATTTTTGTCCTTTCCTCATCGCACATAAGGAATTCCAATACACTGTTCTGCATCTACAATTATTTGTTGAAAAAGATCTTGTTGGTTCATAGTCCTTTTAATAAAAATAAAATATTAATTTAAAATTTCTGATTTTTTTAAATATGTAGAGTCTGGATAGTAAGCAAACAACAAAGAATCTCCTTTGATCATATTCAAAATTGGGACATCTAATTCTGGGAGAGTAAAACAGCCCTCACTCTGATCTATTCCAGCTGGATGGATAAAGATTCCACGCTTTCTCGCATTATCATTAGATGACTCGATACCACTTAAAAGCAATCCACTTCGATCCTTGGTCCTTGCCTTTTGAATCTCTAGTGGTGTTCTATAAAATCATAGACTGGTCTGATTACTCCCAATCTCATTGGAAAACAAAGTTGCAAATTCTACTCAAGATTTCTTTCCATGTCAAGTCTGCACTGCAAACTCTACTCTATTTTTTTCCATATTAAGGACAAAGAATCTCTTTTGAGTATTAGACTTTGTAAGATCTACAATCGTAAGATATTTCGGATTTCAGAGGTCAGACTTCAACTTTTTATAGCCCTTCATCGCATAAAAAAATGGTAGAAAGTCCGGTCTCAAACCTCATCGTAATTGGACATACTTACATTTTATAAAAACATATTCCTTAAGTTTTTTCATGAGAAGAAAAAAGTATAAAGTCTGATTCTTTATACTCTTTTTTAATTAGAAGTAAAGTCTAACTAAAATTTTGCTATTCCCATACTAATAAGAAAAATCCAAAATTCCACAAAAAAGCTAAACAGCATAAAAATGCGCCTTATAAACTTTTCTAATTTTCATATAATCTTCTAACTTTTTAGGCTCAGTAGTATCCGTTCAAGGAACCTTAATATAAGGATCTAATACCATCCACTCTCCAGTTTGATCTCTAAAAGCAACCGCCCTATGACCATATTTAGATTTAGAATCTGGATAAATATCTGCTACATTTACGTCTTTCATTGCATCAAAATCAGCAATAGAAAGAGGTTTCCAATTTCAATTTGGTCTTTCTTCTTTTTTTGAGATAGGTAGCGATGCTCTATACTCTTGCTCTATTGGCTTAGACGTTGATGCATCCCAGGCATTACCTGAAGGGAAAGTTAATCCAAATTTTTGTGCATTAAATTTTGCTGTTGCTGCACAAAGCGTCACTCATGTTTTTGGGTTTTTACGTGCTGGTGCAGAATGGATCTTTGCAACATCAAATCCTTCTACTCTTCATAAATTTTCTTTTTTTTCCCTAGAAACAACCAATCAAGAATCCAAATGATTAAAAGTATTGAATTGTGAGGACTGAGATAATTCTTTAGCCTCCTCCATTCCATCTCCATTGTCTATATTCTGATTTTCCTCTATTACAGAAGATCACTGATTTTCCTCTGTTACAGAAGATCACTGGTTTTCCTCTGTTACAGAAGATCACTGGTTTTCCTTTGGTTCCTCCCCTACTCCAATTTGAGATTTCAATACAATAAGCTCATCTTCGGTAGAAGCACTATTAAGTTTTTCCCTAAATTCCTTTAACTCTCCTGAGAATCAAGACATAAAATCGATCATTTTTCCTACCGCAGCATCATGAAACTGATCTGTAAATCAATCATCAATCAGATAATCCAAAACCTTATCTTCCGCTACAGTAATAAGAATATCTGGTTTTTCTTTTTTTAATTTTTTAACATATTCTCTTGCAATTTCTTTCCTTAACATCTTTAATTTTGCTTCAGTTTCTGGATCTTCATTCAAAGAAACAATAATATCTTTGACAGAATCTACTACATTCATCTCATTACTATTACATTATTAAAATTATTTTATCATCTCTGTAAGCCAGGAGGCAATCTTTTTTGCTACAGCATCATCTTTTGCTATTGGGCATTGCTCTTTGAGCGTATCTTGAGAAATAATCTCAGTATCACTTCAAAACATTCCCTGATTTTTAGCTACTAATGCATCATGAAGTCCTTCTATCTCAAAAGCAATTTCAACCCTCTTATACGTTTTCTTTATCCAATTGGCAAAGTTTGCAAGTCGGAGAGCTTCTTTGAGAGATAATCATAAATCAAATTTATCAAGATAAAACTTCCCTGACTTTTCTGCAAGTTTAATCGTATGTCACCAAGATTTAAGAACAGTCCTCTCAGGATCATAGATTATATTTCCTCTTTGATTTTGCCATACAATATTTGGGCTTGTTGCCTCAATTTGTTCTTGGAGAGGATTTATTTGTTTGATTGTCTCTTTTTGTGAGTTAGTCATTATGTTTACACGCACTGGAGACTCTATCAAGTTTTGAATTTTTTGAGCATTAAGAGTAGAAATATTTGGAAGTTCCAAAAGCCTCTTTCCAATTTTTTCAGTCAAATCCTTAGGGTTTGACAATGCAGAAATTGCATCTGTATCTCACCAATTTCCCCCTACCTTGATAGTAATAACCTTTCAATCACTATTTTTCCCCAAAAGAGATTCAGAAATCATTGTTGATAAAATCAGTTTAGAAGCCTGATATCATATCTCCTTTTCTTTTGGATATTCGGATTTTCGAAGTTGCTCAATAGTTTTTTCTCAGATTTTTTGCGTTTTTATGGAGGAGAGATAATAATCCTTAACCTTTGCATTTTGCAAATAAGGGAAGGAAGTTATTTTTTTCTCATCAAAAGTCCCATCAGCAGAGAAGAAATCTCACTCTCCATAAAACAATGCTGCATTGTAAAGTGCAAAAGAATCAACATCATTAGTCTTAAAATTGGTCAAGGAAAGCATGATTCCTAGATAAAGATTCTCAAAATAAGTTGCGAAACTCTCATACTGTTTAAGACTTTCTGAGTCTCCCGCTCTATTAGCATCATAATAAAGAATATCTGTCTTAAACTTTTCTCGTTCTTTATATTTATCCGCAATCAAAACCTCAATCTCCTTTGGCATATCTAGTTCATCCTCTTTTGAAAAACTGGATTCCACCGCCTGAAGTTGCGAAAGCTGTTGATGTGCCGCCTCTACACGTGCAATCAAAGCCTGCTCCTCATCTGAAAACTTTTCACGCTGTGGAGAAAGATAAGAAACTTCAGCATCGAGCATTTTTTTCTCATTTAATTCTGACTTAAGAACCAATGTTTCAAGCTTACCATTTTTCATAGTGAAAAACTGCCTTTGGAGATCTCAAAAACCCGCTTTCTTTGCCTGCAAAAGTAAATAGTAAGGGAGCTCTATATACTTATCTCCTTGAGTATTTTTGGAAACAAAAGCAGAAATCTGATTTTTGATCTCATTTTGTTTCTCAAGAGTACGATAAGAGAGTTCCGACTTTAGAATTGCACGGATCTTGTTTTCAAATTCCTTTTGGAGATTTGCATCAATATTCTCTGTCGGAGTATCAATACTAGATGTTGAGGTTTTGAAGTCTTTTTTCATGATTTGCTCTACTTTTACATCAAGCTGACTTGCTGGGAATCCTGAAACTAATTTCGTATCAATACTGCCATCTATCAACCAGTCTTTATTAAGATTTCGCTCACTAGAAAAGTAAATTCCATGATTATTTGCAACATCTTCAGAGTAAAATTGCATCAACTGCGCTTTATCATTTTCTCCTGTATATCCATATAGTTCACAAGCAAGTCTATACAAAACATTTTGCATTGGATCATCGGAAATATTCAGATTTCATCTTCTTTCTTGTCTATCTTCTACCATATTTACAACATCTTCCTTTCACTGCTGAGGATACTGCACCTGAGAGAGATCAAAATCCTTACGCAAAAGACTGTCAATAAAACGTGTATTCTCATTGGAATCTGGGATCTGAAGACGAGCAAACCCATCTCAAGCAATCAGTTTTTCCCAGTCTTGCATTGCCTTTACGAGTTTTACATTTTCAGTATAGTTCTGGTCCTCTTCATCCTCTGGAAAGAGAGAAGAAAGGTCAGAAGTAACAAGGATCTCCTGATAAAGTTCAGGATTTGTTTTTTCTAAATTTTGAAGTTTTTTTACTTTTTCAGGACTAAACTCCTTAAAATACTCTTTTTGATAAAGGTCTAAATTCTGATTAAAATTAAGGTCCATATTCCATTTATTCTGCGATTTTAGCGTTTGATACACTCTAGATTGATTAACCAAATTATCCAAATACTGCATTCCTCCTCATTTCTCAATCTGTTTCACAACATCTCCGCTCTCAAAAAATGTTTTAAGATAATCAAATCTCTGCTTAACCTTTTCTTCAACCTGTTTTCGCTCTAAATCAAATCTTTGTTTTTCTTCCTGAGACAACCCTGACTCAAAATCAGATTTCTTTTTTCCACTTTGAAGATAGGAAAATAAAATTTGACTAGATCCTGATAAATCACCATTTTCTAGTTCATCTATAAACAACATTGACCAAATAGCATCATTAAGGGATTTAGCCTTTTGTGTAAGTTCTGGTGCTCAGAGTTTTTCATTAAGAGTAGTGTTTCAATTCTCTTTATTGTAAAGTCATTGAAGAATAGTCTGATTGAGTTGAGACCTCTTTTGACGTAAAAAATCTTCCTTATTTTGCAGATAAAAATCTTTTACATCAAAATATAAGGTATCTACACCGATTGCAGCTGCGGCTGTTAGTCCACCAACTCAAACCCCAATCAAAGTACCAATTGGACCTCATACACTTCACAAAGAAGTAAACATCAATAATGCTTCTATTGCTACAGAAGTAACTCCTATACCTAATTGTACATTTGCTCTAGTATATTTATTAGACGCACGTATTTCATTGACCTTTGCTATAAGATCCGCTTCTTTATTATCTTCAAGATATACAAATATATCAAATCAAAGACATGCCATATCAAAAAGCATCGCTCCTTTGAACGTTTTAATAGCTCTACTAAGTTTTGTCCCACGAGAAAGCAGTGTACACATAGACTCTAATTCAGCTTTTGAAGTTGCTTTACTAAAGCTTTTAACAAGATCATCACTTACATCCAAAATATTATTTGATTTGAGAATTTCCTGAATTCTTTTGGGAGTCTCCTTAACAAGCTGACCTGAGAGACGACTAATTTGCTTAAGTGTCTTTGGATCTAATTTGAGCTGGGAAAGTAGCTTACTTGGAATTTTCCCACCAAGTGAATCTCGCACTTTAAGTAAATCTACCGTCTCTTTATCAAAATTTGAAACCCCCTTTGAAAGCTCTTCTATATTTTTATCTAAAACCTCGAGTTGATTAGGACAAAGACGAGTTTTTAATGCATCTCTTTGTTTTTTCATTGCCTCCAAAGCTCAATTAAGCTTCCCCTTAATTTTATCTGGAGAAAGATTATTAGTACCCTTGAGTTTCTCAGCTTCTTCTAATGCAGCTTTTTGTTTTCTCATTGTTTCCAAAACTCAATTAAGATTCCCCTTAATGTTTTTTTGAGAAATTTTACTAATAATGGTTCTTCTCTCGGAACCACTAACTAATTGATCAAGAGCTACAGTTCCTCAAACTCAGGCAGCACCTGTACCAACACCTATAGATACAGAATTAGCATGTCCTGTATTCTCTCATTCTTCCTCAGGGTTTCCCTGTTGATCTTGAGAGGAAGGTTCTGAATTTGATTGTGAATCTCATCCTCCATTATTCTCTCCAGACTCTTGAGTCCCTTGATCTGAGTCTTTTATAGGTGAAACTGAATCTCATCCTCCACTATTCTCTCCAGACTCTTGAGTCCCTTGATCTGAGTCTTTTATGGGTGAAACTGAATCTCATCCTCCACTATTCTCTCCAGACTGATTTTGAATACCAAAGAGAACTTCATTCTTTAACGCTTGAAGTTCTTCTTCTGTTTTTCTTCTTTCAATCTCTGCTCTCTTTTCCTTCATGAAAGCAAAAATCTGATTTGCGATGTCTGGTGTCACAAAATTGATAATATTCTTCCACCATCAGAATTCCTTAACCTCATCAAACTTCTGAGGAAGGTCAATTTGTCAGATAAGAACTTTTTTAACATCATCTTTAATTGGCAAAAGGACAAGCGATTTTAGAAATCAAAGTTGCTCTTTAAAGTCATTCAAATATTTATCCGAGATCTCGGACTTTAACTGTTCTATAGCTACCATTTATCAGATTCAAAACAAAATAAATTTATGTCAATTTCGAAAAGATTTTTACTGCTGATTTAACTACTGCAAGAAAGTCATCAGCATTTTTAAGAAGATTTTTCTGTGTCTTTGCCACCTTAAAAGTATCTGCAAGCGCCTCAAGTGCATCATCAGCAACTCAGGTACTCTTTCCCTTAAGAGAGAGAATTGCCGCATCATCTAACTCTTTAATAACAGTATCAAGGTTTTTTTCAATTGCTTTTCAATGTGCATCGAAAAGCGTTGAAACAAACTTTTGTCCTTCAAGTTTACTAAGATTGTGAAGCTGTTCTGCTGCATAAGTCAGATTTTTACCTTTTTTGAAAATACTTAGAAGTTCTTCAGATTTTGCAATCTCAGCTTCCGTTTTTTTGAGAACACTATCCCTAAATTCAGTCAAGGCAGCAATCTTTTTTTCAATCCGAGCTTTTTTTGCTCAACTAGCTTTAGCAGCATCATTTTTAAGAACTTTTAATTCATTATCAAAATCTCTCTGAACCTGTTTATATACATTTGAATTTCTTGCTACATGTTCTGCAACCTCACCAGCAGTATCTGCAGCATGCGCTCCTGTCTGTGTTACGACTCTTGATTCAACACTATCAACCGTTGTTCTGAGTTTTTCAATTCCCCCATTTTCAGAAATTACAAGCCTAATTTCATTTCCATTATCAAAGTTTTTAATTACTCTTTTATAAAGTTCTGGATCTTGTTTTAATTCTTTGAGAAAAGCATCAGTGGCTTTTGTTTCTGAGACATATTTATCAAAGATCTTTTCTACTACACTAAAATCCCCTTTTCTAGAAGCTGGTAATTCAAAATAATTACTCCAAATCTTTTCAGATTTTGCACTAAACGATCACCATATCTTTCCTTGCATAACATCAGCTGCTTTAGAAAGGTTAAGATCACCACGCTTTAATGCTTCCATAAGCTTTTCTGGACCCTTTTCTCACTTAAATTCAGTCCAACTTAAATAACGGGAAGGCATCCCATAATGGATCTTATCTACAAATCTTTGAGCTGTCCTTGAATTAGAAACAAGCTTTTTCCCTCCAAGCCACGCTAATGAAGCTGGAAGTGTAGTAATAGTAATTCAAGTTTTGATCATTTTTTTCCCAGCTGTTTTAGATCAAACTATATAAACGACTCACCCCACAACTGTAAGCGTAACCCCAGTTCAAAGAGCTGCAGAAGCTAAGTAAGAAGCTGCATCTACCCATTCTCCCCCCAAGAGAGCTTCTATACTTCTTTTCAGATTTCCTAACGAATCCAAACAAAAACCTGGAATTCTATAGATAATATTTCCATTTTCATCGATATCCTTGTGGATTGTAGACGCTCCAAGCATTATCTCTTTTTTTAGTGCAAGCATATTATTGATGGAATCAGAAAGAGCAAAAATCTGATTTTGATCAAGCTTTCATTCTTTTAGTTTGGTCTGTGCTTCTCTAATTTTTTGTTTGTAAGAGTCAAAAATCTTTTCTAGTCCTGATTTTTCTAAATACTCACGAATCGCAGAGTCTTGAGTATTCAATAAATCTCCATAAATATTCCAAGCAGAAGCCTCCGCAGCATCATAAATCTTATCATCAACCTCCTTGATAATGGCATCACACGATGAAGCCAGTTTTTTCTTTTCTTCTTCTGTTGGTGCTTGATTGGCAACCTTTTTTTCCGCTAAAGATTGCAGAATGTCTTTTTCTCCCTCTTTGGCTCAAAGAAGAGCTACTCTCTCTTTATTAAGAGTTTCTGTCTCTGCTTTGACATAATCAGAAGCCTGTGCATCAAAAATCCCCTTTTCTTGTAAAATTTTGGTACTCGATCTAAGAGGAGAAGACATAAAAGCCTGATATTGTGCATCATTCATAATATACTTTTCACGGAGATCATCATCTGAAAGAAGATCCTCTTTTGCTTTTCCTGTTGCTGTCGCTTGTTCTGTAGCAATTTTATCGATCAATTGTTCCTTTTTCTCCATTAAATAACTTTGCACCCTAATAGACTGACGAAAGAAATACTGCAACTCCCTCTCTGCCTGCTGATTTTCAGCCTTCCACTTTTCCAGCTTTTCTTCTGCAGAATCTGAGGAATTTGCAAATGGAGCCCAAGAAGGCAACTTGGACAGATAAGAAGCAATAAATTTATGTACAAAATCTGTTCCTAGATTTTTTACATACTGCATCATTGAATTTAAACCTCCACTTATCGCATTTTTCATAGAACTATTTTGTCCTAAGATCGCATCAACCGTTCCAAATTTATCGTCCAGACAAAAAGGAATTACCCCTTTGTATAGTTTTGTATTTTCTGACTGCTCTTTGGAGATTCTTGCCATTTCAAGATCATCTTGATATCCTGCTGCCAGCTCTGGCTGATAAAGAGCAGTATAAAACTGATCAATATTGCCTCACAATGCTTCATATCTTTCTGCCTCTTCTGGATTGTTTTTCATAAAATCCTCATAATTTTCAAATTTTTCTTTATCCGTTTTATCTGCTTCAGTTCACCACCATCAAAACCATTTTCCTAAATAATAACCTGCCGTTCCAGCTCATACTCCAATTCATGTCCATTTAATAAATTTTCACCACCCCGTTTTCCAAAAACTCTTTTTCTCTTTTTTTTCTCAAGATTCTGAGTCTTCTGATTCAGATTTTTTATCTTTTTTCTCTTCCTCATCATCTCAGAACATTCGGTTCCAGGCCCCTTTTACAGCTGATCGTGCTGCATACCCAGCAGCAGCAAATCCAGCAGTCCTCAGAACATTCATACCAGTTTCTTTTTTCCAAGACTCAGCAGTAGTTACTGCGGTAAAATTTTCAGAAACAAAATTTTTTGTCTTATCCCAAAGCCCTTGCTTTTTCTCTACTGAAGTTCCTGCTTCTTGTTTATCAACAATCTCTTGTTCAAGACTAGAAAGCTCCATACCTGTACCTTCAAGTTGTTTTTGAAGTTCGAGAATCTTTTGTTTTTTTACTTCATCCGTTTCCTTTTGGAGGGCTTCAGAAATTTTAGATTTCAAAATAGAAATCTGAGTTTTAATTACCTCTGTTTTTTTTTCTCTTTCTGAAGACTGAGTTTCTTGTTTGAGTGCATCAAGAGATTTTTTGGTCTCGTTCACATCTTGGGTGAGCTGATCAAGAGTGACTGAATCCTGTAATTTTTTTGACTGTTCTGGATTATTTGTCATAAATAAATATATGAAAATATAAAAATTACCTCTATTTTACTCTAAAATCTATAAAAAAGCAAAAAACTTAACTATACTTTCTCAGCAAAACTTGACTTTTCTATATTTTATTTCTTAAAATTATATTTTATATCAAACAATAAAGATCACTTAAGATATAATATAATACCAATTAGATTTGTGCTTGCTTTTTACCCATAAAAAAGATACACTTACAAAAGTATATCAGAATTTTATTCCTTTAACTAAGAAAATGCTCGCACTTCACAAGTTTATCAATATTTTGATGTATTGTTTGATTGCAACTGGGCTTTCTGTCGTTTTATATCCACGATATATTCGCCTATTAAAATATCTCAAAGCTGGAAAAACCATCCGTGAGGTTAGTGCAACAGGTGAAAAATCTGAAATTTTTACACAACTCCATGCGCACAAGGCGGGAACTCCCACTATGTGAGGAGGACTCTTCATTATTATTATGCTAATTATGATTGCGCTGAGTTTCCTTATCCAGAAACTAGGAATTATCAACTTTTCTCTCTGGAATCCCCAGGAAACCTATATTATTCTTTTTGGATTCTTTAGCATGGGACTCATTGGAGTAGCAGATGACTTTCTCAATATCAAAAACTTCGGAAAAATCAAATGACTTAGCGCAAAGACAAAACTCATAGGAATGTTCCTCTTTTCTGCTTGGATTTCTTACCGATTTTACTGGGTATTAGGAGTTGACTACATAAACCTTCGGCCTTTAGGTGGAAAAATTGAAATCTGACTCTGGTTTCCGATTTTAACCTTTATCGCCACAATTGCTATCGTGAATGCAATCAACATTACCGATGGACTAGATGGACTCGCAGGCGGCCTAATGATGATCATATTGACCTCACTTGGACTAGTAACCTTTCTAAATGGAACCTATATCGCAACAACTGTTGTGGGGATTTTAGTTGCGGTACTTGGAGCTTTTCTCTTCTTCAACATCAACCCAGCAAAAGTTTTTATGGGAGATAGTGGAGCCTTTGCTCTTGGAGGGATTCTCTCTGCTCTCATTTATCTTCTCAACATGAGATTTGGAATTGTAATTCCATTTATCATCATCTTTGGAATCTTTATTCTCGAACTCTGTTCTAGTGGACTTCAAATCTTTTGGAAAAAAGTATTTAAGAAAAAACTCTTTGTCATGGCACCGTTTCATCATCTCCTTGAACATAAAGGTATAAAAGAAACAACAATCGTCATGAAAATGTGGTTGATCCAAGGTGTTTTAGCTGTTGCTGCAATCATATTAATCCTTGTAGAATATGTACTTATGAAACATGGGAACCTCTAAATAAAAAGACTGACTCTGGATCTTGAGTCAGTTTTTTATATTTTCATTTATAAATAGTCTCTTTACTCGTACAAATAAGACTTTTTCTCCATCCACCGATCACTTTGCCTTGTCAGATATTTAGAATCCTCTTTATTTGCCAAGACTTGCTTCACTGCTTCTTCAAGGAAAATAGTATTCTGACTTCCCTTAAAAAGAATAATCCACTTCTCATCTGACCTCTTGAGAAAGTCCACAATCCACATTCAGAGTTTTTGACTATTTTTTTCAGTTTTAACAGTAGATTTTTCTACTCAAGTTTTTTCAAGTTCATCAAGAAGGTAGTTATCCATACTCTCTCCCACCAGACAAATCTGATCTGCACTCTGATGCACATATCCTGCTAACAGCCTATGCTCCTGCTCAGTCAAATCCCCAAGCTCTCTCATATCCCCCAAAACCAACATCACCTTTCTCCTCTCTTTAAGAGACCTCTGGATTTGCAAAGTGGTATCGATCAATTTTCTCATACTAAGAGGGGAACTATTATAAGTCGAATCCACAATCAAACTTCACTCCTTCCCTGCAAAGATACTACACCTTCCAGGTTGCAACTGATAAATAAGCGGCTCACTTAAAAACTCTTCCATATTAAGCTCCTCACCTGTAAATTTCCATACACAGATCTGTGCAATTGCCAGTCCCAATGTCAAATATGCATAATTTGGCTTTCAAATAAGATTGGTTTGGACAGCATAGTGCTTATCCTTGATCTGAGCATCAAACGAAATCAAAAATTCTGATTTTTCTCCCTGTTTTTCCTCTATGGTTTCATTTTCAAAACTCAGATCCACTCCTGCCATTCAGCTAGTTGTATAAGTCAACACATCTACTCCAATACGATCACAAACCTGCTTTGCATAAGCATCATCTCGATTGAGAAAAACAGCCTCTCTCGTATTTTTAACCATCTTGACTTCTTCCTCTGCAATATCCGCTGGTGAACCAAATTGCTCAGAATGTACCGTATCTATCGCTGTAAAAACCCCAATATTCGGTTTATTGATACTGAGCAGAAATTCCATCTCCTTTGGTCTATCAATCCCATATTCCAGAACAATCATATCATAGCCCTTCTCTCCAAAAAGAGCCTTATAAAAAATCTGACTTCCAGCCTTGATCATATTCCATACGCTAGGAACCCGCTCCTCTACTTGAAAAATCGAGAGCGACATTCCTAGTTCTCCATTGAAGTTTTTGGGAGAGGTATAGATATTGAGCTCAGGAAGAGCCTTTTTCAAGGTCTGATAAATAATCATACGACAACTGGTCTTTCCTACACTTCCATTGATCCCAATGGTAAAAATCTGATGCCTTTGCAAATAATGCCTCGCGCACCATCACAAAAAACGATAATACTGAAATAATAATTTCCCTTTAATATTCCCAAGCATCAATCTCAAAAAAAATAAATAAATCTGACTCTAAATTACACAATTAAGCTCCATTTTCAAGTCAGACTTTTAATCTTGTTTTTTGCAAATAAACAACTATAAAAGGAATATTTATTTAGATAAAGTAAAAATGAATTCAAAAAGGATTATTGCAATCATCCTCTTACTTATTTTCTGTTGATATATTAGCTTTTTATTTCAAAAGAGAAATTCATTTTTTCAGAAAACAACAATTCAAGATCAAATTCCTACGATTATCATCACAAAAGATAATCAATTTGATATTATTACACAAACAGGAGATAAACTTCTTTATCGCAATGAGATATATGGATTTGAGCTTCATCTCTGACCTGAAACCAAAGGATTAAAAATCAAAGAAAAACAAACAAAATGATCATCAGAAACGATAATCAACTTTTACGCAAAACTTCCAAATATGGAAAATTGAGAAATAATGAAATCTGAAACGCCCCTCTCAAAAGATTTTCCAAATTGGCAAGATGTATTTGCAGTACATATCGTAAATCCTAAAGAATATAACGAACGACGCAATACAGAACGATTTGGCTGAACTATGAAAGACCAAGTAGAAGAAGATACCCTCGGACATCAAGATTGATTATACTTCGTCCAACGGAATCACACAAATGTAGATCATGCAGAACTATCCGAAACAATACCTTCTTTGCATTGCACTGTGAATTCAGAAATAAATGGTTATAGGGATATTTCTTGTTGAAATCGACTAGATAGAATTATTAAACAAAGATTTTCGTTAATAAAAAGGTCATTCAAGAAAGACTAACTTTTCCCCCTCAGTTCTAATTGTTTTTCTCTCCGATTTTCTTATACTCAAAAACAATTTAACTCAAATAAAAACTCGAATGCTTCGTCACATCCCTGTTCTTGCGCAAGAAATTTATGATCATATGCCAGACCATCGAACCCGCTCTTTTGATGGGACTTTTGGACATGGCGGACATGCTCAGTTTTTTCTCGCTTCCGAAAGTACCAAAAAACCAATTGAGAACTTACAAATCATCGGAACCGATGTCGATGCTGCTATGATCGCAAAAGCCCAATCCCTAACCTCAGATTTCAAAGATCAAATCTCTATTCTCCACTCCTCTTACGCAAATATCGACAAAATAGCACAAGAAAACTGACTTTTTGACTTTGAGCTCCTCGATTTAGGAGTCAATCTCGAACATTTCAAGGATGGAAGTCGTGGATTCTCAATCAAAACCGATGCGCCTCTTGATATGAGGTTCGACCAAAGCAAAAATCCCATCACTGCAAGAGATTGGCTACAAACCGTCAAACCTGAGCTTCTCGAAAGCTCACTTCAAGAATACGGAGATTTTTCTCCTAAAACCGCAGAATATCTTACTAAGCTCATCTGTGAACAAAGAAGAAAGTCAGTCTTTGAAACTACTTTCCAGCTCAAAGACTTTCTCCTCTCTCTTCATTTCAATCAAAAAAAAATAGCTATCATCTTCCAAGTTATCAGAATTATGGTCAATCACGAACTTGAACAACTTGAAACCTTTTTGCAAGCCTTTCCTCAGACACTCAATATCGGGGGAAGGTGTGCAATCATCACCTACCATAGTATTGAAGATAGAATCACAAAAATAACATTTAAAAAACTAGATGAAAGCTGACTTTTCAAACTCGTTAATAAAAAAGTGATCGTACCTCATTATACTGAAGTACAAAAAAACAAAGCAGCCCGTTCTGCAAAGCTCAGAATCATTGAAAAAATTGCTTAAATCTTAACTTCTAATCTACGAACTTATGCAACATTTCTTCAACGAACAAACCAAAACAAGAATCAAAACCTTTGTCTTTGACTCAGCAAAAAACTTCCACACAAGATATAAGGGTTTCTTGATTAAATACAGGCAAGAAGTCTTCTTACGAGAAATTGTAAAAATTTCCACACTCGGAATAATTACCCTGATAGGATTCTGATTCTACCTCTTTTTTATCAATATTGCCTCCACCAGAGGATACTTTCTCAAAATCGCTCAAGACCAGCTCAACTCCAATAGAGCAAAATCAGATATCATCAAACTCGAAGTCGTTAAAGAAAAAAAGAAAAACCGAGATAATCTCTCGATTCTTGCTCAAAAAGCACCACCTCAACAGCCCTTTATCCTTACTATCATCTGAACAGGAGCTACTACAGGAACCTCAATTCAAAACTAGAAAATCACTTGGCTTTGCGTAGAATCCAAAAGCGGATTATACATTGAAAACAAAAGAGAAATGACTTCTTTAGTACTCAATTGTTGTGTCTGAATTCCTAAACTTCACAAACCTTCCTGCACAAGAGCAATTCTAGTATTAATCATCTTTTGGCCTTTTACAAAATTTCTGTACCTAGATACCACAGATTCCACATCATCTTTAGCATTCAACGCATCCATAAACTTACTTCGCCAAGGTTTTTTGACCTGATCCGCATCCATTTCCCCAACATAATACGGAACAACAATATAAAACTGTTTCACGTAAATCAATCCCTGCTTCATATTAATATCATCCAAAAAAGAAAGATAATGCTGACCTTGATCTTTGAGTGCCCCCGTTGTCAGACGATCTACATTACTATTCACATAATGTAAATACTCCCTAAGATCCAAATAAGTATTTCTCACCAAAAACTGCAATGGAAACTCAAGAGAATTCAAAAACCTCTTGTACTGTTCCAGGATAGACTGAATTTCATCAAAATTCTTCAAATCTAAGTTGATTCCATCTGCCTTCAAAATGGCCCTAATCCCACCATCCTTGAGGATACAGAAACCATCGTTAATCTCAGAAATTGGAAGCATTGTTTCAGTATTAAACTGCTGTTCTTGCTTCCCTTTTTGCACTTGTTTATTTTGCAAATTATCAAAGAGCATTATCCTTATCTAAATAATAAATCCTTCCCTTCAAGAGAAATATTTAAAAATCAAAATCCTAATCCCTAAAGCTATGTATCTTATGGTTGGAAAACTTGACTGGTCCCTACTTGTTGAGTTTGATCTCTCTGCTGATCATAAGCCAAAAAGATCATAGAAACGATTAACCAACTCACACTCATTGCAATCAATGCGATCACAATACCTTTGAGGGTAGACTTGACTTGTGTTCGTCACTTCTCTCAATCTCCAATCAACATCATATAAAAAGCATAGAGCAAAAGTCCAAACGCGATCAAACTTACAAAGCTAAGCCCATAATTAATCAGCTTTTTAAGATAATAAAATGCTTTTTGTGGACCTGTATATTCATCGGTATCAAGCTTAAATACGACCATTAGTTTTGCAAGTAGTCCATCATCATTTTTGACTGCATCATTAGTAATGAGCTTTCCAATATCGGTATCAGGAGCTCTTCCATTCAAACTATCTGTCGTACTTGTTCACATATTTGGCAGATCATAATAGAATTTTCACTCATCAATCCTTGAGGCCTCAACCTGGAGCCCTCCCAAACTTAGACTGACAGCAAAGATTCCTAATCCCATTATCATAATTTTCTTGATCATAACTCATCCTTTAGAGATAAAAAATTTGAAGAAATCTGATTTTATCTTAGTTTTTATTATTTCAAAGATTCCAGTCTATAACTACTTTCCCACGATCTGTTCAATCAACCAAAAAATAAACGAGATAATAAGCCAACTCACGGCAATCCCTGCAATTGCTCTAGCAATTTTCAGCAAGGTCTTCTTCCCTTCTTCCTGAGCTTTATCATCACCCGCATTCGTCACCATAGTAATACCAGCAACAATCAAAAGCACAAATGAAATCAGACCAACCAAGCCCAATGCATAATTAACCATTCTCCAAATCGTCTGCAAAAGACGAGTCTGAGCCTCTCACTGAGAAGTAATTTCCGTATCTGAATTGATCAAATTATCAATCTTATAATTATCATTTCCATCACGAGATTTGATAGCATCTTGAGCTCCCTTTCTCCAGGTATCCTTCTGATCCTTCATCGTATCCAAAATATTATCCTCCTGTTGATTGAGAATTTGGTACTTTGTTGCATCAGTTGCTCCAGGGACTTGAAGTGCAAACGAGCAATTCCCCCATCCTACCAATAACAGTGCAAAAAGTCCAAAGAATCAGATTTTGATGTCTTTATAGCTTCATATCTGAGAAAAATCTATCTTAAACTTCTTAACTAGAAAACTGATACTTTTTCTTCGTGTCTTCATCATATCTCGATAAATTAAAAACTATCTTAAGTATACTAACTTTCATTTTTTTTGCAAATTTCTCGGCAAAAACCTTGCTTTTCTCAGAGAAAAATCTATCATACAAAATATATTTACCTCCTATTATTTTAAAATGGATCTCAGTATCGAGCAAATCAAGCATCTTGCCAAACTCTCAAAAATCGCACTCTCTCGAGAGGAAGAACAAAAATACGCTCAACAGCTAGGATCTATTCTTTCTTTCCTTGATACCCTAACATTAGAAGAGAAAGAAGGAACCCCTACCGAATGAGAAAGAGAGATCGATCTTTTTACAGAACAAAACGACTATCCAGATCCATCATCTCTTCTACAAAACACCAAACATCCTATCCAACAAAACACAATCGCTATCAAAACCTCACTCACCAACTAACTTCAGTTTTTTATTCTCTTAAAAATATAACAATATGGAAGCATTCATCGGAGTACTCTTCTTGATCGCTATCGTAGTAGCGCTCACTGTAAGAGTTGTAAATCAGTACGAAAGAAAAGTAGTATTGACATTTGGAAAATTTACAAGAAACCTGACTCCAGGACTCAACATTATCGTCCCATTGATGGAAAAAACAATCAATGTGGATATCAGAGAAAAAGCTGTTGATGTACCTTCTCAGGAAGCAATGACCAAGGATAACATTTCTTGTACTATCAATGCAGTAATTTACTACAGAATCAAAGAAGATCAAGTAGAAAGATCTGTTTTAAATGTTAGAAACCTTGACTATGCTATGGCTCAATTCGCACTTACTACTATGAGAAATATTGTAGGTCAATTTGAACTTGATGAACTCCTTGCCAAGAGGGAAGAAGCAGCAGAAAAGATTAAATCAATTGTAGATGAAAAATCTGATGCTTGGGGAGTAGATGTGCTATCTGTAGAACTCAAAGATATTAACCTTCCAGACGACCTCAAGAGAACTATCGGAAAACAAGCCGAAGCGGAAAGAGAAAAGAGAGCAAAAATCATTACTTCTGAAGGTGAACTAGCAAGTGCTGAAAATCTTAAAAGAGCTGCTACTATGCTTGCAGAAGCTCCAGGAGCACTCCACCTCAGAACGCTTCAATCTATCAACGATATCAGTTCTGACCAGTCAAATACAACAATCTGGATGGTACCTGTTGAAGTGCTCGAAGCAATGAAAGGAATCGCAAATATTGGGAAATAATATAGAAAAATAAAAAAAGAAAGCTGACCTTGATCTTGGTTCAGCTTTTTTCTATTATCTAAAAATTGTTTTTACCACGACAAATCGAGAGTTATTCGAGTTTTTCCAGGAAGATACCTCCTCTCCCCTTCTATCTACATAGCTAAGTTTTTTAATTCTAAATCCTCCATTTGTCAACAAAAGCCTAAGCTCCTCTAAAGAAAACAAATGATAATATCTCAATTCCAAGCTATCTTTTCCAACCCGAGGAACAAAAACATCTCTCCAAGATTGTTTTCCCAAAGAAATAAGAAAATTAAATCCAGATTTTACAAAAATTCTCCAATGTTTCTTCAAAAACCACTTTGAAAAAGCCCAGTTTGTCATCATCAAAAGCCCCTCATACCTAAGCAAACGATAACACATATCAATAAGCCTTTGTCTCTCCAATACTTGCGGGAGATGTTGAAAACTTGCACACGCAACAATCACATCAAAACTCTCCCTCTCAAAACTAGTCAAAATCTGACTCATATCTCCAGCGATAAATTTTGCCTCAGGATGTTCTTTTCTTGCAAAGTCTAGCATTCACTCTGCAATATCTATCCCCACATAATCAATATCACCTTTATAGTGCTTTTTTAGATAATCCAAAAATCTTCAGCTCCCACATCCAAGCTCTAAAATTTTGATTTTCTCTAACTTTAAAGACCTAATTTGCTCAATAATCTTGTCTCAATCTACCCAAAACTTCTGCCTAGTTTGATGATAGTGTGCAGCATTTTTACTATAGAACTGTGCCAAATCAGATTTTACCCCCATCCCATCTTTCAAAAAATAAAGGTCCAAAATACGGTTATACATTTCTAAAGAAATTTAAAATCTGATCTTAGTATTTATTTACTCTTTCTTCAATAATACTCAAGATCTGATCTCTTCCCATCTTTTTTACTGAAGAAGAAACAACCATCTCAGGCAAGAATCAGATTTGTTTTTGTACTGATTGCTTAAGAAGTCTAATATTTTGATGAAGCATCTTTTGATTTGCCTTATCCGCCTTGGTGACCACAATCACAAAGTCTAAGCTCTCTTCAGACAAAGCCTGTAAGAACTCTAGATCAATTTTTTGTGGTGAAATATTCCCATCAATCAACACAAGAATCAACGGCTTTCTATCAATAAAATATTCATAAGTCTCATCAATCCACTTTCTCCTAGACTCCAAACTTGCTTTTGCATAACCATATCCTGGCAAATCGACAAAATACCAGTTCTCATTCACCAAAAAATAATTAATAAGCTGAGTTTTACCAGGTTTATCACTAGATTTTGCGATAGGTTTTTGCATAAGCATATTGATCAAAGTCGATTTCCCAACATTTGACCTCCCAATCACAGCAATTTCTGGGAATTTGGGATCAGGACATTCTGAAAGTTTGGAGGCAGATTTGACGAAGGCAAGAGATTGAATAAGCATCTTTTATGCAGGAGAATAAATGACCGAAGTATAGGGATTTTGAGAAAAATTTTCAAGGAAAAAATTCAATTAAGATCAGTTTTTTGATATTTTTATTGTTTTGATAAAAGCTTCTTATTTTTTAAATCCTAGCCATAAAAACTACAACATTAAAAAGCAAAATTAAATCAAAAGTCTGATTAAAATTTAAGTTTAAGTCCTTGATATCAGTCTCCATATACCACTCCCAGGTCAAGCACTGAAGAAATTTTTTGGTGATGAAAGAGTGTTGCTAGCTTTTCTTCTAATCGTATTTTGTGAGAGAAAAGAGGTAAAT
>ERZ772909.17-NODE-17-length-173313-cov-5.544090_pt1 | contig 173313 bp, 169 predicted proteins | sample MGYA00511137_ERZ772909 | MGnify/ENA primary metagenome ERZ772909 (study PRJEB29015, sample SAMEA2738095) | human oral metagenome | biome: human oral; feature: human-associated habitat; material: saliva | place: China | collected 2270 ... | reverse complement strand
GAAGCTTATAGTTTAAAAATAAATAATCTATATTATTTTTTAAGTTACTATAGAAAAATGTTAGGAAAAGACAATGGTTGAATATATTAAACTTAATAAAGAATATAGTAAAGGCCTTACAGTTAAATTTCTTAAAGAACTTGCCGATGACTCACGTGGCATATTGCAAGAAGAAGACTTGTTTCTATTAAATCTAGATGTAATCGGTATACAAATTAATAGAATAACCTATAACCATTGTATAAACGATAAAAGAAATTTTAATGAATTTCTGATTTATTTAGATTTTTTCGATCAAAAGTTTGGAACTTGTCAAGAAGCATATTTGTTTATTGATTTCGTTGATAATAAAGTAGTAGATATGCATATATCTACCGAGGAAAAGCTTGATGAAGAATTTAAAGTTGTATTGCCTTTGCTAGAAAAATGTTTAGTAAATCAACTATATATTTTAAAGAGAGTTATCGAAGAAACGGAGGAAAATTAAATGGGAAAAATCGTAGAAATTGTAAACGGTCTTGAAAAAATTAAAGGCGTTCAAAAATTTAATATTGACGGTTTTGATGTTCTTATCGATAACCGCGATAAAAAGAAATTTGATAGTGGAGCTATTTTAATTTCTGAAGGTAAAAAGAATATTCTCGATCTCGGTATCGAATATCCGTGTGAAGGTTTACCTAAACGTGGAGTATATAATAATAAAACTAATAAATATATCAATGTTAACGATTTAAATTTATTGTACGATAAAATTAAAACACTGCTATGAACGAAGTTGAAGAAATCTTATATTTATGTTTCTTGGCTGTTTTATTTTCTTTTTTATTCTATCCTGTATTCCAAGAAGTTAAACATGATACTGTTGTAAAAAAAATAATAAAAAAAATAGAAGAAGAATTAAAAAAAGAAGAACTAGCCGAACAAAAAAATATTGTCGATAGAAAACAAAAGCTAGCAAAAACGTTATACAATACAGTTTTGCCATTCTTACAAACTAGCGCTGGAATGGATACTTATCGATTTAAGTACAATAGAGAATCTTATACGATTACTATTTATAAGAGATGTGATGTATATCAAATTTATTTTAGCATCTTTGATCCAGGATTTAATAAAAATGATCCTATTAAAGTTTCATGTTATCTAAACGGTGAGGAAAATATTCTTATCTTTTTCGCAGAAGAAGATAAAATAGATTTAGAAACATATTCTCATTTAAAAGAGATATACGATATATATATCGATGTTATTTGTACAGCATTAATATTAATTTACCAACGACTATATACTTCTCGAAATTATAGTTGTAGTTATCCAATAATAAAAGGAAAGGAGCTGAATCCAAATGGAATCCCTGTTAAACAAGCAGATAGAACTTTTGGCCAATTTGCAGGACATCATTTCTGATAAAGATAAAGTCACTATTGAGCGCGGTAATTATTATTTAGCTATTAATAAGCACCGCAATAAAGATATCGAAATCATTCTTAATTGGAATGAAAATGTTTTGAATAGCTTAGTCATTTCTTACAATATCTATGAGAAAGCTTCTTCTATTAATTTTTATTATGAAAATAACGATAAAGAAGATTTCTTAACAATTGCCATTACATTATTAGAAAACTATGAAGTCTGATGAGTCTATTGCGTTAGCGAAAATAGCTAAGATATTGCTTCGTAAAAATATTAGTAAAATATATTTAACTGACAATCGAGCAATATATCTTAGTAATCGCTATTTAAATGAATTTTCACTTATTATTGAAGACTATTCTTCGTTTTATTATACAGAAGAAACTCATCCTTCTATAACTGTGCTTTTTGATGGAACTATTTATCAAGATATACTTAGTGGCGATGAAAAAGCTCTTTTAAATAAGGCTAATTTAGTATATAATATAATGGTAGATAACCTTAAATTAAAATATTTTTGGAAGGAAATAAAACGATGATTGGACTCTTTAAAATATCAGGTATGAATAGTAAACTTCAAGCACTTAGAATGTCCGAAGTTAATAATAATATGTTTTTAGGTAACTATAATGTAAATAGTGTATTATTTAAAGACGGTATTACGACAATTAGCGCTGAGGGCGATTATGAGCCGAATACTGTAATGCTTTCTAATATAAGCACTAAATATAATGTCGATATCGAATATAGCGTTAGCGATCATACTAACAATATTAAATATTCTGGTATCGTTATTTATCAAAACGGTAAAAGCGAAATTATCGAATCTCGAAAGGAAATTTTGAGATGAACGAAAATAATATCACACGATTATTTAATTATTTAAAAAATAATTATATAAAACTTTACGATTCTTCAGTTCGATATCATTATATTTGTTCTACAAGAAATTTTTATTATTTTACTCAACATTCTTTTGATGAGTTCAAAATAAAAGCCGTGCATAAAGAAAATAAAAATAATGTTTATACGCATAAATTTTCAAATTGCGAAGAGTTAATTACATTACTTCGAGATAAACCTTTTCTGGAAACAATATTTGCTAATATTGTAAAGCAATTAAGTTACTATTTATATTTAGTTCAAAACAGAATTAAATGTTCTGGAACAAATGTTAACGATATTTTCTATATGGAAGCAAGAACTTATTTTAATGAATATAAAAATCAGTATTCCGATTATTTAAATAATGAAGGGAATACAATAATTGGTACTCCTATAAGATTTAGTGCTCAAAATATTTTTGTTGACGATCGAGATCGTGTTGAACGAATTCAAATTACTCCAAATAATATTTTAACTTCGAATACTATGTCTGAACAAAGAGTAAGAGAAATCGTTCAGCAAACATTCCGAGAAAGAATTAGTGAATTAAGAGATCGTATGAATATAGCTGCGACGGATCCTAGAGTTGAACAAAATTTAAGAGAATTACGTCTTAGAGTCGAAGAACTTAGTAGAAGATTTGATATAAGAAGGAACCCGGAACAACGATGAATAGTATACCAATTTCACAAATGTTATTCGATATATATAATGTCGTATCTAAATTAGAAGATAGTACATGGAATTATCATTATCCAGAATATGGTGATTTCTATGTTTATAATGATTTAGATAATATATTAAATATCGAACTAACTATCGATATCGATTATGATTGGGAATGCCGTTATGTAACGTTTAATATGCTTACTAATCAATTAGATATCGATGAAGATATCCCGAACGATCAGTTATTAGATCGATTACGGTGGATTTACATTCAATTATGTTTAAAATAAGAAAGAGGGTGAGTGCCATAGTATGGTCATTAAGAAAATATAGGCAACCATTCAATCCAGATAAGTTGCTTCAAAGTTTAAATAATAAAGATCATAAAAATACTTTATTAAATAAGATTCATGCGCTCGAACAAGAACGTAAAGAAAAAGAAAAAATTGTTCCTGATTCTTTACCATATTCTTTACAAGAAGTAGAGTTAAACTGTGAGCCAAAGGCTGTTACAGAAGAAAGTACTCCTAATATAATGGCGGAAATCGACTGGAACAATGTCGAAGAACCTGTCGATTATCAAGAACAATGGGATCGCAATAGCTTGGTCGACGCAATTACTAAAGGCAAATCTGCCATGAAATACATCTTAGATCATTACGAAGTATGGAATGGTCGATTGAGCAATGCGGACCGTGCATTAAGTGATCTTAAGCATTTTTGCGAATTTAACGATGAAGTATCGCCAAACGATGCAGTTCGTTTATTTAAATTAATGCATGTCTACAGTAAACAACGCCGTGAATACAAAGATCTAATCGAAGTCTTTAAAGATTTCACGGCAGCACAAAGTAGAATCGAATCTTTATATGCAAGCATTAAACATGTTAAAACTAAGAATGATAAGGTGGAGGCAGCACGTCATTATACTCCTAGAGTGTTGAACGAATTGTTCCCGAAAGAAGATAAGTAACATTCTACGTTTATCCTCTTCCGGGGGCAAGCCCCCGCACCCCCGGTCTCCGATCCGAAATCACTTTTGTGCTTTTTTGGCATACAAAGAAAATAATAATTGTAACTAGTGATGTCTTGTACTAGCTAGTATAGGGTTTAAGTTTTGCCCCTTTGAGAGTTTATCGAGATAACTCGAATTTTAAACCTCGTAAAGTACTATAAATTGGCTATAAAATTACAAATTTGAGGTTTTGGAGCTGTATTATTTGGTATAGTACTAAAACTTTGCTTCCAGATACGATAGCTTTAGAGCTATATCATTTGTTGTAGCATTAAAACGTACTAAAACAGCCTATTCTGGCAAGAAAAATAGTTATGTATTTTAAAGCTATATTGTTTAATATAGTATAAAAACATACCTCTGTCTAAGCTATAATAGTATTAAAATAGAATATATCGGATCTTTACTTTAATTTAAATGTTAAGGAAATATTATGTTGCCTATTTATAAAGCATATGATAGCCGATTAAGGGAATATATCGGATCATATTTATTTAAAGATAATAAAAATTTTATCGTCGATAAAAACGGCGAACATGAAATTAATATAAAGACTTTATGTCAACATACCGGACTTGTATTTAATCAAGTACCGGTTTTTTTATTTGATATCGTAGATTTTGAATGTACGATGCCCGGTATTGGTCAATTTAAATTAAATCCGGCTACCGTATTAATGGATAATGTATATGGACGACTAATCGTTAAAAATAATGAATATACAATAGCGTTAGTCGATCCATTGTATGAAAATATTAAAATAGAAGTGTTAGGAAGCACTTGGAATGGAAGGTTAAATAATGACTTATAAATATTATATCGAAGTGGAGAGCAATATCCACTTCCAAACATCTAAAGAAATTGCCGAGTTTATCGGCATTTATAGCGTAAATAAAAAACCGCATACTAATCTTGTGCGAGCATATTTCCCGGATAATAAATTAAAATATGCTGGCGAAAAAGGTATGACGAACGTATATAGCGATTTCGATGCTTTAATTCTTTTCTGTCAGGATTTAATTAAACAATGTAAAACAAATGAATATTCTACGTTTAAAATTAACGGTAAAGAATATACTGTATTCGTAAATATTGATCGCGTTAAAATCGCGATGGAAAAATATCAATTTGTTAAGGAGGCTGTTGGTCATGAACAATCAAGAAGCAATTTGTAGAAAAATCGGTGTAATCGTAGGTTTCGTATTAAATATTTGTGTAACTTTAGTTTTAACATTGGTAAAAGTTATTTCTAAAGAGTCTAAAACTATTTCTAAAGACTTTGAAGCTATCGATAATCAGTCTGCATCAGTAGCTGAACCAATTGCTAATGAAGCCGAACTTAAAAAAACGGCTGAAGAAATTAAAGAACTTGTTAGTGACGAAGCTGATAGCAACGACGAAATTTCTCGTCTTAAAGAAGAAATGGCTCGTCTTCAAAAATCTTTAGAATTAGCAGAACAAAAGGTAGGTAAATAATGAAACCAACATATAAAGCTCGTTGTCATAAAGATCGTTCCTGGAAAACAGGTTTTTATTTAATTAAAAAACGTCAAATCGTTATTAAAGATGAAAAGAATATTTGGCCAGTACATGAACAAACTGTATGTCAAAGTACTGGTTATTTAGATTGCAACAAGAAAGAAATCTTTATGGATGACTTGGTTAACTTTAGCGCTACTATTAATGGTAGCGAAATTAAGTTAGATAAAGCTCAAGTTATGTTTGATAATTATAATGGTTGTTTAGTGCTTCTCGAAGGTGAAGAAACAATTAATTTCGCAAGCGAAAACTATGAAAATTGCCATTACGAAGTTATCGGAAATGTTTGGGATAGCGTTGCATTACCTAAAAAGAAGTAATATAATTAGAGTATAAGCTTATATTTATTTTTTAAATAATGGAGTATACTCTGATGGATTACCACAAACTAATTGAAGACTGTGACTTTATTAAGGTAAAGCAAACAGTCGAAATCCGTCCTCATGACGGAAACAAAGGCTTTTTTGAATATGTCAATCATATTTTTAAAAGCGTAAATAACGGTCATCGTTATGGCCCTGCAGTTAAAACTAACGTATTAACTATGTATAATCGTGGCAATTATGTTGCTTGCGAAATGGGCGAACAACGTATCGACATTCGTCGAGATAAAATCGTTATTTATGTACCAGGTTTAAAAGCTAGTAATGAAGAAACTTATAGAAAATATGCCGTATGTAATATCGGCGTATTAAACTATATATACAACTCTAAAAAATATTAGCTTTTAAATAAATTAATCCTAACAGAGATGTTAGGCCTGCATAACAGGATGCAAATCATTGAGAAGATTTAGACATATGCTTTAACCTTGCAGGAAAACTTGTAGCGGAATGTTGCAAGGTATTAAGAGCGATCATCAGTAGCTAAGATGGTCGCTCTTTTTTTAATTGTAACCGATCATATTTTAAATTAGTCGGTATAGGGCTTAAATTTTATCCCTTTAGAAGTTTGTCAAGATAACTTGATGAACTCTATAAAGTACTGTTAAATATGGCTTTAGGATAGTCGATTTGAGGTCTTGGAGCTATGTTATTTAATATAGCATTAAAATTCTATAACTGTCGCCATTGATTTTTTTAAATTTATGGCAACATAATTTAATACAGTACTAAAATATGGATCTCACCTCTTTTATTATTATTAGTGTTTAAAACTATAATATTTAAAATAGTACTAAAATAGTGGCTTTGTATAATTAAAAATTAGAGAGATATAAATGGAAGAAAAGAATGTAACATATAGAACTCGAGTACATTATATTATGCCGAGTCAAGAATTAATAAATGAAGCTCGATTATCTAATAATTTATATAATCAAGCGTTATATATCTTAAGACAAGCTTTTACTAATGAAGAAAAGCTACCATCTAAGTTTGATCTTGTTAAAACTCTTCGTCACAAAGAATATGAATGCGAAGAATATAATAATTTTAGCAAAATGGTATCTTGTAATGCCGAAGCAATTATTCATTTAGCAGCTCAAAATTTTAAAGCATTTTTAATGGCATTAAGGGCTTTTAAAAAGAATAAATCTGGTTTTACAGGAGCACCTAGGATTCCTAGCTATAATAAAAAAGAGCAGGAATTTATGGTTATCATTAGAGATAGTCAATGTACTGTTAAAGAAGGTATGATGCGTTTCCCTGGGAAATTAAATTTAGATAAGATTTATGTAGGAGACTTAGATATCGCGCATGTAAGAATTTTTCCTGGCAAGAAAAAATATAAAGTTGAAGTCGTATATAAAGTCGAAGCATTACCTAAAAGAAAAAAAGGTAATATTGCTGGCATCGACTTAGGCTTAGACAATTTAGCAACTGTCGCTATTAATAAGCGCGGTATTCGTCCATTATTAATTAATGGTCGTCCACTTAAATCGATGAATTTATATTTTAATAATAAGCGAGACAAAGTTCAATCTGAACTTAAAAAATGTAATGATCGATATATGTCCAGTCGCCTGGAAACATTATATCGTAAACGCAATAATCGTTTTAATACGTATATGCATAAAGCATCTAAAAAAATTATCGATTATTGTTTAGAACATAATGTTAAACAAATTATTATTGGCCATAATAAGTTACAAAAACAAGAATCTAAGTTAAAGAACTTTGTCGCTATTCCGATTTTTAGACTTATAGAATTAATTAAGTATAAAGCAGAATATCAAGGCATCGAAGTTATCGAGACAGAAGAGTCTTATACAAGTATTACATCTTATCTCGATAAAGAAGAACCTATTAAAGATAATGCCAATAAAGCTCATCGTATTCATCGTGGCTTATTTAAATCCAATAAAAATAAGATTATTAATGCCGACGTTAACTCTGCTTATCAGATCATGAAGAAAGTTATCGGCGATAAAGTGATTAAACCGATTGGTAAAGGTGCTTTATTCATTCCGAAAAAAATAACAATAGCATAACTTATGTCTAATACTATTAAATGGTTAATGATTATTAGCCAAGCTATTTCTAATCTCATATTTGGATTTACGACACCTGTCGTACATGTTTATTTTATGAGCTTAGTCGGTCCAAATATATATAGCTTAGCTAATTTTATCGAAGCAGGATTGGCTGCCGTCGTAAATAGCTTATTAAGCAAGCAAAAATATCGTCATTATTTTAAACAATTTGCTTTATATTTTTTAGCTTTAGATAGTATACTATATATAATTATAATATTTTTAGGCATAGAATATATTAATGTTCGATTTATCGGACTAGCAATTATTAATAGCCTATTAAATAATATTTGGTTTATTATGTTAAGCGATGTATTAAATAAAAATATAGCTGGCGATGAGTTAACAAACTTTAAAGTATTACAACGAAGTTGGATGCTTTGGGGAAGCTTAATAGGGTCTGGTATAGGTGTATGGATTAATAATTCTATATCGATAGAATTTGCTTTAATTTTACAAGCTATATCGACAGTATTAATTGCTATCTGCGATGGTTATTCGTTTAAAAAATTAGAAAGGCGAAATAATGTTTAAATATAAAGTCGGAAATATTCTTGATACAGAGTGCAAATATATTTTGAATCCAGTAAATTGTGTCGGCACGATGGGTAAAGGTTTGGCATTGCAAATTGCTAAAGCATATCCAGAATCTGTTGGCCCATATAAAGAAGATTGCAAAGATGGTAGTCTAAGTATTGGTAATTCAACCAGCTTTAAAGCTAAAGACGGTAAAATTATTATTCATTTTCCGACAAAAAATCATTGGAAAGACCCTTCTAAATATAAATATATTGAAATGGGTCTAGAAAATTTAGCTTATAAAATAAAACGAAGTGGCAATGAAGATTCATATTTAAGCTTCGCTATTCCGCCATTAGGCTGTGGACTTGGCGGATTAAAATATGATTTTGTTCATGAATTAATTCAAATATATTTAAGTGAATTTAAAAATATTATTTTTGAATTATATGTCACAGAAAAATGGGCTAATTCTAAAGGAATAGATATTAATAAAAAGGTTGATAATAAATGAATTATATCTTAAAAGAAAAACATGTCGATTTACTAAACTTATTATTTAAAATGAGTAAGCAAAAAGAATCTGGAGTAGAATATTGTTTAACCAGAGAACCTCCATATTATAAAAGAATAATAGATACAGAGTTGTCTGCATATGGAGATTCTAATATTCTTATTAAATTTAAGGTTAAAACAATTATTGACCTTAAAGATGGATTGATAAAAGAATATACTTGCGCCTTAACAAGAGATGAATTTTTCGAAAGGAAAATAAGCTTTAAAGTAGATGATTTAGCGGAAGCAGAAACAGTTCTTCAAATTATGTATTTGATTACAGAAAAATTAGAAGAAATAAAAACTAATAAAAAATATAAAAAGGAGGCCCTAAATGCAGATTGAAATTAATGATAACCTTAAATGGTTTTTAGAAAGTTTACTTAACGAAAATATCGATAAGTTTGTTATCGACGATTTCGGTATCGCATTTATTAAAAATGAATATCAACAAAGCTTAGACGAAGTTAATTTCTTAACAAGTGAAATGTTTAAAGCTTGTCCTGAATTAAAAAGGGACACAGAATATTCTATTAAAGATTTTCTAAATGGCGAAATCGATTTAGAATCATTTGAATTTGGCGATAAAGTAATTGTTACTGCTGGTGGAAAAGAATATGACTGTATTTATTTAAAACCAAAAGGTTCTAATTCTGTTGTTCTTACTAATGAATTAGTTACAGTATCTATTCCTAATAAATATATTAGAAAGGTTAAATAATGATCAATAAAGACGATTTGGCTAAACTAATCGATCCTAAATCACCTTCTAAAGCTTTAAATTATTTAGAAAAGCATATGACTCAATCTGAATTTTTAGAATGGTTATTTACGACGATTGAAAAACAAAAAAATAATCCCGATAAGAAAATTTCTGTTCCGATCGATTTGGTCGGCTCGATTTTCTTACAATATATTCAGGAAAACTTTGATTCTCCATATGGTGAGATCAAAGATGAATCACCAAATTTAATTGAATTTTATCCGGCCGATCTTCCGACAGAAGCCAATAATAAAGCTATTAGCAGTTTTCAATTTAAATACTTTAAAGAAAATTGTCCAGAATATATCTTGTATTTATTTAAAGATTTTTGTTCTGGAACAATGCACGAAGAATATTGGTACCGTTCAGCTTTACAGTATTTATTAAAAATTATCGCTCCAGACTGTAAGATCGTCGTGAAAAATTCTCTATACTGTCAGAAAGGAGAAGACCCATTCCAGACTGCATTCTGTACCGATCCAATCGTGAATGTTTCTGAATGGAAATTCCCGGAAGATGAAAATTAAGTATTTTGAAGAAGTATATCATTTAGATTTTTTGACCGATCCAGTATTATCTGGTGATAAACTATGCTCAGAAGGTTTAGATAAAGATGGCAATCGATATCTTATAAACTGGGTGAATAGTGATAATGTTGACTGGGAATATCCCTGTGACGTGGCAATCATGCCATAAGTGTAATATAATAGTGCTAGCACTATTTTCTCCGTTAAGGACTTAGTGCTAAATTGTTTTAGCAAAAGTTTTTGTTGTGAAAGGAATTCGTATAATGACTGAAGACGAACTCCTTGTGGTATCTGTAGTCCAGATATTAATGTTTGTAGCTGTATTTACTTCAGGTGCATGTATTGCATTAATAATTGCTGGAGTATTCAGTCTTGCTAAAGATGAGCAAGGAAAACACAGAAAAGAAGTGGAGAGCTTGTTAACTTGGTCTATTATATTGCTGGTAGTTAGTCTATTTTTAATCTGGGCACTCCCAGAACCAGCACAGATCATTCTTAGAAATCATCCTCCTCCACCTGGCCCTCGATAATGTATAATATCGTAAAAACAAGTATTTCAAATAGTGGCTTTGTTTGTTTAGGTGAGCAGCATTCAAAGTTTACTAATTTCGTGTCGCCCTACGATTTATTATTTAAATTTTTAGATAATAATAGGAAGACGAAACAGAAGTTAGGAGACTTTTCTTATGTATAAATTAAAGTTTTTAGTAGCATCTTTTGCATTGGTATTAGGTTTATTATGTACTCCAAATACTAATGCTATGGAACTTACAGCTTATACTCACACAGGCTCTGTAATGGCTAATGGTGAGTATCCTTACGTCGGTGCCGTTGCGAGCAACGATTTTGCTTTAGGCACAGTACTAAATATCAATGGCTATAATTATGTTGTAGCCGACCGAATGGCTCCTGGTATTCATGGCGTAGTCGACATTTTTGTCGACAGCTATGATGAAGCTATTAAATTCGGCCGCCAATATGGCGAAGTATACGTCGTAGCGTAAAAACTTTTCAGGCCTCTGTGTCCACTTCACCTCACAACTAAGTGCTAGAAACTTTGTTTTTAGCGGAGAAATTAAATGTTAATATTATATCTTTTCTTGCTGTGGATACTGCAAGGATTTATAGATTTTGCGCCGTTCATCGGCGTCCTTTGTATATTGTATGCTCTAATAGGTGGTACAATGGAAGAAAAAGATTTATTTAAAGATCGCAATATCTTTGGATACTTACGATTTTTAAATGTTCATGAAACGTTTTTAAAACGTGAATTTATTGTCGCATTAGTTATTACGGCTCTATGCTTAGTTAGTCTAATCATAAGTCATATCGCAAACGATGCAACACATTTTAAATTAGCTGTTAGTTCTGTATCAATGATGCTTGTCTTAATGATTATCAATAGTATTAATTATATCGGCATCTTGATCGAAACTAACAATATTAGAGTTAAAAGTACACGTGAAAAATATAATTTAATGGCTGCTATGGCATATCCTATTTATGTCGGTATCATTAATATTGTAACAATTATCTTAGCTATATTCAGCTGTGCTTTTTATAATTCTAATGTTTATACGATATCTAATCCATTACCAATAGTATTTACTTTATTCTTTACTATATTAAGTTTATTAAGTACTGTTACTGGGTTAAGTATCGGTTTTAAACTATATTTAGTAAAACTAATGAAGAAAGGTTAAATAAATGGCAATCTTATGGCGGTCAACGTCTAAATCTAAAACTAATTCTTATAAAGGTTATATCCCGATGCCGTCTACTATCGACGAACCTTCTTTTGCTGAAAAATGGAAGAGATGGCGTCAAGGCAATCCGGCTAAGTTCTTAAAATATACCGACTTACAAGAATTAGTATACTACTGTTACCAAAACAATATGATGACTACAGTATCAGATTTAGAATATAAATTTCACGAACATGGTATTACCGATAAAGAGAGTGCGATAAAGTATATTAACGAACATAAACAAGAGTTTTCTCAGTTCGATGAATATACTGGACGTCCGTCTCGTCGTGAAAACAATAATAATAATACTAATAATGACTGCTGTTGTTGCTGTAAGAAAAAACCATGAATTTAGATAGTTTATATAACAAAATTTTAACCTCTCATAACATCGTATCTTATATTGAGAATAATACTAATTTAATTAACTTGGTTATTAAATTATACTTGTTAAGCTTTACTAATTATAGTGTTATTAACAGGGATCGTTCTCTTAAAGAAAACGAAACCTACAAAGATATCGATGTTGCATTAAATAATATTATTGCTAAGCGTATCGGTGAAAAAGTTTTCGATAAAGATATTTTAGAATCTATCGTAAACGATTTCCATAAGAAAATTAAATATATGCAAGGCAAAGGTCATGATATCGAATTGCGTGACACAATGATGGCCCCGGCCATCGAATCTGTTAAGTATCTGCCAATCCTACAAAAATAGGATTGGCTTTTTTATTTGGAGGAAAAATGCAACCAGAACAACGAGAACAATTAATTGGCTTGTATTTATCTGTTCAGCATATTGCCAAAGTTTTTAATAGCTTTAAGCCTAATCAACGACCTAAAGTCGGTGAAGATATCCTAATGGGCAATAACCCGACTCAAAATGTTGTCGATATCGTTAAAGAAAATGGTCTTTTAGATAATTATGTGGAATTTGAGTTCTTGGCAAAACTGTTCATTCAATGTTATAATAATCCTAGTAAATTAGAAATCAGCGAAATCGATCTAAATGCCGATTTCGATTTAAACTTAATCGAGGATTATTATAACAAAATTAAATGAAAATTTTAAAGTCAAATCAAATTCTATTATTAGATGATCCTAAAGAATATATCATCGATCTATTTGTTAGATTGTGCCAGTTAAATTACTTTACTAAAACTCGAGATCTCGTTGAACATGAACAGATCGAAGTAATGTTAATTTTAGAAGCCATAACGAATACGATAGGTCGACAAGATGCTTTAGTTGACGAGTGCATTGATATTTTTAGAATCTCGTTCAACATGTATAAAGACTTCTATTACTCTTGGGATCTGGTTAAGGATTATTTAAAAAACAGGATATCTTTGAATTAGTGTTGTACATTAAGGAGAACGTCGTAAATCATATTAAGGAATGTATTTCGACTCTCAAAATTAAAGAAACAGATAGTTTAGAAAAAGTTAGAGACATTATTATTGAATGTTTCGACTTTACTTGCGGAGAGAAACGAGAAGAAAAAATATATCTAGCGTTAAATGAGACAGAATTATTTGTCATGGTCGACGAATTAAAAATTTGTTCGATTATCGGTGGCGGTGTTCCGACTACAGTCGTTAGTGACTACGGAATCGAAAGAGTAGATTGGTCTGAAAGTAGATTTATATACTTAGGTGAATTATTCGAAAATACTTATGTGTGCAAAAGTTTGGAAGAGTTATTAATTCACCTTTTTGAAGACTTTACTGCTGTTTTAAGAGTTAATTTCGTTAGGACATTTACACCAGATGAGTAGGGCTGCTAATCAAATTAATAAAGCGTTAGATAATAATGTTGTCGAATTATACGGTATGAGCCAGAGCGGCAAGAGCTCGATTGCTCATGAAATCGCAAAAAAATATCCTGCAACATTGTGGATTGATTCGTTATTTCAATATAATTTTGATGGCGAATACTATTTAGCCCAAACGTCGTCTTTAGACGATATTGGCGAAATTATGAATGAATTCAACTTATTAGTGATCGACGATTTCTTTTCTTTAAAAGGAAGACCTCGAGATAACATGTATAAGATCCAAGAATTCATTTATAACAATAAAAAGTTGTCTGTATTGGTTATCAATCAAGTTCGACATAACTTTAACGAAAATAGTTCAGATAAGTATAAACCTTTTGCCGATTATATTATGCAGAAATATGCCGACCGACGATTTTACGTCGAATTTAAAGACGGTAAAACGGTCGTGACACAGACAAAATAATATGCTATAATATAAGAATAAAATAATATTATTTTTTAAAGCGAGGTTATATACTTATGATTATCGTAATTTCTGGCCCAAGTGGCTGTGGAAAAAGTACTTTAGCTGGTTTATTCGAAGTAAAAGGGTTTTACCGAATTATTACTTCTACGACAAGATCTCGTCGTTTAAATGATCCAGTCGATCAGTATTTCTTTGTCGACAAAGAAGATTGGTATCCTGAAGACTATATTTGTAAAACGACTATTAATGGTGAAACATATGGTATTAGTAAAGACTACTTGGAAGATTTAAATAAAGATTTAAACTATGTTGTCGTGCTCGACGAAGCCGGCACTAAGGAACTTAAAGAATTGTTCCCAGAATATGTTTATGCATTTTATTTAAATACTCTCGAGTCTACATGTCGTGAACGTATGAAAATGCGTGGCGATGCCGACCATAATATCGATGCTCGTGCAGAATACGATCGTACTCATAATCGCTACAATTATCTAATTAAAGAAGACGATATTTACGATCAAGCATTCTTTGGCGAAGATGAAACACCGTTGTTAATGCGACAAATTATGGATTTCTTTAATAATAATCCAGACAATAAAAATAAAATTGATGAAGGAGAACAAATTCTTCAAATGCTTCGTCACAAGAAAAAATAAATTTAAGGCCCCGATAAGGGGTCTTTTTTATTTAACAAAGGAGGAACTTAATGCGTTCAAGTATTATAGAACAAGGTGCTGTAATCTTGTTCGGTGAACGAGAAGAAAGAATCTCTAAGTTTTACACAAGAATTAAAGATCTTACTAAACTAGATTGGTCTAAAGAATCATATTCTAGTTTTAGTGCTATGATCGCTCAAGAGAGCTATAAGAAATATCCTTGGTGTAAAGAATGGAATAATTTAAGTGCTGTTAGCATTGCCAAATTATGGATCTTAGTTAATCAAGACTATAATAATAATTTAAAGGCAACTATTCGTGTAGCCGGTTTTAGTGACAGTAATGTTCAACAATTATTTTTAAGTGGTATCGGCATTCTTCGACCAAGAACAAAAAAGCTATTGATCGAATCTGAATTGTTTACTGAATTAGAACTAAAATTAATTGAAGCTTCTGCTAATAAGATTAAAAAAGATTCTGATGCGGCTCGTGCAGAAAAGATTTCTAAGGTTCTTGAAAAACGCAAGAATAAACAAACTGACTATCAAGAACAAAAACAAAAAGCAGCTAAAAAAGTAAGAGAAGCTATCGTTACTCCTGAGCAAAAAGAAGTAGTACGATATAAAGCTATTATTTTTACAGAAAATATGTCGACATTTAAAAAGATTATATTTGCTGTAAAAACTATTTTAAATAATAACTTTGAGGAGGTAGGCCGTGTCTGTAATTAAAGATTCTGAAGGTGTCCGTGTAGACCTCTTTGACAAACTATTAGAAGATCGTGTATTGTTCATCACTGGTGAAATTAACGATCGATTAGCTAATTTCATTGTTCCAGCAATGTTATATCTAGCTAACGAAAGTAGTCGTAAACCGATTAAACTATATATTAATAGTCCTGGTGGCAGTATCACGGCCGGTATGGCAATTTACGATACTATGCGTACCATTAGTTGTCCTGTTCATACTGTAGGTATGGGTATGTGCGCTAGTATGGCAAGCTTCTTATTGAGTATGGGCGATAAACGAAGCGTTCTCGAGAACACTGAAGTTATGATTCATCAGCCGTTAACTGGTGTACAAGGTCAACAAACCGATATTCAAATTGTCGCTAAACATATCGAACGCTTGCGTGAAAAGCTCGAACGTAAATATGCTGAGAAGTCTAACGGTAAAATTACCTATGAACAAATTCATGAAGCATGTGAGCGCGATAACTATCTCGAAGCACAACAAGCTCTCGATATGGGTCTTATCGATGAAATTATTAAAGCGAAGGAGGACAAGTAATGAAATGTAGCTATTGCGGTAAAGATATCGACGATCAAAAAAGTCATAATATTACTTTCCAATCTTCCGTTAATAAAAATATCGCTATCTGTCAAGAATGCGTTATGAAAATGGCATCTCAAGTTCAAGACGATGAAGGCGATTTTGATATCGACGATATTCTGGGCTTATCTTTAGGTGATGAAGACGATGAAAAACCTAAGAAGAAAAAATCTTCTAAGATTCAGAAATCCGATATTAAACCTAAAGAAATTAAGGCTTACTTGGACGAAAGTGTAATCAACCAGGATAATGCTAAGAAAATTCTTAGTGTTGCTATCACTAACCATACTAAGCTTCTTGAATATAATGCATTTAAGAAAAAAGATGTCGGCATCGATGTAGAGAAATCCAATATAATTATGCTTGGCAGCACGGGTTGTGGCAAGACATTTTTGATTAAACAGCTTGCAAAATATCTTGGTCGACCATGTGTTATTGTCGACGCTTCAAGTTTAACAAAAAGTGGGTTCGTAGGCGAAGATGTTAACAGCATCTTAGCCAAATTATATCGTGAAGCCGGTAACGATGTCGAACGAACTCAACAAGGTATTGTCTACATAGATGAGATCGATAAGATTGCGGCTCGAGATCCTAAAAATGCTGGTTCTCAAGGTAGTGATATCGGTGGTCGTGACGTACAATACGAGTTATTAAAACTCGTTGAAGGCGGTAAAGTCGCTATTAAGTCTAACGATCAACAAGGAGGATTTGCTATGTCATCTCCTACTGTTGAAATCGATACTACTAATATTCTATTTATTTGTGGTGGTGCATTTACCGGTATTGAAAAGAAGATTGCGGCAAGGTTAAATAAAGATTTGGATACGGGTCTCGGCTTCTCTAGTGAAGCATCTAAAGACGTATTAGAAGAAAAATCTAAATATAACGACGTAATCGATTATATCTTACCTGAAGATCTCGATAATTTTGGTATTATTCCAGAATTATTGGGTCGATTACCAGTAATTTGCCCGCTTAAAGAATTAAGTGTCGAAGACTTAAAACAAATTTTAACGACTCCGAAACATGCAATCTTTAAGCAAATTAAAGAATTAATCGGTATGTATGATATCGAAATTAATTTCGATGACGATACTATCGATACTATCGCTAAACTTGCATATGACCGTAAAACAGGTGCTCGCGCACTAAAAAGCGTCGTACAAGGTTTGGTCGACGATAAATTATTCGACATCGATGAAAATACGAAAGAAATTCGTATTACCTCGGAAGATGTTAATAATAAATATTCATATTATTTAAACAAGGAGGCAAAGTAATTGAATTACACTGAGAAAGCATTTGACCATTTGTTGGTCATTGCTAAACGTCTGTTAGACGAAGACCCTGCCACTTTTAATACAGCATCTAGTAAATTATTACTCGATATGTATAATAGTGGCATTATTTCTTCTCTCGATGCTCATGCTGTAAAACATGAAGTAACCGAGAAAGCTGAGGCAGCCGATAAGGCGGACGAAGTAAAAGAAGAAAAGCCTAAAAAGCGTGGTCGGAAGCCCAAAGCTGAACTGGTCAAGGAAGAACCTGAAAGTGAACCAGTTGCTATTGAAGCTGAAGAACCAGAAGTTGTTGCTGAAGAGCCAACTTCTACAAACGAAGAAGTTCCGGTAACTGATTTCGACGGCAATCCAATCGAAGACAAATCCCCGATGGAACTTCTAGGTTCTGAAGATGTCGACTATGAAGCCGATAACGGTTTTAAATCTTTTGCTGAAGAAACAGCCGAACTCGATGCTAAGGGCGAAGCCGATCCTGAAGATGTCGAAGCTCTTAAATTCGATGAACGTCAGCTCGATTGCTATGTTAGCAAATACAAACGTGAAGATGAAATGACAGAAATGATCGCTAAAGAAATGGCGGCTAAAATTGTCAAAATCAGAACGTTCGTAAAAGAAGATGCTGGAAATCAAAAAGTACTACAAGGATATTTAGACGAAATTCTTGAAGACGAAGATAAAAATCAAGTCTCTTTGTCTAATATCACTCCGTATTACTTAGATTACTTAGCTCACTATTTAGATTTACGTGAAGAAATTAATCGTTATACTGACGAACAAATTGTAGAAGCTATGGAAGCATTATCTGGTGGCGTATTGAACGATGTTAAACAATTAAATCGTTATAATATCGAAGCCATTTTATCTGTTCTTAAAGCATAATTTAATGCTTAAGATATATATTATTTAAATAATTTTTTAATTATCGAAAGGAAACTATTATTATTAAGATGTCAAAACAATACTTGCGATTTTAATCACAAGATACATTTTGGCAAATTAGTAAGGATGTTGGGAAACTAGCATCTAGTGGCGATTCTTACTCGCCCAACAAAGACACTGAATTGCTGGAAACTCCTAAAGCTCAGAATACTTATATATATTTTAATATATGAGTTACGAAAGTAGAAACAAACTTCTGAGATGAGATAAGGTTAAATCCTAAGTCTTATTTACAATGGACAATCAGCAGCCAAGCCTTAATATTTTGTTAAGGAAAGGTTCAACGACTAGACCTCGTGAGGGTCGTACACTATAAGCGTTTGATAGTGGAAGTGGTGTCGCCTAAGTTGTACATATGTACAATATGGATAAGATATAGTCTGTGCTTGTACGAAAGTACAAGGTGCACGTAATGGTGCCGATCAAAGAGTAGCGTCTTTGGTTGAACGATCGTCCTCTCAAAGAAGTATTCTTCAGTTTTATATATTGAAATTAAATATCTCTTATGGTAATATAATAGTATATCTATTATTATTGCGAAAGGAGGTATACCTCATGAATAAAAGTTTTGAAATTAGAATTTATCCTAATCAAGAACAGCAAATCTTGATTAATAAAACATTTGGTTGTGTTCGATATGTTTATAATTACATGTTAAAACTTAAACAGAAAGCATATAACATATTTGAGCTTAAATTAAATTATGTAAAAATATCTAGTATTCTTACAAAACTTAAACAACGTAAAGCTTGGCTTTATGAAGTTGATTGTGTTGCTTTACAACAATGCCTAAGAGACTTAGATGCTGCATATATTAAATTTTTTAATGGAGCAGGATATCCTAAATTCAAAACTAAACGAGGTAAAAATTCTTATCGTACTAATTGTAATTTGCATTTAGATCAAGACAGTAAAAAGATTAAGATTCCTAAAATCGGTTGGATCAAGTTTAGAGATAAGACTAATTTTAATGGTCTTAAAAAGATCTATAATATTACAATCTCTAAAACTCCTAGCGGAAAATATTTCGCTAGTATTTCAGCTGAGGTCGATATTACAGCTTTTGCGAAAACCAAGAAGAGTTGTGGTGTCGATTTAGGATTAAAAGATTTTTGTATCTTGAATGATGGAACTAAATTTGAGAATCTTAGATTCTTAGTCAATAACGAAAAACGACTTAGAATGCTTAAAAAATCTTTAAGTCGTAAAGTATATGGTTCTAAGAATTATGAGAAAGCTAGAATTAAATTGGCCAAATTTCATGAATATATTGTAAACTGTCGTAAAGATTATTTGCATAAAATATCTACATTCTTAGTTAAAAATTATGATATTATTTGTGCTGAAACTTTACAAGTTAAAAATATGCTTAAAAATCATAAATTAGCCAAAGCAATCTCAGATGTTAGTTGGTCAGAATTTTGTCAGCAATTAGAATATAAGTGTTTATGGCATGGAAAACAATTTATACAAATTGATACATATTTTGCTTCTTCACAAATATGTTCTAATTGTGGATATAAGAATTCTAATATTAAAGATCTTAATATAAGAGAATATGATTGTCCTAAATGCGGTATTCATCACGATCGAGATATTAACGCAGCAATTAATATTCTTAATAAAGGATTAATTTTATTATAATTTCAATATATAGAACCGAGGGATACTCGGGGATAGCCTATCATATCTGAATTCCTCTACCTTTAAGTTTTAATAACTTTTAGGCATGTTTTCTTGGGTAGGAACCTCATCATTTTAATAATGAGAGGATGTCAGGTTGAATCAAGTAATTCTTCAAGGCCGTGTTAATTCTGAAGGTAAAGGTATTTATACTTATAAACCAGGTGAAGGCGAAAAGAGATCTATGCTACGTTTCTCTTTATCCTCTCAACGTAATTTTAAAGCAAAAGATGCTGAATATCCAGATTGGGATAACATCACATGTACAGCATTTGGTATGACTGCAGATTTAATTCATAAAAACCAAGGTCAACAAATTCTTGTTAATGGTGCTATTCGCACTGGCTCTTACGAAAAAGAAGATGGCACTAAAGTATATACTACTGACGTAATCGTAGATAGCATGTATTTTGAACATCGTGATGGTTCTGGTGCATCCGAAGCTTCTAACTTCGATAGCTTTGCCGATGCTCCAAAAGCCGACACAAAACCTGTTGTAGATTTATTAGGTTAATCTATGGTATACTGGGTGTGGTGGTGATCGCTGCACCCAGTTTTTCTTTTTAAAAAGAAAGGATACTAATGGATTATTTAGATAATATTGACCAGGGAATTAAAGCCTGGGAAGACGCTATCAAAAAAGAGCAAGAGCTAAAAAGTGACCTCGATAATATCGCAGGTCATGTCGGCGAAGCTTTATCTAAACAAAAATATGGTACACCATATCAAGTCGACTATGATGGACGACTGTTCCAATTCGTATTTAGAATTGGTATTTCTGGTAGACATGGACGTATCGACATGTTAACAACTTCTAACGGTTTAATCGTTAAACCTAGAAAATTTAAAGCAGAGGTAACTTTAAATAAAGATGTTAGCTTACCAGAGTCTATTAATGAAACAGTTCGTGCAGTATTGTATCGATATTATGATTTAATTGCAGACGAGGATCACGTATACTAATGGCTGAACAAGAAATTTTAGTACTCGAATATCCGGACAATGTTCGACTACGAAAAGAAATGTACTTGAATGGCCCAAATCATTGTGCTCATGAAATTATCGACAACGCTGTCGATGAATTCGTTACTGGTTTCGGTAAATGTATAACTGTAGAATACAATCCCGATACTCAAGTAATGATTATCACAGACGAAGGTCGTGGTATTCCGGTAGCGCTTAATGAAAAATATAAAGTTCCTCAAGTGCAGTTGGCTTTGGGCTCTTTGCATGCAGGTGGAAAATTTAATTCCATCAGTGGACAAATGTCTACTACTGGTGGACTTAATGGCGTGGGAAGTAGCTGCGTTAATGCAGTCTCCGAATATTTTAACGCCACAGTATGGCGTGATGGATATGAATGGTCTATCGGCTTCAAAAAAGGTATCTTAAGTCAAGAACTTAAAAAAGGACGAAAGTCTAAAAAGACGGGTACCCGTATTGAATATCGACTGGATCCTGAAATATATCCAGATCCTATTAATATTAAAGATCTCGAGAAGAAACTTAAACAATTGAGTTATCTTAACGAGGGTCTTACTATCAAATATAATTTAGGCGACGGATGGGTAAATTTAAAATCTTCGACTCTTTTAGATTATCTAAAAGATATTACTCCTAAAGAAACTATCGGCAAAGCGTTAGAGTTCAAAGGAGAAAAAGATAATACATCTGTTCATGTCGTATTAAATTATTGTGATGGATTATATTCTAATACGATTTTAACGTTTGTAAATAATATCAATACCTTAAACGGCGGCGATCATTTAAATGGGTTTAAGGCTGGTGTTGTACAAGCATTAAAAGAGTTAAATATTAAAGATTTAACACAAGACGATGCGATCGAAGGTCTTATAGCTATCGTAAATATTAAGACGATCGAACCTAAATTCGAAGGTCAGAATAAATTATATTTACAGATGCCCGAGATTCGAGATCAAGTTAAAGAATTAATTTCCGAGTCTTTCGGCGATGAGCTTAAAAAGAAAAAAACTTTTGCTAAGCAATTAACGAGTAAAATTAATCTTAGTATTAAAGCTAGACTCGATGCTAAGAAAGCAAGAGAAAATGCAAGAAAACAGAAGAAAGCATTAAAATCTACTGTCGTAGAAAAGTTAAGCGATTGTCATAGTGACGATCCTAAAAAATGCGAACTGTTTATTGTCGAGGGTAAAAGGCAGAGTTGCTCTCGTTAAACCTGTCTAATTGCGGGGAAGTTTAAATTAGTGTTGGCAACTAAATTATTATAGTGATATAATAATGGCAAAGCGTAATGGCTTAGGTATAGTAACATCGTCAAAACTATAAATTATCCGCAGCGAAATTACAGAAAGGTTTATTTAAAATGAATAGAATTGTACTTAGTAAACATAAAGATCATTATACCGTATATTATAATAATAAAACTTTTACTTATTCCATAAATAGATATGGACCTTTTGCACTTAAATTAGCAAAAAAGACATTAAAAGACGGAATAAAGTATTACGATTATTATAGATGCTATAAAGATATATGCGTTTTCTTTATCTATACAAGAGCATATGGAATAAAGAAAATGATTGTCGATAGAGATTCTGTTCCAATTTTAAATAAATCAAAAATATCCGTTTATAAAGATAATCATGCTAAAACATATTATGCATCAAACAAGGAAGGCAAACTTCATAGAATAATAATGTCTTTAAAAAAGCATGATAGATTAGTTATTGACCATATAAATAAAAATGGTTTAGATAATAGAATGAAGAATCTAAGAGTTGTTAATGTTTCTATTAATAATAGAAATACTAACATTAGAAAAACTAATATTTTTAATTGCCGAGGAATTACAGAAACTAATGACAGTATAGTATGTTGTTGGTATGATCTTAATAAGAAAAAAATATCTCGATCTTTTAGTAAGAATAAATACGGTAGAGATGAGGCAATAAAAATGGCGATTCAAATTAGGAAACAAATGGAAAAAGAAAATGGGTATCTGTAATGTGTTCAGAGACTATCGAAAAGCATATATTATATATATGAACTGAGTAGAGTAGGAATTAATATTTATTCCGAAACGGCAGGATTATTTTTAATAAATAATAAGATATAGCCCGAATATGTTCACTTTGGACAGTGCCGGAGGCTCTAGTAAGCAAGCACGTGACCCCGAATATCAAGCTGTACTACCTATTTTCGGTAAAGTAATGAATACTGAAAAGAATGGTGGTACAGTTACGTCTGACAAGTTATTAGATCTTGTTAACGCATTAGGTTGCGGTATTGATAAATCATTCAATATCGAAGATTTAAAATATAACAAGATTGTCGTAATGTCAGATGCAGATTAATAAAAATTAGTCGTCCTTGCAGGAATGCAAGAGATTACGAGCACCCTAACGCTATTGAGCGGTGTATATTAACTAATAATATGCTTACGGTTGGAGTTGAATAAGACATTATGTGCGAAGGCGCTCCTATAATCAAGAGAACCTAATGGGCCAGAAATGGTTAGCAATGGCAATACCGTGCTAAATCGATATTGAAAAATATCGTAAATGTGTAACGACTATAGAGGTGCTATCCAGACCGGATAAAAATATAGTCTAGTCCCTTTATGAAGTATCGGGAAACCGAGGGTACGATCGGACGACGGGGCTCATATCATTTGCCTTTGGGCTACGTTCTTCTATAATCATTATCAAGAACTTATCGAAAATGGTTATATTTATGCAGCGGCTCCTCCTTTGTTTAGACTTGTTAAAGGCAATAGCCATAAATATATCTATACTAAAGAAGAGCTAGCTAAATATAAAGAAAAAGACCAATGGCATGTGCAATACATAAAAGGATTAGGAGAAATGAACCCAGATCAATTATGGGAATCTACCTTGGATCCTAAGAAAAGACATTTGTATAAGATTACTATCGAAGACGCTGAAAAGTGTGCTAAGATGGTATCTGATATAATGGGTAAAGATTCGGAAGCTAGAAAGAATCTTGTGTTAAATAATTTTGGAGTTGACTAAGTGGGCTTCATTAAACAATTAATTAAAACTATTAAAGACGTTAATAAAGATTATCGGAATGCAGCTGACGAGCAGTATATTCCGTTGATCAGTGAAATCATCGAAAAAGGCGAATTAAAAGAAAATCGCACTGGCGTTAATGCATTTAGTTTACCGCATAAGATGCTTCAGTTCGATCTCGAAGATGAATTTCCTTTATTGACGACAAAATTTGTCGGACTCAAAACAGCCATTAAAGAAATGCTGTGGATCTGGCAAGATCAGAGTAATAGCGTTGAACTATTACGCAGTAAATATAACGTTACCATTTGGGACGAATGGGAACGTAAAGACGGTACTATCGGATTCGCTTACGGTTATCAACTAGGAAAAGAATATAAGTATTTCGATGTCTTAGTTGAAAACGTAGCCAAGTTAAAAAAAGAAGGTAAAATTAAAAATTATCGTTTGGGCAAAAATGGCGAGATCTATATGAACCAAGTCGACAAATTAATTTACGATCTTCATTTTAATAAAGATAGTCGTCGTATGGTCGTTAGCCTATGGAACGTAGAAGATTTAAATAATATGGCATTGCAACCTTGTGCATTCCTAACTGAATGGAATGTCACTAATGGAAAGCTTAATTTATTGTTAAATATTCGAAGCTCTGATACGTTAGTAGGCTTACCATATAATATGGCTCAATATGCGTTCCTATTATTACTAATGGCACAAACCTGTGATCTTAAGCCAGGCCTGTTTACGATCATGATTAACGATGCCCATGTGTACGAAAATCATTTGCGTGGTGCATTTATTCAAGTCGGCAATAAAAGCCATTATGCTCCTAAAGTCGAAATTAAATCTCGTGTAAAAAGTTTTTATGACTTTAAAATCGACGACTTAATTCTCGAAGACTATGAGCATAGCGGTAAAATTTCTTTCGAGGTAGCTGTATGATCTATATGATCGGGTGCATGAACTTGTTTCATTACATCGGTAAGAATAATGAATTATTATATCATATTCCTAAAGATCTTGCATTCTTTAAGAAGAAAACTTTAAATAAAGTTATCGTAATGGGCCGAAAAACCTTCGAAAGTTTGCCTGGGCTTCTCCCTAATCGAGAACACTGGGTAATTAGTAAAAGTGGTTTTTCGTATCCCGGTGTACGAGTATTTTCTTCGATCGAAGAATGTAAAGCAGCTATTCTAGAAGGATACGATTATTATATTATTGGCGGCGGAACAATTTATCGTTATTTCTTAAAATATTGCGATGCTGTTTATTTAACGGTTGTCGAAGATTTTAAAGTCGGCGATACATTATTTCCGTATAGTAAAATTACTAGAGATTTTACTCTAGTCAATGCTAAAGAAGATACCGATGAGAAATCGGGATTTAAATTAGAATTTAGAAAGTATATTAAAAAGTGAATAATTTTCTAAATATAGCTGGGACAATTGATGAGATCACTGTGTCTCATCAAGATGTTCACGGTCAAGATATATACAAAGCTTTCGTTACGATGAAAGTCAAAAAAAGAAGTATCAAGATTCCTGTATACTTTAAAGATAACGTTCGATTAGTATACAATCTTAAAGATGGTTCTCACATTAATGCATTTGGTGAAATTCGAACTAAAAATATTAAAACAGATACTGGTGTTAAATTAATAGTTTACGGTTATTTAACCCAGGCCAATCAACATGTATCTCAATTTAACGAAACTAAGCTTAAAGGTAAGGTCGTTAAAATTAATAAAGTTACGAACAAAAGTGGCCATAATATCTGTAACGATATTGTAATGGTCGAACGTAATAACGGTACCGAAAAAGATTTTATCCCGTGTGTCGGTCACAATCTTAATGCGAATATCTTACGAGATATTCCGTTAAAGACGAATGTCGAAATCACAGGTATGTTCGTTAATCGAAAATACTGGGATAAAGTTAATCAGTGCGAACGTGAGACATATGAAGTTCTCGTTAAGGATATCAAGGTAATTAGTAATGGAAATTGAAATTGAATTAAGCGACTTGCTCGTTAAAAATTTTAGTAAATATGCTAATCACATTGTATATGAACGAGCAATTCCGTTACTTAATGACGGCTTAAAACCGGTTCAACGACGTGTATTATTGTCGATGAACAATTTAGGTTTAAATAATAATAAACCTTTTAAGAAGGCTGCCAAAGTTATCGGCGATACTGTCGGCCAATATCATCCACATAGTTTAGATGGTCCATATGGCGCTCTCGTTAATATGACGGCTACATTTTCTGCCAGATATCCATTAGGAGAGGGCAATGGTAACTATGGGTCAATAGAGGGCGATAGTTGTGCGGCCATGAGATATGTCGAGAGCAAGCTTAGTAAAACTGGAGATCTCCTCTTAGGAGACACTAACGAAGCAACGGTTCCATGGATGCCGACTTACGATAACGAAGGGTTGGAACCAAAATATTTAGGAGGATTCTTTCCGAATATTTTATGTAACTACACTAACGGTATTGCAGCCGGTGTAAGTTCTATGATTCCGTCTCATAATGCGACAGAAGTTATCACGGCTTTAATTAAAACAATCGATCAAGTTAATAAAGGTAAAGATATTAATACTAAGTTCTTAATGAAATATATCAAAGGACCAGATTTCCCGACTGAAGGGATTATTATGAATCCTGACGATATTGAATCTGTATATGATAACGGTAAGGGTAAGTTTATTATCCGTGGTCAATATACGATTAAAAATAAAAAAGAATTAGTATTTACGACAATTCCTTATACAACTAATGTCGGTATTATTATGGCTGGTTTAAAGAAATTAAAAGAAAATAAACTTTGCGGAGAATTTAAAAACTATTCTGCAAAAGGCACTCTTAATATTTCTATCAAACCAGCACGTGGTCAATCTGTAGACGACTTAATCAAGCAAGTCTTTAAGAAAACGAAGTTAGAAGATAACTTTAACAGTATCTTTACTATTATTTATAATAATAAAGTTATTGAACATATGCCGTTAGTTTCTATTATTAAGAAGCTATTAATTCATTATCATAATATTGTTAAGAATAAATTAACTTTAGAGTTAAATAAAAATAATAAACTATTGTTTAGATATAATAATATTAAATTGGCAATCGCTAATAGTGCTAAAATTTTAGAACTAATTAAAACTAGCGATGAACCTAAAAATGAATTAATGAAGCTTCTTAGTATAAGTGAAGAAGCGGCCGATTATATTCTTGGTATGAAAATCAATGATTTCACTAAGTTAAGTCAACGAGATTATGATACTAAGATTGCAGAGCTCGAAGCTCGCAACAAAGAAATTAAAGGCATTTTAAAAAACAGTACTTCTATATTAGAAGAAGTTAAACGTGAACTTCAAAATGTTCTTAAGAAATATTTTAAGAACGATAAACGTTTAACATTAATAGGTGAATCAGATGATAAATCTAAATAAACCTATTATTCGTTTTTCTGGTGCCGAAGTATTTCGTGTAGCACAAAATCCAGAAACATATTTAAAAATAGAAGATCGTGTATATTATTTCTATACAAAAGATAATAATTATCTGAATTACGATAGAGAAGTTAATTATCTTATCGTGACCAAACACGGCTATTATAAATGTGTTCCTGGTGTTATGTTCGATATCACAAGAACGAAGAAAGTAATCAAATTAGAAGAAGGCGATGCTATTTGCAGCATATGTCCGATCTATACTAATTACTTTTATTGTTTAACGACTCAAAACCGTATGTTAATTGTCGATATCGGATTTAAAAGCGAACATCTTCGGATCACGGAAAAATCATCGGGTAAGGCTAATTTTGTTAAGCTCGAGCCTAAAGAAGAAATATATAAAGTCGTTAACAAATTTAACGAAGATATGTCGGTTAATAGTTTATTATTAATCGATGAATTTAATAACGTTAAACTTGTCGATGACGGTCCTATGCGTAAGCTAGGTAAAATCCCTAAGCCATTAGGTAAGACTAAACTTAAATTTGCATTAGTAATGTCGAATTTAAATAATAATATTCTAGGCGTCGACTATAAAATTACCTTACTTAAATATAAAGATTTCGAATCATACAAAAAGAAATATAACGGGTAACAAGATTATTATAGAATGAATAACATACCCTCTGTATCTCGTAAGAGGTGCAGACTCAACGTTAAATGCTTTTAATTCCTAAAGCTCTACAACCTAAACAGTAATTCGAAAGGATAAACTGAGATTATAAATCTAAGGTGCGAAAGCAGAAAAAATAGTAGAGATGGCATACGATGAAAAAAAGCATACATATAAAGATATGTTCTAAGTGCTACAAAACAATGGATGTTTAGCAGGGAAATTCCTAAGTCTTATTAATAAGATATGGAAGACCTTCAACGACTATCTCCTCGAGGGAGAGTAAAGCCGCAAGCTTATGGCGGAAGAAAAATGTTGCTCCTGTTTAAAATTAAACAGGATGAAGATATAGTCTGCGCTGGCATGAAAGTGTCAGAGGTCTACTGGTAACAGAAAGACTACATTAAAAGTTGCGTTTTAATGTGAACAAGATAAATTTACAAAAATTTGACAAATTATAACTTATCCTTTATAATAATGGTGTAATATAATATTAGATCGTTCTTATAAAGGAGATAAACTTATGCAGTTAATAAGCATTGGTAAATTTGCTAAAAAAGTTGGATTAACAACAGCATCTTTAAGAAGAATGCACGAATCTGGAGAATGTATACCGTATCATATTACAAAAGGTGGTACAAGATATTATTCTTTAGATCAATTAAAAGATTTTTCTACTGCTGATAAAAAGAAAAAACTTGTAATTGGATATTGTCGAGTATCGACTTCGTCTCAAAAAGATGATTTAGAAACTCAAATTAATAATGTAAAATCTTATATGTATGCCAAAGGATACGAATTTGAAATTATTTCAGATATAGGATCAGGTATTGATTATAAGAAAAAAGGATTACAAGAACTCCTTAATAAGATTAATGATCAAGATATCTCTAAGGTTATTATACTTCATAAAGATAAGTTAATCGGATTTGGATTCGAATTAATAGAATATCTTTGTAAAATTAATGATGTAGAAATAGAGATAATTGATAATACAAAACAAAGCAAAAAAGAAATGTCTGACAATTTAGTTCAGATTGTTACAATATTTGCGAATTGTTTGTATGGTCAACAATCTAAAAAGACTAAGCAATTAATTAATGGAGTTAAACAAAATGTATCTAACAAAAAAGATTAGATTATTACCTACAGCAGAACAAGAAAAATTATTTTGGAAAAGTGCTGGTGTTGCAAGATGGGCTTATAATTTTTTCTTACATTATAACCAAGAAAAATATAATGAATCGTTAAAAGATAATAGCAAAGAAAAAATTATTAAAGGAAACGAAGTTCAAAAGTATATTAATAATACGCTTAAAAAAACAACACACATTTGGTTAAAAGAGGTTGGCGGCAATGTAATAAAACAAGCCGTTAAAGACGCAGATAATGCTTTAATGCGTTTTTTTAAAAAAACTTCTGGTTATCCAAAATATAAATCTCGAAAAAAATTTAAGCCAAGTTTTTATGTTAATTATGAAACTTTAAAACGAACTCCAGAAGGATTTCGTGGTGAAAGAATTGGTTTTATTAAAACCAGAGAATCTTTACCAAAAATTCCAAAAAATCAAAAATATGTTAATCCTAGAATTACGTATGATGGTAAATTTTGGTATCTATCTGTAGGCTATAAAGTTGAACCAAAACAAGTTAAATTAACAGATGAAAAAATAGGCATTGATCTTGGATTAAAAGATTTAGCTATTGTATCTAATGAAGATAATTCTTATTCAAAAAAATATAAAAATATCAATAAAGGATATAGAATTAAATTGTTAGAAAAACGATTAAAACGTGCTCAACGAAAACTTTCTAGAAAAATTTTAAATAATATAGAAAGTTATGATGAAAATCGTGTACCAACATATATAAGACCTCTTAAAGATTGTAAAAATATTCTAAAACAAAACCGTATAGTTCAAATTTTATATAGAAAATTAACCAACATTAGAAATAATTATATTCATCAAATAACAACAGAGATAGTGAAAACCAAGCCGTCTAAAATTGTTCTTGAAGATTTAAATATAAAAGGTCTAATGAAAAATAAACATACTGCGAAATCAATTGCTGATTCAAAATGGTATGAATTTAGAAGACAAATTTTATATAAAGCTGAACTGTATGGTATTGAAGTTATATTAGCTGATAGATTTTATCCTAGTTCAAAAACATGTAGCTGTTGTGGAAGCTATAAAAAAGATTTAAAACTTAAAGACAGGACATATATATGCAATGAATGTGGATTAAAAATCGATAGAGATATTAATGCAGCTATAAATTTAGCAAATTATTAAATTTAGAAAAGTTCATTTAACACAAATTTCTAAATATGTACCCGTCGCATTGCCGGGGAATTTAAGCCCTTAGAGCGTTATACCAAACAAAAGTAGTTAATTAATTTAAGTTAATTTAAATTAATAACAAAATTGGACGCGATGAACAGGGAAGATATTTTGAAAAGAATATCATAGTATAAGTTTATAAAGTTATAAAATTTGTGTAAATTTATCGTAGCGGATGTATAAGATCCATCCATTATTTAACGGATTTGAGTATGAAGAATACGAACTCGTGAAAGGCGTGAAATATTGAAAATCGACGCAATTAAACAGAGTTTAGCATCTTATGTCGGCATGTTCTCTGAAGTATTAGAAGGCGACATAACAGAAAAGAATAAACAAATTATTCAAGCTTTTTCTGAAGTAATCGAAGAACTTCTTAATGCTGAAGGGACAGAAAAAGACCTTGCAATTGTACCCGTACTTGGTGTATCATTAAGATACCTAGTAGAACGAAATAATCTTTATCAAGAAGCTACTGGCGAAATTAATAAAGATTACGTTCAGGCTATTAATCTTTTAGATAATATCATTAAGTCCTTTAAGGACAAGAAAGGAAGTACAAGTGGCAAGAAAGAAAGCTGAACAAATTGTCGAAGTTAGCAATTCTCAAGTCTTAACTGATGTCGAAAGACGTAAGCGATTAGATCTTGTAATGGCTAACTTGGCTAAGAAAAAGAATAACATGGTTGTCGGTCGATTAAGTGATCCTAAAGTTCAAGAACAACTTAATATTAAATTTATTCCGACACCATCTGTTAACTTTAATGCAGCAACTGGTGGTGGTTTCCCTATTGGTAAGATCACGACTATTGCCGGTGTCGCTGACTCGGGTAATTAATTTGCCCCTATAATTAGTGATAATTATATGCAAATTCTGTGATATGCTGGGAAGCCCTATGAGGTGATCAGCAGGCAGCTTAATGGCGCCCCAACGACTATCCGAAAGGAGTACGTTACATTTGTAACGGAAGCGCAGAACATCTTAATTAAGATGATGATATAGTCTACTCCCCTAATAAATATCGGGAAACCGAGGGTATAAAGGAAAACCAGTTTAGTTCTCGAAACAATCGGTAAAATGCATCGAGAAAATCCAGAAGGTCATTTTGCTTTATGGATCGAAAGCGAAGCATCTTTAAATCTAGATTATATGATTAATCAGTTTGGTATCGATCCAGATCGATTTTATTTTATTCAATATGATCGTGATCATACGGCTGAAGATTGTATTGACCAAGCTGAAGCATTAATTCAAACTGGCGCTATCGACTTATTTTGTATCAATACTTTAAAAGCTTTAGTTCCAGAATCTGAGGCAAACAAAAGTCTTAAAGACGTGTCTGTCGCAGTGCAGGCCAGAATGAATAGTAGAATTATAGCTAAGTTCGTTTCTTTAATTAGCAAATATAAAACGGCTATGATTCTTATTCAGCATTTAACTACGAATATCGGCGGTTTCAGTATGTACGGCGATAATTTAGTTTTAGCTGGTGGCTTGGCTATTAGAACTGGCAGCATGATGATTGTCGAAATGCGTAAAGGCAGTATTACTGATGCCGATCCTATCGGTAAAGAAGACGGTATTAAGATTAATTGTAAAATTACTAAAAATCACTGTATTCCAGGTGAATTCCCGTATCGTAAATTTAGTTACTTTGCTATCTTTGGTCAAGGTATTGAACAAATTCTAAGCACGCTCGATGAATTAGTCGATATGGGTGTCATTCATAAAGCTGGTGCATGGATGCAACAAATTGATCCTGAAACCGGAGAAGTGTTAGATAAATGGAATGGTAAAATGGCGTTTCGTGAAGATATGCTAGCTAATCCAGATAAATTTAAAAAGTTGCTTAACATGGTTTCTGGTACGTTCGAAGATCTTAGCGAAAAAGAAGTCGAAGAAATTCGCGACTCTGAGGCTAAGCTAGAAGAACTAGAAGAAAGTTAATTATGTCTTGTTTATTTGGCGACGAATGGTATTCGTGTTTAAGCATTACTGGTAATAAGTGTACTGAGTGCATTAAACACGATAACGAACTCGCAAAAAATAAAAGAAAACAAGTAAAATTCAAAGCCCGTCCTGATAAAAGGATGGGCTCTGTTTTTGAAATGAAAAATCATAATGCTAATGAAGCATTAATTCATGACGTCGTTAATCGAATGACTCCTAATAGTGGAGCTGGCAAGATTAAAGGCGATCAAGAGATTAAGGGCATCATTAGTGTTAGTGAAGAATTAAAAACTAAAGTAGCCGATAAAGCTCGCGGAAAGAAAACATTCACGATTCATAAGGAATGGTTAGATAAATTAAAACGAGAATCTCAAGATAAAGAGTTCTATTATCTAAAGTTTTGTTTCCATGAAACAGATGACGATGTCTTTGTCGTAGTCGATCAAGAGATTATTATGTCGATGGTTAAGACTATGATCGAAGATAGACGAAAGGCTCAAGGGGCCGATCATCTGATTAAGCTTGCTACATTAGAAAAAGATAAGGCAATAGCTGAAAATAATTTACTGAGAGCCGAGATTGCTCTTTTAAAGGAAAAGTTAAATGAGCCTACTGAAACAATATAGAAACGATAGCGCGAAAGAATTATATAATGAATTCTTAGAAGCTTACAATCAATATCCTATTCCTGAAACTATTAAACGTAGAACTACTCCTATTAATTTAAATAAAGAATTCGCTTGCGATATTCTTTTTATTAAAGATCCAATGGCAAGCGAATCTGTAGTTCTCGGAAAGGATTCCAAATACTATAACATTCTAAAATATCTTCAATCTAAGAATTTAAAATTAGATTCTAGTATTTGGATTGATTGTATCCCGTATTGTCCAGAAATCAAAGTCGGCGAAGATATTAAAGTTCGCCCTCCTAATACTTCTGAACAAGCTATCGCTAAACAATATCTAAACGCTTTAATCGATAATATGAAGCCAAAAATGATTGTTCTTTTCGGCAATATTTCATTAAAGATGTTTAAAGATGGCCCTTCTATTTTAGAAGAACATGGTAAAAAATTTAATTTACTTGGCAACGATTTCTTCCCGTTGTATAGCTTAAATTATCTAGCTACTTTCAACGGAGAAAATAAGAATGCTGTCCAAGCTGAATTATTAAAAGATATTGATGCTTTAATTGATGATATCAATGAGCATCATCCTGAATTAATCAAAGGGGAAAAGTAATGAGTGAAAAAGGTTTTAACATTTTCGACGATATGGAAGACATTGTCGTTAATGAAAACGACAATCTGGAAACAAAAGAAGAACCTATCGACCTTCTAGCCGATGATACAGTGGAAGAAATTAAAGAAGATTCTCTCGACCTTTTGGCAGAAGAAACTCCTGAAGAAGAAGTTGCTCCTGTAGTCGAAGAAACTTCTGCTCCAGTAGTTGAAGAAACTATTTCTGACGCTAAAGAAGAACTTGTTGTCGATGAAGTCGAAAAGGAAACTGTATCTTGTGAAAAAACAGATAAATCAAAATCTAAAGGGGATTCTTTTAATAACGTCATCGATTTCTTTGCTAATCCGATTGCTGATCCGGATTGGGAAGATCTTAAAACTGAGATCTTAACTCGTATCGACGGTATTAAAATTAAATCTAATATTCCTCCTAATGTTGTGTTGTTAGTATCATCTGAACTAGATAGCTTACATAGCTATATCCATGATAAATTCATGGAAACTAAAACGGCGTTAGATAATTTAACGAATAAAGAAGACGGCGTTCTTACCGTTATTAAAGCAACTAATGCTAAAGGTTCTAACGAAACAGAACGTAAAGCATCTGGCGTTATTGCTGCTCAAAAATATAAAATCGGTAAAAATACTGTTGATTTATTCCAGTTGATTGCTGAAACTCGTGGTCGTTATAATTTCCTTGACGGCATCCTTAAACAAATTCAATTCAAAAAAGAATTGTTAATTACCGTAAGTTCTGCACTTAAAGTATTAAATAAGTAGACAAAATCTATCCTTTCTGTTATAATATCTATATATGAAATTAGTATCTTAACAGAAAGGATTTTATTATGATTACTCTTAAAGATATTTTCAGAAGTGAAAATGTTAGCTCAGACTTTTTTAAATCTAATCAATATTTAAACCAAGGTGCCAAATATTTAAGTATCGGTGATGTTACCGTATTACTTAATCAATTATTTGACGGTCAATGGTCTTTTGAGATTATTAAAAGTTGGACTGAAGTTTATGAAGCTTACGATAAAGAAAAAGTTCAAGGCAAGGAAAATATTCACGATCAATATTTTTACGTCCAAGGTCGTTTAACTATTAATACTTACGATAAAAATGGTGAACCAATCGTTATCGTAAAAGAAGATATTGGTTCTAACTGTCCACGTAAATCAGATAAAAAAGGTCGTTTCGACTACGCAAGTGGATATAAATCGGCAGTGAGTAGCGCTCTTAAAGGGTGCGCCGCAAATCTCGATATCGACGTTCTTAAACCAGAAGATGTCGAAATGATTAAGAATTTTGTTAATATGAAGAAAATTGTTACTCTTAAAAATAAATTGGGTAAAACATTTAACGAAAAATTAACTGAATTTACGCAAGTTAAAGGTATTGAACCAAACGACGTATTAACGACTAAATATGCAGGTCTATTCTTAGACTTCTTAGGTGAATAATATGCTGATAACTGATCCTGAAGATAAGCTGTATTTTAAATGTCCTCGATGTGGAGGACGAACTTTCGAGAAAGTCGAAACATTTGAGTTTCGATATAATGCTAGACAAAAAGAATATTTACAGCTTAAAGATAAAGATATTTTCCGTTGCTTAAATTGTAAGCACGATGTTTATAAAAGTCAGATCCGATAAGGGTCTGGCTTTTTTGTTTTTGGAGGAAGTATGGATATTAATCTATATGATTACCGAATAAACATTAAGACTGCCGGTCCAAGTTTACAAGGTAATCTTAGAAGTGAATTATATTTTGCTGGTTGCCGTAAGGCCGAGGAAGGAGATCCATGCCGAGGCTGTTTTAATTATGAATTATGGCAACGAGAACAAGGCTCTCATGTGTCGATTCAATCTATCGTAGATCGATTAGAAGAAATGTGTAGTGTTAAAAGCGTTACGATAGTCGGAGGAGAACCGACCGATCAATTGGACGGTTTAATTGAGTTATGTAAATTACTTAAAAAATATAATTACCATATTCTCGTAATTAGTTGGCATACATATGAAGATATGTTACGTGACGATAAAGAGAGATATGAACAATTATTTGATACGATCGATGTGCTTGTCGATGGACAATACGATGAACATCAGCGTATTTACGACGATACTCATACGAACGTTATGCGTAGTTTTATCGGTAGCAACAATCAGAAAGTTGTTGATCTCAGTAAATATAGTTTAGATAATAAGACTATTGTAGCTTATAATAATATTAATCAATATGAAAACATGTATATTAAAAAAGACGGGGGCGTTGGATTCCATGGAAGTAATTATTAAGGATACTTATTTTAATAATAAATTTAATTACGAACAGGAAGAAAAAGCATTTAAACTTTCTTCGGTGTTGACTATTAATAAAGACGATGCTATTTTTAAGGCTACTGGTGTTGTCAACGAAGAAAATATCGATTTCGAACACCATTTTGATTGGGACGAAGAAATTGAATCTTTACTTAAACAAGCAATCGTTAAGAAAACGTCCTTAGAAAAAATGGACGAATTTAAAGTAATGGTCGATTCTTTACTGGCTCGTAATTTAATGGACCAAGTTTGGAGCAAATGCGACCAAGAATTTACAACAATGTATAAAGAAATGGAAGCTTGGCCTAAAGACTCCATTACAAGAGAAACTAAATTAAAAGTTTCATTAACGGCTTCTGCTGTAATGGATTTTATCGAAAAAATTAATTCAGCATTGCCTGAAGATGAACAAAGAAGTTTAGCAGATTAAAAGGAGACAAGGAAAAGTATGCAATTCAATAAGTTATCTAAATCTGGTATGAAAAGTGGATATAGTCCACTCATTTGGATCCAAACATTAGAACTAGAACGTGGCGTTTCTTACGTTTTAAATTCTTTAAATAATGCCGGTCAAAATCTTGAAGATTTTTCTTTAGGAGCCGCATTCACTAATTCAGAAATTAAAAAAGTGTATATTAGCGCTCAACGTTATTTATATGGCTCTGTAGAACTTAAAAATTTAGATTCGAATAATAAACAGTGTTCCTTCAATTATCTTAAAGATATTAAGAATGAAGTGAACCCTGATCTTAATAAATATGAAAACGTTCTTCTCGAAATCGGTAACGAAGAAAAGAAGAAAAGTCCTCACTTATTTGTAGAGCCTATGCCATTAAAGAATCCAATGTACTCTAAAATTCTTTTAGATGTTATGGCCTTTAAGGGTACTGGTGCACCAGTGTTTGTAGTCGCAACATTTGCTCCTCCAGAAGAGCTTGCTGACTATGCTTATAAAATTTCTTTAGATGCTTTGACTTCTAAAGAAATCGAGCTTTATTTAAATAAATATCGCACTGGTGACGAAAAATTACAATGTGTCGAAGCACTATTAGGTTTAACATATATTCAAATGCTTCAATGTTTAGAATACTGTTCAAAATCTGGTAATATAAGCGTAGCCGATATTCATAAGTTTAAAACTGAAAACTTCGATGGTAGCATGTTAGAAATTTCTCACCCTACAATGTCCTTAAATGACATGGGTGGCTATCATGCTTTCAAAAAATATGTTTCCACATTACCTAAATTCTATACCGATGAAGCAAAACAACTCGGGATTAAAAAACCTAAAGGCTTTATTGCTTTTGGTGTTCCTGGTTGTTCTAAAACCGTAGCAGCAAGTATTATTGCGGCCACATTAAAAGTACCGTTAGTAAATATTAATTTAAGTAAAATTATGCAAGGTTTAGTCGGTGCTTCTGAAGGTAATATGGAACGAGCACTAAATCAAGTAAGAGAACTTAAACAATGTGTCATTTTGGTCGACGAAGCTGAAAAAGTCTTTGGCGGTTAAGCATAGCCGCGTCATCATCAACAGATTTAGAAGATGATGACTAGCTTTGGGGAAAAAATCTGGAAGGCTAAGTTGTATTAACATACAATATGCTAATCAGAGGTGAAGGCTTAATAAAGTTAAGCCAGCCGCAACGCGTAGTAGGTGAAAAGATATAATCCTACCAAGAGGCCCCAACCCTATGAATCTTTTAATAAGGTGAAAAGTTACGCTAAACTGGATTAGAATTGACTAATCGATGAAAATGAGGGAAACCTCCAGAGCTGTATGTAAAAATATACAGGTTAATAACATATGTATGCATCAAGTCACCAAAGTGACGCCGGTACTCTTGCTCGTGTAATGAGTCGTATGTTGACGTTCTTACACGAAAATGAAAATAGTTTTACAGTATTTACTAGTAACGATATCACTAAGTTACCACCAGAATTAATGCGTGCTGGTCGTATCGATACTCAATGGTACTTTAGTGTTCCTAATAACGAAGAAGCCCAAGAAATCCTATCTATTTATATTAAAAAGTATGGCTTGAAATTCAAATCTAAAGCAGATTTAGAATATCTCGTTAATGCTGTCGATCGTTTTACTGGTGCCGAAATTGAACAAACTGTCATTAATCTTCAACGTGTATTGTTCGTTAACGACCGTAAAGAAGTTACTCAAGGTCTTATCGAAGAAGCAGTAATGACAATTGTTCCTGTCGTTAAAAGTTCTTCTGATTCTATTGCAGCCTTAGAAGAACATGCTCGTAAATTTGCAGTATATGCAAGCGAAAAGAAAGCGAGCTTACTCGAGCCAGTAAAAAAGCCTAGCAAATCTAATTATTTAACTGAATAGAAAGGATTTTTAACTTGGCAATCGTTACTTTTGATCCGAATAGTAATCGACAATTAAGTAATCGCAAAAAAGCAGAATTACTGTTTGAAAAGTTAGATAAAAAAGCGGAAGAACAAATGAAAAAAGAGCTCGATATCTTGATTCGAGACGTTAACATTTGTCTTCAAAATATTTCAGATTTTAAAGTTTTAACTGAACAAACAGTTCCTGTATATAGTACTTTAGTCGATCTATTATCTAGTGTAAATAACATATTTCTTGACACTCCTGGCAATCCGCACTATAATAGTAGTGACAGCGAAAACATTAGAAATACTGTTAAAAAAGAATTCATTAAGAAATATTTTCCAAAAGAATTCGAATTTGTTCGTAAGAATAGTTAAGCAATTACGGCATATCGCCGTTTGCATATAGATATCTATATTTTTTATAAGGAGGACATAATTATGTCACAATATTTAAAACAAAAAGTAGAAACTCTTAAAGATGTTTCCCGCAAAGACTTCATGGATGCAATGATGGACAAAGAATTTAACAAAGACTTCGATATCGATTTTGACGGCAAAACTCTTGATGCGTCCGGTATGATCGTTATTCCTCGTGACCAACGCGAAGTTAATGCTACTGTATCTTTCCATGATCGTAATCATAAAGCTCATGTAGGTCTTGTATTTAACGAAGACTTCTCTGTCGAAGTTCGTGGTGATTTCTATGGTTCCGGCACTAATATTAAACAATTCAGTGAAAAACTTGGTATGATCTATAACTCTTATAAAGTAGTTAAAGCAGCTCGTTCCGCTGGTTATATGGTTAATATTATTGCTCAAAGTAACCAAGAAATTAAATTGGAATGCTTGGCATAATAATTTAAATAATGATATGCGGGGACTCGTTCCCCGCTATTTTTATCTTTAGGAGGTTTTCAAATGAAAAAAATCGAAGTTACTATTAAGGCTGACGGTACTGTAGAATATGAAACTCAAGGTTTCGTAGGTCAAGCTTGTCAAGAAGAAATTCAAAAAATTATGTTGAATGGTAAAACCGAAGAAGATTCTAAGAAAAAAGAATTCTATGATGGTGTACCTGAATTCATTAACAATATTTAATAAATTATAAGGCCGATAGATTAATTTCTATCGGCTTTAATTATTTAGTCGAATAGTTTATAATATAAAATAGGCTACTCGCCTAAGTAATTAAAATATTTAAGAGAGGATAATATCATGTCAGATTTATTGAAAAATTTAAACGAACAACAACTGCCAGTCGCGAAAAAATTTGAAGGAAAATTTATCGTTAACGCTGGTGCAGGTAGCGGGAAAACTAGCACTATTGTTACACGTACAGCATATATGATCGAACAAGGTATTAATCCTGGTTCTATTCTTATGTTTACTTTTACTCGTAAAGCAGCTATGGAAATGAAAGAACGCATGATTGCTAAAATTGGCCCGCAAGCTAAAGCCGTTACAATTTGTACGTATCATGCTTTCAGTTCTATGTTGCTTCGTCGTTTTGCTCATCTAGTTGGCTACGATAAAAACTTCACTATCGCAGATAGCGAAGATACAGAAAAAATTATTAAAGATTTCTGCGGTAAAAATTCTAAGCTATACGATATCGCAAAAACTCAAATTCCGGATTGGAAAACTCATGGTATTACAGTCGATGTTGCTCGTAACGATAAAACGATTCAAAACGATCATTTCACCGTATTTTTAGTTTACGAAAAATATCAACAAAAACTTCGTAACGATAATATGATGGATTTCGGCGATTTAGCAAATTATGGTTTAGAATTAATTAGCAAGTATAGCGAAGTTCAGGAGTATGTTTGGAATAAATATGTTTATATCACGGCTAAACTTGTTGGCCACTATATCCGTAAGGGTGTGGTAAAAATATCCCTTGAATTGCTGGAAACTCATAATGCTTAATATGCTACAACGTAATCTTAACGGATAAGCGTGAATGCCGGTGAAAACCAGAAAAAAATATTAAGATGCCATATGCTGAAATAAAAAATACTGCCTAGTTTGGAATCCTAGGCAGTATGCTAAATGGTTTATATAATTGATAATCAGCAGCCAAGCTATGAATGTAAGTTATTATTTAACCTAGGGTCATAGAAGGTTCAGAGACTAGATGTTGAGGAAACAATAATACGTCACCAGTGAGGGACATCCTTTTAAATAAGGATGAAGATATAGTCCTGCCTAGATAAGTTTAAACTTATCTTTTTTACGTTCCAAATATATTGTTGCATCATCATATAACCAATGATATATTTTTTTAACAGAATCTTGTTTAAAAAATTTTAAATCACAAATTCTATGGTCTTTATTTTTATAATGATGTATTTTACCGTGCTCAATATTTAATATTGCCGCTATTATATTATTCATATCATTTAATATAGATTCTGTTTTTGTAATCATAAAATGTTTTCCAGATTCAAAACATCCATCACCGTCAAAAAATCCACGAATAAAATGACGCATTAGATCATTAGACAATTGTGGCATTTTTAATATAAATGTTTTATTTGGAATACATCCATGTTCAATAAGATATGAACAAAATTCAGTAGAATTAACACATAATCTAGACATTGGATTTTGACTATATGTTTGGCCATTAGGAATATAATCTTCAATTTCTAAATTGCTTTCTATTGATTTTGCAAATTTTTCTAAAATTATTCTATCTCTAGATGAAAGATTAATAGTTAATCGATTAGGCTTAGTACATGTTTTATCTGACGTATTTACAGAACCATCAGCATACAAAAAACCAAGCCAATATGCTTTTTCTTCTGTGTCAATATTTTTAAAATATTGTTCATTGAAGAATCTTTTTCTACCTTTATCAGATTTATAATTTAAGCCTCTTTTTTTCATCCATTTTTGGATTTGCCATGGACCATATAAATTATATTCATTGGCCAATTCAGTTAAAGATTTTTCTCGGTTTTGAAATTTTTTAATAATTTCATCAATTAAAGCATCTGAATGTTTTTTATAAGCAGGAATATTATGCTTTTTCCTTAAAAATGCAAATGAATTTTTAGATATATTATATTTATCTGTAAGTTCATTTAAGCTCATTCCATTACTATAATCAGCAAACATATCATTTAAAACATTGTCATAAATTGAAAGATCCATTTTTATAATTCCTTTCTTTGAAATGTATATTAATATCTTAAATATATTTTATCATATTAATATAATATTTGCAAGACTCTACAAAAAAGAGTCTATTGTTTATAACTACTTTTTAATAAACGGCAAGACGAGTTTCAAGATTCCAGTAGAAAAGATTGGGAATATATTAACTGGATTATTCGTGGAAATGATAATTTATGCGCAGTAATGGATAATAATCAAAGTATTTATGCATTTCGTGGTGCCGATATTGATTTTATTTGTGAATCTTTAATTAAAGATGGTTTCGAGCAATACGTGCTAGAACAAAATTATCGTTCTACATCTACTATCGTAGAAGCTAGTAATGCCGTAGTCGATAACAATCCTAAGATTATCGATAAAAAAGCTTTCTCTGAACAAGAAAAAGGTGCTCCTGTATTCATTAAAGAAGTTAAATCCGATAAAGATGAAGCTAACTATATTGTTCGCGGCATTAAATCTTTATTACGCAATGGTTTCGAATATAAAGATATTTCTATCTTAGCTCGTACTAAGAAACAATTTGACTTAGTTGAAAAAGCTTTCTTGCGTAATGCTATTCCTTATGATTTGATCTCTGGCGTACAATTCTGTACTCGTAAAGAAGTTAAAGATTTATTATGTGTATTGCGATTATTATTAAATGAATGTGATGAAGAAGCATTAGAACGTATTATTAATATTCCTAAAGCCGGTATCGGTGAAGCTACTTTTAATAAATTAATGGTAGGAGAATCTAATAATGTGTTAAATAAAGCCAATTCTAATCTTAACGATATTAAAGGCAAAGCATATGCCGGCGTAAAAACATTTTTATCTAAATGGAACGAGCTTAAAGCTTACGCCGAAGAAAATGTATTACCGGGCCTTATTATTCGTAAATATTTAGAATTATTCGACTATCAAGAATCTCATATTCGTCCAGTATATGGTAACACTATGGAACGTATGGTTAACGTTCGTGAATTAATTCGTGTTGCCGATGCTTTTGAAACAATTCCAGAAGTTCTTGAAGCTACTATGTCGACAAGCTTAGATGTCGAAATCGACGAAGAAAAAAATGCAGTAAGTATGATGACTATCCATGCGTCTAAAGGTTTAGAATTTGAAGCTGTATTCATTATTGGCGGCAATGAAAGTCTATTTCCACATATGTTTTCTTACGATGAACCACACGGTATCGAAGAAGAACGTCGTTTATGGTATGTAGCTATGACTCGTGCTAAAGAAATGTTGATGATTAGCTATTTTAATTATTGCGTAATTGGTGGCGTACCTAAACGTATGCAACCAAGCCGCTTCGTTAAAGAAATTCCGTCTGAATATAAAGTATTTAAATCTTATAACAGTGAAACTCCTAAAGTCGAAAAAGTAAATGAGTTAAACGACGTATTCTAATTCCTTGGTAATATAAATAGTGCCTAACAAAAGTTTATGTTTTGTTTAAATAAGGATTAGAATTATGTTTGCATTTACTTCTTTTGTAACATGGATTAAAGAACATAAGAAGCTTGTATTTGCGTGTTTGGTTGTTATAGCCGTTTTTGTTGCTATCCTTACATGGGGAGTAAGTCTTAAACAGAAATACGATCAATTACAAGAAAAATATTATGACGATAAATACCATGTTACAACATATAGCTTAGAAGATCAGGCAAAGCTAACAGGCGGCGCCAAATTAAAGTTTGAGAACGAACGAAGAGATTTAATCTCACAACGTAGTACTCCTGTTGTACAAGAAATCGTTCGTACTCAATATATTCAAGGAGAACAGCCAGTAACTGTCGTAAGAGAAGTTCAACATGTTGCTCGCGGTGGACGTTCAGATTATATTTCTCAAGATACTCAAAATAAGATTCAAGAAAAATCTGACGAAACTAAAATTATCGAAGAAGAAAAATCTGTCGACGTTTATAAGATCAACCATGAAAAGAACTTAAAAATTAAAGTCGGTGCAACATATCTCGACAATAAAGCTTATGTTAACTATGGTATTCAATATAAGCGTGTCGAAGGTATTGTGCATACTAAAGACATGAATCCTGCCCATATTGACGGTGGCACTGTCATGTGGACAGCATATCAAAGATAATGTATGATATTGTAAACCCAGGTTTAGTTCTTAATGAATATATTAAATCGTGTGGATATACTATAAAAGATTTTTCTAAGCTATTAAATGTAAATCCGTTTGAGTTAAAAAGAATTTGTAACGGTAAAAAAGATATGCCATTTTGTATGTTAGCTAAATTAAGTTTACTTACTAAAGTTCCATATAGAGAATGGCATGATATATTCTGGGAATACAAAGCTTATAAGTACAGCCAATTAATTTTAGATAAATTCCCTTTGAAAATAAAAAATACTATCAATAAATTAGTAGGTTATAATTAAGACGGCCCTTTATGGGTCGTCTTTTTTTATATAAAAAATAATGGAAATATATTACGATCATAAGTTAAGAAAAAAACGAATAAAGGAATTTCAGCATATTGCTGAAAAATATAAAAATAGCTGCAACTTGGAGATTATGATCGGAGAAACTAAAAAAGATTCACTATACGGAGAATCTATATTCTTCGAGAATGGTCCAGCTATTATTAATATTAATTTCGATGCCGGTGAAATCGAAGATACTTTTATTCACGAACTGGCTCATTGCATTATGAGAGAACGAAAACATAATTTAAACTGGCGAAGAAAATATAGAGAACTAAAGAAAGGATTGTTAAATGCAAAGTGAAATGTTTACTTTTTACTTTCTACTTATTATTTTAATCGGTAGCGTCTTTTCTCTTATTTATACTATAACAAGAAATTCTGAAGAAAAAATATTTACATATCTAAGACATATTTCTTTTTGTGTGTCGGTAGTATCATTTGGTTTTTGTATTATTATAACTATTATGTTCTTAATTGCATTAATGACAAAAATAATGATGGCATTATTAGGATATTAGAAAGGAGACTAAATAATGGCTTTTATTGATTATGGCTGTTACATTTGGAAAAACGATGAACTATTATTGCCTAAAAATCAAAATAATAAAGCTAGAGAATATATTGATTCTTTAAAAGAGAAAGGATATTCTATAAAAGCTTTTAATCCAGACGCTAGACTTATTGATGGGCATGGAGCAGTATACGGAAAAAATTTTGTTCTATCTGTTTTAAAAGATGATTGTTGTTTCTTAACATTGGTCGATCATCAAAATAAACTTTTAATTCCGAATCGTCTAGATAGTTTATTTAATCGAGACTGTAGTCTTGTATGGTTAAAATATCGCGATAAAAAAGATTATACTATCGAATATGAAAATAATGATGTTCATGTTATTATGACAACAGAAACTCCTGGTATTAAAAATTATGATGGTCGTCTATGTAAATATATTATCACTGATAAAGAAACTAACGATAAATATATTATCATTATCGGAGCCGAATACGGAACAAATGCATCTAGCTTAGAAGATATTGATGGTGCTTATACCTATCCTGACGGTGAACCAGTTGAATGTGATGTTTTGCGAGAACAAAAATTATATGATGATTTCTTCAAAGTATTTAAAACTTTAAAAAATAAATATGAAAGAGAAAAATTCTTATGGAAATCTTGGGAATGGCCATCTCCTTATTTTAGAGAGTCTCGATATACTGAAATCAGTGATTTTTCTTTCGGCAGGATTCGAAATCGACAAAAGGCTTTAAGATTACAAGGGCATATTCGTCCATTTATGAAATATGATTGTGTCCCTATTAAATTTAAATATCGAGGAAGGTTTAGGTAATGGCGTCACAGAATACTCGTTTAGAGATCATAGAAAATATTTCTGCTAACTTGTTAGATTGGTTAGATGAAGAGCACAAAAAAGATTATTATGCCAAGATTCATGATCCAGCTTATTTTCATATTAAGAATAAACTAGATACAATTCTTGGTGTAGCATTAAATACTTACGATGAGTTTGATTATAATAATATGTTAGATATGGAAAAGAAATTTAATGGAAAAGTTAAATAATGTATCGATAATTAGTAAAACTGTCGGCCAAGAAATTTCTTTCTATTATATGGTAAAAGAATGTGGAATAACTCGTTATCTAAAAGTATCTTGGTCCGATTTGATTAATTTAGACGATAAGAAAATTAAAGAACTCAATAAAGCAATTAAACATAGTATTACTTATAAATATATCCGAGGCATTACGCCAAAAGAATATTATGACGGAGTTAAAGAATGTTTAGATTAACGCCATTACAGGTTAGTGACGATCTTAAAAACGAAAATTGTATTATTGTCGATGGCTTTTATGTTTACAAAGATAAGATAGTACAATTTACTCGTCATTTTGGTTATACTGTTAATAAAGGAACATATGACCAAAGGCGAGGTTATATCGTAATGAGAAACTCAGATAATAAACGTTTTGCTGTATCTCATTTAAAAGCTAAAGCTTTTTTAGCCGAAGGAAAACCAATTTATTCTATTAGCTTTAAAGATGGAGACAATAAAAATACTGATCTAGATAATCTTATTGTAAAGTACAAAAAAGAATCTAGGCATTGTAAAGATTGTGGGACTTTGCTTGGGCCCAATAGCAAAGGCAATGTTTGCTTAAAATGTAAACAGAAACTTTCAGAACAAGATATTTGCTCAAAACAAGAGCTTAAAGAAAGAAAAGACCGAATGAAATATGTCGACTTAAATTCTTTAGATCCTGTTCGAAAAAAGCGAAGCGAGCTCTATTTGGAAGGACACACTTTAGAATATATTGCTAATCAATACGGAGTATCGAGACAAGCAATTTCTTATAATTTACAACAAATTATTAAGTCTGGCTCTAAAAAAAATAATATTAAAGCAGAACTTAATATGTATCAATTAGAAAATGAAAGACTTAAAAAAGAAATTGCTAGTCTTTCCGAGCTTGTTAATAAATATATTAAAAATAACGAAGATATTCAATCAAAGGTCGATACTTTAATTTCTTTAGCAAAAGATCTCAATCAAGAGAATCTTCGATTAAAGAATTTTGTTAAGAAACATAATAAAAAATTGACAATGACCAATTTTTAATGTATATTAAATGTATACTATTTTTGTTTTTAATGGAGGAAATCCACATGACTAAAAAAGAAATTGCAGCAGTACTTGTCGAAAAAGAATTAGTAGCTACTAAAGTAGCTGCAGAAGCTATTGTGTCTGAAGTATTTACTACGATCGTTAACGAAGTAGCTAAAGGTGAAAAAGTAGCTATCTCTGGTTTCGGCTCTTTTGAACGCGGTGAACGCGCAGCTCGTGAGGGCCACAATCCTGCGACTGGTGAAAAAATTCACATTGCAGCAACTAAAACATTTAAATTTAAAGCATCTAAAACTGCTAAAGACGCAGTTAATGCGTAATTAATTAATTAGCGGTATTCTATTAAGGATGCCGCTTATTTTTTAATAGGGGGATTTTAATGGCAAATGAGTCGAGCTTTTATGGCGATATTACTTTTTATCACAAAGGCTTAGAAGATACTCCTGAAAATCGAGAAAAATTTAAAAAAATTATCGAAGAATTCTGCGAAGTATATCCTGGATATTATGGCAATACTGAACTAGGTTCTAGCGATATTGAAATCGATGAAGATTTTGATTATGTTCATTCAGAACCTTTAAGCTTTACTTCGATTGGTAGATGGTCATATGAAAATAGTTTTAAATGGATATTAAGCTTTAGCCAAAAAGATATCGAAAATGCTAGTGCTAAAATGCCGATTACTTTTGATAGTATTCAAGATTATATCGGTTTTGGTGCTATCGTCGAAGGTCGTGATTTTGAATCTGGTTGTGAATATTTAGCCGATTTTAACAGTCAAATTGAAATAACAGGAGTTGAAGAAGCAAACAACGAGATTAAAACAGTATCGACGATCATTAAAAGTGAAGAAAATGTATTAAAATATACGGCTGAAAATATTAATAATCATGATGACGGTTTTGACTACTTCGATTTTAAAACAGAATATGGCTTACAAATATTGTTTGAATATATTCAAGAAAACGATTCTACTACATGGTCATTGATTGAAAAGTATGCTCCTAATCTTGTTGATGTTCTTGAAAATACTGATGACGATAAGTTAACAAAAGTTTTTGAGATTATGATAGAAGTCTTTAAAAAAGCAAATATTACTGGAATATATTATGTTGAAGACTTTCAGTTAGAAGAATTCAGAAATAATAGAATCTTATATTCATGGATATCAGATAAAGATTTCGAAATTGTTTTTAGCGACATCAATAACAAAGTAAAAGGAATAATAGGTTAAATAACATGTCAGATGAATTGTTAAAAAGATTAAGAATTCAAAGAACTACATTAGCATTTAAAAATGGTGATTTGGCTAAAACGTTCTTTGATTTGGTCGATGAAAATGAAAAACATTATCCATTACTTTATGACAATAGCAGAAATTGTTATGGTTATTCTTATAATGAAAATATTGGATTTTTTACCAAGGTATTTGTTTATGAAGACAAACACAATGAAAAAATTAAAATTGATGTATCAATTTATAATAATGTAATTGTTATTTCTTCTAGTTCTAATAAAGATGATATTATGGGATTACTATATCAATACAAAGAGCACTTTATTAGGAAGCATTATAACAAAGTTATGATAATAGAAGAATTTATTACTATGTAAAAAAAAATATTATGTTTGAATATAATAAAGAAAAATATAGCTATAAAAATATTGTCGATAAATTAATATTTGATAATTCTAGTTATATTTGGAAAACAACTTTATTAGGCTTTGACGATGCAGAATTTTATCCTAATCGTATCGAAGAAAAAGGACTAGAAATTGCTTGTTACGGCAAAGGTATTCGCCCGGGCCAATTAATAAGAACTGATAGTATTTATTTGTCTGAAGCATCTGCTATTCAACATGAAATAGATGTATTAATAAATAAATTACCAACAGAAGAAGATAAAGATAATTTATATATTTTGTTAAATGAACAAGGAACAAAATGAGGATTACAAGAAAAGGGATTTTCGTAAAAGATTCAAATCAATGGTTCGAAGACTTTAAAAATACATTGTTTTATCAAGTCCTTGAATTTTTAATTCATACCACTGAAAATGAAATTGATTTTAATAATGGTATTAGAATTTTAAAAAGTGGCGACAATAAAATATTTTTTGAGTATGTAGCCGATAATGAGTTCCATAAAAAAACAGTAAATGATATTATTGAATTAATGAAAGAAAAGGAAAAAAATCATGAATAACAAAATTTTATTAACAGGTTTAGTATTGGCGTCTTTAGCAACTGGTAATGTATTTGCTCAAGGATCTAATATTGGTATTGGTAATACATCTAATGGTGATAATGGATTTGTACTTGGTGTAGAGAATCAAGCAGATTCTACAGCAACAAGTTCTTTTACTGCTGGATATAAAAACCATACATCTGGTGCCAATACTCTTACCGCAGGTCATTCTAACATTATTAGTAATGCAAATAACTTAACTGTTGGCACAGAAAATACTGTAAGTGGAACATCTTCTTTAGTAAGTGGCCATAAAAATACAAATAAATCTAATAATTCTTTAGTTATTGGTATGAATAATACTATTGAACAATCTGCTGAAAATTCCTTAGTAAATGGTGAAAAACACAATGTGTCTGCAAGAAGTTCTTCTGTAAGTGGTTATGAAAATAAAGTAGATGGGCAATACAATAATGTATCTGGTTATGGAAACATTATCAAAGAAAATGCTTCTGGTGTTCAAGTTAGCGGTTATGGCAATGAAGTATCCGCTAAAAATGTTTTAGTTAGTGGTACAAGTAATAAAGCGCATGGCGAAAATGCTTTTGTTGGCGGTGAAAATGCTAAAGCTTTAGGTCGAAATACTTTTGTATTTGGTAGCAATGCTCAAGCTAATCAAGATTATACTGTAGCTATTGGTACTCAAGCAATTTCTTCTGCTCATGATACTATCACAATTGGTAATGGTTCTGAAGCTAACGGTGTCTCTAGTGTAGTACTTGGTAGAACTAATAAAGTTAATGCAGACAATACCGTTGTAGTTGGTGCCAATAATGGCGAAATTAAATCTGCCCAATCTGCTGTATTTGGCTATAATAACACAGTTAAAGGTGAGAAACCAGAACAACTTATTTTTGGCTCTAATTCTACAACTAACAATCAAGGTGCCATTGTAGTTGGCACCCATGGTCAAGCAATTGCACAAGATGCTGTTGCAATTGGTAATAATACTTTAGCTGATGTACAAAATTCTGTAGCATTAGGAACTAATTCTACGACAGAAGAAGCAGTATCTACAGACAGCATTTATATTAATGGTGAAAAATATAATTTTGCTGGCGCTGTAGCTAATAGTACTGTGTCTATCGGTGCTAATGGAAAAGCTGGTTTTAGTGGTGTTCAAAATTATAAAAGAACATTAACAAATGTTGCAGCAGGTAGAATAGATGATACATCTACTGATGCAATTAATGGTTCCCAACTTAACGCAGTGATTAATGCTCTTAAATTTACTACTGTTGTTGATGGAACTAACACAACTGTTACAGAAACAAAAAATATTGATGGTGGTAAAGAATTCGCAGTTCATGTCAATAAAGATTTAACTAATATGAACTCTGTTCAATTTAATAATGGCGTAGCTATTAATAATAACGGCATTAACGCTGGCAATAAAACAATCACTAATGTAACAGCTGGTCAAAATGATACTGACGCAGTTAATGTATCTCAACTTAATAATGCTAAAGATCAATTAACAGGTCGTATTAATGGTTTAGACCAAAGAGTGACTACAAACGCTAATAATATTCGTACAGCTGAACATACAATTCTTGATCATGAAGGTCGAATTACTGTTCTTGAAAGTGGCGTTAAAGATTTAGATAATAAAATTAATTCTACAGCTGGTAATGTATTAAATCAATCTAAATCTTATACCGATAGTCAAGTTGCTAAAGTTGGCGCTAATGCGGCCGCTTTAAGTGCGTTACATCCATTAGATTTTAATGCCGATGAAAAATGGCAATTTAGTGTAGGTTTTGGTAACTATAAAGGTAAAAATGCTACTGCTTTAGGTGCTTTCTACCAACCTAACGAAAACGTATTGTTAAGTGTTGGTACTACTTTAGGCACTGGTGAAAATATGATTAATGCCGGTGCAACTGTTCGTTTCGGTTCTCATAGCTCTATGACTACTAATAAACAAGTAGCTGTCGCTAAAGAAGTTCAAGATCTAAAATTGCAACTAAGTGCTATTTCTCAAAAATATGATAACTTAGTTAAAAATCTTTCTGCTCAAAAAGCAGGTCAAGATGTAGACTTTGAATATAGCGATCTTCCTAAAGATCATTGGGCATATGATTTCGTTAAGAAATTATCCGATAAAGGCTATTTAAATGGCTATCCAGATGGCACATTCAAAGGCGATGCTAAAATGACTCGCTATGAATTTGCTGCCGCTCTTTGGAGAGCTGTAAACAATGGTGCAATTATCGACGCTCAAATGGCTAAAGCTATTAAAGAATTCGAACCAGAACTTGAAGAAGTAAATAAAATCATGCGTTATCGTATCGACATTGTAGCTGGTAAAGATAACTCTGTTCATAAAACAGAACGTTTACGTGTGAATAAAAACGATGATCCATTCACTCATATGAAACGTGATGATTATGGTACTAAAACTTATACTAATAAATAATTAATAATAGCCTCCCTTAATTGGGAGGCTTTTAATTTAAATAAAGGTGATTTATATGTATATAATCAATTTACATAACAGATTATCTGGTCTATATAGAACATATGTTATAGATAAAAATGACGATTTAAATGAAAAATTAGCCAAGTTTGAAAGCCGCATTAAAGAAGAACTTTTAAATTGGTATGAAGATGATTATTTGGAATTTAGGCTCGAAGTAATTGATAGTGAAACTGATGATATTCGAAATATTATTTGGAAATCTAAAAAAGGCTTCTTAGAAGCATGTTCTATCGAAAAATATGTTCGTCATTTAATTAATGGAGAAACATATCAAATTTGGATTACGGATTATGCAAATGATGAAAGCATTTGTAAATTTGCGGATTAACTATGTTTATACACGATCATTATAAAAAATTAGCAATAGAAGCTATTAAAAAAGATCTTAAAAATTTTAATGAAGACTGTTTAGAAGAAATTGCTTACAATGAAAAAGATTTTAATAACCGTATTTTTGTTTTTAATTATAGTAGCGATGTTACTTATTTATATGTCGTAACTGTTCATCCTGATAAATCTGCTGATGTCGAACATTATTATAATGAATATGGTTATTCAGTTGTTGATGGAAAGGTCGAATAGATGAACGCAAAAATAATTCAAAAATTCAAAGGTTCTATTAATGGCATCGAAATTACCGATCGTGAAATTTACATAGAATGTGAATATATTCTCGACGAAATTGAAGATGTCTTAGATATCGAATTACCGACATCTTTTATTAAAGATTTTATTCAAATATATGAATATGTATTTTATAATGTAGAACCACAATACGCTCATGAATTAAAATCTGATATTATCTCTTCTTGGGACCAAGAAATTACAAATATTAAAGATTTAGAATTTAATCTTGAAGAATATAATGATCCTTGTCATTATTTCGCAGAATTAAATAAAAAGATTAAAGATTGGGATAATACGTATGGTAAATATCCTAATGATTTAAATTTAAAGAAATAGAAAGGAATTAAATAATGGATCCTATTATTAGCCCTTGGACTATATTTTGGTTACAAGCATTAATCAATTTAGATAATTTTAATCATTTTGCTTTTTTTGTTATTCTATTTTTCGATGCTCTTTGGCTATTTATTTTTATTGAAAATAAAGGCACAATCAATGAATATAATTCATATCTTGAAGTTGGCTATAAAGAACTTAATTATACAAGTATGTCTAAAGAAGAATATTTAAACGCAAAAAAAGATATGGATCTTTTGAATAAATTCAAAATTCCTTTGATAGTGTTAACTATTTTTAGTCTTATTTGCACTATCTTTATTCCTTCCAAAGAAATGATGATTACTATCATTGCTTCTAGCTATGTTACACCAGATAACATTAATGCCGCTAATGAAGTATTTAAAAGCAATATAAATGATTATGTTAATATTATTGCTGACGTTATTAAAAAATAACATTAAAATTATGCTTATGAAAAATATAATCAAATATGCTTTAATCATATCAGTTTGTTTAACATCTTTAGTACTATGTTCTGGTTGTGGTCAAGATACACCTGATCCTGTTGTATATAAAAGTCCATTAAATGAATTAGTCGATACTCGCAATACTAACATTATTAATAAATATAATAACGCAGCTGAAATTACTGTTAAATATGATATGAATAAAGAAACAGATTCTTTTGTTAATGCTTCCATTAAGGATATGGAACATAAAGGGTATATTGTATTTCATAGAAAAGTAATAGAATCAACCAGAGTTCTTGGTACAGATCCAGATGTTTTACAAACAATTATAAATTATCAAATTATTACATATAAAAAAGTAAGGTGACATATGGCAAATTGGGCAGTCGGAAAAATGAATATTCGTGGCTCATTTGAAGACATGAATAAATTCGTTCAAGAAAACTTTATCGATAATTGTATTATCGAAAATAAAGATGGGAGCATAAAGTCTGAAACGAAATATAATTATGAATTAGATTATTCTTTTGGTATTGCAGAATTTGTAAAAAAAGAAGATACTAGTACTAAGAAATCATGTCTTGATATTTTAAATATTGGTGAAGCATTTCCTCTTAACAATATTTATAAAATTAATGTTTCCTATAATCACATAGACGATATTTGTTATATTAGTATGATTATGTCTCATCGATATGATGTCGATACAGAAGCATTTGTTGCTTTATCTAAAAAATATAATCTAGATTTTAATACTGTCGTTATTGACTGGAACGAATCTTACGCTCATAAACTAAGAATTGAAAAAGGTATTATCGTTAACGAAGAAGAAATCGAAGATGATGACGTTATCTATTTCGAGTTCTTTTAGGCAATTATATGAATGATAAAAAAACTTTAGTATATATTAGTCATCCATTTTTAACTCATGGTGATGCTCAAGATAATTTAAATAAAGTAAGCCATATTTTAGCGGATCTCGTTTTAAAATATAAAAGTAACTTTGTTTTTATTAGCCCGATTCATAATTTCGGTACTTTAGATGGTAAATTAAATTATGATGATGGTTTAGAGATTTGCATGGATTTACTTAAACATTGTGATGCTATTGTCATGTGTGGTGACTATATCCATAGCAATGGTTGTATGACAGAATTAGAGTATGCCATTAAAAATGGGTTACAAATTTTTAAATTAGAGGATTTTAAATAGTTATGCGAGATTTAATTATTATGCGAGGCTGTCCCGGATCTGGGAAAAGCTCGGCTATTAAAGCCGCCGGTCTTGAAGCATATACTTTGTCTCCTGATAGCATTCGATTAATGTTAAGAGCCCCAGAATTAAGTATCGCTGGCGATGTCAGTGTTAGCCAAAAAGACAACGCGTTAGTATTCGAACTTTTGGATAGAATGCTCGTTAATCGAATGAAAACTGGTTCTCCGACCATTATCGATGCTACTCATTGTAGTTCTCAGAAGTGGCACTCAAAACAGATTAATCGATATAAAGAATTAGCTAAACGTTATAAATATCGATTGTTTTACTGGGAGCCAGAACGTCAGGATTTAGAAGTATATCTTCAAAGAAATGAAACACGGCCTAGTTTAGACTATGTTCCTGAACATATTATTAGGACTATGTATAATAACTGGGTTAGTACTAAAATGCCGTCTGGTATTACTAAGTTAGATACATTAGCATTTCGAAGTGATTTTGAAGGTTTAAATAAAGATTTATCTGAAGTTTACGATAATGTAATCTGTGTCGGCGATATTCATGGTTGCAATACTGTATTAGAAAAATTAATTTACGACGAAAAATATAGCATCGATAACGAAAAGAATCTATATATTTTCGTCGGTGATTATTTTGATCGCGGCATCGAAAACTTAGAAGTACTCAATACATTATTTAAACTTCAAGATAAAAAGAATGTTGTTCTTTTAGAAGGCAACCATGAAGCACATTGGGCTGATTGGGCATTTGGCGAAGCCGATCAACGAACAGATAATGGAATGACACGTTTCAAGTTAACGACTTTAAAAGAATGGCAAAAGGAATATACTAGCGATAAAGAATTATCTAAAAAATTAAGAATTTTATATCGCGATATAATCCCGGCATTCTATTTTAAGTTTGGTGATAAAAAATATTGTGTTAACCATGCTGGCTTAATGACTCAACCAGTCGATCTTATGGCAGCAGAACAGTATATTAATGGTCATGGTGCTTATGAAAGCGATGTAGCGTCTTTCTATGAATTATGCTATGAAAAAAGCGATACTAAGATCAATCAGATTTTCGGCCATCGTGGTGCAAGACGTACTGAGCACAATATTCCATTAGAAGGTCAAGTCGAATTCGGCGGATACTTAAAATACTTTGTGTTGAGTAAAGACGGCGAAGAATATGACGGCATTCGAAATGAAGTTTACGATAAGAATTATATCGAAACGAATCAAAAACTTCTCGAAGACTTTAAAGGCGAATATTATAGTACCGATGACTTCGAAGTAAATGCTATTGCTAATAGTCGACATGTAAAAGTTAAAAAGTTACCTAATAATATTTTAAGTCTTAACTTTAGTGAAGAAGTGTTCCATCATTCTATTTGGAATGATATCACTATTAAAGCTAGAGGTTTATTTGTAGACGCTATTACTGGCGAAGTTCTTGCAAGAAGTTACGATAAGTTCTTTAATGTTGGCGAACGTAACGATAGTGAAGACGAGATTAAAGAATTAGAATATCCTGTTAGACTTGCGATGAAAGAAAATGGCTTCTTAGGTATTCTAAGCTGGGACCATCGTCGTAACGAATTAATTATTGCTAGTAAATCGACTACTGAAGGCGAACATGCTCGATATATTAAAGATGTTTGGAAATTAGTTTCAGAAGAAGTTAAAGAACAAATTATTAAGATTCTTAAACAAAGTAATTGTTCTGCCGTATTCGAAGTAATTCATCCAGACGATCCTCATATCGTTAATTATCATGGTAAAAAACGCATGTATCTTTTAGATTTTGTGCCGAATGTTTTACATATTGCTAATGGTAGAAATATCGATCGAAATCTAAGTGAAGCATTAAAAAGAGAGTTAAGTAAAAATATTAATCTTGCTTATGAAACTACTTTTAGTTTTGTTAAAGAAGAAATGGTTTATGCTCCATATCAATTCGAACTTGGCGTCGAAAAGCTTGTTGGCGGTATGCAAGATATTGAAGGCTATGTAATTACTGATAACGCTGGCAAAATGTATAAAGTTAAATGTGATCATTATAATACTTGGAAGCGTCGTCGAAAAACATTCCAATCATTTAAAGAAATATTGTTCGACGAATCTATGCCAGAAGATATTAAATTAGCCAAGCTCGATCAAATTAATAAGCGTACTTGTGAAAAGACTCCAGGTCTATTTAATACAATTAAAGAACAAGATTCTTTGTTCATTCAGTTTTTAAAAGAAATGAATTACGATCCTAATTGTAATATCATTCAGTTAAGGGAATTGTATAACGACTATGTTAACAAGAGACATTAACTACGAAATCAGTCAGTTTATTGCTGAGGAAGAAACAATGTTGAAAAATCAATATTATACAACTCGGCAACAGATTTTAGATATCATGTCATATATTGGCGGCATTAAAAGATTATTGAAGGTACATACTGATCATGAATGCATCAAACAAAACATGGAAAAATTACAAGAGCTCGAAAAGACCTTGGAAAAAGTATACATACCGGAAACATCAAGAAGACGGTATAAAGCTTAATGTTGCCGGTATTGAAATTTCAATAAATCAGTTGAAGATTAAAATCTAAATAGTGTATAATAGTATTATATATTATTAAAGGTGGTGATTAGAATTGCTGTGCACACTCGTGATTTTAATCATGAGTTAACAGCATGAATAGTCCATTTATTTGGCAACAAGTAAGTGCTGAGATAATCTACATCTCGGAAATTTATCTAATTGCTGGAAACCCCTAAAGCTTAAGGTGCCTTTATGGCGACGAAAGTAGAAACAAATCCTTAAGATGGCATATGGTTAAATCCTAAGTGTCGCAAACAATGGGCAATCAGCAGCCAAGTCGATAATAATTTATTATCGAAAGGTTCAACGACTAGAGCGAGAGCTCGTACACTGCAAGTCTATAATGGTAGTGGAAATGGTAAAGATCCTCATTAGAGGATTAAGATATAGTCTGTGCCTTAATGAAAGTTAAGGATGCGCGTAATGGCGCTGCATTAAAAGTGACGTTTTAATGTGAACGATCATTCTCTCATAAAATAGATTCTTACATATATTATAAAAAAAAATAAAAATAATCCTTTTAAACTCTTAAAAAAATAATTTACATATGTTACACTTATATTATCATAAAGGAGGTAATATAATGAATGTAACACATGGACGTGGTTATGTTTACGCAATACAGTATCATATAGTGTGGTGCGTAAAATATCGTAGAAAAATATTAACACAAGAAGTTGAATCTAAATTAATTAGTATTTTAAATAAAATAGCTGACGATAATCAAATAATTATTCAAGAATTAAATACAAGTTTAGATCATATTCATATGTTAATTTCATGCAAACCACAACATTGTATTTCAAATTTTATAAAAGCCTTTAAAGGAGTTTCTGCTCGATTATTAGCGAAAGAAATTCCAGAATTAAAAGAACAATTTCCTAAAGGCCATTTATGGAATCCAAGTTATTATGTTGGTACTGTATCAGAAAATACAGAACAACAAATTAAAGATTACATCAAGAGTCAAAAAGAAAGGTAAGATTTAAAATGGAAAGAGCTTATAAGCTAAGAATATATCCTAATAAAGAACAAATTGAATTATTAAATCAAACATTTGGTTGTGTTAGATATATTTATAATTATTTTCTAAATAGAAAAATAAACTTTTACGAAGAAAATAATTTTAGCTTAACTTATAATGAGTGCTCTAAAGAATTAACTCAACTAAAGAAAGAAAATGAGTGGCTTCAAAAACCAGATAAATGTGCACTACAAAATGCACTTAAAAATTTAGAAGTAGCTCATCAAAATTACTTTAAAAAACGAGCTAGTTTTCCTAAATTTAAATCTAGAAAATCTTATAAAGACTCTTATAAAACAAGTTGTAATTTAAAATTTGAAAATAATAAAATTAGAATTCCTAAAGTTGGATGGATAAAAACAAAAGGATATAAAGAAATATCTGGAAGAATTTTATCTATTACAATTTCTAAAACTAAATCTAATAAGTTTTTTGCTAGTATTTGTGCAACCGAATTTGAACCAGAACAGTTTGAGAAAACCAATCAAAATGTAGGTATCGATTTAGGGCTTAAAGAATTTGCTATTTTTAATACTGGCGAGAAAATTAATAATCCTAGATTTTTTGTAGAGTCTCAAAAGAGATTAGCTAAAATGCAACGAAAACTTTCTAAAAAAGTTTTTGAAAGCAATAATTATTTTAAATATAAAATTAAAGTAGCTAGATTTCAAGAGAAAATAAAAAATCAAAGGCTAGATTTTCTTCACAAATTATCTATTAGATTAATTAGAGAACATGATATTATTTGCGTTGAAACATTAAAAGTTAAAAATATGATGAAGAATCATAAATTAGCTAAATCTTTCCAAGATGTTTCATTATCAGAATTTATTCGTCAATTAGAGTATAAAGCTAGATGGTATGGAAAAATAATTTCTAAAATAGATACTTTTTATCCATCGAGTCAGTTATGTTCTAAGTGTGGTTATAAAAATCCTGATATTAAAAATCTTGATATTCGTGAATATGATTGTCCTGTTTGTAATACACATCACGATAGAGATATTAATGCAGCGAATAATATTTTAAGTGAAGGATTAAGAATTTTAAATTCTATATAATATATGTAAGAACCGCATGATATGCGGGGATAGCCTATTAAATTTACTTAACCTCTGTTTTACGTTAATATTTATATTAATGTAAGGTAAGTTGAGCGTAAATAGGAACCTAGTCACTTTAATAGTGAGAGGATGTCAGAATCTGATAATTGATACTTTAAATAATGTTGTCGTTCCTCAAAATTTAAATAAAGAAGATTTAAATAAAATTCTTTATGGGCTCGGAAAGACATCCAACTTCGTCGAACAAGGTAAATGGAAGGTTAATGATATCCATAAATTGCTATTATATTGTCCGAATTTTAGCATCGAAGGTATCGGTAAATGTAAATACGAACTATATAATTATCAAAAGACAGCCGTGAAAGAACTCCTCGATATTGATGAAGGCAGCTTAATCGTCGCAAGCTGCGGGGCTGGCAAAACGTTAATAGCGATCGATCTTTATCTAGAGCTTTTAGATCGTAAGAAAATAAAAGGTCCAGGATTAATCGTAGTTAAAAGTAGTTTAAAGGTTCAATGGTTCCATGAAGTTCAGAAATTTAGTGATCTGATTCCGAGCATTTTAGAAACTTCAGCAAAGGCTAAGAAAAACTTCGACAATCAATTTGTCGGCGATTTACTTATCTGTAACTATGAAACGCTTAACGACGAAAAAGTTCGAGAGCGTTTGTTGGCAATGAAATTAGAATATATTTTTGCCGACGAAGTACAATATGTAAAAAGCTATCAAGCTAAACGAAGTAAGAGCTTATACAAATTTAATAATGTAAAGTATACTTTCGGAGCGACAGCAACTCCTATTCAAAAAAATCCTCGAGATATTTTTGGCATATTTAGATTTATTAAAAAAGATTTATTTACTAATATAAATAAATTCGATAAACAATATGTCAAGAAAAATAGTCTTGGATATATTATTGGTTCTCGTAATGAACGAGAGTTAACCGATAAGATTAAACATAATTTAATTATCCGAACAAAAGAAGAAGTAAGTAGTCATTTACCTAAACTTGTTGTCGCTCAGAAATTCTGCTCTTTAGGCAGAAAAACACAAGCTATGAGCGATCAGCTTCTCGAAGAAATCAAAGACCTTAAAGCACAACAAGAAGTTATGCTTGAACGATTTAATTCGATCGAAGAAGCTAGAAAAAATGAAGAGTTTAATAAGATCGACAACATGATCTTAATGAAACAAACATTTGCTCAAGAACTTACGATTAGTGATGAGTTATTATTATTAAGCGACAGTAAGGCAGCGCAAGAATACGTAAGTGGCGAAAAATCTGAAAAGATTGAATTGTTCTTAGACTTAGTCGAGAGTATTTTAAGTGAAGGCGAAAAAGTTGTTGTATTCTGTAAGTATAGAACAGCACAAGGAATTCTTAAAACGTATTTAGAAAATCGTTTTAAAGGAATTCAGATCGCCTTTATTAATGGCTCTCATTCAAGTGAAGAACGATATGATCAATTACAAAAATTTAATAATACAAAAGAATGCAATGTCCTAATTGCCTCTAACGCAGCCAGCGAAGGCCTCAACGCTTCATCGGCCAAGTATCTCATTGAGATGGAGCCAGCCGATAGTTATTTGATCCAGACTCAACGTCATGGACGAATTGAACGCGCTAGCAGTAATCACGATACAGTTTTTGTATATCAGTTAATAGCTACTGATAGTTACGATGAAATAGCATTAAAGATCGTGAACAAAAAAGAAGGATATCATTCTCGTATCATTAGAAAGGATAATTAATATGTTAGGATTTAATCTTATCGAAGAAGAAAAAAATTCTGAACTCGGTTTTACCGAAGAGCTTCAGAATTTCATCGACGAAGAAAATAGAAATCTTGCTGTCGTTAGTACGATCGATGAAGCAAACTATACGATTAGACGCATTAAAGAGCTTCAAGAACAAAAAGAACACGATATTGTTGAAGCTGAAAGAATGTTAAAGCTCTACAAGGATAAAGTTAAAATGTTTGTCGATAGCAAATGCAGTTCTTACGACTTCGAAATTGAACGGTTACAACAAATGTTAGAGCCGTACATTCAGTCTAGTCTCGAAGAAACCGGTAAAAAATCTGTTAAATTTATCGAGGGTACTGCAGGCTATCGCAAACAAGAAAAACTCATCGATCATGACGATGTCGAACTCGAAAAAGAAGTTAAAGGTATTGACGATGAAAAATACTTTAAAACTGTTACTAAATTCTCTTGGTCTAATCTTAAAAAAGATCTTGAGTTTGTCGATGGTAAAGTGTTACTCAACGGTAAAGAATTAACTAATGTTCGATATGAAGATCGTGACGATGCTTTCTACGTTAAATAAATTAAAGGATAAATATGAAATATACTACAGAGTTTATCCGTAAGTTGAATGAAAAAATAGACATTGTTAAGCTTGCCAATCAGTATACCAAAGTTCAGAAAGTTGGTAATCTATGGCAAGCTTCTTGTCCTCATCCCGATCATAACGACAAAACTCCGAGTTTTAAAATTTGGAATAAACATGGCGCTCAAACTTGGGCTTGCTTCGGTTGTCATGTCGGCAAGCAGAACACCGAAAAAAGGTTGTTCGGTTCTAATGCTATTGCCTTCATCTGGTGGATGATGAACCATGGCGACAAAAAAGCAAGCTTCCAAGATGCTATCGAGAAAGCAATTCAGATTACTGGGTTAAAACCTCAGAATGAAGAAACTGCTTATCTCGAATCGAATGAAAAGGAAAATCAAGGCTATATAGAAAATCTTAAGCATAGCGAAAAAGCTCAGAAGTATATTTTAAGTCGTGGATTAGTTGGTAGCGATGTTCGTGAATGGAATTTAGGTTACGATACTCGTGGCCGCATTACGATTCCATTATATGATGCATATAATCATTTAGTTAGCTTCTGTAAAAGAGCTATCGACGATGAAGTTGCTAATAAATATTTTGTCGATAATAAGAATAAGTTCTTTACTAAGAGCCGTTATCTATATGGGTTAAATAAAATTAACTATAGCCTCGATTATATTTATTTAACAGAAGGCTGTTTCGACGTTATACTAGCGACTAAATATGGGCTACAAAATTGTGTTTGTACAATGGGTACCATATTAGACGACAAACATGTTAATCTTATCGAATCGACTGGTTTAAAGCCAGTTATCGTTTACGATCGAGATTGGCATGGAGAAAAAGACGTCGATCAAGCTATCGAGATGTTCGGTAAATATGATCTGTATCCCGATATTGTATGGCTCGACAAAGATAAAGATTTAGCCGATATGGCTAATATCTATAAATACGAATTGCCTGGTCTTATTAAGAATAGGCAAGTTCCATACTATCGGCATATACTTAAAGATTTTAGTAACGAATATGAAGATTGTCGCCAACGTGTTCTTAATAAATACAAAGATCAGTTAAGTATAGCGATGAGAAGCGTCGAAGAAGATTGTGCTGCTAAAGTAATTCTCGATAAAGAACTTAAGAGGTATGGCCTATGATTAAGAAAATTAAAGCATGGTGGCGCAAACTCACATCAGATCAACCTCCAGTTCCTGAAGGATATTTTCGTTGTGAACAATGTGGTCAACCATGTGAAGAAGAATACAAAATGATATGCAGCAAATGTGGCAAAGTAATTTGTGACGATTGTGCTGTATACGACTTAGACACTAAAAAAATTGTTTGTCCGGATTGCTGGTAAACAAAAAATATGTTAAAATATACATATAGAATTGAATGCTAACATTAACGGCTAATGTTAGCTGTTAGTGTTAGCAGGTGTCTATTATGAAAAAATCTAAAAAAGAAAATAAAAATAAAAAATTTACAATTGAAGTTACCGAGAAGGGCGATATTCTTGTAACGACAAAAAATATCGATACAACATTGCAGATGTATGAAATTCTCGGTCAAATTCAGTATCATGTATTTAATGTAGATTCTAAATTACTCTAATCATTAGATATAAGTATTTACGCACATTTATATGTGATGCAGGGCTCCTTTATGGAGCTCTTTTTTATTAGAAAAAAAGGAGGCCTGTATGAACGATATTCAAAAATTCATTTCAGATTACTGCTATGATCGTTTAAATAAACTAGAGTTATCTGGTGAATATGTCGATCGTTTGCAGGACGAATTAAATACATTATTTAAATTAAACATGGAAGAATACTTGTTAATAGTATTCGACTATTGTAAATTTTGTCGAGATAAAAAGATCGCTACTGGATATGGTAGAGGCAGTAGTGTCGGGAGTCTCGTTGTTTGGCTATTAGGAATCACGAAGGTCGATCCGATTAAATATAATTTAAGCTTTACTCGTTTTATTGGCGGACATAAGCCTGACATCGATCTAGATGTGGATGCTGACAGAAGAGAAGAGTTAATTAGTTATTTATATCGTAAATATAAAGGTCATATTTGGCGAGTATATACTATCGATAAAAACGGCAAAAAACGGCTTAATCCGGTGAGTTACTGTATCGATAGACATAATACATACGAAGCTGAAGAAGTGAGCGGAAAGATGGCAATTTTGCAATCTGAGAGCATTCCTAAGTACGATATATTAAGTTCTTCTATTGTCGGTAAATATCAGAAGATTATCGACAAGCATAATGTCGTTATTAATTTTAATAATCCCGATGTATGGAAATCGATATGGCAATCTGCTAAAGGATTATTTCAAATCGATACAGATTATAGCTCTGCTTGCATTAAACAAGTTAAACCTTGCAGTATTGAAGAGCTTAGCGATAGCCTAGCGATTATTCGATCTAAACATAAAGATACGTATATAAAAAGAAAAAACGGCCAAAAAATTATTTTAAAGGGTCCTTTGTTGGATTATACTGTAAGAACATACGGAATTGTTGTATATCAAGAACAATTTATTCAAATCATGGAACAATATGTGACAGGAGAAAGCGCATATCGTTTAATGAAAGACAAAGATCATAAGTATCTTGAGAGCGTCGAGAAGATCGCTAAAGATAATAATATTAAAGAGCTTATCGACATCTATCTTGATACGACGTCGTATAGTTACAATAAAAGTCATGGTATTGCTTATGCTTACATGATTTATATCGGAGCTTATTTACGATATTATTTTAAAGATGAATTCTTTAAAGTCGAAGAAAAAGAAGAAAAAGTAATCAATCGACGATGGAAAGAAATCAAAAGTACTAGTAGTTATAATAGTATTTTTGTCGACGATGAGCTTATATTTGGTTTCGATATCTTAGTCAATAAAGAAACGTATCAAAAAATAAAATCGATCACTAAGAAAGATATTTTAATTAAATTAAAATCTCTACCAGAAAAAACAGCCGTAAAATTATTAGCAATGGGTGTCTATGAAGATATGTTATATTTAAATAATGTAGACTGTGTTAATTGTTATTATGATTTTTGTGGCATCAATAAACGTTTAGAATATTTTGACAAGCAGGGGGAATACTTAAAGTATTATGAAAGAAGCAATAAAACAGTTTAATTCAATGTTTGCAAAATATTTTCCAGATTTAAAAATTAAAGAATATTATTTATGTCAAAGAGGTATCCGTTATTATTCTCAAGTTCTTACGCGATTTTTTATTGTCGATAGAATCTGTAAACGTCTTGATGTATTTGAATCAGACTATGGCAATATAGAATTATACGAATATTTGGCAGTAATAAATTTTGTACACGAAGAAGATAATGATCATGAGCAATTTGAGGGAATTTTAATGAATTATCTTGCGCAGTTTAATAACGATGCTATTAAAAAAGAATTTGCAACTCAAATTAAACTATATTCGAATTTTTTAGGCGAAAACTCATTGCATCGTTTTATCTTCTATCGTTCTGTAATCTGGGAAATATTTTCTGAAATTAGTAATATCTGTCCAAATGTCGATGATACATTCATTAAAGATTTTACTAAAATTATTTTAAGTTTTTGTGATTATGAAAACATTAAATTTAATCCATATAGTTTTATTAAAAATAAAATGGAAACTTCTGTCGATTTTTGGATTAACACAGATTACGATATTATATTATTTAAAAATCTAAAAAAGATTAAAGAAAATACAGATCCACTTTCATTCACAAGTTTTTACTGTGATAAATTCCACGATCGACGTATTTGGCCTAACATTATTGCGGTTAATCCTCAGCCATCAGATATTAATCGTGGCGAGAATAAATTTATTATTTTTGTCGATAGCAAGGTCGATATTAGCAATGGACAACTTATCGGAGAACGAGAAGGTATAAAAGTGTTTTCTCTTACCGATATTCCAGAATTTGTTTATAGCAATGCTAATTATGTTGATTATCTTGATGAAGCTATCGATATCGAATTTACGACAGGCGAAATTAAAGATAAGCCATTTAATTCTTTATTGCCGGTCGATAAAAAATATATTGCTTTGTATATGTTAAGCGATAAACTTAAAAATAAAATTGCTGGCAATTATATTGTCGGTGGTTCTAAAAAGTTTACTAACTTCGAATATATCGGTGATTACAAATTTAAATCAGTTGAGTCTGGCCGACCATATATCAACTATGTTAATAAGATTGAAAAAGGTAATTTATACTAATGAAAGTAGATATTAATCAAATTAAGAAGCTCTCCAAAAAATCTGGGAGAGCCTTTTTTAATTTCGATAAAAAATATAAAGATTTAACGGCCAAGGTATTTACAGATTTTAATACATTTATCTTATTAGATCTATATAGTACTGGCTCTAAATCGTATAATAAAAAAATAAAAGATACGCTAGAGTATTATGAAAAGAATTATAATACTGATTTTCGTATCGAATTACGAGAAAGTACAAAAACATCGACTAATAGTCTGATCGGTCTTCCGTCTGTAATGCATAGATTCTATGCTGAAACAAAAAATAAATTTTATGTTTTATTTTTAATCGATGGCATAGAAGAAAGTATTATTTTAGAATATAAAAAGAATTTTTCTCGAGTTGATTATATTCATGAGAATAAAAAAATACTTGTTTCTAACTATATCAAATTTTTAAATAAGCACTCCAAAGGTTTATTCTTTAACGAAAATTTGGTCGATTTATTTTTCGACACAGAAGAAGCATTAGGCAATTCTTCTATTAAAGAAAATGAAGAACTTGGTTTTACGATCTTCAATTTTCCATCTACTACTTGTTATTCTAATAGTGTTAACGATATAGTTCAAAAAGCTGACGACGGTGATAATCCTGATTATATTCATGAAGGTATGTCGATTAACGATTTCATTTGTAATAATATTAATGAATTGTCGGCTACTGTAAATGATTCGACTAATATTACATTCGATCCAAGTAAAGGCTTCGATAAAGAAGTGCAAGCATTAAGTGATTATCTCGGTTATAAGCGAGATTTTAATTTGTTTACAAACCAGAAAAATATTATTAATGCTATGCATCGTCATCTTAAAAAAGAAAAGGCCGGCTTCTTAATTTCTCAACCAGGTACTGGTAAAACTAGCATGGCTATTAGTATTGCTAGCTTATGGAAGAATAGTTCAAATAAAAATGTATTCGTTGTGTGCCCGACTCATTTAATTAAAAAATGGAGTAAAGATATTAATATCTTAGCTCCTAATGCTAAAATATATGAGTGTAATAGCACTAAAGAATATATCGAACAGATTGAACCTGAAATTACTAAACGATTATCGACTAATTATATTCTAGTTAATCCTAATTGTATTAAACAATCTGTGATTAAAACTAGAACGACTAGTATCGATTGTTTACGTCATACTAAGAATATGAAAAGTAAAGGCAAAGAAAATGCTTCTGTTCGTAATGATCGCGGAAGTGAACACGCATACTTTCATTATTTAGAATATTTTTCTAGAAGTATTCATAAAAAAGGTGAAAAAGAAGAGCTTATTTGTTACAAAGATTTCTTAGCTGGACAAAAAATAAAAGCTTGTTCTTCTTTAATCGATAGCAAGAAAATTGATAGCAAAAATACTCAGTCATATAAAGTTTATAATTATGTCGAAGATCTCGATATTAAAGAGCAAGAAGCCTCTAATTTTGCTAGTCTTGATTGGTATATCCAACGCAAAGGCCGTCATAATGTCGATATGTTAATTGTCGACGAAATGCACGAGTTCTTAACCGGTAGTGCTCAAGGTCATGGAGCACAACGACTTGCTTCTTGTGCTAAAAAGATTTTAGGCTTAACTGGTACATTATTTAATGGTTATGCCGAAAATTTATATAATATGTTCTTATATTTTTATCCTGAAAAAATTAAAAAAGAATATCAAGAATATATGAAACAAGATCCTGAATTTCGTGGCGGCATGAAAAAGCAATTTAAAGATCGTTATAGCTATAAAGAAGTTGAATATACTCCTTATGATTGGTATACTCATAGAATTGAAGATGCTGCCGATTACATAAAAATTAGTCATAACTGGGGCCGATATTTAGATCTTCAATTTATCGAAAAAGATAGACCAGATGTTTTTAATGTTAACGTTGAATGTACGATTAAAACGAAAGATGCTCCTGGTATTAATCCTAATATCTTTATTAAGTTATTAAGTAATTGTTGTGTATTCATGTCGATGGACGACGTTAGTTCTGAACTCCCGGCTTATAATGAGTCTATTATTAAATGTGAGTTAAATAAAGAAAATCTTGAAGCCTATAATAATTTAATCGGTAATTTATCTAACGCTATTGTCCCGGCTCGATATAAACATCAGGAAATTAAAAAACTTGCAGCTTGGAGCGATAATCCATGTTTTATTGCCGACGATTATATCGAATATCGTGGTACCGGTGTTCGCGATAATCATAAGCTCGACGAATTAATGAAGATCATTAATCATCATGATCAGGAATGTGTTCTAGTATACACTTATTATGATACAAATAACGATATTAATAGTATTATCTATGATCGTTTGCAACAGGAAGGTATTAAAACTGCCATTCTGAAGAGCTCGACTTCTGCGATGAAACGAATCGAATGGTTCGAAAAGAAAAAAGAAGAAGGCGTTCGTGTCGTCATCTGTAATCCTGGTATGGTCGATACCGGTCTAGACTTACTCGATTTTACGACTATCGTATTCTATGAACTCGATCAAAACTTCTTTACGATGCGTCAAGCAGCTCGAAGAAGTTATCGATTAAATCAGAAAAATAATGTAAGTATTTATTACATGTATTATGCTGGTACTGTTCAAGAAACCTTAATTAAATTCATGGCCGAAAAGCTTAAGAGCGTAAAAGTCCTTGAAGGCGATTTCGACGATGAAGGATTAAGCAGTCTCGTTAGTGGCAATCAAGATAACACTAATGCTATCTATAGAGATATGTTAGATAAAGTCGAATATGAAAATGACGACGATGTTATCTCGATTAATAAGTATGCCGATAAAGTTGAAAAAATTGTCGATATGGATAGCTTCAAACTTGATCGAATTATTCTAGCGAAGAAACCGTTAAAGAAACAAAAGATTAATCTTGATAACCAATATCATTTACTTCTTGACGTGCGTACTCGATTTGGCCATAACCAAAAGTTATATCGAAATGAAAATTCGTACAAAAAAGAATTGCAGAATTTCGTATCTAGTTTTTAATTTAGTGTAATATATAGTTTGACAATAGTCGAATTATATCTTATAATAAAGATAAGATTTAATATAAGCGTATTTATCAACTGGCTTGTGTATTCACAGGGATTGACGATGGAAATATGTCACTAGTTGCAACGTAAGAGTGCAAATATACATATGGAAACGTAAATGAATGCATTGTATTATAGAGTCACTGTATTTTTAAACTCTATAGTATGGACCCCGATGGCGCGGGTTACGAGCCTATAAAGGATATGAAAGCCTTGTCGTGATGATAATGCTATCCTGCTCTGATGAGTTAATATAGGTTAGGCGTAACGATGGTGTGTGGTCGAGCGCATCTAGGAAAATCGACCCGGTGATCAGCTACATTTTGCAGGCCGATACTCGATGAATAAAGCGAGGGATCTGCAGTCGTTAACGATAGCGATTTGTGGTTGGATAGGATATGAAGGATAGCTATACGATACCGTTCATATCCCGGACCAGCAAGAGTAATTTTGTGTACTCAAGTCGGAACTAGCAGGATCAACGTCAGCGGGCAAATAGGTTACAAGTCCGTATACAGCCTAAAGTAGTGAATGCACAAAACATTGCGATTAAGATACAAAATATTAATTAATTTTAGAAAGCTACCATGGTTAAATAAGACCCGGGGGGACTCACTGTTCCTCTTAAACAAAAATAAGAGGACACTCCTCATTGGTGAATACAGCAATAGGACGGGATCTACGATTGTGCGGAAACGCTAAATGTCGGGAAAAGTGAGAGGAATACGTGAGTATTCTACAGACTAATATCGTAGGAAGTAGTCAAGAACTTTAGCAATAAAGAAACAATTACTTCTAGTGAAGCAAAACTATACTATAATTAATATAGTATATATATTTTTAACTAATTTGTGCTGCCCCACGGGATTAGTCTATCTAAAACAGGAAAACAAAATATACTATTTTGTATAATATAAAGAATCTTAAATAGCTTTCACTCGCCATTTAGGTTTGATTCGACTGGCGCTTGTGAGTGTTAAATAATGAGAAGTTATGGTGCACAACATAACTTCTTTTAATTTGCAAACTCTCGCCAGTCGCTTGAACGTTAGATAATGGCGAGTGATCTGGAATAAGATACTCTATACAATATTGATGATTCTGAATCCTATGATTCATTCGCTAAGAACGTTTGATTCGACTGGCAGCTTAAACGGTTTAAATAATGAGATGTTATGATTGCACACATAACATCTTTTTAATTTACAATTTCTAGCCAGTCGCTCGAGTGTTAGATAATGCGAATGAATCTTCTAAAATAAGCTGGCGGCGATTCCTTAATAAGCTACAGCTAAACGTTTCTCTCGCAGGAAAGTTATTATTGTGTGGAATATAATATTCAAGCTATAAGATTACGTTTAGTACTTACAAACATTTCCTGTTAGGATAGGTTAAATAATATAAGCAGATTACGATAATTAAGTTACGATACTTGTATAATCCGATTTTTAACAGTTTCATACTTTATATGAGTATCTTTAGATCGATAAAGTAATAATAATTTGTGGATTGGTTGTGATCTTAAGAAAACTTAATCTAATCTGCTTATATTTAAAGAATATTTAATAGCTATAGTTGCGCCCAAAAATAATTAGTGATATTTAATATTTAATTTATATTACGTAACAAAAATTTAAGATTTATGCTGCTAGTGTTTCGATAATTTACATACACATAACCTTTTACCTGGCAGCATAATATCTTATTCGAGCTGATTATATTAATATAGTCGATTGGAATAAGATATTAGTAATATATAAATGTTCAGAATTAAATCTATATTATTTAAATAAAGGTGATATTATGCGAGATGCATATCAGATTAGACGAGTTATTTGGCAAGGCGATCGATTCTATTCAAGTTTAAGTGGCGATCAAATTCGCTATCCAGAATTCTTTATCGAACACGTTAATACTGGTTGTATTATGACGATGGAAGAGTATAATCGTATTCGCAAAGGTCAGATCGAAGAAGCTTTTGTCGATCCATTTCCCGATAAAAATGCTTTCATGATTAATTATGTTAAAGATGGTTTAGAAGAAATCTATGACGATTTTAACGATTCTCTCGATTATATGTCTCGAGAAGATATTATCGGTAAAGATGCTGCCGATGGTAGAATCTGGAAAGTTGTCGGCGGAGAACTTGTAGCAGTTGACGATAAAAAATAATCGTGCTATAATAAGGATGTAGTCAAATGATACCTTTCTATCATCCTTTCGATATGACTACAGAAAAGAGTGTCCTAGTAATCGAGTATATATTTTGAATACAGCGGAATACATACTCAAAATCCCGAGCCATCTTACTAGGATGCTCTTTTTTTATTTAAAAATTTATGATATACTTTAATTAGTAATTAGTTCTTATTTAAATTAAAGGTATTATCATATGAATATAGAAGATGCATGCAATTATTTAATCGATTTATTATTATATGATCAGGACTCTTTAGAATATAAAGAAGCTGCTGAATATTTTAAAGCCCTTGAATGAGGGCTTTTTTTATGGAGAAATTAATGAATTATATAGAAGACGTCATTCAGTATATTAAAGAGCAGTCGCCAAACGTTTCTCCTAAGAAACTGCGATATCTATTATACTTATTATATGCTGATTATTTAACCGTTATAGACGATGATTATGATGAGCTATTCGCTAGTCAATTCTATGTCGAATACAATGGGCCAATGCCGTTAGGGTATACATCGGAATTTGTATTATATGATACGGATGGAGATAGTAGTCGATTAGATGCCGATATGAAAGAGTATATTAGTGAATCATTATCTAACTACCGTAGCTACTCAGAAGATTTTCTAGAAAGAATATCGAATCAATCTCTCGATTATACTACGACTAAGAAGCATTGCCGAGATCATGTTAAGATAATCCCGAAAGAACTAATTTGTTTAAATCAAGAATATAATCGTATTGTATACGAATGTTTTGAAGGGAAGTAGTATATGGCTCAAATATCTCAATTAATAGAACAGGCTTGGAAACATCTTGCTTCTAAGAATATTCCAGAAGTAGCAAGAGCTGCTTGGTTCGGTAATATCATGCAAGAGTCGACTTGGAATCTTCATGCCGATAATAATACTCATCGTGGTTTATGCCAATGGGATAAAGAATATCGTTGGCCACATTTCCTTAACGAGTTTAAAGGTAACGAAGATAACCTAGAAGATCAGTTGAACTTTGGTTTATGGGAGTTAGAAAACGGTCCTTTAGAATGGACTCCAGTTAATGGTGACGGTTATCCTAAGTGGCCCGAAATTAAACAGATGACCGATGTTGCACAAGCAACATTAGCATTCGAACAATGTTTTGAACGATCTGGTGGCGCTAATGTTCCAGAACGTCAAGGCTATGCTCAAATGATTTATGATCATTTCGTTAAAGGAACTCCATTAAGTGACGATATGTTAGCCGAAGTTCCGGCTTCATCTGGTTCTAGTACAGGTGGCGGAGGAGGCGCAGGCGGTGTTTATAATGCTACAGCTCCTTCCGACACCGGTGTTAGAAGCACATTCTCTGGCAAAAAGAAAACTCCTAAGTACTATACTATTTATAATACTCAGAAGTTAGCAATCGGTAAAACTCCGTGTCAGCCTATCTATCCAGATATCGTATCTGTATATAATCAAGTTCCTGAATGGGCTTTAGGTACAACGTTAGATAAAACGACTGCCGATAATAAAGAAGTTAAAGATGCTACCGAAGTTAAATCGGTTTCATTTAAAGACGGTAAAACTGGCTTCGAATCATTAAGTACCGATAAAGTTACATTCGGTAAAGATAAAAAAGAAGACTCTAAGGATAAGTCTGCCGATAATACGACAAGTGACGTTACTAAGACTAATGATAAGAATACTCCTGAAGTTAAGAAAGAAGATTCTGATAAGAAGTCTGAAGATACTAAAGTCGAGAACAATACATTAAGTGCTCAGGATAAAACTCCTCAGAAACTAAATCCTCCATTGTATGCTTACGATACGATCAATGTTGACGATTGTTTTAATGTCGGATTACCGATTACGTCGGTAGCTGCTTACGGTAGTGAAGCTGCTAAATATCAGATGACTCGTATGCAGTCTATTGCGCAACGTCAGATTCAATTCGATCCGACTAAGCATGATAATGCTGTTAAGGTACCGACTCCTGGTATGGTGCCAAATCCGACAGATCCGTTTCCGACAGATTTACGTATTCGAGATTTAGAATTACATATGCCTCGTATCGTAAAAGAAAGTATTAAGGCTACTGAGTTCGAACTCAATACGGCCAAAGCTCTTTTAGAGATGGGCGGCGACGTCGAAAAACGTATGGTTCAAGTCGAAAATCATTTGTCGACCGTAACAAGATATTTATTTAGATTAGCTAGTATTATTCCGATTAATGATATGTATTATGGCGGTAATACTCTTTATGAAAAGTATCGAGCTATTCGCCAGCTTACAGACGACAGAGTTGCCGACGGTATGCAAACTCAAATCGATCAGTATATGACAAGTACTCGTATCGAACCGATTATCGGTCAAGTGTACGAGATTCTTAATCAGGTTGGCGCTAATCTTAGTGTTTTATTGGATAATAATCAGTTATCGTATTCTAATATGAAACACTACTGTGACTTAATCGATATTAAACGTTATCAAGAGCCGTTAAAATTAGCTAATATTGCTGAAGGTGCATCTCTTACTAAAAGCGATCCTCATAAAGATCTTAAAGATGAATGGCCTGAAGGTTTTAAGATGGACTGGAAACCAGTACCTGTCGAAGAACAAGTTCCGATTATTAACTGGCGTCAATCAATTATCGATGACGGTTCTAAATTAATGAACTCTCCTTCGATGTATGGATCAGGGTTGGCTGCTGGCGCAGCTATGACTGGCGACACTAATAACTTATTTTATTTAACCGCTGAAGAATGCCTTAAATCACAGATTCCATTATTTAAAAAAGCAGCTGAATCTGCAGTGAGTAAAATAAGTAGCTATAAAGATCAAGCTAAAAATATAGCTAAGTCTAAAGAGTCTTATGTTAAGATGGAAGAGGCTATTAAAAATGCCGGTGTTCATAAAGATATCAACACTGTTGTATTAGCCGTTCTTATGTGTCTATTAAATACTTCTGATTATGATGGTATTATCAACAAGATTAAAAGCGTTACTAAGAAACTTAAAGATGAATCTTTAATCGATAATCCTTTACTAGTAATGCTTGCTTATTATTATAACGATGCTTATATTATCGGCGATAAACCGACTAAAGATCCGACTACTGAGCTTAAAAAGCATGAAGATCTTAAAACACGGTTAGATTTTGTGTATGCGTTAACAAATAACTTTGGTAATAATAATAGTGGCGGCCAATCTAAGAAGTATTTTAATCTCGATATTAAAAATCAAGCTTCTTGGACACTATCTCAATTCTGGGAACCGTATACGATTAACGTTACCGGTAAGCGTGAAGAACCAATGGATCCGCATAATTCTTTAGAAAAACTTATTGAATTATGTGTCGCATATAAAGAATTATCTAAAGAGTTTTATGCTTCAGAATTCGATAACGATAAATGGGGCTTCTTCTTTGCGGCTCAATATATTCCGTCTATTAGTTTATCCGGTTTCCCTGGTGAAGTTCGCTCTAGTCATACACATCAAGGTATGGACGTCGTATTTATTCCCGATTCTCCTAAGCCTGAAATTCTATCGATTTGTGACGGAACAGTAATGGATACTGGATGGGGCTACAATGCCGTAATGGTTAATGCTGCTAACGGAACGAATAAGACCATTGTATATATGCATATGGCACAGATATTTGTTAAGCCTGGTGATACGGTTAAACGTGGTCAACCTATCGGAATAATTGGTGGTATGGGTCCTGATGGTCCTGCAACATATGCCGAACATCTTCATATCGAAGTATGGTCTGAGCTTAATCGTGGCGGCACATATGGTTCGATCGGTGATTTATATCCTGGCGTATTCCAAGATTACTGTAATGCGTATATGAAAACTGGCAGCCAATTAAATTTTGCCGATTTCAAAAAATAATATACTTGCATTATTTAAATAATTAATGTATAATAAAGTTGTATTTAAGGTTCTCCCATTATCTTAAATACAAGAGGAGTATCCCTGAGCGTCCCCCCGTGTTCAGGGACTTCCATGGCACCAATGAAGGTAATAGTCTTCATGGTGCCTATCATACTTTTCCTCCTCTATATACGCGTATGCAGATCGTGCGTAAACAAGACAAACCTCCTAAATATGAAAAATCCCTTAATAGCGTGATTCTAGACACACCCCATGTCTTCTGTTTAGTTTGCCTCCCTTTCTAATATAATAAACTAACGTTTCATGATAATAAAACTCCTTTCTCCTTAGTAAATGATAAATTGTCTTGTGGTCTGCATACGCAGCTCCTTAGCGGGATAGTCCAATTGGTAGAGACACGAGTCTCATAAGCTCGTCTAGTGTAAGTTCGACTCTTACTCCCGCTCCCATAATGTTCCCCAGTAACTCAGTTGGTAGAGTGGCAGACTGTTAATCTGTAAGTCGCAAGTTCGAGTCTTGCCTGGGGAGCCATTTTTATATTGCAGAGTAAAACATTATGGTAAACATATCCATGTCTGAAATGGTTTGATTCCATTCTCTGCGACCATGGAGAAGTGGCCGAGAGGATTAAGGCTACAGTCTTGAAAACTGTCGTACGGAAACGTACCGTGAGTTCGAATCTCACCTTCTCCTCCATATATATGTATCTGGTGATGTTTTATACTAATCAGTATAGGGCTTTATATTTATCCCTTTGGAAGTTTTTCAAGATAACTTAAAAAACTTCATAAAGTGCTATTTTAATATAGTACAAAATTGTCTGATGCCTTTAACTGTTTAGTTATATGTGCACCATTAAGGATTCTATTTTCGAAGGAACGAAGTGATTATCAGCCCGGGAATAGAATCCTTTTTTTATGCTCCTATAGCTCAGAGATAGAGTACCCGGCTCATAACCGGAGGGTCCCTGGTTTGATCCCAGGTGGGAGCACCATTATATCTTATTACATTATATAAAATGTTTCCCCAAAGCATAATACATATATTGTAATAAGATATTTTTATAATACGCAGCACTATTTAGTTTTATTTAATTACAGAAAGGTGAGTTTTAATAGTAATCTTTCTGCATATATAAAACTGCTTATACATTACATTATTTTAAGTGCTGCGTATTTCATATTTTAAAGGAGATTTAGTTATGAGAAATCTTACAAACAATACTTCACTCGAAGATATTATTTATGATTTAAGAAATGAAGATAATAAAGAAGATCTTGCTTTGTGGTTAGAAGATAACGTCGAAGTAAAAAGCAATCAGTATGATCAAGGATATGATGATGGTTATGATAACGGCTACGAAGAAGCTATGGAAGAAGCAAAATCTGAACATGACAATATGATTGATACTTATAAAGCAAGATTCAAAGAAAGATTAAAAAATATTTCAGCAGAAGAATTAAAAAAAATCTTTGAAAAAGTTTTTAAGGATAATTAATTATGATACGAAAACTAAGAAGAAAAAATAGCCTTAAAACATATCGAATCTGTTCTGAATATGCGATAGAACATGTCGTTCCTCGTGTTTCAGGAGAATTAAACGGTAAAACTATTGTATATAAAACGGCAAGTGGCATTAATCCACAAAAGATTCATAGATTTAGACATGCAAATCACGTAAAAGCATGTAAGATGGTTATGTTCTTTTCGTTCAAAGAATAAGATAATAAAAAATAATTTTAGTATTGAATTTTAAATAAGGAGTAATTATGTTATCTGAAATTTTATTCGATATCGGTTTATTTATGTGTGCAATAACAGTTATTTATGGGGGCCTTCAAGGACTATTTAGCCTTAAAGAATCTGAAAATCGTCAACATAGAATTTTCGCTGTACTATTTTGCGTTAGTTTTCTTTTGATTCTTATATCTGAGCTTCTAAGATAAAAAGTAATATATAAGTATCGTTATTTTAATATTAAAGGTGATAGTAGATTGATTATTTCAGCAGTTTTAATGAGTTTAATAATTTTATTCTTCTTTGTTATGATCTCTTGTCTAATTATTAGTTTACATAGCAAAACAGGCTCCGGATATGACAAGGAAGACTAAGCAATTTTGTTTTTATTTATATCTATTTTTAACTTTAGGATTCGGAATTCTTGGACAATTCTTTGAGTTATTTAATTCGTTCTTTAGTATATTATTGATGCCGATTGCGTTAATATCAGCTGTACTATTATCGATTGCGTTCCTTGTTGTCGTAATAGGAGCAGCATCGTATGTGATAGAATTATTCGGTATCGATACTATATTCGGTTTAGATAATAATCCTGATACGTTAGAAAAAATTGTTAAAAAAATTAAGCCTCCCAAAGAATAGGAGGCTTTTTTGATTGGAGAAAATAATATGAAAGGTATAGCAGATTTTTTCTTTTTAGTATTTATTATCGCAATGATAACTTATTTTTATCGGATGTTTAAAAACTAATAAAGTAAGTGGCATATCGTCCATCTTCTTTATTTAACATTAAAAGCTTTTGACCAGCTTTAGAAAATTTACGACCGTCTACTGCATAACGATCACTACCACATAAAGATGGATTAATAATCATTTCGACGCCTTTAAGATCGGCTTCTCTTGAATGATGAAAATGACCCATTACGATATAATCAGGTATTTGTTTCGTAAATAATGCCAAGTTATCGATAGCTTTATTAAAATTATCTTTATGGCCATGGACACCGATAATGCGTTGTCCACAAACATTAGCCGTGATAATTTCATCGTCGACGGTATTTTCGTTGAAGTGAATACGATCATTTCCTTTAAGACGTTCTTTTAAGAACCAAGGAATGATATCGCTAAATGATTCACCATTCATAGCTTCTTCTTTAGAAGGAGTTACTCGATCATGATTACCACGACAGAAATATAATTCTAAATTAAATTCTTGGCTAAGATTGTTAAATAAATGACTTAGTGCTTCTGTTACACCGATAGTTTGTTCGATAAGATTTTCTTGAGATTCGATTCGTGTTTGAACATGAATACCGCCGTTAATCATATCGCCTAACGTTAAGATGTGAATAGTTTTAATATTATTTAGTAAGCAATATTCTCGTGTTTTATTCATTAATTTTTCGACACGTTCGTCGAAGATTTCATTATTGAATTTATTAAAGAAGTTATCGCTTACTTGTCCACGATGCCAATCACTTAATAACAATACAGCTTCAGACTCGCCGCTTTGAAGATCTTTAAATTCGTATTTAAGAGGTTCGATTTTAGAAATCGCCTCGACGATTAATTCTTTTAGTAAGAATTGATCGCTAATCGATTTTAAATGTTTATTAAGTTCAGATCGGTTTTTGCTATTTACGTTCTTAGCATGAGCGTTAAGAAGCATATCTACAGCTGCCGACGTTAATTTATCGTCGGTCGATGCTGGCGCTAGATTCTTTTTAAAATCGTTAAAGTAACTATTGATAGTTGTAACATCAAGATCTATTTCAAAAAAAGTCTTAGCCAAAGCACTAATTCTTTTTACCGTTAATTTATTGTTTTCTTGTTTAGCAAGATACATGCGATATAACCAAGAGACTAAGTCTTCGTTTGGCTCTGCCGCGAATAATGATTCATAATTTATATTTGCCATATTATTTAAAATACCTCATATTAAATAAGTATAATTAACTATTACTATTATATCTTATTTTTTGGCACATGTAAAATATATGAAGAGTTTTCTATACCATAAAATCATTTGTTTGTCTTATACTGATTTGGTATAATAGATTTAGTAGTTCTATGTTTTATTAAATACTATATGTAGTATATTATGCGTAATATATATTCTGCTCTATCACATAGAACACTTTCTTTATATATCGCGATTAACAAGAAAGGATTAATGATATGAAAGTATTATTTGGCGGAGATAACCGGATATCTCTACCTAATGACACTAGGATGATCGGAACCTTCATCGAAGGTATGGACGAGCTTATTCCTAATGCAAACGGAAATCTACAGTATGTACGTTTTAAATACGAAGGACAACAATCTTTAAAAGTTTATACGTTAAAGCATTTATATGCCGACGATGTAAAAATTATTACGGTTACTCCTAACGTCAGTTGGATGACCGAGAATACAGAAAAAACCGATATTCAAGTTAACGATGTTATTCGTTTTAATACATACGATAAAGGTTGGAAGATAATCGATATTACCGATACCGTAGAAGATGCATATTCGATTGAGTTTGCTACAGGATCTCGTTCTGTTATCGTCGAAGGTTTCGAATTGTTAATTAAGAATGAGGTTAATTAATTAATGATCGTAATTAAAAGAGATGGCCGCAAGGTCGATTTCGACAAATCTAAGATCGTTGTTGCTATAAGTAAGGCGCAACATTCTTTACTTAAAGATAATGAAAAAATAGTTAATTCTATTGCCGAAGAAATAACACAAGAAGCTCTTATGCTCCAGGAACTGGATATTAAGCGTATCGAAAAAATGGTATTCGATCTTCTCGTTAAACATAAGCAAAAAGACGTAGCTCGTGCTTATGAAGCATATAGAGCTGTTCAAGAATATCGTCGTAGAGAAAATACATCTGATAAAGCTATTTTAGGCCTTATCAATGGTACAAATGTCGATACAATTAATGAAAATTCTAATAAGAATGCAAAAGCTGCTTCTACTCAACGTGATTTAATTGCAGGCGAAGTATCTAAAGATATTGCTCGCCGACAATTATTGCCTCGAGATATTCTAGAAGCCCATGATAATCGTAGTATTTGGATTCATGATATGGATTATTTAATTCAACCGATTCCAAATTGTTGTTTAATTAATCTTAAAGATATGTTAGATAACGGAACTCGTATTAACAATAAATTAATTGAAACGCCTAAATCTTTCCAAACTGCTTGTACTATTACGACACAGGTCATAGCTCAAGTAGCATCTGGACAATTTGGTGGGCAATCAATTAATGGATTTGATGAAATTTTAGCTCCATATCTTAAAAAATCTTATGATAAATATTTAGAAATTTTTGAAGATGAAGTAAATAAAGAAAAAATTGCTGAACGTATGATGATGAAGGAACTGAAAGATGGTATTCAAACTATTCAGTATCAGATCCAAACTCTCAATACTTCCAATGGTAGAGTAACGGCCCATTGTTAGAGTAATCTAATAATTGCAGATGGTGAACGTATAAATGTACGGTGTATAATTAACGATAGTATTTTACAGGAAATGGTAAATAATAATTATGCTAACTGGGGAAACTTATATATTAATATAAATAATCCAGTGCCAAGTCAAAAGAGGGATCTTTTGAAAGGTCAAACGACTAGAACATACCTTCTAGAACAGAAGATGAAGTTCGTACATATAAAGTGAAATTCTTTATATGGAAGCGCCATCCATCCTATTATTAGGATGAAGATATAGTCTACGTAGAGAACGGCTACGCAAGCTCCGTTCGTTACTTTATTTTTAAATTTTAATCCTAATGGTGAATATGCTAATTACGCTGCATTAATTTGTGAAGAAGTATTAAAACAACGTATTAAAGGTGTAAAAAATGCAGATGGCATTTATGTTACGCCAAGCTTCCCTAAATTAATTTATTGTTTAGATGAACATAATATCCACGAGGATTCTAAGTATTATTATTTAACAGAATTAGCTGCTAAGTGTACAGCTAAAAGAATGTATCCTGATTATATTTCTGCTAAAAAATTAAAAGAAGTACATGATGGAGAAGTATTTACTTGCATGGGTTGCAGAAGCTTCCTTTCTAATTGGAAAGATCCTGAAACAGGTAAATACAAATGGGACGGCCGTGAAAATATCGGCGTTGTTTCAATTAATCTTCCGCAAATTGCTATATTAGTACAAAATGCAGAAGATAAAGAACAAGCATTCTTTAAATTATTAGAAGAACGTTTAGAATTATGTAAAAAAGCATTAATTTTTAGACATGACCGTTTATTAGGAACAACATCAGATATTTCTCCAATTCATTGGCAAGATGGTGCATTAGCTAGATTAAAACCAGGCGAAGTTATCGATAAATATATTTCCGATGGTTATAGCACTGCATCATTGGGCTATATGGGAATTTATGAAGTATCTATTTTATTAACAGGTGAATCTCATACTAAGCATCCAGATCTTGTTACTAGAATTCTTGCATTTATGAAAGACAAATGTAATCAATGGAATAAAGAATATAATATTGGATTTGGTTTATATGGGTCTCCTGGTGAAAGCTTAACTCATAATTTCTGCAAAGCCGATCGTGAAAGATTTGGCGAAATTAAAGATGTAACTGATAAAGGCTTTTATGTGAACTCGTTCCACGTAGATACGAGAGAAAAAATTAATGCTTTCGATAAATTAAAATTCGAAGCTCCGTTCCAAGAAATTTCGACTGGTGGATGTTTAAGTTATATTGAAATGCCTTCGATGCAAAACAATACTGAGGCTGTATTAAGTATTATTAAATTCTGTTACGATAATATTATTTATGCAGAATTTAATACGAAATCAGATTATTGTCATGAGTGCGGATTCGATGGTGAGATTATTGCCGATGGACATGGCGATTGGGTATGTCCTAAATGCGGCAATAAAGATCACAGTAAACTCGAAGTCTGCCGCCGCACATGCGGATTTGAATAAAGGTTCGCGTTAAATCATCTATATGCGGGAACGTCCTTAGAGAATTGACTACTAAGTTATTGTAGTGATACAATAATGGCTGAAGTAATTACTCAGGTACAGTAAAAAGGTTAATTATTGGATAATCCGCAGGGAAGCTTCTTATATATATAAGAATAACCCTCAACGACTACCATGGTGAGAGCGCTGAAAGCGCTGAAGGTATAGTCTACTCCGCTAAAAAATATCGGGAAACCGACGGTACAAAGGATTTAGGAGACAACTTCTGGAACGAAGGTCGTACTAAAGAAATTCAGTCTAGAGTACTCCATATTTAAAATTAATAGTTGCATTTAACGATTAAAGATAGTATAATAAGCTTAGGCATAAAAGAGTTCCTTTTAAACTTACGAATAATGAAGAAAACAATTACTCTTCGCCTAATTATTATTTTAACTGTCGGCATAAAGAAGTTCCTTTTTAATTATAAAAAGCTATTGGAAGATTTACTTCTCGCCGGCAATTTTCATTAAAGATAATGGTCGTAACAAATGAAGTCTTGTATGTCTTTGTTTGTTACGGCCATTATTTTATTATGGAGGAAAATATGATAAACCAAAAAAAACGCGATGCAATCATTAAGTTGTTTAAACGAATCTTAATTGAAGATGGAATTAATCCTGTTAAAAGAGGTAAGCTATTTAAAAGCGGCGTTTACGTTGTCGACGAAGCCGCCGATTATTTAACGGCTAATGATAGCAATACATTAGTAAGTCAATACGGTAATCAATATATCGATCAAATTAATAAATCGACATTACATCGATCTGTTAAAGCTGTCGATTTTATGGACTTAAATGAATTAAGACTTCATCAAGCCTTACATTATTTATCTGTATTTACTCATCAAGAAGACGGAAGTTGTTTCGGTACTATTCCTGTCGATAAAGAGTCGACATATTTACCTAACGAATATTTAGGTTTAGATAATGATCAAGAACCTGTTAAATTCACGATCATTTATCCGATTACAGTCAATGAACTTGTCGAGAAAATTAAAGGTCTTGTATCTGGTATTGCATTAAAACAAGAAACTATTGAATTATTAATGGAAATTATTCCGTCTTATACTAATAGATTTTCTATCGACGATTTTAAGAATAAAGAAATTAAAGCGTATTTAATTGACGCCGGTTATTACACTCCGTCTAATGCGATTGATTTAATTCGTTATATTTATTATAAAAAAACTGGCAGTACTCTTTTAATCAGTAGTAAATATAATAAACAAGGTTTTAATGTTAACAGCTATCGTTATAACAGTTCTAAACTTTTAGCTTCTTTTGCTGAAAATTACGGTATCGAAACAATTGCTAGAACGTTTAATCGTTATCGCGATTTTTGGATTATGCTTAAAAAAGATAGTAAAGCTAATGCTAAAATTATCAATAAAGCGTCTAAGTTGGCAAAAACATTAAATGTTCCTTGCAAACAATTACCTCTCGATAATATTGCAAGTCCGTTTGTTTTAGATAAAGATATTGTAAAAGAATTAAAGAACGTTACTCTATTTAAGAAAATTTCTTTATATAATTATTTGCTTAGCGAATTAACGCCTTCAGAATATAAATTATACAATATTCGAAATGGTAAAGTATTCGTTAAAAAGTCCGGTGAAAGATGCTATACATCGGTTGCCGCGCGTCGTTTAATTCTCATTGCTAACAGTATTAGAGAAGATCTTAAAGATAAAGTCGAAGGTAAGAAATTCTTATTATCTAAATATATTCAATATGCAGTACCGACATCTGAAAAGAATTTTATCGGTAATGTTCCGATGTGTTCTAAGGTTAATGCGACAAATAAATTTTCTTTCGGTATTCATTGGTTCAATCAAAATGGATATCGTACTGATTTAGACTTGCATGCTGAATCTAAAAGATTGCATATTGGTTGGAATTGCGACTTAAAAAATAATGCTGCTGCTTATACTGGAGATGTTACGAATGCTCCAGAGCCTAACGGTGGTGCAGAAGCCGTTTACTTTAAAGATGAATTTGCCGACGATACTGTCGTTATAACTGTCGATAATTTTACTGGCTTTAAAAATATTACGACTAATGTATTCTTTAATTGGTTTATCGATAAAGAAGTGTTAGATGAAGATACTATTTTAAGTATTGATTCTGATTCTTTATATATTAAAGATTTTACTTTAGAAAGTAACGAAGTGATGCTCGGTCTTATTCGCGCCGATAAAGACGGCAAGAAAGAATTCATTTTCTACAGTAGCCGATTAAGCGATCAAATCGTTACAACTTACAATCAAAAACTAGAAGGAATTTCTTCGGCGATCAATTCGACTATCGATAGTCGATTAATGTTAGAAGATTTAATCGCTATGTGCGGTGGTCTTATTACAGAAGATCCAGAAGAAGCCGACTATAATTTAAACGAAACTAATCTTACAAAAGATAGTTTTAATTTCTTATTTTAAATAAAGGCTCCACTTGGAGCCTTTTCTACTATTAAAAGGATTACTATATGAAACTAATAGTTATTGATGGTGGCGACGGTTGCGGCAAAGCAACTCAAGCCAATAAATTATATGAGTCTTTAAAGAAAGAGAACTATAACGTTCATTTAATTAGTTTTCCTGATTATGAATCTGAATATTCAGCATTCGTTAAATCTTATTTAGATGGAACGTTTGGTGGAAATGGTGCCGTTAATCCCAAAATTGCCTCCCTTTTCTTTGCGATGGATCGCTATGCAGCATTTCAAACCAAATATAAGGAATTATTAAATCAAGACGACGCAATTCTTATTTGCGATCGCTATACAACATCTAATGAGTTATATCAAGTCGTTCGTTATGAAAAAGCAACTGCTCAAGATCAGTTTTTGCAATGGCTTGAAAATTTTGAATATCGTTTATTGCAATTACCTAAACCGGATTTACTTATTATGTTACGCCTCCCTATCAGAATCCGGTTAAACTTACTTGCAGAACGGAAAGGCAAGACTGGCGGTAATACTGGCGATATTCATGAAAACGATATTGAATATTTAAAGAAAGTCGATCATGCATATCAGAAAATAGCTAATCGGTATAGTACAATTATGATTAATTGTGCCGATCATAAAGTTATTCGTGATATCGATGTGATCGCAAAAGAAATATTAAAAAAAGTTAAGGAATGTGGAGTATTGTATGAACAACCCTGAAAAAGTATTTATTTTAATGGTCGACGATAAAATCGAATCTCTTTGGTATAACGAAGAAAATATTCGTGAAGAATATCAGAACTTCTTGGAAGATGGATATACCGAAGATCAAATTTATGTAAAAACTTGTTATATTAATGATTTTAATGAGTAATAAAAAGGTAAACATGGTTGATACGGTTTATATATTATTTATTTGTTCTGATGATTATGATAATTCTGTGTTGGGCGTATTTCAATCTTTAGAAAAAGCTGAAGAAAAACGCCAAGAATATATTGATAAAAATTTAATAAGTAAAGATATGATCTTAATTAACGAACAGCATATTATTCGATAGGAGAAAAAGCTATGAAAGTATTTTTATCTCAACCGATGCGTGGTAAAACACACGAAGAAATCTTAAGTAACATTCGTGAAGTTCAAGAATTTTTAACTAAATATCTTGATTCTACGAATATTGAAATTATCGAAAGTTACTCTCCTAAAAATAAAAGCAAAGAACCTTTAGTAGCCCTTGGTGACTCTATTAAGATGTTAGCGAATGCCGATTTAGCAGTATTTTTAGATGATTGGAACCAATATCGTGGTTGTATCATCGAACATCATACAGCTAAGATTTATGAAGTTCCTCATATCTCTGTACGAAGTGAAAATGGATTATTGAAAGTAGTTGAAAAATAATGAATTACGGACAAATTCGTGAATACGATATTGCTAATGGTCCCGGTATTAGAGCTACATTATTCGTAACAGGATGTTCTCATCATTGCTTTAATTGTTTCAATCAAGAATACTGGAGCCATGAAGCCGGTGAACTATTCGATGATATGGCGGCGCATAGACTTGTCGATTATTTAAAACATCCTCAAGTATCTGGCTTAACCATATTAGGTGGTGAGCCATTTGAAAATGTCGACGGTCTTGTGTCTTTTATTAATAAATATTTAAAAGATCAAGAATGGTTCAAAAATAAAAATATCTGGTGTTACTCTGGATATACGATCGATCAGATTATTATGGATCCTAAAAAAGTCGAGTTATTAAAATTAGTCGATGCTTTAATCGACGGTAAATTTATCGACGAATTAAAAGATCCATCTTTAAAATTTAGAGGATCTTCTAATCAGAATATATGGAAAGTCACATATAAAGATAATAAAATTACTATTGACGAATACAAAGAATTTATGTAATATAAAAGACTGTATGCATATCGGTATAATGAGTCGAAATATACATAGAGATATGGGCCCACGATATGCATACTCTTTTAAGAAAGAGAATTTAAATAATGGAATTAGCTTTAAATAAAATTATTGAATGTTTTGAATCTCCTATTATTTCTGAAAAAGGTCATTGTACTCGTGTCATCGCTAAGAAAAATAACGTAACTTGGTATTTCGATATTTATCAAGATGTTGTATTAGCATTTGACGGGATCAATGAACAGGTCGAGCTCAAAACGATCGAAGAGCTCGAGAATTATTTAACGACTTGTTAACCATGAAAGATTACTTATTCGTATTATCTTTAGCTATTAGTTTATCACAAATAGTTGAAGCACAATACAATATATTTAACGGACAATTGATAACGGTATTTTATACTTTCATTGTCGTTACTTTATTATATGTATTAGTGTTCTTGTACAATAAGTTCCGAGGAAGATAATGAATGTTAATTGGAATGAGGTACATCCTGGTGAAATTATTTTGCATGGCAAAAAACCAGCTGTCTTCATAGGCCTTGTCGATATCCATAATACAGCTATCGATATTCAATATGTTAAAGACGGTAAACAAAAAATTGTTTTATCGGAAGAATGCATTCCAAAAAGATTGTTGGAATCCAAAGAAGAGCACTAATGCTCAGTCATTTGGGAGGATCCGGCACCGCTTTCGCGGCACCGTTCCCTCCCTTTCTCCCCTTTATTTGCTTACAATCAAAATATCGTGTATAATAAAAATATAATTACAATATATATATTTTAATTAGCGAAAGGAAATCGAATGAAGAAATACGTAGCGTATTCTCCTGACGAAATCTTAATTTTTTTGGATGATCCTAAAGATAAGATTGTGTATAGTATCTTAGATACAGATTGGCCAAATAAAAAGATTGTCGATCAATTCTGTTCTGACTTATCTTATGATCATGTTAAGGCATATGCACTGTTATATAATAATGGATGCATTTCAAAAGAATTTGCCGTTAGTGAATTAACTTTGCTAATGAACGAGATTTCTAAAGAAGTAGACAAGATCGCAGGTAAATAAAGATGAGAAAATTTGAAGTAGTATCTCGATGTAAAAATATGAAAGTAAAACTTCCTAAACGTAAAACTAAGAAATCTGCTGGTTATGATTTCTTTGCTATCGAAGACATTGAATTGTATCCCAATAAATTATATGTACTACCGACCGGCGTTAAAGCAGCTATGGAAGACGATGAAGTATTGTATCTTCACATTCGTTCTTCAGCAGCATTTAAACGTGGTGTACGTATGATTAATAGTGTCGCCGTTATCGATAGCGACTTCTATAATAACGAATCTAATGAAGGTGAAATTTCTTTAGGTTTGTTATCTCATAATGATGATGTCGTTCATATTAAAAAAGGCGAATGTGTCGCTCAAGGCGTATTCCACAAATTTTTAATTACGGACGACGATGATGCAGACGGTGAACGCATCGGCGGTATTGGCAGTACTGGAATTTAATAATGCTTAATTAAGACGATGTATTTATTTATTATATCGTCTTTTTTGCTGCGCAAGAAAGGTTAAACATGATTAATAATCTTACTAAAGCATGTAAACGTGCATGCACAGATTACAAAGATCTTAACATGTATAAGTTAAACTTTGTATTATTCTTTATGAACGAGCTTCATAAATTTAAATTAGATAAACCATTTTTCGATGAAGAGTTTATAGAAACAGAAGAATTCGGTCCATATTTACAATCGGTAAAAGATGCATATGGACCATATGGTTTATTTAACATTCCTCAATTCGGTGCTAATAATATCTTTGAAGAAGACGAGATTCTTACCTTGAACGAAAGTAATCAAATTGCTTCTGAAGAAGATAAAAAAACTCACGAAGTCGTTATCTCTGAGTTCCACTATGAAGACGACGGAACTCCAGTGTGGACATTGGCTGATTTATCTTTCGATAACGAAGTCGAAGAAAATATCTATGGATTCATTAAAGACTCTATGGAGCCATTAAAAATTGAAGCGTTAATGCACATATATTATAATTTATATAATAAAGCAGTAACGGCTAAAGATTTTGCCGATAAAATGGCGGCATGGATCGATTGGAAAAATCAAGGTGAACCAGAACCTGATAAATCCAAACCGATTAAATCTGTCGATCGTGAAGAAGAAAATTTAGAAATTACTGTCGACGATATTATGGAAAGAATCAAGAAAGTTCGTAATGCTGGTAATATAGAGCATTAGGAGGGATATTCCTTATGTCAAAAAAAGAACTTTCTAATAGAAAGCAAGAGCTTATCGAGCAAATGGATAAGTTCGTTCAAGATTATAATTCTTGGGGCTATAGCGAAGAAGGTAAAATCATCTTCGATAAAGCTATGCATATGTTAGCAACCGATCATGCGATCTATGCTAAGATGCCGATCTTATGTAAAGGCGAAAATTGTATTTATAAAAACGATCCTTTACATAAAGCAGGACTCGTTAAAGTCGGTGAACCATGTATTTGTGAAACAACTTTAATCGCTCAAAAATTTATGCAGTATCAAAAAGAATTTAATCTCGATGAATCGTCCTATACTGATAACGTTCTTGTACATGAATTAATTACATTAGACCTCCTGATTTCACGGGCAATGCAATATATCAATAATAAAGATTATGATCCTGTTATCGATGTCGTTACGAACATTACCGAAACTGGTCAAGAAATAACGCAACCAATGATTTCTAAAGGTATTGAGTTATATACGACTCTCGTACAAAAACGCGATAAAGTATTTGAGTTATTGGCTGCGACTAGAAAAGATAAAATTCGTAACAATGTCGACGACGCAAATCATGACACTGCCCTCATTAATAGTCTTAATGATCCTGATTTCTTCTTGTCACAAGATCAAATCGAGGAAGAAAGAAATGCGAGGTTAAACGCTTATGGCGAAAGTGAATAATGCGTTAGAACTTATTAGCAGTGCATTTGGCAAAACAGCCGAAGTCGGCAAATTAGCTTTTGGATCTAATGCAGTCGCTAAAGAAATCGGTAAAACTGGTGCTCCAGCATTTGAGCAAGGCATGAAAACATTCGTTAATAATATGAATGCCAACTTAGACGAAATTGGTTCTGTCGAAAGAATTATTAGTCCGAACTATACATTAGGTCAAATGGCCAAAGGTAGGGCTGCCGGGCTCGACACATCTCAGGCACTACAATACTCTTATTTAAATAAAGAGTCTAGAGCCATGTTCGATAACAAGTTTATGTCGCCAGAATTTGCTCAACGTATGGGTAGCGAAGATAAAGAAGTCGTTAAAGCTGCCAAAGAAGAATTATCGGCATTTTATAAAGATAATGCTAAATACGATATGACACGTCTCGGTGTTCAAGGTGTTGTTGCTGGTAGTGTTGCTTATCGTGTCGCTACTGGTGGCGGTTTATACCGTGATAAGAATGGCGAATTTAATATTATCGGTATCCCGGGTATTTAATTATGCTTAAAGGTATAGTTAAAGGCGTAAAAACTGCCGGTGAAAAAGTTATCGAAGGTGCTGGTTATATCGCTAGAAAAACTGACGACGCTATAACGAATGGAGCTAATAAAGTTATTAACAGACAAGTTTCTAATCTCGAGAAACAAAAAACAGTTCTCGGTGATATGGGTAGTCAATATTCTAAAGAAGAAGTCGAAGCTTATAGTTCTAAGTATCGTCCTATGCGTAATACAGTTCCGGCTATTAAAGACGGTGCTAACGATTATTTTAAAGTTAACAAAGAGTTTGTTAGCACTAATCCAGATAATTATTCTATTCCGGATCGATACAAATTAACGGGATACGGTGCTACGATATTAGGTGGTGCTGCTACATTAGGTGCAACAAATAATACGATCGAAGCAGCAATGGAGCCGACGTCGACAGCGAATATCGCTTCGGTCGGTACCGTTAATCCTGTTGTATCGGCTAGTTCTGGCTTAACGCCACAAAATGCATTCGATAATATGGGTGCATCTGGCGATATTAATTTTGCATTAAGACGTAATAATATTAAAACACCAGGTACATTATAATGGCAGGTTTAAATATTCTAAAAGGATTAACTGGTAAAGCAAAATCTGCTGTCGGACACGTCGGCAATGCGACTAAAAGTATGGGTACTGCCGGCAATTTAATTTGGGATAATAAAATTAATGCCGGTTTAGCGACTGCCAACGCAGTATGGACTTATAACGATACGCTTGATGAAGGTGGCACTAAGGCTAACGCAATGCAAGATGCTGCTTTTAGTATGGGTACCGATTTATTGTTAGGCCCATTAGCTGGTATGGCAGTTCAAGCTGCTTATTATGGAGGACCAGCTTTAGTCGGCATTGCTAACGATTTAGCTCAACAAGGTCGTCAGCAAATGCAACAAAGTTATCGTCCATTCTCTTGGACTAATCCAGTTAATTCACAACAATATGCAACTATGAGACAGGCAGGAATGGCCTTAGCTCAGCAATCCCAATATAGTTTACAAACTACTATGATGGGTCAAGAAGGTAAAGCATTCCATAAATAAAAATTATGAAACAAGAACAAGATTATTCTGTAAAAGAACTTATGGCAATGCCTTTGGAAGACTTAGTAAGATTAGATTTTACTAAGCTCAGTGAAAAAGGAAAGCTAGTCGTAATTAAACGAGATCCAGTTATGTGGGCAAAATCATTTATTCAAATCTATAATATCGATTTAGATAAATATGCACCTTGGACTCCACGTTGGTATCAAGCTGAAATGCTTCGTGATCGAAGTCTTCGTAAAGTATTCCGATGTGGCCGTCGTTGTGTAACTGGCAATCTTAAAATACAAGATCCAGAAACAGGATTATTTAAAACTGTAAAACAATTATTCGACGAGAATAAAGAATTTAATATTCTTGCTCTCGACGATAATTATCAAATCGAAATAGCGCCGAATGCTAAAGTATACGATAACGGTATTAAACCGGTATATCGTATTACGACAAATACAGGTCGTACATTCGATGCTACCGATAACCATCCATTCTTAACTGAATTAGGATGGCTAGAATTAAAAGATTTAACGGTCGGCGATAATATCGCAATTCCGATGCATCTTAATTATTTCGGTAATGAATCTATCGAAGAGTCAGAATTGAAATTGATGGCTCAGAAATTAAACAAAGATACATCTTCTGACAAGTCGATTCCGAAAGAAGTATTTTCTTTAAATAAAGAATCGGTGTCAATCTTTGTTTCTGAACTAATTAAAGATGCATATAAAGAAGAAGACGAAGTTCCGATCAATCGATTATATTGTTCAGAATCAGGTCAGTTAGCTTATCAGTTAGCCCACTTATTAATGCGATTCGGTATCGTCGTAAAAATCGTTAAAGAACGAAATTCTTATTTTTTAGGGTTTGTCGATAAGAAGAAATATAATCGGATTAAAAATCATTCGCATAAAAATATGTTCTCTGTTTATTATTCATATAAGTTTCAGCCAATGACCGATAAACTTAATAAGATGTTTTTATCTTATTTAAAATATCATGAATTAGGAAAAACTAATTTTGAATATTTAAAAACAGGACGGTTAACACTCGAAGAATATTTAGAATCCAAGACTATCAATAAGGCTGAGGCAAAAGAACTTGCCGAGCATTTAGGTTTTGAATCGATCGAAGATATTCTTAATGGCGATATATTCTGGGATCCGGTTGTATCGATCGAATATCTTGGTGAACAACAAACATATGATGTATCCGTGCCACGTTATCGTAATTTTATTGCTAACGATATTATTTCACACAATACCGGTAAAACAGAAACGATGGTAGTGGAAGCATTATATAACGTATTTACACGTAAAAACTTCATTCATATGTTTGTAACACCGTATCAATCACAAGTTCGAATGATCTTCGACAATATCCGTCAAAAGATCGATAGTTCTGCTCTTATTAAAAAAGAAGTAGTAAGAGCTACAACAAATCCATATTTATTCGAATTCTCAAACGGATCCAAAATTGTTGGTTTTACGACAGGTGCTGGATCTGGTATGAGTGCCGCGTCAATCAGGGGATGGCGAAGTGATTGGATTTCAATGGATGAAATGGATTATATGGGTGAAGGTGATTTCGATACTGTATATGCTCTTTGTATGGAACGTGATACAATTGGATTAACGTGTTCATCTACACCAACTGGTAGACGATCTAAATTTTACGACATCTGCACTCGGAAAGAACTTGGGTTAAAAATAAATAATTAGGTTTTTTATGACAATTTCATTCATTTGAAACTTAAAAATAGGCCCCGCTGTTAAGTAATTAACATGCGAAAACCTTTTGAATTGCTGGAACATCCGTAAGGATAATCAGCAGCGAAATCTTATTTTTTTTTAATAAGAGACGTTCAACGACTATCCCTGTGGTGGGGAGTAGGGTCAAGTGACTCGAAGCGAAAGGTATCCTAATAATAGGATAAAGATATAGTCTGAGCTATATAGTAATATATAGAAGGTTATGAGTAGCGATCATAATTGCAACAAAACTGTTACTGAGCACTATCATCCGACACAACATAATCCTATGTGGTCAGATGCAATGGAAGAAGAATTTAGAAATACATACGATCAAAATGCCTATACACACGAAGTACTAGCAGAGTTCGGTGTTGAAGAAGCTGGTGTGTTCGATAAAGATAAATTAGAAGAAGCTACTCGCATAGATAATTATACTTATTTTGATGAAGAGTTTTATAAACCAGTGCGACCTAATTTAGATGAAGTCAACGTAAAAAAAATTCACATACTCCCTTTTGGGAAGAGAACTTATACGCCTAATCCATTTAGATGTATGGGCGTGGACTGGGATTCGAGATGAGTCCTCTTATTAAGTAATTAATAAGTAATAAACTGGTTGAATTGCTGGAATATCCTTAATGGACAATCAGCAGCGAAATTTTATTTTTTTAAATAAAAGACGTTCAACGACTATCCTCATATGAGGAGTAGGATCGAGCGATCCGAAGTGGCCAGCGGACCTAATAGTAGGCCGAAGATATAGTCTAATCTATATAGTAATATATAGCAGCATTAAAGCGTATTAAGATTAGCGATCTTAATAGAATATACATGAAATCTCAGGCTCCAACATCGATACTGGTGTTAGAGTATGATCCTTCATTTAATAAATTTAGAATTATTAATCGTACAGAAATTGAGTCCTCTGAATTCACATTTGATAAAGCGGTGAAAAAAATTATTGACATGAACGCTATCTATAATCCTAGTTATATCTATATAGATAGGGGTAGCGGTGAGTATCAGATGGAATCTCTAAAGATTTATGGTAAACAACATCCAGAAACTGGGCTCGATAAAAAAGTTAAGGGCTGGATGTTTTCAGAAAAGATCGATATTCAAGATCCTGTTACCGGCGTTTTAGAAAAGAAACACTTGAAACCGTTTATGGTGAATCAGTTATCTATTCTTATCGAACGTGGTAACTTAATTATGAGTCCTTACGATAATGTAATTTTTAAACAATTAATCGATTATCGTGTTGAAAAGATTACGGCGGCTGGTGTTCCAGTTTATAATAGTAATAACGAACACTTTGTCGACGCATTAGGACTTGCTTATTTAGCATTCGTAGAACATTTCCCTGAATTAACTAAACTTGTTAAAAAGGCGTCTCATGATATAGCATACTCTATCAATAGAGGATCTGTATTGCCGACATACGAAAAACGAGATTTAGATAATCCTTGGGAAGATAAAAAGAAAACGTATGAGTCTTCCGATGAAGCTTGGCGTAAGTTAGGTCCTGGCGAATCGTTCGATCGCCCATCGAGAAGATTATCTCATACACGAAATAAATTTAGTCGTACATTATTTTAGGAAAATATGGAAGACAATAATAAAATTATTTATCGTCCCGATATACAGCCTAAGCGACATTATGAAAGTGACGCCACTTTTGAAAAAACTCCTTCTAGAGTATTCAACGATCCTATTCCTTGGATACCGTCAGAAGAAGTTAAGAAAAGTGAAGTCGATGAATTATTAGCCGATTTAAAGACGGTATATAATTTGTTACCATACTTTCCGATTCAGATTAGGCCAATTATCGAGACGATGATTGTAACAATTACGACCGATACGATTGTTCGTATCGATCCTCCAGATCCAGAAACTCCTCTTCCTCCAGAGCCAGAAGACCCAAATATTTTTATTCCGGTCGAACCTAAAATTCCGGAGACACCGAAACCGGTTGCTCCTAAACCAGAACCTAATCATGATGACCCATTCGGGTTCCCCGATGTTCCGATTGTCGATATTAAACAAGAACCATCTGAAAAAATCGATAGACTTGTATATCGGTGGACAAAGAGCAATCTAGTGCGCATTAAAAAACATTGGATCGATAAACTTAAAGACTATCTTCAAGATTATTTATCTAAAATGTTTCATGCTGTACAATTATGTGGAGCTGAAGATTTAACGATATTATTATTAGTATTCGATGGTTTAGCCGTTAAAACTGTATCTGGTAAGAAATGTAAAGTAGCGCATGACAGTATTGTTCGTAACGATTTAATGATTCGTGAAAAGGCGAAGATGATGGCTAAGCTATATGGTGCTGATGAATTAATTAAGTTCATGCGAGCAATCGAAGCGGCTGCACAAACTCGTCAAGAGTATTATAATCATGAATTTTTATCGTATTGCCCGACAATGTTAAGTCAATACGAAAATGATTTCTTACGAGAAAATCGCGCAGTCTACGATCAGAAGTATGTTAATAGTGTATATCAATATAATAAATTATTGATGTCGTCTACAGAATTAACGAAAGACGTTTTCGATTTAACCGTCAATAGTGCATTTGCTAAAGGTGTTTTAATTAATAACGGTATTAATCCGTTCGAGAAAACGCCGGAACCAGATCCAGTCTTTTATTTAAATAATTTAGCTCCTGATCCTGGCAAGGTTGGTGCTAATGGATTATCGAGTACCGGTAACTATGGTAACTTGAAACCTGGCTCATTATCTGATAGAATTATAAATGGTAGTGGCGGCACTGGAGTTATCGATACAGATTTTACAAAAGCAGTTGCGTCTGGTTTAGTAGGTTCTACTATGGCTAATGGATCTAATGGTTGCGTAGAATTCGTAACAAAGTTTGGCTCATATTATTCTAAATTCTTGTCTAATGAATTATCTAAAGGCACTGTTAATGTAGATGATATAATGACAAACGCTAGAGCTGCTGGGTTAAATTTTGTAACTAGTGGTACGCCAGCAAAAGGTGACATCATAGTATACTATAATAACAGTAATGGTTATAACCATGTCGTTATCGCCGATGGGCAAGGCGGTTATTATGGCAACTCGTCTTCTCAAAATCAAGGTGTCCATGGTAGTGATTATACACAAATGGGATGGACAAATTATGCCGGGTTTATTCCATTACAAGGAAAATAAATGAAAATATCAGATTTCTATGAGGCTGAACAGCCCAAGAAGAAAAAAGATTCGGTGCTTGGCAGAGCAGTTAGCACGGTCAAAGAGAATCTTATTAAAGCGAAGGCTATTGCTTTCGGTCAGTTTAATCGACGAGGAACTAATCCAGGTTCTCGTACATACGACTTAGAAAGAATTAAAAATGCAATTCTTACCGACTCATATTTGTCGGTAGCAATTAGAAAGTTTTCTCAATTAATTACTAAAGCTGGTTATCAAATTAAATCTAAGAATGAAGCAGCAGCTGATTATATTAATGATAGGTTACGTATTATAGAATTTCGTTCTAAAATTCCTTTTTATGTTTTAATAACTTCTATTGCGAAAGACTTGTATACTTTCTCAAATTCGTATATAATTAAAACTAGAGATAATGATACGCAAAAATTTGGAATTAAAGCAGATCAAATTTATAAAGGCGGAGCAATCTCTGGTTTATTCTTAGCAGATCCTTGCAGTGTAACAATACAGCGAGGAGACGATGGAAGAATTGATCATTACCTTATCGACGGAGAAGAATATTCTCCGAACGACGTAATTCACTTGTATATTGACAAAATGAATAACGCCGAATATGGTACCTCTAGAATGTTTACAGTTCTAGAAGATGCATCCATGTTGCGGAAAGCTGAAGGATTGGTTATGACGATATTATATCGTTTCGCCACTCCTATTTTGCATATAAAAGTAGGTAATGTTGCTGAAGGTCAATATGCAACACAAAAAGAAATTGACGATGCAAGAAATGCTTTTCAAGATATGCCAAATGATGGCTTTATCGTAACGAATGAAAGAACGACGATTACGTCCGTTACTCCAGATATGAAAGCTAATGAATTATTAAAATTCTTAGACTATATGGAGCAACGTATTTTTACTGGTCTCAATGCTTCAAAATCTTCGATGGGTCGAGGTGGTGGACAATCCTCAGCCGATAATACGGAAGCATTAATGCATGACGAAGTAAAAGCATTCCAGAATATAATTTCTGCTTTCATCGAAAAATATTTATTTACTGAGATATTATTAGAAGGTGGATTTAATCCACTAACTAATAAAGACGATTATGTTTTCTTCGACTTTAATGAAGTATCGATCGATACTAAAATTAAAATTGAGTCTCATACGATTCAAAAATATCAAGGTAACGTTATTACACTTGAAGAAGCTCGTCGTGAACTTGGTTTCGATAACGAAGTTTCTGAAGCGGATATGTATGCATTTAAAGTTACACTAGAATCTCAATTAGAACAAATCGATGCACAAGCAGATGCATCTATTAAAGCGTCTAAAGAAACTATGCAATTACAATCTTCTCAGCAAACAAGTAATGACGGTTTAGATGAACGTAGCTTTAACGGAAAAAAGAAACAATCGACTCCAAATAAATATTTCTCTAACGATGCAAACCCTCAAAATCAGAATACAATCCAAGACAATCCTATTGCGAAAGAATTCGTAATCAAGGAGTCTATGGAAGACAATATTAAAGATTATGAGAAAAATTTTAGCGATATACACGCAAGTTACAATCGACTAGGTAATATATTGGCGAGTCGTGGCTCTACAAAGCCTGTAGTTACCGAACTCTTAAAAAAGTTAAATAAACATTTGGCAGAGTCCGCAAGGCGTGGTGTTAACGATTCACATGCGAACAATAAAACTAATGGAAAGATAATTGATCCGATAGTCGATTCATTTGAAGACTATTCTTCAAAAAAAATTAATAAGATAGTCGAAGATTTAAAATCTGCGACAAAAAACAATAAAGATAAAATATACATCGATAATCAACTCTCGAAAACAGAATATCGATTAAGATTCTTATGTGATTATCTCACGAAGAAAGCTTACTGGTGGAATTACGTTCAACAATGTAAAACCGACGGTGTAAAAACAATCGAAATTCAGTTCGAGAATAGCGATCATCAAAATGGCCGCATGACCCATTTCGATATCGACAAAATAACTATCGAAGATATTCCAGCTTACACTCCATATTGTAAGTGCTCAATTAAACCGATAATGAAAGGATAAACATGGAATTCCGTGAATATCTTGGGTTTAATCCTGTAGACGTAAAAGAGTCCGCAGTCGCACACTCTCATTCTTTATCTAACAATGTTAAAGCTAAAGGATTAAAAGTAGATATCGAAGCATTACATTTTTATCCGTATGCTACTCGTAATGATACACGTTATTACGAATCTGCTATGAGAGAGTCGTTGCATAAATGGACTTATCCTTATAACATTCCAGTTATTAAACATCATAACGACGAAGATGGCGAAACAATCGGTCGTGTTATTAATGCCGAAATTAAGGAATCTCAACGATTACCTGGCACGAAAGCATTAGTATTAACTGCCGATATTTTAACGCCTGACGCTCAAGAAGAAGTTAAAAATGGTTTGTTAGATACTGTAAGCATTGGCGCTCGTGGCGACGAAGTTCGTTGTTCTATTTGTGGACAAGATTTAGCGAACGATGGATTGTGCGAGCATGCTCGAGGAACTAAATATGACGGTGAGATGTGCTATTGGGACTTTAAGAAATTAGAGCCTAAAGAGCTATCTTACGTTATCGTTCCATCTGATGCATATGCTAAGAATATTAAAGTATATGATGATAATGCAGAGCCGGCTCAAGTTGAACCGGTTCTTCCTATTAGCTCATTAGAAGGAGAACACGACGGCAATAAAATTGTCGTTAAAGAACACATGGAAAAAGAACCTAAAGTAACTCCAGCAGAAGTCGAAGTAAAAGAATCTGCTGAACAAACTCCAGCTCCTGCTGAAGAAAAAGAAGCTCCAGCTAAAGTTGAAGAACCTACTGAGGTTAAAGAATCCGAAGATAAAAAATTCGAACAATTAGCTGCTCAAGTTCAAGAGCTTATTCAAGCTAAAGAACAAGTAGAAAAAGATTATAAGAATTTAGCTTCCGATTTCTTAGCTTATAAAAATGAAGTTCGCGAACAACTTCAAGCTGTTGTATCTTCTAAAGAAGAATTGCAAGAAGCAATTGATTCTGTAAAAACTGTTAAAGAAGGTCTTGAAACTTTACGCACTGAAAGCGAAAAAGCTTTACAAGAAAACGTAACAGCTGTAAAAGAATCCTTGGAAGAAAAAATTAAAACAATTGAACTTTCCACTTCCAAAGTCGAAGATCCTGTAAAGAAAACTGAGGTTAAGCCAACTGTCGAAGTAACTGAATCCTTATCCGATCTTTACAAATATTTTAAATAATAAGGAGCTCTATTAACAATGCCTAATTTTGATCTTGGTAAAGGCCCTAATCGTTTCACCACTGGTTCTAACGGTAAAGTATTCAAAGGCCTTGGTTTCAAAGCTTTCAATAATGAAGAACGTCGTGTAACACGTACTCAAGTTCGCTTGAACACTGCAAACCATGACACTTCTAACGTATCTTATTGGTTGGATTCTCGTTTGCCAGTTGCTTTCCGTTATAACTACGCTGAAATGTACAACCAATTGGTTATTCCAAAAGGTCGTATTGTAGCCGTAGATCCTGACGTAAAATCTGCAAAAGAAAATCCTGAAATTTTCTTAAACGTATTGACACTTGCTAACGGCGGTTCTCCTGTTCGTTTGCGTAAAGTTGGCGATACTTATAATGCTGCTACAGGTCTTGTATCTCCTGTTGGTGCTGGTCAACCATTGGAAAACATCGATATCGAATGGACTCCAGTAAACGCAGCTGCTTATACTGCTGATTTCTATCAACCATTTGCTGGCGGTAAAGGTCCTCGTACTTTGGCTACTGACGCTGGTTTGGAAAAAGATAAAACTACTGGTCTTTTGAAAGAAAACGGTAAAGTTTCCTTAGCTCATCGTGCTGGTAACGTACCTATCGGTATCATGTCCCGTAACGAAGCTACTCGTGACGAAAACGCTTGGAACGGTATGACTCCTGGTGCTATCAAAACTGACGTAATGGTAGAATTGCCTCATTTCTTATTTAAAGATAAAGCTGAACAAAACCCTTGGGGTTCTGCTTATGGCGCATTCTTGCCTGGTGACCTAGTTAAATCTGATGAAAACGGCCGTGTCGTTAAATCTCCATTGTCCGACGAAACTCTTCTTGCTGCTATGACTCCTGCTGAAGTTGAATTTGAACGTCAACAAGTTATTGGTCAAGTACACGAAGTAAATCCTAACTTGGTTCCTGAAGGTTCCACTAAATGGATGAAATGGGCTATTGGCGATCAAGAAGAATTGGCTCAATATGCAGCTGATGGTTATGGTCGTTCCTATCGTCGTGGTGAAGATGTTTACGAAGACTATGATTACTTCCGTGGCATGGATAATTACGAATACAATTCCTTGTACTCTAACCATGACTTGAACATGAATGCTTCCAACAACAAATTGGACATTTACGATTCTCGTATGGGTGCTAAATATGAATATATCGGTATTCCTGGCTTGACTGATGGCCGCAATGTTGCATCTACTGAACTCAAAGACGTTCTCGTAGGTCAAATGCATGCTGCTGAAGCTGGTAAAGAATACTTAGATTTCAACTTCCAAGTTCCAGATCGTTTTGTAAAACCTGGTACACTTCAAATCTCCATTAACGGTTCCGCTTATACTCCTGTAGTAAAAGGTGGTTTGATCGCTAATGCATTCGAAGTAGTTCACTATAATACAGAAGACAACTTGCTTCGTCTTAAAGTTGTAGATCGTGCTGCAGCTGACGCTATTATTAAAGCAGGTCCTAAAGAAACTGTTGACGTGAAAGTTTCTTATACTCGTGAAGGTCTTGCAGGTGTTCCTACATTCATGGATTGGGACGGCTGTGTAGGCGCAGTTAAAGTATTGTTGCAAAAATAATAGGAGTAACGCATAATAATGGCTATCAATATTAAAGAATTTTTGGAAGATGTTAATACGAAGCGTTCTGCTGCTGTTGAAGCTGCTAAAAAAGAAGGCTTGTCTCCAGAAAAAATTACAGAATCCGTAAGAAAATATGACATGATGAAAGATATGGTCGGCAAATTAAATAAACAAAACTTGTCCGACAAACATTTCTCCATCAAAGAAACAATTATGACAACAGACGTAGTTGATTTGGTTCCTCGCATCATCGAATCTAAAATGATCGAAGCTGAAGATACTCAATCTGTTATCTCTCCATTCTTCACTAAAGTTCAAGCTGGTAATACTAACGGTACTGTAGTAGTACCTATCATTGGTGAATTGCAAGCTCATGAAGTTGCCGAAGGTGGCGCTTACAATGATGAAGCTGTAGAAATCAATACTTTGGAATACAATTCCATCGAAGTACGTCCTAAAAAAATCGGTCTTAAAGTAACTCTTTCTGAAGAAGTTATCATGGACTCTTATTGGGACATCATGGAAGCTAACCTTTCCCGCATTGGTGGCGCTATGGCTCGTTATAAAGATGAATGGTGTGCTCGTGAATTCTCCGAACATGGCCATATCGTATTCGATAATGCATTGGCTGCTCAAAACCCAGACGCTGCTACTACAGGTCTTGGCGAAGATTCCTTGCCTAACAACACATTGTCTGTTGAAGACTTTATGTCTATGTGCTTAGCTTTGATGGCTAACGACAAAACCCCAACAGACGTAATCATGCATCCACTTTGCTGGCTAGTATTCGCTCGTAACGCAATGGTAGGCCAAGGTTTAACATTCGGTGCTATGGGTGCTATGAATGTTAACCCATTCGGCACAACTCAAGGTACAGGCGGTTTCGCTGGTTTATCTAACAATATGGGTCCTCAACAATTCGTATTGAACGAATCTCAAGCTCGCTTCAACTTGCCAATGCCAATTAACGTAATTCTTTCCCCACGCGTTAAATTTGACAAACAAAACAAAACATTTGATATGTATGTTATCGACCGCAACAACATTGGTGCGATCGTACAACGTGAAGACTTGTCCGTTGAAAAATGGACTAATCCTGAAATCGATGTTCGTATTATCAAAGCTAAAGAACGCTATGGTATCGGCATCATGGATAACGGTAAAGGTATCGCAGTTGCTAAAAATATTTCCGCAATGCCATCCTATCCACGTCCAACTGTTGTTCGTGTAACTGAATAATAGTAGTTAACTGGAGGAGCTTTTCGGAGCTCCTCCTTTTTAATTTAAATAAAAGGAATTTATATAATATGAAACAACAACATGAAGTAATTGCCATTGTTAAATTGGCCTCTGGAGAAACTGGCTATTGGGATCGCTTGTCTCGTATGCGTTTATCTCGCAAAGAGCCTTACGGTTTCATCCATGAAAAGATGGATTTAACTAATATTCGTAAATCCGTTCGCATGGGTCGTCTAGTATTAGTATATGGAATCCTTCCAGCAGAGCAAGGTACATATTCTCCACTTATCCGTAAATTAGTTAAATCTACTAACTATGATATCGTTTCCTCTGGTTTCGTTAATCCAGAAGAAGCTAAAGAAAAAGTAGCAGAAGAAGCTAAGCGTGCTGGTATTATTGCTGAAGCTCCTGTCGTTAAAACAGAAGAATCTAAAGTTAAAAAAGAAGAGGTGACTGAAGATGGTTTGCAAGAAAAAGGGCAAGAAGGGTTGCAAGTAGAGCCTGAAGCAAAAGCCGAAGAAACTATTGCTCCGGTAGAAATTGCAGAAGAAGTTTCTGTTGAGCCTGAAGAATCTAACGAAGAAGAAACTACTGAAGAAACTTCCGAAGAAAAACCTAAAAAACGCGGTCGCAAAAAAGCTAGTAAATAAGGTGTAGCATGTTTAAAGAATTTGCTTTGGTCGACATGGCCGTTAATCCTATTGAAAAGCAAATTAAACTTTTCTTTACTGGCAATGTCGATCCAGACACTATTAATAGCGATACAATCGCTATGGTTCATGCTGAATCACAAAAAATATATCGTTTAAAATATCGTACAAGTAAAAAGCTCGTTATTATTACTGTATTAGACGATGTACTTCCTAACGAAGAATATCGTCTCGATATTAATAGAACGATTAAAGATATTACTGGCGCCAAACTTCAATCTAGTTTAATTAGACACGTATATTTTAATACGAGTATTTACTCTAATGTTAGAATTTTAAGCCCAGCTAATCATGAATTAGTCGACGGAACTTTTAATTGTCAATGGCAAGAAATTCTTCGAGATAAACGACGTAAACCTGTATTAGAATATCGGCTCCAAATTGCGGATAATAGTTTATTTAACCCTGTTGAAATAGATACAGTAGTAGTCGATAAACAACAGATTAGTTTTCCTAAGTTAAATAAACAACAGCAATATTATATTAGAGTACGCGTCGAAAAAGACGGTGAGTTTGGTGCATGGTCTGAATTGGCTACGTTTACATACGATGGCCCTGAGCGGATTAAAGATCGACTTGAAAAAGCCGAAGAGAATCCTCATAAAATAGATCCAGTATCTATTTGGGCTCCATATAACTATAAGCGTAATATGCACAATAATAAAGTTAATCTCGATCAAAATCCGACTTCTCCAGGCTCTATGACGAAAGACGAGATTAACGATGCTACTTCTCTTGGTTTATCTAACGAAGTAACGAGTGGAAATACATCGACAACTGCATTAACGCCTGAAACAATCGAAAAAATTATGAAAGACGGTAATAGTAATAATGCAGCAACGACTATTAAACTAGCAGATGGTACTATAATAACAAGAGCTACTGCTGGCAAACCTGGTGTCGTTATCGATGAAACTCCTGCCGGTCAAGACATTAAACCAGTAATTATTCAAGAATTAAAAGTCCTTCGACGTCCTAGACAAGGCACTAACGATGGATTTGTATTTGAATTCGATGCCGAAATTAAAGATGAAGGTATTCTACAAAATATCGAAATCATCAGAAAGGATTTCTAATGGCAGAACCTTTTGAGTATACGATATTTGGTAATCGTTTAGAATTAAAACCGGTTGGCGGAACTAAACCTGATTCTTTATACGAAATCAGAATTAAAAAATTAGAATCTGTCGACGGTAAAAAAGTATTAAAGTATCAAGTTTATACAGTAGCATCAGAACAAATTAGTAATTTTTACACTTTAGGTGACGTTAATTATCTAATTAATGTATTTGACGCTAGTGATACAGAAGTATTATACGCATTAAAAGAAGCAAGTCGATTTGCTCAGTTTTTATTAGACCAGATTCCTGGTTATGAAAATAGGGCTGACTTGCCATATCTTTTACAACAATTTTGTAAATTAAGAGCAACGTTAAGTCTTGTTAGTAAACATGCAGTAATGACTACTACGTCTGGTAAGATTTCTGGTCATATCGGCAATATTAGTTTTGGCTCGACAGAGTCCGGTGGTTCTAGTTCTTCTAGTTCTAGCGGTAGTGGTGCTCCATCTTTATCTGATTTAATTAAAATGATTAAAGCCGAGATGGAGATTTTCCAGAAGCTAATTGTCGATCCTACGTATCTTACTATGGGTAGAGCTGAACCTCGTGTCGGCAAACGTTCTTATACTGAAGCACGTAAGTTGCATACATTCCCGACAGACTTGTTAGATAATTTATCTCGTTCTCTTAAAGCATTGAGGAAAACATAATGAAAAACCTCGATGAACGCATTAATGGTTTAATCCAATTAATGGAAGTTCCTGTATGGTTAATTCAAGCAAATAAACATATTAATTGTACATGTATGGACCCGGTTTCAAAACACGGTGATCCATTCTGCGAAAACTGTTTAGGACTTGGACATAAAATAACGATACGGGAAGCGCGTGCACACATTCAGCCATTATTCTCGACAGATAGTGCCGATAATAAATTATTCTTAATGCGTGGCTACGATATCTATCTTAGAAATGAATTTCCAGTTTTCCCGGGAGATATTATTGTCTTCAAGGATAAAATTATAAACGTTACATATGTAATGGACTGGTATTCTAATACTATGGATTGTGTTTATTATGAAGCTAATGGTGTCGACTATAAACGAAATCCAGAAGCCTTTATGAAAAACTTTAAAGCATTGATCGGAGGTGTTTAGATAATGGAAGATAAGCATACTAGCTTATTAATTATCGGCAACTCCGACTTTACTAATAAAACTTGTAAAATCGAAAAATTCGATTTACTCTCACAAGTCGAAGAAGAATACGGAAAAGATTCTGATTTATATCAAGCATATACGATCGCTAAAAATTATGGAGCGCCATCTATATATTTAGTGAATATGAGAACAATATCTGATTTTCAAAATATAGCAAAACAACTTATCGATTACGACTTCGCCTATATTTGTCCGACTCAGATTAAATTCTCCGATAAATATACTGATCGATATAATAAGAATTTAACCGAGCATTATTTAAATTTATTATCTTCTTCTTGTGTAAAGAATAGAAGTTTTATTTTTGCTACCGATAATCATAGTTCATTATACGAGGATATCGATGCATTTAATAAAGATTATAATAATAAGTTAGCAGAGTATACTGCTATTAACAATAAGAACAAATACTTAGATAATATAATTTTTGTCGGCAACAACCTGAAATATGTGCACTTCTGTAATATAGTTGTAGCTGCGAAATTAGCAGCCACGCCTATCAATAAGTACCCCGATTTCGATGATGAGGATACTGACTTTATTATAGATTATAAAGACATGCTTCCTAATGTTTGTTATTTCAAAAATAACTATCGGACTGGTACTACTATTGAAAATTTAGTTAACTTATCTGACGAAAATCCTAATAAATCTGTTATGGTAATGCGGATCATTAATTACCTAATTAGAGAAATGGATTTCGAAGAATATATAGGTAAGAACTACCGTAAGTTTTATTTAAATAAAATAAAAGAACGGTTAGATAATTTACTTAAAGATAATGTTGGCTTTGTTCTTTACGATTATCATATCGATAGTATCGAAGAACAAATTAGTAATCATGGATATGGTGTGGACATCATTTTACGATATACATTATATCCATTATTTACAACAGAATCTTATACTGCGGAGCAAAGACTATGACACAAGAAATTAATGAACGTTTTGTACTCGACCAAGTACGGCGTCAAAAAGAACAATTGGTTGCAGTCACTAATCCCGGTAGGATACTGAATAGTCGAAAACGTCTCGACCGATTACGGGCTGACAGTTCCATTAGTTTCGACGAATTTATTGCGTTACTCGTAGAACTCGTAGAGAAAGCATTTCGTGAAGATAACGTAAAGATGAGTCCTGATGAAGGCGTTACGATTAACGACCGAGATCAGGAAATCAATCATCCTTATATTTTCTTTAAAATTATTAGCGGTGTACCTGCTAAGGATTTAAAACCAAGATTAATGGAAACGACTATTCGTCGTGCTCCCGGAAATCCTGATTATCGTCCCGACGATAAATATCCCGTTAAAGAAAATATTGAAGAAGAAGGTGTCGATGTGTATCGTCATGCATTTAGATACGTCATCCAATTTGACATCTTCGCAACTTCATACGACCAGGCTAATAAAGTTCTTAAAGAATTTGAAGAGCTTATGGTAGACTACACCGGTTATTTAAAAATGCGTGGTGTATCTGAATTACTTTACGATCAACGCTTAACTGACGAATCCTACGTTATGTATCGTGAAAAATATTCTATTAGAAGTGTTCGCTATACTTTAAACATCGATAAAATGTATGTTGTAACTAGCAAACTTATCGAACGTTTACTAAATCTTGGTAAATAATTTCTTAAGAGGTTTAAATATGGCTTTCACCTTTAAAGAGGAAATCCTTCGAGATCTTCCTGGTGTATTCGTCGAAGTCAATTCTGTAAAGAAGAAACTTTATGACGATTCTCAATTCGGTACAACTGACGCAGTTCTTTGTATCGGTACAGCATTTGATGGTCCTAACGGTGTTCCAGTACCTATTTATGATCCGACATATGCTAAATATACTTATGGCGATACTTATGATCGCACAACTAAACGTGAAGTAGACCTAACTGCAGCATTATCCGATGCTTATAACTCTGGTTGCCGTACTCTTTATGGTTTCCGCATTGGTGGTTCCGAAGCTCAAAAAGATTTTAAATTACGTTCTGACGATACTCTTCGTTTACGTGTAAAATCTCGTTTCCCTTCCAATAAAGCAAAACAAGTATATTTCACTTTCGATAACACTCCTGGTCAAGAAGTTTTCACATTGTATAAACCAGTTTCCAAAGCAACCGCTTACGAACGTTATAATGCAATGGTTAACGACGAAAACGAAATGATCAAAATCGATATTCAATTAGGTTTGATGGGTGCTGGTTTTAATGCCGACACTACTATTAGCGAAGTAATTCGTTACATCAATAAACACCAATTGAATAACGTAGTGACTCTTTCTATCGTAAACAAAAAAGGCCAAGACGTTACTCTTCGCAACGACTCCTATGATTTAGCTATGGGTTCTATTTTCCCTGGCACATATTTCATTGGCCGTAAACGTTCTTTGATTCCATGCCGTACAGAAGTTCGTACACATGTAATTAAAAATAAAAAATCCCCTAAACCCTTCAGTTCCTTTACTGGCAAATACTTCCATACATTGCGTATTAACACAGATGTTAATGCTGAATACCCTATTTACTCTGTAATGGATAAAGATTTGAACGAAGCTTTTGTAACTGTCGGTTTAAAAATGTATTCTCATAACGATTATCTTTTGACTCCTGGTGCATCTGCATTAGCGTTCGAAGAAGACGATAAAGATTATGAAGATACTAATATGACTAACTTCCAAAAATACATGAAGTTAGGTTCCGGTTTCGCAGTAACTGCAACTGCATTCCCTCGTACAAACTCTACTGGTCAATATTTAACTCCTCGCGTTAAAGAATCTGAAGTAAAAGATAAACAATACATCACTGCTATCGGTGAAGGTGCTTACTCTGTATTGCAAAATGCTGATATGCCTTATCGTGTATTGGGTTCCCAAATCTGTGCTGATACAGTAATTGGTGGCCGTTTACCTAAACCAAAAGATTTCTTAAAAGCATTCCCTATCGACGTAGCTATGGTTAATACTGTAGCAGCCGGTGCTCCTGTAGTCGATACAGAAATGTTTAAATTAACTCCAGTAATTAACACTAAAGATGTAAAACATGCACCTCGTTCTTACAAATTTAGTTTCGTAAAAATCGATGACGCTAATGCTATCGTTGACGATGCTATTTATCAAAACGAAGTATTTACAGTTATTCCGACTGTAGCTAATGAAGCAGCTCTCGATTTAGATAATAAAACTTACGAAGTCGGTCAAACATTCTTCTTACAAGATACTAAAGAAGTTAAATCTATTACATTTGACGGCAAACTTCAACCTGCAGTATCTGCTCATCAAAAATTCAAACATTTCGTAACTAGCGATAAAATTATTGAAGCTGAACCTGCTACTGGTAATACAGTAACATTTAAAGACATTACTGCTCTTACTGATCTTCAATACGATACAGCTATGAACGGTTTGTTATCTGATGCTGATGCAACTACTGCTGCATATTATGCAACTACAGCTGCTGCTTCTGCTGCAACTGCTGGTACTGCTAAATATGTATTGTTGTCTGTAAACGACGTTCTTTATGTCGGTAAATATGACGGCGGTCAAGTAACTCCAATTGGTGAATACGATATTCTTATTAATAAAGAATCTCGCGACGACAAAGTTTTGGCTTATGTTGAAAACTTTGATTGCGTCGATAACCGTGTTATTATTTCCGTAACAGACTTTAACTATCGTACTGTAGCAGAATTTATTTCTGACTTAAAAGATAATGTAAACTTTGCCGATACATTTGCTGTTGAAATGACAGACAATGGTATCGTAGAAAAAGACGCTCTTATCGAAGAAGTATTAGAACCAATTTTAGTCGGTGGTAAAGTAGCGTTAGCTAATCTTAAAGCTGACCGTACAATCGATTACGATTATACTATGCGTATTCCTTACCGTACTCCAGACAACTTCGCTCGTCAATTCGCTCAACATTGTATGTACACAGAATTAAAAACTGCACATACTCATGGCGTAATTGGTATGGAACGTATCTCTGACTACACATTGTCTGGCGTAGAACAAAAATTCCAAGACCTTAAAAATCTCGACTTGCATCTCGATTTGAAACGTGCTAACGGTCAATCCGTAATCGATGATGATGGTATGCCTGTCGATATTGGTCGTGCAATTTCTTGTACTTTCTTCCAAAATAATGTACCTGTTTACAATTCTACTTATGCTTATGTAGGTAACGGTGCTGGTGCTTATGCTGGTATGGTTTCTGCATTGCCTGTAGAACAATCTCCTACTAACCAAAAAATCGGTGTTAACCCATTGTTCGAATTAACTACTACTCAAATCTCTGATTTGACTAAGAAAGGTATCGTAACAGTTAAAAACACATTCACTCGTGGTTATGTAGTAACTGATGGCTGTACAATGGCTGATCCTACTGATGCGTTGTCTCGCTTGAATAGCGTTCGTATCATCGGTGCTGTTGAAAGAGCTATCCGCCGTGTTTGTGAACCGTTCATCGGTAAACAAAACAAAAACTCCGTTCGTGATGCTATCCGCACAGGTTTGACATCTGAGTTGAATAAACTTAAAGGTGTTTTATTATATGATTACATTTTCGATATTGCTAATGACGTAACTGCTCTTCAATATACTTATATTGATATCAATTACACTATTATGCCATTTAACGAAATTCGTCAAATCAATAACTACATTCAAATTCGTCAACCTGGTACCTAATAGTTTTTAAATAAAGAAGGAGGGGGCGGCTTAATCGTCGCCCCATTATTTAACACATGGCTTACTCTAATAACTCTGGTGTAACTACAGCGTCTGAATACACTCGTAGTTATACTACTTTTTCCGGCTGTGATATTGTAGCTACATTCGGTTCCGAAGTAGTTGCTGAAATTCAAGGTATTACAGTTTCTATTAATCGTGAAAAGGCTCCGGTCAACGTGTAGGCCGTCCTAATCAGAAATGATAAGGTTATTAATGCGGAATTAAGCGGGAAGGCTAAGTACTATATAGTATATGCTAATCCGAACCGAAGGCTTAACTGAGTTAAGTCAGGGGCAACGCATAGATGGTGAAAAGATATAATCCGTCCACGAGGCCGCATTACGATAATTACAGATTATCCAGTATTAGGAGTTAGTACTGCTTAACGTTAAACGAAGGTAAAAATTTATGCTAGTCTGGATCAGAATAGACTGATCGATGCAAATGAAGGAAACTTCCAGAGAATAAGATAAAAAACTTATTGATAATAATTTCCACTACACATTTGGTTCAGCAGAACCTCGCTCTATTTCGAGAGGTAAGAATACCACTTTTGCTTCTCCTTTGCAGTAATGCAATGCATAATTAAACTCTGTGATATGCTGGAAACCCCTTAGAGCCTTTAGTACCAAAGTGTGACAATCTAAAGGATTGGGCAATCAGCAGGCAGCGTAAGCGCCTCAACGACTATCCGTAAGGAGTACATCATAACAGCTGATGGAAGTGCAGAGCTCCCGAAAGGGATGAAGATATAGTCTCAACATTAGTGAAAACTAAATGATAATCATTCTCAAAGAAAAGAGGTATTGCAGGTACTATTGTATTCACATTATTCGACCGTGATGCTCTAGTCGACGCACTTGCTGTTCGTGCTGCTAAAGCAGCTTACTTCCAACGTATCGGTGGCGATATTAACTATCAACCGTACACAATTACTGAATGGGATACAAAATTAACTAACATGGTAGTTAACTCCTTGGGTTCTAACGGTAACGATAGCCAAGTAGCTTCTACTAATCCATTCAAAGTTACGCAAAACGTAGCTATTCAGTCTACGCCAAAATATTCTGACGAAATTCCTCCATTCGACATTACTTTGTCCTTTGCAAACGAATATGGTCAATCCGCAGTTATGGTTATCTATGGCTGTGAAATTTTGAACGAAGCTTCTAGCTTCTCCGTAGATTCTACAACTACTGATAAAGCTTGTACTTACATTGCTCGCTCTGTCGATTACTTGCAACCAGTAGAAAATAAATATTTACTTGACAACAAGTATTAATAAATTTGGCGAGGAAGTTTTTCCTCGCCTTTTTATTTTTTCTAAGGAGAATTAGGCGTGAATCCTCAAGAAAACACAAATCAAATCTTTTTATACTTAAATCGTGGCTTACAAACATTGATCAATGATGTCCTAGTTTCTGGTGAATATCCTATCGATATGAAATCAGAAATGTTAAAAGTTTGCTATGACATTATTGATGAGCACAACATCGAGCTCAAAACTCATATTATCACGTTAGTCGATAACAGAGTAAAACAATATATGAAGCTATACAACTTAAAGGTGAAATATGCCAACTGATTATTCTTTAGGGAATAAGGAAGTAATTCAGACTTCTAAATATACAAGAACTTATACATCCTATAGTGGATGCGATATTGTGGCATCTGTAAATATCACGATCCCAGGACAAGATATGATTTCATATGTTTTCGGGAGTGTTCAAACTTTCTCTTATAGTATTCATCAAGAGAAATCTCCTATACGAACATTAGGTGATGTTAATGCTATTACATATGTAAGCGGCCCAAGAACTATCGCCGGCTCTATTGTATTTGCAGTATTAGATAAACATGTTATTTATGAAATATTTGATGAAGTTACTAAAAGAGGCAATTATTTAAATAAACATTATTTAATGGATGAATTGCCTGTATTCGATGTAACATTATCTTTTGCGAATGAATATGGCCACCAATCTACTATTAGTGTCTATAATTGTACTATTATAGACGAAGGTCAGATTATGTCGATTAACGATATCTTAACAGAAAATACATATCATTATTATGCGACCGATATCGATTATATGACAGAGTCTAATGACTATTATAAAATAAATGAAAAAAGTATCATCGAATCTAATCCATGGTTAACGACGACGAATGCAAAAATTTCTCGTTACAATCCTAAGATTCAATATGGGCAACACGTACTCGAGCTTTCTAAAGATGGATATTATTCTTTTAAATCTTATATGGAAGCACTTAATCGTAAATATAAAAAATTAGCCGATCAATTTATGGGCGAAAAAGAATCTGAAAAGATGGCACAGCTTAAAAAAGATTATTATGATTTACGTACAGAAGCTGAACAATATTATCCGTCTCAAGCATTGCTTTCTAAAAAACAAAAAAAAGTTAGATTCCTCGAACATAAAAGAGTTAAAATAAATAAAGAATATGACAATTTTAGAACGTCTTTGTATACGTCTAGACGTGATGTACCTGATTATTCTAAATATCGCTTAGACGGTAAAATTCGTGATTCTAAGGATATTCCTGATTATAGCAAATATCGTTTAGATCCTAAAAAGGATAATAGTAATATTCCGTCTTACGATGAATTTAGAAAAACAGAAAAACGTAAAGATAGTAAGTTGCCAGATTATTCTAATTTTAGAAAAGATATTAAAACTGTCGATGAAGACGAAGCTACTAAATATCGTCTCGACGAAAATGGGAATATCGTAATTGTAACGGATAACGTTACCGATAAAAAAGAAGGAGGCAGCGAAGGACTTGAGCACATCTAGTATTACTTTTTTGTGGCAATTTGAGACATTCGTTGCCCTCTATTGTAACGATTACTTTAACGGTCATACAGAACTATATGTCGATGACGGAAATGAATTAACTAAATATGAATTAGAAGAACCGACTGTTATTATTAACGATTTACAGTCTGGTATCTATCGAGTATTTAGTAAAGGACCTGATGGACAATCTGAAGATAAATATATCGAAGTATATCCAGAAGGGTTAGAGTATCAACTAACGTATTTAAATAATTTAATCTTCAACGATGAGTTAAATAAAGATTTAAAAGATTTTATTATTAAGGTATCCGATGATCGCGGATTAAATTTAGTCGAAACTTTATATTTTTCTTATATGGCTAATCAAGAAGAGAAGAATAAGTATCGACTATTTTATTTATTATTGGCAGCGATTAAACATTATAACGCTAATAATTTTTATAATAACATCGATAATAATAGTTCTCTTTATTTAAACTCTGATAATCAATCATTATTGCATCCTAATATCGTAAATGGATTCTTAGAAGGTAAAATTAATTTATATAAGTTTACTGGTAAGTTTTACGAGTATCAAGATACGATAACGTTTAAAGATGAAAATATCGATTTAGGATTTTTAGATAAAGATTATTTATATCGTATCGATTTAATTATCGATCAGAACATAGTTAATTCTTATTATACGATTCATCCATCTTTAACGTCGGCTAATCTTATCTGGGATAAATTAAATATAATTGCGACTAAGATAAGTGATTTAACAGATAGTCTTCGATATCTTCCGTTAGCGTATCAATCATTTGACGACGATACAAAATTAGCGATTAGTATGTTACTCAATAAGCATATCGATAATCCTGTATTGCAAATGCCTAAAATTGTCGTCGAAGATGGTGAAATAACGGCACTTATCGATGGCGCTAATCAGTATCAAGATATCGGCCAGATTTATTTCTGTATAACAGACGTAGAAGGATTAGCTGCTGATCAAGTGTTGGTAAAAAAAGAAATCGATAACTTAGTAATCGATTTGCCGACACAAGGTAATTCTATTTATGACGGTAATTACTTTAGTTACTTATCCGATAAGGATAATAATATTTTAAGTCCGATTTGTTTATTTAATATCGATCAAGATATCGAACATAAATATATCGAAGAAACTCTTCGCTATGAACAAACTGGTTTATTAGCATTCTTAAAAGAAGAATTTGAATTAGAAGACGTAAATAAATATTATCATTATTTTACAGATTGTATCGGCAATAGCGATGTAACATTATCTAATTATTACGATAAAGTTATTGACCGATTTGTGCAAATTAATCCGTACGATGAATTGCTCGACATGATTCATTATTTAAATGTATATCGTTATTCTAAACAAGTACATAAAGATATCGGTATGTATGTATATAATCAAGAAACATCTCATCGAGTAATCATACCGAACGATATTAAGAATATGATAGTCTCGGCCGTTAAATTTAAACGCGGAGAAAACTATCGTTTTGAATATAAAAAAGTAACAGATAATGCTGCATATATAACATATGATGATGCAGACTATACTGTAATATCTATATACGATAAAGAAACTAGAACTCATACTGGATTAGTTACAGTATGGAGAAATGGTAACGATTATTATTTGGCTAATTGGAATGTTCTAGTTAAGAACCAAATAGACTTTTAAATAAAAATGGAGTATAATATATTATGAGACGAAAGCGCTTCGATAATCATTTAAGCAGTCTATTGTCCTATACAAATAAAAACGTTGAACAAGAAATAACCCGATCTTCGTCTGGGTATACTAAAAATACTCCGACATATAAAAGATATTATTCTCAGATCGATGCAAATGTATGGTTCGGTGATAAATTAGTTACCGATATCCAGAATATTAATTATGGATTATCTCAACACGATATGCCATTATTCGGTTATAATTCTTATATCTATGACGAATTAGCTATCGGTAATCGGTTAGTACAAGGTACATTTACGATTAACTTTACTGAGCCACTTTATATCGATAATATGATTAAGAAATATCAGAAAGCAACTTTAGTTGCTGAAGATAAAACAGAAGAAGTCGAATATAAAGAAATTGTTCAACCACATCGATTATCTCAAACTGTACAATCTAATCCTGAGCATGATGCTATATGGAGACAAGGGTTTGAAATCGATATTGTATATGGACAAGATGACGATGTAATGGGCCAACCATTACATGTTATTTTATTAGACTGTCATATAATGAATGTACAAACAGTACTCGATTCTTCTGGTCGTCCAGTGTTAGAGCAATATCAATTTTTAGCTCGAGATCGTAAGGTAATTAATAGCTAAGGACAAACTGATTTATGACAACTAATAATAAGAAGAAACAAAAGTTTAATAATCAACAACATAAAAAAGGTATCGACATTAAAGAAACTCAATCTGTAAAGGATACAAATAATCCTGTCGACAATATCGATCGTGAAATGACAGGTGGTGTCGATGTTGTCGAAGTTACGACAACTGAACATGACGATGATTTCGACCCTTCCAAGACCGAATACTTAATGAATAGTGAAGCTGTTCGTATTCGTAAAGAAAATAAAAACGTTCGATTTTTTCGAATGTTAAACGATCAATTTATCGTATATAAAATTATTACTCGTGCCGAACAACATCTTATGACTAATTTATCTTTTGAACAACAAGCTGAATTCGATGCAATTACAGATTACGAAGAACGAATCCAAAAATTAGAAGATTTGCGTAGCGATAATATTCTTCGTTATTTCGTTTTGTTTCCACGCCCAGAACGAATTGAATACTGTAAAGAAACATTCGGTGGTTTTATCGATACTGTCGTAAATGAAATTTTAGTAAACTCTGGTTATGAAAAGAATACTATTTCTAACCCATTGTAAGGTGTGTTAATATGGAAGAATTACGTTTCGATGAAATATTCACACAACTAAAAGATAAATATAAAACTGTTTTTACTTACACAGGATTCCCAGACGGTATCGTAATTTATCGACCATTAACTCGTTCACAATATTATGAATTATTTGAGAATGAACAACTAATGGATGTTGAACGGGAAGATATTGTTTGTTACAACTGTATCTTATATCCTGAAAATTTCGATATCGGTGCACAACCAGCCGGCCTTATTGCCGACTTAGCACAAAAGATTCTCGACGCTAGTTTTATGAGCAAACGAGGCAGAGAAATTCTTTATTTAAACGCTGTCGATAATATGGAAAATGTCGATAAACAAATCTCTTGTGTAATTCATGAAGCGTTCCCTGAATATGATATAGAAGATATCGATAATTGGGATATGGTTAGAACAATGGATTTCTTAGCAAGAAGCGAATGGATCTTAAAAAATATCCATGGTCGTGGGGGTCTCGACATGGAAAAACTTCTCGATGCCGGTAGCAATGTATCATTTAAACAAGACGATCCTCGTTTATTTAATGAAGAAAAACAATACTTCGATAAATTAAGAGAGCAACGGGAAAAGCCTGCGTCAGAAGAAATTAAAAAACCAAAACAAACAGTTAAACGTCCACAAAGACGTAAACAACAAATGTCTGAAGACGAACTAAAAGCTATGTTCCCAGAGGCGTTTGTTAATCAAGGCGATGAAAACTCTATTCGTGAAGTAGCATTAAGTGGTAAAAATCCTCATGATATGACACTTGCAGAGTTAGCTGAACTTAGAAATAATAATTAAATTAATATAACAAGGGAAAAATATGGCTGACGATTATTTATTTAAAGGAATAGAAGCTCCTTCCGATAGTCCTGCCGACTCTTTTGTTGATACAGTAGCGGCTGCCGGCGGACTCGTCGGGGCCGCTTTTGCTTTTTCTAGAACAAAAAGAGGGGCGAGAGTTTTATCTAAACTCGATCCTATTATAGGACAAGTAGAACGTAGACTCTCAAAGATTACTGATGATGGTGCTAATGCGATTACACTATCCGAGTTGGAAGGATATGCTAATCAAGCATTACGAGGAAATTTTCCTAAACCTTCATCTGTCGTAACTGCCGACAAACAAACCGATATTATTCGAGATACGACTAATCGTATATTAAATCTACAAGCTGATGCAGAAAAGTATTCACAAAATTTATATCATGCTCAAGTAATAGATACGATAGCAACCGATTTTAAAGATGCCGGTGTTAATCAAGCAACGATCGACAATATGGTTGATGCTATTAATAGTATTGCTCCATCTCAACGGTATGACGGTACTTTAGGATTCTCTGAACGTCTTAAAAATACATTAAGAGATGTCGTTATGGATGGCGAATCAGAGCATGCAGCATTTGATGACACAGATGTAGCATTAAGAGCTATTCAAAACTTAACGAGAAAAGAAAGTCTCGCAGACTGGCAAAGTGTTGGTGGCCGTGGCGAAAAAATAGTCGACAACTTTATCGAAAATCAGATTAAAGATGCCGGTGAATTATTATCTAGGCATCAAGCTAAAAAAACCGGAGAAGTTCACGACTTTGCTCTTGCCGATTATCTAAAAGAAAAGCAGGTTAATGCTTCTATCGATGAAGGTGCTCTCGATGTTCCGATTGTATCTCGTAACGGTAAACGAGACATCATCGATATCGATAATGCTCTTGATAAGATACGCAGTAATGATAGAACTGCCTTTTTAGCCGATTTATTAGAGAATGCTAAATATAATGATAGTACTAAATATGTCGATGGCGAAATATTAAATACTCCGAATTTAGATAAAATAAAATCTGAAGCGAGAGGAATTGTCGGCGATACATTAGTCGGTAAATTATTTGGTCTCGATGATTTATCACCTCGAAACCAATTAGGTATCGATGTTTATTCTAATGCTCAGTTTAAACTCGGTATGGCCAACTTCCAAAAGGAAGGAACATTATTAGTTCGTAACCGCGATAAATTATATCGTCAAGATCTTACGACCGGTAAGATGGAAGAGATGGATATTAGCGGTTATAATTGGCAATCTGCTAATGACGATATCGTTCATTATGGTCGTCTAATGAATCAATACGGAGTTCAACAAGAGAAAACGAATTGGGCTCAACTTGGCCGAAGCGAAGGTGCTAAACGATTAACCGATGTCGACGGCAACAATTTATATGCATTAAGAAATATTAATATAGATCAGCTAAGCGAATCAGAGTTATCTGCATTAGGCAGACGTGCCTATTCTCATGCTCGTGCCGTACAAAGTATCGATATCGATTTAGAAAAAAATACTGAAAAAATTGTTCTCGATTTAGCCGCATCAAAAGAAGGCATTAAAAAAGATACACTTTCTAAAATACGTGATGTATATCATGCTAAAAGTGAAAGTGCTAAAAGAAGAATCTTACGAGATATCGACGTTGATCAGGTCGATAACTTGGATTTATTAAGTGTAACTAAAGCCGCTCGTGACGGCAAAAAAATTAATGCTCGTTTGCGCGATGACGGTATCGGTATTGGTAGTGAAGCATTATATAAGATTAAATCTGTCGAAGAAACAGTTAATGAAGCTGTCGTTAAAAATGCTGTCGACTCTTTGGGCAAAACACAAGCCGAAGCTTATGCTAAAATAGATTCTTTAAACATATCTCCAGGCGAAAAACAAAAACTGAAAGATATGTATACTATTGAAAAGTATAAAAAAGAATCTGGCATTAACGTTATTAAAGATCGACATAACTTTAATCGAGATAAGCAAGATATTGGTTCTGCTGTATTCGATAAGATACAAAAAACATTAGACAATAGTCCTGAAGCCGATAGAATACTCGGACATTATTTAGGTAACGGTAAAGATATTCATTTTGATTTCGGTAAAAAAGGAAATGCTGCCGCTCCAGTTTTAGCAAGAAAATCACTCGACGTTAAGAAGATAGTTACTTCTTGGAACAGTGGCGACCTTGACGGAATAATGCAGGGTATCTCTGATTCTGCTAAAGGATTATTTGCTAATTCTAAATTAAGTCAAACAACCTTTTTAGGTAAAATTACTGGCGGTCATTTAGATTTCTCTAATAATACTACCGGCAATGATTTATCGATAGCTGGAGCATATTTATATAAGATGGGGCATCGTTTAAGCGGTGGCCTTAATATGCTTGATCCTGGCGCATTTACCGGTGTCGTAAATAACTGGTTAACTAGAGGCATTGCTCAGTTTATTAATATTGGGCATGGTCTTGGTCTACATGAAAATGCTACAAGAAGTAGTTTAGAAATCATCGATAAACTTTTATTTAAACGTGTATTGCCGGTTAGTTTTTTATATACTCAATTAGACTGGGCAGACGATACATTTAATTTAAATGAAAACTTCCAAACTGGTTTAGCCAACATCGATTTAGGTTTTAGAAAATTTACCGATGCTACAGGATTAACTGATGCATTTAAATTAGCTAAAATGGCTAATCCGATGGCCCAATATATTAGTGGCGACTATCGTCCTTATCAGTCCTACGAAGAACGATTAGACTATTATCAAAACGGCAAAGATCCGATTAGAGCTGGTCGTTATTGGGTATGGGGTTCTTCAAATGAATTCCGTGGTTCTAGTATTTCATACTGGGAAGATAATAGTTTAAAATTAGCTAAGTCTGATTATAAGACTGAAGGTATTTATGGCGGCTATTTTAATAAATGGATGCACAGTCCAATACCGACATTATCTAACCCTTTATCTCCATTAATATATGCTCTTAATCCTTATTGGTTAGAAGAGATGCATTCAGAAGATAGACCTTATTTAGAATCAGGTCCTCTATTCGAATCTAATACTCTTCAAGGTTTAATTCTTAATCCGACATTAGGCGAGATAATTAAGCCTAAGAAAAAATACCATGAGGATAGAATGTGGTTCGGTCGTGACGTTAAAGCAGTCATGTACCATATGAACCAACAAATACAAGAGCAATCTCAAGATACTCGTTATCTAATATTCCAAAATGGTCGTTTAGGTGTATATGACTTTACAGCATTCGATCATCCTACCGATAATGAATATGTTCAAAGCGGCGATCAACAATATGCACCACAAGCACCGATGTATGCATCAGCCGCTGATTACGTTAAATATATTAATCCTGACGGAACAGTAAATCCTGAAGTAGCAAGTTTACAACCTGTTACTAGTGGTACTGGTAGTGCTATTTCTGCAATGAATAATGCTATTTATTCTGGTAGCTCTCCTTATACTAATCCTAATGGTATGTATATACAACAACGTGTTAAACGTGGTAGACCTAAAGGATCGTTGGAAGAGATTTTAAATAATGCCGACCTATATAATAATTTAATGAATTCAAATGGTGGTCGTGATTATTTAGATGAATTACAAACTACTTCAAGATTATTAACCGGTATTTATGGTTATATCGGATCTCAAGCATTTGGTCGTGATGAATCTAAATTTATTGCTAATGCTGGTGATATCGATTCATTTACTCGTCAATTCTGGGATGCTGGTGTAGGTGGCCTCGGTGGTGAAACAGCCGAAATTGGTCGTCGTTTCTTGCCGGAATTTTCAAGAAGACGACGTTTTAATCCATTGATGAATACAATGGCAGATCAGCATGCTTGGCTTCCAGAAAAATTTTATATGGGCGATGCATATTGTATTTCAAAAAACACAATGGTTGAAGTTGGAAATCTTGATTATTTATCCGCAAATGAAGTAATAGAAAATGAGTCCGTAATTACTGATCATACTGGACAGAATACAATTGTTAATAAAATTGTATGTAGAAAAATAGAATTAAAAGAAAAGGTTTATTCTATAAAAGTTAATAGCTTGTTTGCATTTGATTATGAATTTTCTGAAAATCATCCATTATTAGTTGCTGAATCTACAAATAATACGACAAAAGAATTATCGGATTATTCTTTATCTTATTACAATAAAGCAAATATTGTATTAAACGCATTAAAAAGTGGAATAAATTCTAAAAAAATCTTAGCTGATATTGTAAATATTTCTATAAACGATGTTTGCCAACTTTGGAAAAGGATGTTACAAGATGATTTAATTTTTGACTATAAGTTAGATAAGCATAATATTTATTTAAAAAAATATAAATTATATGACATTAACTTATTAAAAAATAGATTGTCTTGGGAAAAAGCAAAAGATGTTAAAGTCGGGAATTATGTTGCATATCCAATTCCAGAATCTAAAGATGAAGAAATTGTAATAGATTTAGGTCTATTAGTTCCAGAATATATTTCAACAGAAAAATATATTTATACTTCTAAAGTTAGAAATAAACAATTTGTTGAAATTTATGAGTACTTAGAAAACAATGGTGTTCCAATTTTTAAAAGAGAAGAACGAAAATTGTTTTTAGAAAAAATGGGATGGGATGATATAATATATGAAAATGTTCAAGCAAAATTTAGGAATAAAAAAATATTAAAAAGAATTCCTAGAAAATTCGTATTAACAAAACAAATATGTTATGCATTTGGTCTTTATCTCGCAGAAGGTTGGACTAATAAATGTTGGGTTGGAATGGCCCATAATAAAAATGAAAGAGATTATGCTTATAATGCATTTTTAGGTTTCAAACAAATAGATCCAAATGTTAATTTCTCTTTTAAAGAAATAAAAGATACTAATAGCGCATATTCTGGATTTAGTTCTTCTGTAATTTCAATATTATTAGATGCATTGTTTAATAAAGGCGCTCATAATAAAAAAATACCTGAATTTTTCTGGGACGCAAAAGAAGAATGTGTTCTAGGATTATTAGAAGGATACATTTGTGGAGATGGATCCAATTTTATTATGAAATCTGGGTGTGGATTTGAAACAGAAAAAATAAGTGTTACATCTTGTAATAAAAAATTATTGTACCAAGTAAGAAAGTTATTGTTGCGATTTAATATTGTTGGATCAATAAATTTTCATAATAAAAAACAAAAGAAAATTAGATTTGGTAAATATAATATAACATCTGGAATATCTTATTCCTTAAATGTCAGAGGAAAAAAAGCATCTATACTTTCAGAATTGTTGTTTGGGAAATCTTTATTGCCAATAAATGAAAAAGCAAAAGAAGCATCTCATCATTATATAAGTAATGGATATTTATATTTAAGAGTTGAAGACATTAAAGAAATAACTACAGTTAAAGAAGTTTATGGTTATCAAGTTAATCAAAATAATTCTTTCTGTGTTGTTGGTTTTGCTACGCATAATACTAAAATCATAAATGGTGAGGCTCGTCTTCCTGGTGCAGGGTATGAAGCTATTAATCAGTTGCATCCAGACCAATTTGCTTCTGATGGATACGGCGCCATTGATCGTTATAAAATATTAGCTGATATTGCTCCTAATAGTCCTGAATATAAATATTGGAAACAAATTGTTAAGATGATGAACTCTGATGAGGCCAAAAAAGTATTACAAGATACTGAAGAAATGGTTAAGCATCAGGGTAAAAAGCACGATTTCTTTAATTATAAATTCTTAGGAAAAACGACTGTATCTCAAGAAGGGCACATCGAAGAAGTATTATCTAACGGCAAATTTAAAATTGCTGGCGACGATCGTTTATACCAAATTGCCGGTGTTAAATTTAAAGAAAACGGCTTTATGTCGAAACAACAGTTGTTACAAGTTATCCAACCAGGACAACGTGTAACAATGCGTATCGACGATGAAGAACGTACCGATAATCCTGATGCGCCACAAGCTCCGATTCGTGCAGCGTTATTTTTAAATGGCGAGAACATTTCGGATACATTACGAGAAGTAGGCTTAGCTGAATACGATATGGACGATAGTTCTGCTGCCGGTGCATATGCGAATTATAATACGTTTGGTCGTATTTTTGGTAGTACTGCCGAATTAGTTACGCATGCACAAATTCCGATTTTACATAGCCAATTCATGAGAATTAATGATCCGTTAGAAGAATATCGTAGTGATCAATTGTATGGCAGTGGCTTTGCTTCATGGGAAGATATTGTCGATACAATGCTTGTTCCGACATTCGAACAAAGCAAAACATCGTTCGTAAAAGATTTAGTAGCCGATAGTGCATATCGTTATTATAAAGGATTAAATAGTCGAGTTTTAGATAATGCTTCTAAATCTAGATTAGCCGTTGCCAAATTTGCTTCGACGTATTTAGACGGTCCAGCATTAGCCGGTGAAATTACAGGTCGTTTTACTTTTGTCGGTGCTAATGCCGTAGAACGTAAAGAAAAACTTTCTCGTGCATTTAGATTCGTCGGCAATGCATTTGCAATGGCAACATCGACCGATGATCCTATGTATGCAACATATGCATGGGGACGTATGGGTTATGATATCGGAAGTCATTTAAATCTGTTCGATAAGTTTGTTTCTGATGAATCTATTATAGGAAGGTTTGCTGAAGGTATCTTTGGTAGTGTCGATAATAAAGGTATCGAAAAACTTGTCGATTTTGCTAAACGAACTCGTGCTAGCCGTATGTTACAAGCTGCAGCTTTTGCCGGTACTGGTCTAGCGATCGCATTAGCTAAGAATAATCCTATTACTGAGGCACTCGGTCTCGATCATGTATATACTCCAGACAACGTAGAAAAACGTTGGGATACAGAAGAATATTTCGATAGACTTCGTTATATAAAATATATGGGTTTATACGAAGCAGCTAAAGAAAAAGCTAAAGCCGAAGAAGGCGTCGATGTCGATAAATTGTATCAACATCAAGAAGCTCTTCGTGCCGAAATGGATGGCGATGTATCGATTACCGATATGATGGCATCTGTATTAACTTCTGGTACTCCGTCTAATGATCCGTTAGCGCAATGGATTAATAAAAAATTCGGTCGTTTAAGTGAAGATATGACAACGCTTGCTGCCGGTGAATGGACAGAACAAGCTATTATGTATCATCAAGTAGCTGAATCTACCGTATATGCGTTAAATAAAGATAGTGAATATTCCGATATTATTCGTGCATTACCTAGCACCGAAAAAGAATATTTCGTCGAATTTGCTAAAGTAACGAACGAGAAACAGCGCCGAGCTATCTTACGTAATGTATCTCCATCGTTAGCTAAAGCATTAAGACTTGTATGGTATCAAGAAGAAACTGAAACAGAATCTAATGAATCATACTTCACGACTCATAATCTTCCTGGACCGTTATGGCAAGGTTGGGAAGCATCTTATAACCTTGAAGATATTAAGGCAAAAGTAATATATAACGAAGGAATGCAATTTGCAGACTTCGGAATTTATTCTTCGACCTACGAAGATCCAGAAGTTATCAATGCTCCTAATATAGAGAATATTAGGAACGGCGATGATCCTATTACTGTCCGAGCTAAAATTAATACTGTATTAAGTGGTATCGGTTTAACCGAGAAACAAATACAGGTGAATCCTACGCAACAAGATGGTATAATAGATATAGTAACTAATGTAACTTCTGTTCTTGGTTACAAAATAGACAAAGCGTTATCATTCTTATAGAAGGATTAAATAATGGATCAAGATTTTACTTATATAACTAGGAGACCGACATACGATGCTTTTAATAAAGAATCGTTTGGTCCTCCTAGTCATCTTATTGAATTATTAGAAAAAGCTAATTTAAATAAAAGAAAGGATATGACGCTGGCAATCGAGTCAGCGTCTAACTCTGCTTTATCGTTAAATAATAAAGCTAAGGCATTGCCGTCTCCTGATGTAAAACCTTATTTCTTCGATATTGAAACAATCCCGTCTGTACTCGTAAATGTCGACGGTCAAGATAGAGCAGTTAGAACACCAGATATTATCTGGCAATATGCTGCAAAAGACGAGAGCGGTACTCGTGTCGTTATGAATGGCTTAACAAAAGATCAAGCATCTTTATTAAGACTAAAATTTGATAACGGTACGTTTAATTACGATACTGCGACTCGAGAAGAAAAAGTTGCTTACGATACACTAGCCCGTATTGGCAAGAATGTAAATAATATGAGTTCTGGCGGTGCACTTGAAGCACTAAACGACTCTGACGATAAGACCAAATTAATTGGACGAGGTATCGATTATTTATCTAACAATCATCAAGACGGTTTAAATAATATAGCTAGAGAAATAGATCAACATATTTCTTCTGGTACACAAGTAATCGGTTTTAACAGTCAGTTCTTCGACGTAAATAAAGTATCGACTGCTTTGCGTGAGTCTCCTGATATCACGAGAACATTAGGGACAAGAGCTGTTAATAAAATAGCGACTAAAAATCATTTCGATATTTTTAAGACGATTAAAACAGCTATTACGTTAGACCCTGAAGCGATGTCTCGAGCTTATAAAGATTCTATATTGCGTGGGGCTAAACAAACTAAAGGTGGTCGGCTTGGAGCATATTATATTAAAGGTTCTAGTTTGCGACAAGAAGACTTCGCTCGTATGCTCGGTATCGATGTATCTAAAGCCCATGATGCCGGCGCCGATATCTCTGCGTTAGAACAATTATATAACAATGAATATTTCCGATCATATTTAGAATCAGCTTCTAAAATAATTGCCGAAAATAAATCGACAATGCAAGAGATTAAAGCTGGTACATTTGTAAGCAATATTAATTCTGTATGGGGAAGAAACTCTGGGCTATTAACGTTTGAACGTAATGGCGGAGAATATATTTTCCCAGAATATAATATGCGCCATGTCGACGGTAAAAATTATACTGCATATCGAGGCTCTACTTTTAAAACGAATGCCGTTTATGAAGTAAGTAAAGTAATGAAACTCGACCATAACGATCTTAATCTCGGTCGTTATATAGCAGAGAATGCTGGCCAACTCGGTATTAATGGTAGCCATGATTTACACATGGTAGAATTAACCGGTGGAGATGGAGCATTACGATATATTGTCGGAACAAAAGAAAATTTAGAAAATCAATTTATGGAATCTTTTGTGCCGATTGCTCAACGTACTAAAGACGGTATGCAATATAATATGCCTGGAATGAAAATTGCAACCAATTCTTTAGGTATTGGTATGGCAAATACGGCAGAAGATACTTTTAATAATTTATTAGTACGTTCTTATCAGCGACAATCTCGCGGTAACGTTATCGATAAAATTCAGTCTGCGACATATAGTCGAGAAAATTTTGTTATCGATCCGATACTTAGTACGTTTTCTACTAAAAAACAACAACTTGCTGCAGCAACAATTCTTCAAGATCATATTGAATTAGGTAAATCTGTTGCGGAAGCAATGTCAGGATATTCGATCGAAGATCTTGGCGGTATCGATAAAGGAGCATTTGCTCGTTCAATCGAAAAAATAGCAGCCGGAATGAAAGAACGATATAATCCTGAAAAAGGATATATTCCATCATTCGGTGCCGTTAAAGAAATTTTAAATAATATTAATTCTAAAGATAATCATTTCTTAATCTCGACAGCAGCAAGAGAAATCGCGGCAAGTGGATTAGAACATGATAAGATTGCGTCTGACTATGTAATGCAATCTGTGATGAATGAATATACTCGTATGATTCGTAATCATGAAGTATCTTATGATTCTCGTTTTAGAATTGACGATAAATTCTTGGCAGGACTCGCTGGCCCTCAAAATCTTAGTGGCGTAGAATTTAGTTTAAGTCTAAAAGAAAAAGATTTTAATATGGCTGCTGCTACACTCGAGAAGAAGCTTAGAACGTATGGCACGAACAAAATGATTACACCGACACAACTAATTGATCGGTTTAATTATTTTGCGACTAAGCTCGAAAAACGTGGCGGTGCATTATCTAACATAACTAAGCGTTTTAATGACTTAAAAGCTCAAGACGATGTATCGTTTAGAGATATGTCTGAATTCTTTGTACGAGAATTACAAACATATCAAAAGCGTAATCCTCATGACGAAGCGTTTAGAAGTTTTGACTTAACTCCGGGTAAGGCAATTATTACTTCTGAAGATCAGAAGGCTGTTATAAGATCAGTAGCTAAGTCTACAGCGAACGGTTTGAGTAAGAGCCCATTAGACGCAAGTCAACGATTAAAAGGCTACTTAATGAATGGCCTTACAGAAGATACGTTTATCGATCGTTATAAAGGTCTTGTACCTGAAAAGGTATTATCGGTTCGATTTAATACGATCGAAAAACAAATGCAAGGTATCGCTAATCAAATCGTAGCAGGTTTGGGTAACAATGCTAACCTATCGATTCGAGGCAATACTGTAGCGATTGTTGAGGGCAATAAGTTTTACGATATTAGTAAATATTTGCCTCAAGTAACATATGCTAATGGCGGAAACTTTGCTTTCCAACATGGTAATAGCGTTGTCGATATGAGCTTTGCCGAGCGAGCTGTTAGATCTGTCCATATGGATGGTGGCGAAGCAAAAGTAAAGTCTGCATTACAATATGTGGCGAGAGAGTTGGCTAACTTCGATCATATACTTCCATCTGTTAAAGGATGGTTAAAAACTGATAAAAATGCTAGTATTGGCGAAGTAGTAGTTAACGTTCTTAAAAATGCTCAAGCAAATCCTAATAAGATAGGCTTATCTCCTGGCGACAAAGGTTTCGATGCAACTAAACAAGAAATATTAAGATTGTCCGATTTAAACATCGCACAAAAAAATCTTACTGATAGCAAAGCAGATATTATAAGGTCTCTTCCTGAGCTATTTAATACTAACGCATTAACTGTCGACCACTTTGTTAAAATGGGCGTTGTCGAGCAAGGCGCTGGCCGAGACGACGTAATTAACTTCTTTAAGACAATTAATCCGGCATGGGACGGTAAGACTGGAGACTTATTTGAAAATATGGCTCCGTCTAGTAAATCGCAAAATGCAATTAGTGCATTACTTAACCCTAAAGATCCATCTAAAGGATTAAATGCTGTACTTCATGATGATGAATTTATCGAAAGGAATTTTGTCGGTGTCGATATTTACGATTTTAAATATGACGACAAAGGCAGACCTATTCTTAACGATGATGGTACATTCAAAACAAGTACTCGATACTCTGGTAATGAATATGCTATTTTATCTGATACAGAATATGAAGAACAAAATATTACTAAGAGTGAAACAAATCATTACGCTAAAGTACTTAAAGGTGCTAAACGATATGATACAGCAACGAATGCTTCTGCTATTAGTCCAGGTAATGAACGTAGTTATCAACAATCCTCTGGTCAATCTAGAACGTTATTACGAGAAGGCGTAGAGCAAGTAGCTCTTGATCATGGTGATGATCCTGCTCGTTATTATACCGATAAATCTTGGATAGGCTCGATTAAAGCCGATACAAATAAAGCCGTACTTAACACGAATACTATGTTATTACAGCACGATAAAGAAGGCCAAGAGATTATTGACAAATCTTTTAACGAGATCGTAACGAGTATCGAAAACGAATATCATCGTACTTTAAGTTCTAACGAAGTCGATAAATTATATGGTGAGTATTCCCGTGCTTTAAAATCAGGTATTGAAGGCTCTGCTAAAATTTCTCCAGAGTTGGCTGATGCGTTAAGTCAATCGACTTATGGATTACATGGCGGTGAAACTATTAACTTAGCCGGTAATAAAGATATTAGCAAAGAATTTATTGAACGTCATGTTCCGATTAAAATAAATGCCGACGGTAAATTCGAATTAAAAGAAGTTTCTGATGCGGTATTCTTAAGAGGTCAAGATATTGTCGAGACTTCGATGGATACTGAATTTTCTGGTGCAACATCTAAAACTGCTAAGAGTAATTTGTTTGGTCGAATTCATTTTGTCGATGCCAATAATAATATTGTTTCTGATTCTAAAATATCGAAGATGTTACAAGAGTTAAGTGTTAAAAATAAACCTGACGATATTAAAGGAATGATTGATGCACTTAAATCTAAAGGCATCGATACCAGGATGGTATTGCATAATTTCAGAGATACGACTCGTAAATTGTTTGTCGGCAATGCTAAACAAACAACGTCGACATTAGGTTTTGGTTTAGGTGAAGTCGATAAAAATATTGCTAAAATTTTAAATGAAACAGGTTTTGGCAATATGGTCGGATTGAAATACGACACAGAAGGTATCGCTAAATTCTTATCTGGCGATCTTAACGAAATTGCTTATCGTTATTATTCTGGCGACAAAGGTCAACGAGCTCAGAATTTAAAAGAAATGCGCAAGCGTTTACTGCTCGAAGTCGGCTTAACACAGAATGCATCTAAAGAAGAAGCGTATAGCGCGATTAAAAAACGTATTAATATAGAACGTAATGTTATCATTAATGCATTAGCTAAAACTGTTAACCATGGATCACCGATCGATATCATTCAAGGTGAACAAGAAATGGTTAAACGTAAAGATATCGTAGGTTTAACACAACAATGGTTAGATAATATTGCTGATGAGCCTATGGATGTTAAACGTGCATTTATGAGAAAAGCCGTCGATAATTTAAATGAGTCTGGTTCCATAGAATTATTTAATAAAGGTGCTATTTATTTCGATGAGAAATTAAATAGAATCATGTTTACTGACGGCGTATACGAAATAAAAGACGGTAAGAATCTTGGCGACATCTTTAAGATTATGCTTAAAAATCAAGACGAAAAACTTGTACAAAAACTTAGCGACGTCGATAAATTAACTATGGGTGTTTCTGGTAAGGTAACAGCTCAACAGGTTACAGCTTATTCAAAAGATTATATTGGTGAATTACAACATGCTGTATTCAACCAAAACGAGTTAATGAAAGTAAGAGAATTAAAAGTCGGCGCAAAAACAGCTAAAGAATTATTAAAAGTAATAGATCCGACTGGCACATTACAAGAATCTTTAGCAGCAACTGGCGTATACGATAATATAACTGGCGAAATTAATTACGGTGAAAAATTATCTGATGCAGCAATGAACGGAACTCGTTATTCTCGTGCAGCCAGAAAGTCTCGTCAAAAACTTGCTCATGCTGACGACTTTGCCGATACGTCGTTAGAAAAATTCGTATATGATTTATTCGATGAAAAAGGTATTAAAGTTACTAAAGATTATGTCGAAGAATTTGCTGAACGATTATCTCACCATGCTGCTGATTATCGTAACAATAAAGGTGGTCGCATGGCTGACGATACTAAAGACTTTGCCGATATCATTGCCGGTAGTCGTGGTACCGATAAAGAAAGAGAAGTATTTAAAAAAGCTCTTAACGATATAGATGCGCCTCTTACTCTCGACGAAATGATTAATCACTATAAGAAAACTGGTGAATATAAATCAGGTAAATTTAGTGAAACAATCGGCGGAAGAAAATATGAAATGTTTATTCCGCAAAGTGCTCATAGCCCAGAAACAAGAGCACAAGTTAAATCGTTCTTTGATTCAGCACAAAAGCTCGCCGAAATGGAAGTTCAGGACGGTGTTCAATATACCGAAGAAGCTGCTAAGTTAAAAGATAATATGGATCAGGCTTATAATAGTTTACGTGATAATGTTACTAAAAACTTAAGAGGTAAAGGTCATATATTAGAATCGACAAGTTCTGCTTATCTTGGTGAAAGCATTCAAGCAGCTGCTACAAACGTATTTGACTTCGACGAGAACTTTATTTCGTCGAGAAAATTTGCTGGCGGCATGACGATTAAAGAGGCCCAAAAAGCCGGTTTAAGTACAAGCTTTGGTGAAGCTTCTATCGATGTCTTTGAAAAGCTAGGCGTATTTGACGGTTTAGATGCTGCAGGTCGAGCTGCTAAGATTAAACAACTCGAAACTGAAGGTATGGCGATGGGCGTCGGACGTTATCCATTCGACTATCCTACATCGGTTGACTTCGGCAAACTTTATTTAAATAAAGGCCTTGCTGAAAATGAAGTAAGAACTAATCAGCTTATGGCTAAAGGTAAAGGCCTCGACTATGACGGCGACCAAATTAAATTAATTAAGATGAACGAAGATATCATCACTAATTCTGGTATGACCGACGATAGTTTATTACTTGCATCTTCTATGGATAATAGTGCTGTAACATTCCAAGAAACGGCAAGAAGAAGTTATGATCCATCGACAAAAACTGTAAGTGATGTTACAATAGAAGGTGCAGATGGTAATACTCTTGCCAAAACTCAAAAAGCTTCAAGCTATGCTGGTGAAACATATAATCCATTAAAGAATTTACAAAAAGTAGTTAACGACGTCGGATTTAATGAAGAGTTTATGACTCAATATTCTGGCGGAATGAGATTAGGGCATACAGCTTCTACTGTAGCTATCGGTGTCCAAGAAGCTCGTTTATCGGCGAAGAATGCCGGTAGTGCTACTGCCGATATAATGAATCAGTTTGCCGATGTATTTACCGATTTAACAAGACATGGTCAAACGGCTGAAGATATTCGTAACATAGGCCGACTTGTTACAGATGATACATATAATAAAACTATATGGTCTGAAATGAAGCGTAAACAAGAATCTTTATCGACAATGGTCGATGCCGTTGCTAATAACTCTGATTTTATCGCGAACAGTGGACTACAAGGTAGAAGTGTTGAAGAGATTCAAGGTGCTGCCGATGAATATGTTCGTCAACAATATAAACAACATGTATCTAATATGTTTGAGACAACTGCTTCTTACATGGAGAAAAATAAATTAAATCTTAATTTTACAATGTCTCAATTAGATCTTGGTGTAAGCGTTACTGGTGATCGACATGCTACGTTTAGAAGTGCAACCGATGCACATAGTGCGTCTCAAGAAGCGGTTATAAATAACGCTGCTTTAAATAATATGGCGCCTATCGTTAATAATCCTGAAGAGCAAATTCAAGCTGTTAAGATGAATGAGTCTTTAATTGGTTCTGGTGTTGCTGAACGTATGGCTAAATTAAGAAGTGGCGAAGTTAAAGCTATGGACATTGTTCGTAAAGCAAGAAGTAAATCGGTTTTAGGTGCAATGGCTGCTTTAGGTTCTTCGATTCTTGTTGCTGGCTATGGATCGGCTTCTCCGATTCCGGATGTCGATAATACTCCGGCTCAGCAAATTAATAATTCCAATACGTCAGTTCGTTTAGTTCAACCTCAACAAGGTGCTGCTAATGGTGGTTATATAATCAATGTAGCAACTTCGACAAGTCAAGATCCACAAGCTGCAGTTGCTGCATTAAATGCTATGCCGAACATTGTTGGTTCTGGCGGTAGCGCAACTGTTACGACAAGAGTTACATCTAAATATGAAGATATGAATGCTAACGATATTAGCAATTATTTAGATAGTGTATTATAAATGAAAGGAAATTCTATGGCGGAAGATAAAAAGCCAGATGTCAACTATGCGACTCAACATTTAGGTCAAAAAGTCGGCAAGAAGGCTTCTGATCAAGTCGAAACAAAACAGGAAGATACTCCTAATAATCCGACTGAAGGATCAAAAGAAGAATTTGATCAGATGGTCAGAGATACTCAAATGAGTCTACCTGAATTAGCCGACTTTGAAGAAGGCGCAGTCGACATGAGAATTTATGAAGAGCTCGCTAAGAAGATGGGCGATTCAAAAGAACAGGCTTTGTTCTATAAAGAAAATCCTCCATTAGAAAATACCGGTATCGATAGATTGAGAGGGCTGGCTATGGTCAGCCTTCCTCCATCTGCTTTCAGAATTACAGATGAAGATTTACATGCTGGTTTTGTCGATGGCGATACTTTATATGCCGACCTAAGAAAAGCAGAAGTAAAAGATCCAGAATTATTAGAGTACTTATGTGTCGGTCAGCAAAACATGAGAGCATGGTTAGCTGGCAATAAAAAAGCAACAGAAGACGTTCTTGATGCGAATAAAGTAAAAGACGAAAACAGAAGCCTTGATTATGATATGGGCTTTCGTTTCTTATTCTACGATGCACCAGAAGTTCATCACTGGTCTATCGTATATGCAACCGATGTAAAACAAGTTACATACGGTGAAGCCGTTCAAAAATATCAAGCTTTTTTAACGAAGGCCTATGATGTTAGTAGTAATAAAAATGGTTCTAAATGGGAACGTTACAAAGATAGTGATACCGTTACGATTGCTCAAATTGGTGAGTTCGACAATAAATGGATCCAAGTAAACGATTATTTAACAGAAAGACGTTTTGGCGGATCTTCTGTTTTATTAAATGGACATAAACCTGTATTTGGTTTAATGGCTGACGGAACTAATTACGGGACATTAGAAGTAGCATATGCTGCAGCTAACGACGTTGTAAACATGGTAAAGAACGCACAAGAAGTTCGTGCCGTTATCGATATCAATGGCTCTTCTAAGCAAGACCAAACTACGGCATATCCTAAGAATATGATTAGCTTCCCTGGTAATGGATTATTAGCTAACTATTTTAATACATTTAATAAATTCTTTACTGGACAAGATCCTACCGTATTCCAAGAAACAGGTATTAACGCATATGGTTTAGAACATTATCGTCGTAACTTAGCTGTTATTTTCGTAAAAGATAAAGATGGGCAATGGATTAATTTAAATAAATATATTATTGCTCGCCATCGTAATACTTCTATTTTAAAGTATTCTGATTTTACAAATCCTCATCTTAAACCTTGGGCATATCAATACGATACGAAAGCTTGGACTGATGCGGTATGGAACGCTACATCACAATACGATAATCGTCACGATATTCAGAATAAAGCGTTTGGTTGGAACAACATTACTAAAGGATTAAATTCTATCTCCGATTGGACTTGTACAATCGGTGATGTAACGTTATTTGTTCCACCAATTTCTATTAATACGGTAACACAGGCTTATACTAATTCTGTTCCGTTACTTCGTGCAAAAGGTTCTGCAAATATCGAAAATGCTAAACCTGAACGATTCTTACAATTAGAATTATATTTTAACGAAGATCGTGGCATTAATGGTCAACCTGTAGAGTGGTATACAAATCTTAGTGATAAGAAGAAAAAAGTCGTATATCATATGAATGGATTCAGAGCATTACTCTCGGAATTCCATTTTGCTCCATATATGCCGATCGAAAATAAATATATAAACGAAGTTCTCGATATCGATGCTATTTGTTTTGAATCGATGTCGGTAGCGACAGTTCCGAACTATCCTAAACTATTAAAAGTTACGTTACTCCTTAAGGAATTTGATTATCAAGTATTTATGCCACAAGTTCCTAAGCAACGTGACTTACAAGATGGCGTTATCGATATATATAGAAACTTCTTTGCTAAAACTATCAACTATGATTTATTACGTTGGTATATTCAACGACCGCTACAATTAGGACAAGATCTTCACGATCGAAAAATGAATATCTCTTCTAAAGATTTTATGAAGCAAACATTGTTTGCAAACCGATCTGCTTATATGCCGGTCGACACATTAAATCCTAGAATTAATATTTATATGCCTGACGAAGGTAAGCTTGTTAAGATGGAAAAAGTTAGACAGACTTTTACTCATAATAACAATAAAGCTCCTAACTATTATCGTCCATCTGAAAAAGATAAAGAATTGTTTGCGATCGCAAATCAATATTATAAAACGATTCATAGTGACCAAATTAACAATATTCTTAAGAAATATAAATTTAATTATAGCGATAAAGCTTCTGTTATGTCGACAGCTGGTCGTGAAATTGTTGATTATTTGCGAGCATTAAATATCCCGTCTGATTATTCTATTTTAGAAAAGCATATCGACGTCTTAAAATCTGTTAGAGATTATGCAAAATCTATTGCTGGCGGCGGACAAGCTAAACCTCAATATAGTTTCGACGAAGATCCAAATAATGATTATTTAAAAATTAAAATCATTCCGAGCGTCGATTATAATAATCGAGATGAATCTTTATTATTAAGACAACAATTTGCTTCGACTTTAACAAGTGACGGAAATCAAAACATGTCTGATAATCTTAAGAACAATATAAATACTGATTATTACGATATGATTTTTGCTGATAACGCATTTAATTTTAGAATTGTGTTGAAGCAAAGTAATGGTCAATGTACATTAGAATATTCTCCTTATGATGGCGATTCTAAATTCTTAGAATATTGTGCATCTCAATTTGCTGCCGTACAAAATGCTGATGGTTCTGTTCAAATGTCTGGTAATCAAGAGACATATGAGAACTATGAAGATTCTGAATTTGAACGTATCGGCTCTATTCAATATGTGACATATTTAGAAGATGTATTAGTACAAGGCTTAACAGCAAACTTCTCTAATACATATGCTAATATGACATTAAATACGTATCATGGTCAAGCTCCTCAATTTATGGGCGGGCAAGATGCTACATTAACATTCTCTGTAATGACTTACGATAAAGAAACTGTCGACCGCTTCGATAAAATCCCGAAGATTATTTCTTATTTTAAAAAGAAATATCCGAATGCATTGCCGAGTTATCCATTCAGAATTGATTCTGAATTCACTCGCCTATTAGGTATATTCGAAGTAATCGTCGAACAAGTATCGATTTCGACTGTCGTAAATTATCCTGGGTTATTCCAAATTAATGTAACATTACGGCAAACAGATAGAACAATTCGTAATCGATTTGCTATCTATAAACAATTCGAACAATCTAATTTTGCATCGAAAGAGGCCACGGCTCAACGTGCTGCGCAAGCCGCATTAGGCTACTTCGAAATCGACCAAAATTTATCTAAAGCTGAATTATATCCAGATTTAGAATTGCCGACTATTAAAGAGCTTGGTGAATTAGGTTTCGAATTTATCCGTTATAAAAATCCTCGTGATCAAGTATTCGTCGATCCCGATTTTTATTTCTTCTATCATGAACATTTATTCTCTGAATTATTAAGAGATTGTATTTTACAAGATAGTAAGATGTTACAAATGTTTGCCAAACCAGATGAAGACGGTAATCCGTCTGGTGAACTAAAAGTACTCTCCGATCTCAGTGAAGCTGCTCAATATTCTATGCGTCATGGTATGATAGCCCAGAATGGTGGTATATCTGAAATGACGGCTAAAGATTGGCAGTTAACACAAGATAAGCTTAATCAGATGAAAAAAGAAGAGAACGAACAACGTATGAAACTCTTCAAATCTGGTATTGCTACTGGTCAATGGAAAATCGGTAAATCTATCGGCGTTACTTTCTTAGAACCTTATTATGCATGGTTATATCATAACTTAAATACAGAAGAAGGCCAAAAGGAAGTAGAAAAGGCCAAAGAAGCTGTTAAAGAAAATACGCCAGACGGTAAAGGCGGAGTTAAAAAATCTAGTCCTGGTCAAGGTATAATAGATCCAAGAACTCAAGTAGATAGAAATTCTATTGTATATAAAGAAAATAAAGAAGAGTATGATAAAGCTGCTGCAGATGCAAAAGCTAAAGAACAAAAAGCAAAAGAAAATGCAACAAAAGCAAATGAAAACGCTCTTAAATCTGTAATTGTTGACAGTATTAATGTCTTTCAATGGGAAGCCGACAAAGCTCTTAAATTCCTAGCGGAAACCTGCATCGAAGATGAAGGTTCTGAGCAAGCATTATTGCAATATTTTAAAAATATTATTGTCGAAACTAAAGCTGTCGATGACAAAATAATGTCTAATTGGACAAATAATATTAGTGATTGGTTAAATAAATTCGCATATTCAGCATTGACATCTGGTTTTGCTGTTGATTTAGAGCCAGAAAAAGCTAAAGAAATTATTAATCAGCTTTATAATAATATTTCAGATAATGATACAACTATTAAAACAGGTCCTAATGGATATACTATTGCAGATACTGATGCTGCTATAGTTAATAGTGCGGCAAAACTTGCTGATAAAACAGAAGAAAAAGATAGTAAAGCTAAGCCGTCTATTAATTATAAAAATTTAAAACCGACACGATACACAATTAATGGTTTAACTTATGTTCGTCATTTGGACGATACTTCCGAATTTTATAATTATGGTTCTTGTACTGAATTAGGTCCTTACGGTATTCCTTGCTTTACTCAAAAAGAATTTGAAGAAAATCCTATGCTTCAATTCTTACCAATCGATTATAATAAACGTCGCAAAAAGTTTTTAGATAAAGGCTTTACGTTTGAAGCATCTGATCGATATTACTTCTTAGATCCTTATTATCAAACATCTGACCATAGTGAAACAATTCAATACATGAAATATTGTATGCATGATATGAATTATGCAAAACATGCTTTCTTGCGGAACGTTTTATATTGGTTATGTGTTTTAATTAAGAAGAATATCTATCCTAACTATATGACTGATATCATGTTCCAAAATGCGATAAGTGAAGCTTCTGCATATGAGTTCATGAAAGACATGAATTTAGCTAACGATGTTCAAGAAAAGAATGTAAATACTCTTAAGAACTTCGTTAAAGATAATCAAGATAAATTTGTAAAAGGCAAATTATTTGTAGCGACAGCATTATCGTTAATGTGTAAAGATTCTTCTTTAATTAAGAAAATTATTACGCGTGATTATAATGCATTAAATGCTTTAACCCATAAAGTAATTACGCCTAACATAACGACGACGGCTCCGTTAACTAACGATGAAGTAAACCTAAGAAAATTATTATACGGCTTAGTTCTTTCTGGTCTCGTAGAAAAAATCGAAGAACTCGGTATCGATATTGCGACCGATAATCCTATCGCTCAAATTCAACGTGAGTTTATGCAGCAATTAGAATTAGAAGCAAATGCAATGACGCCAAAAGCATTAGCGCGACGTATTCGAGATTCATATCTTAATATGGTTCAAACTGATGTTCGTGGTAGAATGCTTCGAGGATTCCCGACATTCCAGATTATGTTTATCGATGAAGGCGCTTCATCTGGTTTCTGGAAGATGCATGATAGCTTCTATAGTACAAATGCAGTAAGCTCTATTCAAGTCGTTAAGTCTAAAAATATTGCGGCCGATACAGCGATTATTCAGTTAAATAATTTGTATCAAAATATATTAGCTGAATATGAGGACGATGGGCAAGGCGATAATTTTACGACACAATTACAATACGGTGTTGCCGGGCTTGAAAACTTATACGATAGTATCTTTAATCCTCGTACCTATGTTCGTAATTTAAGTGAAAAACAAGCATTAATCCCGGAAAGGAATTCTATTAAATTAGTTGCTGGTGCTCGCATGCATATCCGTATGGGTTATTCTGCCGATGCCGCTAAGTTACCTGTTATGTTTAACGGTACAGTTACCGAGATCCAAGGTGGCGACGTTGTAAGTATCGTAGGTCAAGGTGACGGCATTGAATTATCTAACCCTATTCGTGAAGATAATTTCGGCGATAAGATTAAAAACCGTGGCGTAAAATATTTAGGCGAATCTCCTTATGGTTTATCTTTTGGTGGCGTAAGTCCTAGAGTATTGGTAAGTTCATTCTTAACGTGTCAAGATCAAAATTGGTTTAGCCAATTATTCCGTGAAAAGAACTGGAATGTATTATCGAGAGTATTCTCTAATAATCCATTCGGTATTTATCATTACGGCGATCCATATTATCGTGATATCTTTGTTAATGGTGAGCCAGTACAAAATATTTACGAAGTTACTAATGACTCTTCTGCTCATTATTATAATTTCCGTAAGAACACTGATATCACTAATTTATTTAATAGTGATAGCTTACAATTTGAAAATGGTGCATCTGAACAAGGACAGCAATCCTGGTATCGTTCATTAGGAAGTGTTATTGGGATTGATCCCCCAGAACAAGGTCATCAGTTTATCAGTATTAAAACACAAGGTAGAACAGTATGGGATATCTTACAGTTCGCAGCAAGTGCTAATCCATCCTATATTGGTGCAACTGATTACTTCGGATTTAGAAGTACTGTATTTATGGGACTTCCTAACTGGTATTATGCTTATAAATATATTAAGAACAATAACCAATTAAATACTCTCGAGAAACGGAAACCTTATTCTCAATTCCATATGTATTGGTCAGATCACGATATTTTATCTAACCAAATTCAAACTAATTCTAATAAAGTAGCTACCGTAGCTAGAGGTATGTATCAGTTTGAAGAAGTTAAAAAATCGACTCCAGATATTTATTTCGACCGAGATATTTATCCTGAATATCAACGTTCTATGGTAGTCGATACATGGCTACATGGTAGAACACAAGTTCATACTTCTTCTGAAAATACATTCGGAATCGATAGTGAAATTGGTTCTTTAGATAGCTATGCAACAGTTACAGGTGCATTTGGCTCTGCTGTCGGCGGTGTTGTCGGTGCTCGTGGCGGTTCTGTCGGTGCTAGTGCTGGTTTTGCTCTTGGTGGAGCTATTGGTACAGGCATAGAATTAGGCCTAAAGAATATTGCTTCTTGGGCAATATCTAATTTTGCTCCAGACAACTATGGTGGACCTGAACATAATCATGCTCAAACTGCTCGACTAATGACATTGTCTCGATTAAAGAAATCTGTCGAACAAATTTACTCTGGTAATCTTGTAGTTTATGGCGATCCTACTGTAAAACCTCATGATCGAATTTCTATCTTCGATGAACCAAATAGTATGACCGGTCAAGCAAGAGTCCGTGAAGTCGTTCATACATTATCGGCAACGACAGGTTTTGTTACGACAATTACGCCAGACGCGATTGTCGACGTACTTAACGATAAGACGACTCAAGCTGTTAATATGGCTATTACATCTACATTGATGCGCTGGGCAGTTTATGCTCTCGGTGTTTATAACTTACAACGAGCTTATATTGTTCGCGCTATTATCGATGATGGATGGGGCTTGTTTGCTCGAGCAAAAGGCTGGGCTGCATCAGAATATACTGATACGATAGTTAATGCTACTAAAGAAATGAAGCGAAATAATACTATCGATAGAATTGTTAAGAAGCTCGAAACTAAGCAAACTAATCTTAAAGGAGCATTAGAAGCTGCAAAAGAATCTGGAGATGCTGTAAAAATTGCAGAAGCTGAAGCTAGACTTGCTGTCGTAGAAAAACGACTCGCAAGATTCGATCCAATTAAGCCATCATTTACGTTTGGTGATCGTGGCGTTAAAGGTATGGAAGGTATTTCTAAAATATTAAATTCTTGGGCTGAAGCTAGTGCTAATTTTGAAAAAGCTAGTTTAGAAATCTCTAAAAAAGTTTTTAATCTTAGAATGCCAGAATTTACAAAATTAAGTAACGAAGCAGATATTTTTAAAACTAATAAAGATAGTTTTGTAAAGAAAAAAATTGAAGAACTTGCCAATGTCAAAGATTTAGATAAGTTTGATCGTGGTGGGAAAGCTAATTTAGAAGGTTTATATAAACAACAAGCTGAAGAGGCATTCAATAAAGAATACAAAAAGCGATTAGACAAACTAAAAGCTTATAGTAAAGAAACTCAAAGTTTAATTAAAGATGTTCAGAGTATTAACAATACCAAAAAAGGCCAAGAAACTCTTGCTGCATTAAAAGCTAAGTCTGATATATCTAAAAAGATAATTGATGCTACGTCTAAAGATATTTTAATGAAAAGTAAAGCCGGTGCTTTGTTTAATAAAATTGCCGGCACTCGATTAGGACGATATTTATCTTCTGTATTAAACTTTGGTAGCAAAATCGGTGGTAACGTATTAATGGTCGCTGCTGCCTATACATTAGGTAGATGGGGCGATATGATTTCTGATTTTATTCAGAACTATAAAACATTAAGTGTTACTCCTTTACTTAAACGCGGTATGCCATTCATACCAGCATGGGCAGGTAACAGCGGTACAATCTTTATGAGCCCTAACTGGGGAAAACGTGGTCAAGTATTAGATTTAATGGATACTATATTTAATCATCGTTTCCAAGATCAAGAAGGATATCATCCTATTGCCGGTTCATTGAGTTTCTTATTAAATGCTTCAATGGGTGGCGGTCCTGCCGATGCTCTTCAACGTTATGAGTTAAATGCTGATGGCAATATGTATGCTAATAACATGGGCGGCGATTACGAATATCTCGTAAATCAAAATTATGTCGATGGCTTATTGCAACGTGGCAGCATTCGTTCTGTCGAACAATTATTAATGCGTAATAACGAGGAAAATCAAAAGGATAAACAAGAGATTAAAATGAGAGCTGAACAATTCATGCATAAAATTGAAGACGTTCAAAAAGATAATACGTCTATTCTTGATCCTTTAATTCCGGTTCCTGGTCCTGAGTTTGATATTTTTAAACAATTTAAATTCTTCGTTGTACGTCATGAAAAGGCGTTAAATAATGAAGAGTCTAAAAATACTGTCGAATTCTCTATTAACCAAGGCGGTAAACCTGTTAAGGTTATCGGTATTAAAGGTAAAGATGGTGACGGCAATGAAATTATCGATGCTCCATTATTACATCCATTTGCTTTAAATACTCTTCGTAAGATCATTTTCCAAGCAGAACAAATGTTGTCTTATAAAACTACGACCGACCAAAATACATATATCAACAAAGTATCAAATGATTATATCACATTAACAAGTTGTTACTTATTTGGTACTAAGAAAATATTCCCGGGATCCGGTTTTGGTTTTACGTTGATTGCTCATGGTGAATCTAAAGAAAATCTTAAAGTTATTATGGATACATTAAAAGAAAAAGACGAAATAACTTATCAAGTATACGACAACGACGATGGTAAGGTATATCAAGTTAATGTTAATATTCCTAAGTTCGGTGCATAATGTCGACGATACAAAATAAATTTAAAGATACGTATGCTGGACAACAGATCCGTAATAACGGATTTGCAAAGTTGAAAGGGTCAGTCTTAGGATCTGACCCTAAAACTTGTACTTGTTCGGTAACTTATACTTCACAAACTGGTGAAACAATAACTGAACCTGCTATGCCAGTACAGACAAATTCACCTGATGATTGGTTTCCAAAAGGCGGAGATTATGTTATAATAGAGTCATATGGGGATCGTCCTCTTGTAACTGGTCGCTGGATTGCAGATTATGGCACTGAAATATACCAAGAAAGTGAGCTAAAGAGTGACATCTTCCCAGATGAAAATGGTCAGGATAACGGAGGCTCAGTATATTAAATGCCAGAAATAAATCAAACGTCTAAGAATGTCGATATCGCTAAAACCGACAAAGCAGTATCTGAAGCAATTAAAGATACTCCTGACGACGGTTCTGCGATCGATAATCAGAAAGTATATCAAGATTTAAAAATTAATGCGACTGAAATGGAAGAATCTTCTAAGCATCCACATCGAATTAAAGATTGGTCAATTAAAAGATTCTTAGCTAGTATCGTTATTAAGATGGGTAAGTCGATTGGTTTATCTATCGGTAACGATACAAAGCTATCTTTAGATTCAGGAAGTATTAGCTCTATATCTCAAACACATAGAATTAAAGCTAATCGAATTCATTTAGATTGTGACGAATTAATTATTAACGGCCATAAGTTAAATAATAGAATATTTGAACTTGCCGATTTCCGAGAACTTCCAGATCAAGAAGGTTCCATTATCGGTGATCTCATGGTTAAAGGAACTGTTCTCGTTAAGTCGTGGGAACCTAATTTAGCTCGATACGTTTTAATCCGTCGCGATATTTATTTACCGTTATTCGGTAAGACAACGACGACTGTCGAAATTGCTGAAGGATTAAAATTAAAAGACCCTACGAAATTGGTAACAGACTTTGCTCCGTTTACGGCAGCAATGCTTGCCGGGGATTCTCCAATTACAGAAAAATCGGCAAAAGAAGCATTAGCGAAAGCTAATCCTGCCGAGCAAAAAGTTTTAGAATCTAATATCTATGATTTAAAAGTTTCTGATTATCAGACTATAGATGATTTCAAAAAAGCATTAGACACTAAAAAAGAAAACGTTATTAAAGGTTTTAACGAACAAGTTTCTAAAGGTGATGCTAGTGCTAAAAACTCAATAGAACAAGCTACTCAAGCATATGATTTATTGTTAAAAGCAGCAACAAATTATTATGCTAACAAAAAGCAGTAATTGTAATATAAATCTAGTACTGGTAATAATACTGGTACTAGATTTAATTTTTTTACAGGAAAATAAATATGAACTATAATCAGATACTAGGAAAGATTAGTGAAGAAACTAAGAATAAAGTATCGAAAGAGTATCATGAAATTTATAAAAAGAATCCGACAAAGGAAGATTTTAATGGCGTCAACAATAAAATAAATACTTTGTTGCATAATAAAAATATAAAAATCGATGATACAATTCGTAAAAAACTTAAAGATACGCAATCTAAACTATCTGAAGCATTAAGTAAAAAAGATCTTAAGGCAGCAAAAGAAGTGCTTAAGGATATTAAAAATATTCCTGAAATATCTAAGGATGTCAATGCGCAAGATATTCTTAAATATGTCGATAAAAGAGATTTAGCTTATTTAGCTCTAGATAAATTTTTAGATAAACAAATTACTCAACGTATTTACGATACTTTACATGTCGATAGTTTAAAGGCTGTTCCGGCCGCAATCGGCGATAAACGTTCACAAATTGTAGCGATTATTAAAACGTATAAACATATTAAAAATACTAATCCAGAGTTAGCAAATACTCTCGTTAAAGAATTGTCGACTAATATTAATAAACAACTTGATCAAGAAGTCGACTACGCTAAAAATAAATATCTATTAATCGCACAACAACAAAGCGGAAAACAAATAGATAATTTATATACAAAAGCTACTCAATATCTCGATATTGCTAATAAGACAAGTAAGACTTATTTAGACAAAGCGATAGCTTTGGAAGATAAATTAAATGCTGCTATATCTGGATTAGATAATACAAAGATTGGTGGATTTGCAAAAGTCGTTAATATGAATTTGCAATTATCTAAAATCGATTATGTAAGTAAACAAGTAGAACGTGTTAATAAGTATTTAGTTAAGTATAACGAGATCGCTAAAAAAGCTTTAGATCGTGCTAAAACATGGGCGACAGAACAAGTTACTAAATTAGCGACTAAGGCACTTGGAGCTATCGGTAAACAAATTGGTAAGATTGCTAAATCGGCACTCGGTAAATTTAAAATTTAAGGATAACAAATGATCGATTTCTTATTAGACACAAATAAAGATGATATCATATTAGGTCCAAGTCGACGATCTAATTCATTAGCTATTCAATTTAATATCGGTCAGAAAACAAATAAATTAAAGATTCAATTTTTTGTTGAATCGGTTACTCGACCAAAGCATAAAGTGAATGCTTTAAATATTAAATTTAATATTAAGCCTAAAGAAGATGATTATTTAAATAAAAAGTTATCTTCTGTCGACATATGTAAAGATAATGAAGATTATGAAATCCAACAAATTATGTTACGATTAAAAACTGAATTAGGTGAAGTTCAGCCTTATTCTGATTATGGATCTAGACTTGTTGAATATCGTCATGAAGATAAATTTGATAAAGCAAATTTACATGAGATAAAAGCAATCGTCGACAGTATTGTCGACACTTCATTATACGATACATCTGTTACACCTAATGTCGATGATCATCAAATTATGGCATGGCATAATATTCATATTAAGATTATTAATAAAAGAACTGGAAAGGTTTTAAAAGGATTCGTTATATGAAGACATTTACACAAATCCATGAATCGATTAAAAATATTTTTCAGAAACTAACTAACGATACTGTTGAGCGTGGTTCTGTTGTCGATTTATTTATGTTAGCTAATTCCAAAGAAATGGAAGAAGCGTATTTGTATATTGAGTCCAATAAAAATCCTCATATATATACAAATTTAAAAGGTTCCAATTTAGACGATATGGTTAAATTCTGTGGCTTCACTCGTCGAGAAGGTGAAAGCGATCAGAACTTATTATATCGATTAATCAACTGGTCTTTAATCAATGAAAAATCTAATACGATTGCAATTGATGCGGCCTTATTAGATTTACAAAATGCTTCTAACGTAACATACGTACCGATGGTATATGGAACAGGTACGGCTATTTGTTATGTTATACCTAAAGAATATACTGTCGAAAAAATTGAGGCCGCGCTAAACGAAGCAAAAGATCGCTTAAAAAATGTCACAAGCCCTTCATTATATATAGAGTATGTTACGCCGGCATTAAAAGCCGTTACATTATCGATTACTTTATCTAACGATAATTCTAATTTAGCCGATATCAAAAAGAACTTAGAACAACGTATTGCTGAATATATTAATGCTATTCCTCCTGATTCTTATTTAGATATCGGAGTAATCAACAAAATGGGAATCAACGAAACTGGCGTAAGTTATTTTAATGTTACAGGATTATTCGTAGACGGTGTATCCGTGACAGCATTAAAATCGTTACAGGATATTAAATCCAAAATGATTCTCGATACAATTCAATGGATAGAGGTTTAATGAATGGATGCAATTACTAATAAAAATTTTGCAAGAGCTTTGCAGTATTTTCCAAAGTGGATGCAAATTAGACGACGACCATACAAGTCTACATCCGGACATTTACTTAGAGCTGTAATCGAAGAAATGACCTCTATCTATAAAGAGGTCGATGAATATACTAAAGATTTCTTTTTAGTAAATTATGCTGGTCGAGAAGATTCTATTATCTCTCAAATCTATGTAGCGAATATTGGTAAGCTAGAAGATGATTTAAAGTTAGATAATGAATTTACTATTACAGAAAACTTAAACGAGTTTTATAAAAATAAAAAATATGCTTATTATGACAACGGTAATCTTTATTTTAAACTCGATGAAGTAGACGGTACTCCGATCGGGTATACTATTAATAAATTTCATTATACGGTTAACTTAAAACAAGAGCCAGTTTGGAATATCTTTGATGAGTTTGCATGGTTCGCCGGGATCGATCGACTTCCTAATGAATCTAATCTTAGTTTATCTAACCGAACATATGATGCATTAAGAACGAAGAATAATAAAAATAATAATATCTTATTCGACGATCCTAATATTCTTAACACATACAAACATCGTTTTAATTCGACTGAATTCGGTTTAAAATATTTAATTAAAAACTTATTATCGGCTTATGCCGGTATTGCTTTTAAAGATATTAAAATCGATAAATTAAATAATATTAATATCCAAGAAGTAATAAAAGATCAGAAAGTATATGATTACATTGCTAAATTAAATAAAGATATTGCAAGAGAAAAGATCTGGGATATTACATTCTGGGAAAATGAATTTAAAAAACTCGATTATCTTCCTCATATCTGGGATCAACCTGTCGAATATTATTTAGACGGCGTCGGCTACTATGACAGTTTAAAAGTTACGACATCTAATTTAATTAGTTCTTCCGATACAACTGATGTATCAATTATCGGGTATAAAAAATCTAATCAGAAGGTTAGCCAGTATTTATTAAATAGCAACAAGAACGTGAATATCGGCATCGGATTAAAGAAGTTCGACTTAAAACTTAAACCGGTACAAGTCGAATATAATTTAAAAGCGACTTCTACGGTTAAGGTCGATCCTGCGACAATTAATTTTAAATCTTATAAGACTTATAACGGTGAATATCGTTTACCATTAGAAGACTTTGTTGATTATGAAGTCGGTGCGAAAAACGTTACGATTAAAAATAAAGGCTTACTCGTTAACGATACCAATAAAGAAGTAACATATAAAGTTATTGCTTATCCTAAATATCAAGGCGGCAATATTTATTTAACCTCTTTCAAAATTGATAACAATGAACAGTTAAATAATGAATTTACTAACGATTACTTTATTAAAGAAAATGGAGCCATTTCTTATTTAGATAATTATTTCTACGGCACTCGTATTAGTGACTTTGCTTCCTCTTCTAACGTAATCAACACAAAAGACGGTATTAAGCTCGACACATCCAAATCTACTGTCGGCACTTTAAGTATTCCTTTAACAGATAATATGCGTTTTAAAACAATCAATTATTCTATTAAAGATACTCCTGTTAATATCATTAATCGCTTCGATTTAATTAAGTTAAATAATTTTAAATATAATCAAGCCGATAATTATCTTTATATCGATTCCGATGTCCAAGGTCAAATCAATATCGATCAAATTATTACTTCTCTCGAATTTGAAATCGATAAGTTAGATAATGAAACGAATACCGGCTCTTGTCGTGTTTTAATTACTGACGACAATAATAATATCTTAGCGTCTAAAGAATTAAATACCGACACTAAAAACATGAAGTTCTCTTTCGAATCTGAAGATGCGAAACGAAAACATATTTCGATCGTTAAAATCGGTCAACGCGGATTTAAGATTAAATATATTAACGCCACTGCAAACGGATTAGTATTCTCGATTAATGGGCAACCATTATCTAAATCTTTAAATACATATTCTATCCCCGATAATCCAGATAATAAAATACTAACATTATCTCTTCATTCTTATCTCGGTATTTCTAATCCAGTAATTAATTATATTTCTATTGCTGGTGAATATGCTAACTTTAAATATTATGAAAAATCGATTACGGTTCCTCCTAATAGTCAAGTTAATTTAAAGATTAAATCGAGAGACACAGTATTAAAATTATATAAAGATAATAATATTATCGACGATAATTATAATACTTACGATTCGTTTATTGGCCCAGGAAGGCTTCCTTTGCTCGTCGATAAACAAAATATATCTAAGAGTGAGTTCCCTATCCTTACAGGTCAAATAAACAAACATAATGTTGATTATATTAATGTTGATAGCGAAACGAAATACATAACGCTAACTTTCGATCACTATGAAAAACAAATTGAATCGCTATCGTTATTAAATATATTAACTAATCATTATTCGTTCGATAAATCAAACGATGCTGTATTTATTACTTACGATGGTCGTGTAATTATTTATAATAAAAATATGGATCAGTCGGCATTTAAAGAGGTCGATATTCTCGGTGTATATTTTGAACTCGAATATAATAAAATCATATCCGAAATTCCGGCGACGCTATTAGTTAACTATATTCACGATGCTCGAGGCTTAATTAAAACGACTGAGGCATCGACCGAAAATAAAGTATATAAAATTTTATTGGCGACAAAGAACTCTTCTAACCATACGTTGCATCATTCTGAAACGATCGTTCAAAACCAAAAAGAATATCCGATTATTTTGGATAACTTTATTCCTAAATTGTCGGCAGAACAAGTTTATTTCGTCGAAATTAATTTGCCGGACGGCTATAATCAATCGACACAGTATATTCGATATCAACACAAGAATAAAGAAGTTTTATCTAAATGGTGTTTATTAGGCAATAATATTAATATCTTAACACCAGAAATTTCTATATTTGCTAATATGTGGAACGATAATGAATCGGATTATAATATCTCGGTTAATAAAAAATTAGAGACAACGTTATTTGCTTCTGAGTTAAGTTTGCAAGATGTATATCAAATCGATAACGTCGATTATAATTTATCTGAATATATTCTATCAGTTCCTTCATATGCTACTATCGTATATAATGAAAAAAGATATACTGAAACAATCGAGTTGACAGAAGATGGGCTAGGTAAATTTAAATATTCTAATGTGTCTTCTAATAATATCGAATTATCGATTGGCGGTACGGCCTTAGTCGAAGACGAATATGTATTATACGAAACGCCGGGTATCATTCAAGTAAATTCTATTTACGATCATGATTCATTAAGTTTGCAGGCAACATATACTTATAAGCACCCTTCTAAAATCGTATTTACTAATTTAGATAAATTATACGAATTAGTCGAGTATAATATTAATGCTTACGACACAGAAACATTAATGACGATTAAAGATATGAAGGATGGCGACTCTAAAAATTTAAATATCGCTAATAACGATATCGATAAAATATATGCTAAAGCGTTAGATCCTAACTTTACTGCAGTAGTCGTAAATAATGTCGTATCTGTATATCGTAATAGTTTAGATAATAAGGTTGCAGTTAAATCTGGTTATTATTATGAAGCCGGTAAGGAATATTATTTCCCAGTATACGAAACAGAAGTCGATCATCATAAAGAACATTATGTCGATTTGAATAGCACTAAGAAACAAGGTAGTCTTGTTAAGATGCAAACAGAAAGACAGAACTTCATTCCGAATAGTTTAATGGATATGAAAGTATTAAATCCATTATGTTATGTTAACTTTAAAGAACAAAAAGAAGTTTCCGAAATTTCATCGCTTCACTCATTAACGACAGCAAATACGTTTAATAATTGGACGTTCCAAGATTGCGATCCAACATTAATCGAATTAAATAAAAATTACGTTATTAATTTTAAATTCGACAAAGAAGGATATGCTATTTTTAGAATCGACAAGTATGCATATGCTACATCATATTGCTACATTAAAAAAGCCGGCAACTTAAAAATTTCTTTGTATAAAGAAAAGAAATTAAACGGCTTCAGATTGCAAAAGAAACCGCTCTTAGAAAAAGTAGAAGATTTCGTCATTAATGACGATTTTGCCTTCTCTCAATTTAATGTCGACAAAGATTTCTATTATTATATTGTCGTTACTGGTACGGTCGGTTCGATCGAAGAAATTGTTCTGTCCGATAAATTAATAACAGAACCTCATAGTAAGAATATCGATAAGTATAGTTGGGATTTAACCGAAAAGAAAAACAGTATAGTGAACGAAATTATTTTCGATACGTTTAACTATACAACCGATAATAATATCGATGTCGATGATAACGACGTAATTCAATATGGTACAACAATCGATTATGATGCTACATTATTAGCGACAGCTGATTTGAAACGTTGTCAGTTAGATAAAGTATTATTGCGCGGTAATAAACTAATTACGTTGAATGAGTCAGGAACTGTTACGACAGAAATCTTTGATTTAATTCATAATCAATATAAAGCTAAATCTGAAGATTGGTATAAATATCTTAAAAATATATTATATATGGCTGCGAAAATTAATACTCTTAGTGAAGATAAATTTACGATTCGAGTATTAGGTTCTGAAAACTATTATTCTAAATATGCAACTATTGCCGTTATCGAAAATGGTGACTATGTTCTTTTATCTAACGATAAATTAGTACAGTATATTAGATTCGAAATCGATATCCCAGCAAATAGTTCTATTAGCTCTATCGACGTATATAATATTTATGATGAATTAGAAGATCAAGCTATTGAGTCCTTGCCTGTTGCTGGCGGCGATTTTATTTCTCGATTATTTATGGTATCTGAAAAAGGCACTTATAATTTAGATACGATCGATGCCGACATTAAAGGCGACATCAGCATTAAAGTAAGATCATTACGCAAACAAGGTGTGAATAATCAGTTTACGGCTTGGAAAGATTTATATCGATCTGGTACATTAACTCCTGTATCGTTTACCGATACCGATACATTCCAATTTAAAATTGAGTTATTAAATAATAAATCTACTATTAAATTAAACAGAATAGGATTAACGGCTATATGATATTTTTTAATAAAGCTCGTGTAACAAAAAATAATGGTTGTTATTTTTATGATCAAGATATTATAACTGCCGATTATTTATATTCTGGAGATTGTAGAATTGAACTTCAATTAAAATATGTTAATTCTGGATTCGGCATTTTGTTAATTCAAGATGCCGAAGACATTTTTAAATCTCCTAAACAATACATGTTTAAACTTGGCGATAATGAATATTCTGTTATCGATAAAATTACCGATATTCTTGGAGCAAGTACTCAAACTATTCAAGAATATTCTACTGTTCAATTTAAACATTTAATAAACAATGATGATGCTATTTTAGTTTTAGAAAAAATAAATAACGAAGTTAATTTTTATTTAAAGACTAAAAAAGAAAAAGTCGTATTTATCGAAAAATTTAAAATCGACATCGATAATTATAAAATAGGATTTTATTCTCAGTATGGAAATACTATCAAATCTATCAAGATATCAACTGGTCTTCCTATTGGATGGGCTGCTAATTCTATCAGTACTGTTGGTGGTAGGATCTATTATTATGATAATACAATACAATTTGAAAATTGTACTTATGAAGCGGAAACAGAAACTGATTTCATATCGCTTAAGAAAGGGACGTACTTCTTAAAAGCCGATATCGAAGGCGATATTATCGCTTATGTTTTTGAATCTAATAGTGATAGTACAGATATAAATAAAAAAGAATTGTTAAACGGCAATAGAATAGTTCTCGAAAAAGATGCCGACATTTCTATTCGTTTCGCCGGAAGAAATGGTATCGTTAAAAATATTTCGTTACAGGAATATGAGAATAGTGAATACGTTCCATCTTCTGGCAGCGGCTCTAAACAAGAAGGAAGTTATTTGCACTTCGATTTAGATAATATTTCTAGAATCGAACTCGTTATTAATATTCAGAAACTACCTATCGCCGATAAATTAAAATATTATTATTTTAAATATGACGGCCGTGAATATACGCCTGAACTTCCTCTTAATGAAGACGTTAGAATCGTATACGATCGTGAGTCATTAACTATCGCATATCCAGGTGGATACGTTCATTTAAATAAATATTCTTCTCGATATCTAGATATGTTTTATAATATCGATGCTTATGTATCTAAGTTAATTGTTACTAACAAAGAAAATAAAACCGAAGACATTCTTAACGTAAGTGAATTTATTTCTTATGTAACCGATGAAGTAACATCTCCTATCTTATGTTTAGATAAAGATGATGAGCCGCTCGATTTAAGTTCTTCATATCGAGAAATTATCATTCCTTCTATTAAAATAGAAATGTTTAATCGATATACACCAATTAATTTATCTAAAAAACTTAACGTGTATGAATTAGAAGATATACAAGTAGTCGGTATTAAAGAATTTACCGAAGTGAATCCATTAGCCAAAACATTAGATAAGTTTATTTTATCCGATGTTGGATATGTGTATTTAGATTTTAATCATAACACCGATGTCGACATTAAACATAATTCTATTACTATTTCTAACGAGATTAGAAAGCAATATAAATATATTATTATTGTATATCCGCATGCAGAAGAATATATGTATCGGTTTACGAACTGGAATCGTGAAGTATTTTCTAATACTAAAAAAGAATTAAAGTTAGCTAAACCAATTCTCGATACGTTTAATAATATTATCGTGTATGCGACAAATGAAGATATCGATGAAAAATATTTCTATCGTGTTCGTAAGGAAAAAGAAACGACCGATGTAAAAATGGCCGTTACTAATTATGACGTATTGGACAATAGTCAATTCGATATCGATTTTAAAAGAAATGAAATCGTTCTCCATAATAATAATTATAAACATTATATTATTGAATACTTGAAAGCAGATAGTTATTGCATTAACGATTTAAAATATAATGTACTAATCGGGAAAGAAGCTTCTAATCTTTACGAAGTGAAAGTATCTTCTAATAAAAAAGATATTAAGATTATCTACGATCAAAATAAAGAAACTAAAGCGATCGATCAATATAAAATAACAGATTTAAATATGATACCAAATGAATATGTTGTTATGAGGTAACGGTATGAAGATTTATAGAAACAAGAAAAAAGTAGCGAATACTGTATTGCTCGATGATCAGGATATGCCATTATCTTATTTGGTTAATAATTCTGTTTATGCTGATACCGTTATTAAATTCAATAACAATTTATTAAGTTTAAATAAAAAAGAAGCTATATCTTTATATCAAAAGATCGATAAAGATTTACTTTTATTTAAAGAAAATTATGTTCCGGCCAAAGAACAAAAAGATTACCTTTTGGATAAAGACGGTATTATTACAATAAAAGATACATCTAAAAAGGCTTCTTATCGCCCGACAGTATTCGGATATAAATATATTCTCCAAAGAAATATTCCGTTTTCTTCTGGACGTAGCTGGGATATCAATATAGATTTTACCGGCATGGAAAAAGTAAAGTCTATGTTACAAGGCATTATTGTTCCTAACAATATCAAATTTAATAGTGTGACCGATAATCCCGATATTAAATATTATAACGGAGAAGATAAGTTCTTAAAGGCTATGAAAGCCGGCGGCTATAAAGATAATTGCAATATTTATATCGTAAACTCTACTTACGGCAATAAGATTCTTTATAATAAGCCTAAGATATTCGACGTAGCTAAACCTGTTTTATTTAACCAATCTGAATACGTAATTGAACCATCATGGGATATCTTCAATCATGATTTAGAAATGTCGTTATTCCCTCGTGCTACATATGACTATATTAAATTAACGATTAATCATACTCCGATACTCATTATGCAAGATCGATTGAATTTTAAAACTATTTTATTGTGCGGTAAAGAAATCTTTACTGAGCCTCGCTTAATTCAATTTCTTGCTGAAAATATTGTTTATGCTTATAGCATTGGCTACCATCGTATTCCGGAAAAAGTCGACAGCTATATTAATACTTTCATTTCTAATAATTTGATCGATTATTACTATAGTTTAAATAATCGATTGAATATGAAACATCCTCAAATTAATTTAGATAAAGATATCGCTTCTTTAACTTCGCTCGATAATCACGATTATAAATTAGTTTATGTCGAAACAACAAACGAAAACGTTATTTTCGATTATGCCACACCTTCCCGTGATATTTACTTTAAGAAAGTAATCGACGACGAGCCTAAAAAAGATAATAATGAATCTTTAATCTACACTGTAAATCAAGAATTAAAATTTATCGATAATGTCGACTATTCTTTATTTAACATTGAACAGTTACCTTCTATACGTTATAATTATGATAAAGAAAAACTTCAGTTAATTATCGGTCAATATTATAGTTCTAAATATAATATCGTTAAGTCTGAAGAAACGATTATTAATATCTCGAATATAAAAACTAATTATAGTTTATATATGACGAATACGGGCATATTAAAAGACCAAAGATTTTATATTCTTCCGGTCGATGAACCATCTAACGATATTAAAGTTGCCGATATTATTATTAAACTCGATACAAAAATCGAGCCTACCGACACAAGAATAATTGGTGGCGGATCTAGTAAATTCGACAATTACGAATATATCGATACAGGTAATATACTTGGCAGACCGTATAGAATTGGTACTTCTATGGTAATCACATTACCTAAAAAATATGAAAGTCATAGAGACCAATTACAGGAACAAATTGACAAACATATTTCTTCGTCGGAAGCAGCAGTATTATTATTTAAGGATTAATAAATGGCACAAAATTATTTAACAAAGGTTGATTTTACCAAAGGCGTAAAAGCTAAACCTATTAACGACAATTTTGAAATGATTCAAGATTGGATCGACACAGAACGTCTTCAGTCTGCTGGCTGGGGCGTTGTGTCCGGTTTTGAATGCAGTCGACGTGGCGATGAGTTTATTATCGATGTAGCAGCTGGTGAATTAATCAACAAAAAAGGCCATCGAATTAATCTTGACGCTGCGTCCATTAACGTAGGTGCTCCACAAGCTATTCAGTATTTCGAGAAATTTACTTTAGATGCTAGCGGACAAATTACATTACGTTTTCCGGTATATGCTCCATCTCAATTAAAACAGGTAGCATATATCTCCGGAGTTCAAGGCGAACTTCCAGATTTAAAAGAATTTAGAGTATATGATTTAGAAACTCAAGAAAGTTTACAGATTGCTTCTATTAATAAACAAATTATTCATGTCGTAGACCCAGAAGCAAACGTCGGCAGAAAAGTCGGTGTCGTATATCACTATGCATCATCTCATATCGATACAATTACGTACAACGATAAAACTCCTGAATTATATCCTAAATATCATTACGGTATTTTCTCAGCATCGCCTGCATTCCCACCTATGCAAAACTTTGAAGATGCTGGCGATATCGTATTAGGTTGGGCTTATTGGATAGTCGATGAAACAGGTATCTCTGTTAAATTCTTCTATGATAACCGAAATACTCGAGCTATTTATGTCGACGAATTTGGCGATATTTACTTCTACGGCAAATTATATTCTAAGAACCAACGTAAGTTTATTTACTTTATTCAACCAGAGCATCCTGAACCAAACGACTTATGGTATGATAGCGATACAAATATTTTATATATTTGGCGACAATTTAACGGTGAAGATTACCAATGGGTTCCGGTAAATGAACACAGTACGATGGATCTTCACGAAACTAAATTGTTTATTCCAGATGAAAATTTAACCGACGAAGAAAACGAAAAGCAAACATTCGTATTCGATGAAGACGATGTTAACATGTTCTTCATTCCGAGATCTAATTCTTTAGACGTATATATCGATCAAGGATATATCATGAAAGATCAGTACGTCGAAATGGTCATGCTTAAAGAACAAGATGCTAAAGGCAAACATTTAATCGTACCTGATAGTGCGAAATATAAAATGAGCGATATCGTAAAAGGTGTCGGTTTTAAATTAAACTATGCATTAAACGAACCGACTGTCGTACAAGTTAACGTTCGCCATACAATTAAAAAAGGTAAAGAATCCGGTGTATTCCAACGTGCTGCCGTATTCGTCGAAGAAAAACGTATTATTTATAACGAAGATTCTTATCCTAACAATACTCGTGTTATTAAGTTACCGACATATTATGAATACGGCAAACAGCAAATTGAAGTATTCTTAAATGGATTAAAATTACATAATGGGTCTTCTGATGAGGTCGACTTTAGTGAAGTACTCCCAGTTCCGACTGAAGACAATCCTAATCCGACATTAACGAATAAATTTATTATTAATAATAACGTTAATTTAAAATATGGCGACCGCATCATTTATCGAATTTCTCATTATACTTGGTCTTACGAACAATTAGAATCTATTATTACTAATGCTCAGAATGGCATTAAAGAAACTAAAGATTTGATTACGGCAGTCGATAATAAATATAGTCGTATTACAGATTCTATCGATCCTGCAATTACGGCAATGCAAACGACGATTCAAGATCTTAAAACTTCGACACTTAATACCGATAACTTTATTAAGCGTAGTGAAAAGATTACGAAGTCTATGTTGGATGACGAAGTTAAGAATGGTTTATTTAAAACTATTCAACAGTATGAAATCACGATCGACCCAACTAGTACAATTTATCCATTACAACATACTGTTACCGACAAACAGTTATCATTTGTATTATTAGATCAATATGTCGGTACTAATAAAATCGATAATGCTAATATTAGCACGATCTTAAATTATGGTACTGATTATGTCTATGTCGATAATAATAAGATTAAATTATCGGCCGGACTAATTAGAAATACAAGAAAACTTAAATTTATGGTTATTTCTTTTGGAGCGTAATTCATGCAAAATACATTGACATGGATGGTTCTCGACGAACAAGAATTTAATATTTATAGTACTTATAAAGCCGGAGTTATTACTTCGGCTTCTCGTACTGTAATTCCGGTTCGTCTATATAATAATTATATGGGCATCGAGAAGCAGCCAGATTTAAAAAACTTCGGTGTTAATTTTTATTTCACCGATATTGAAGATTCTGTATTATTAGATTATATTAAAATCTTAAATGCAGATTCTACTGAGTTACCGACAACTCGTTTAAGTGACACATTAACAGTTAACTTAACTAACGAAGTTGTTCTCAGTGGCGCTCCGAATAAAGGAGATAGTGAACATAATTATTACGATTTTAATATCGTAATAGAACTACCTAAAGATCTTAAATATAAAATTAACGATCTTAAAGAATTAACTTGTGATATCGTATATTATTAAGGAGGCCTTTAAATAATGAAACCTACTTGGGGTATTCGAAAATTAAATGAATACAGCATAAGTAAAGATACAGCTATTATTATTACTGATAGCGAAAAAGATAACTATTATTGGGCCGATATTCCTGATGGATCGTTATTAGTAAATGACAAAACAGGTAATCTTAGTATTAAATTAACTGGTGAATCGGATTGGGTGCCAGTCGGTATTCGTAAAGATGGTACAGATAAGCTCGTTAAAGATGCCGTAATCAATGTCGAATATTATACGATTGTTAAATTCGAATTAGAGCATAATCGATTTTATTATCATGACCGAGAAGAAATTACTCGTATCGGTAAATTGATCGACGGCAAGGCTCAATTTAAAGTTGGTTCTGGATTATATATTCCGGGGACAAATCAATTAGAAGTATTAATTAACGACACTGTAAGATGTAATACTTTGGACGATAGTCTCGAAGAAATTAATATGAAGTATTTCCAAATCGATGCCGACGATATTCGATTAGGTTCGACAGTTACAGTTCGTTATATTAACTATGAACGGTTAAGTGAATTATATCCGTTTATCTTTATTCAAGAAAGATACCCTTGGTTCTTCGAAGATAAAGATATCTGGATTAATACGGCAGAAAACGTATCTGAAGACGGCTTAGCGATTACACCGATGAGCTACACAGTTTCTTATCCAGCCGATGATCCAGCTCATGCCGAAGTTACAGTTTTTACGACTAAAAAATCTCGATTAATTGCGACACATCGCCGCGACGAATATTTTAATGACGTGACTAAACGTAGCATTACTAAATTTAAAGTGCCGCGTAAAGTACACGATTATTATCTAAATCTCTTCTCGACTTACTTCGGTTATCAAACTAACTATAGCAAAGCATTAATTAAAGGTATTCAAACTGAAACAGATAAGTTAACGTTAGATGCTGAAATGTTATATCCTAATGCTTTAATGGGTCGAGCTTCTGTAAAAACACAAATCGGTAATATCGTAACATTTAAACGTGACGGTAAAAAATTATATGCTTCTCAAAATATTGGTATGGGTGTTCAATATAACTTACCTCGTGAAGAAGATTCATACAATATTACTGTTATAGTTCGTAATCCTAGTAATGGGTTAAGTAAAGAAAAAGTATTAACTGTCGACCGCCGAAAAATAATTTTAACGGCCGATATTAGTTATGTCACAACGACCTCGGGAACAGAAGTTGTCGTGACAACTTTGCCTGGGTCAAAAATAACGATTATAGGCGCTGGTCCTATGGCCGGTGGAGTAATTGCTAGAGATGCTGTTGTCGGTGACAACGGAAAATATAAAGTAAATATTCCTTTGGCGCAACAAGCTGAAACATATACGGTAACAGTTTCTAACGATAAAGCAGATAATACCGTTAGTAAAGATATTGAAATATTACTTCATACTCCAGCTACGCCTCTTTCTGTTTATGTAGTCGACGGAAAAGATTCTCTAACTGGTGATTACGAAGGAACAAATGCATTATCGATTCAAGCAGAATCAGGTTCTACTATTATAATTAAAGATAGTTCCGGTGCCGTTATTCACACAAAACAACCTTCTAATTTGTCTGTCGAAGAAACACTTTATAGAATCCCGTTATTTTATCATCCAGAAATAAAAACTTTTACGGTAGAAGCTAATAAAACTAATAAAGTTCCTGAATCTAAAACAGTTACTGTTAACGGATATAAAAAAGTAAATGCAAAAATTCCTTTTAACGTAAACAATGTGACGTTTAATAATAGAATTTGGGATGTGTCGTTCGATTATGCAAAAGGATCGACTATTACGGCATATGATGCGAATAATAATATAATTAAAACTAAAGATAATACAGATAGTATTGTTACGACATCAGATGAAACAATGCGTTATTTTGCTGGCCGTTATTATTCTTTTAGACAGAAGAATAGTGATTATACCGTAAGATTTGTTTGTACTCATCCTTTATATAACGATCAAGAAGTGACGAGAACTGTAATTGGCGCGCATTTGCCAGAACATCAGATTGAGTTATTAAATACTTATGTTATTAATCCATATGCCGATATGTATAATTCTGATGCTTATCAAGTATTAGAACTTAAGTTATATAAGACGACTGAAGATTTAGATAAAGTTCATTTAACTCTCGATACTCATCCAGAGATTCAAAATAATTTAACATTATCATATGGCGGAACAAATGCTAAGCCTATTCAATATCTTGGGTCAAATCTTTTAGATAAGATTAATGGCTCTAAATCTTCTTATTTAGAATTTTACGGTAAAGATGATTTATCTAATGAAGAAACATTAACTGTTTTACCTAAAATTAATGATTATTTATCTAACGCTTATGAAGCCAACAACGGGTCTTATTACTTTATCTTTAAAGTCGATAATTTCTATGATTTAATGGAAAATAGAAATATTAATATCAAAGTTAACAATAAAGCAACTAACGATATTAATGTTCCGACGACTATTCTTCATTGGAGAAATTTTGACAAAAGTATCAAAAAAGATAGTTCTATTGAAAATAAAATTAATACTAAGTATAATGTTTTTCATAAAACAGTATATAGTGCTTCAGCAAATGTTAGCGATAATTGCTACTCTGTCAATAAAAATATAAAATATATTCATCCTAATTTTATCAAGTTTATAAACATTAGATATGAGAAAAGATATTTTAAGAATAAATATGATGCTCTTATCTCAAAATTAAAAGAAAAAAAATATCTTGACAATAATTATAGAAATTCAAAATATTATAATTATGATGAAATAATTGTCGATGGGAAAATTTTTGATACACGTTTTAAGCATCTTGATTTTTCTTCTGATTTAATTTTATTCCCATTAAAATTTTCATACTTATTTGCATCTATTAGTATAGATGATAGTAATTATATAATTAATGATGATGGGACTTCACCTATGTTATATTTAAATTGTAATGTTAATAATGAGAATATAATTGGAGTTAAAATTAATAATAGTGATTTTATAAAAGAATTTTATAAATCAATTGACGAAATTGGAATAAGAAAAAATAGCGATACTTATGGAAAACTTTTAGAACAAGTTTCTTCTTCTAATTTAATATTTGAATTTTCTGGCAAAACTATTCCATCGTTTTTATTAGGCGATTATAATCACAGAGCATTAAAAAATGGCGTAATAGCAAATAATGTTGAAAGAGTTCTTGAAAATGGATTTGTATTTTTAAATAATTCATATGTTTTAATAGATTATACAAAGTTAAAAGAACTAAATAATTTTGCTTTTTCAAATTATTTTATTGGCTATAATGGACCAAGAGTAAAAAATATTGGGCCTAATGATACTATAACAATAAAATTAAAAGATGAAGAATATGTTGATAATGGCGTAAGATATAAGCTAGCCGATCTAAATTCAGATATGAATTATTCAGTATTTGATAAAATATATCCATTTCCTTCTTATGAATCAGGTTCTGATTATTTTGATTTAAAAATAAAATGTGGTAATAATCATTTAAAAATATCGGATCTTTTATTTAATAATTCTGCAATAAAATCTTTCGATATAGAATCTCCATCAATAACTTTTATCGATGAATTTGGAGAAGTTATTTCTTATAAAAATATTCCGTCTACTCCTAGAATTCTAGGTATGAACAGAAAATTTAATACCGTAAAAGATAGATATAATATTCCAGATGAAGTATCTATTATTAATAGTAATTATGTGATGGGTCATTTCGCTAATACTAGACTAAAAGAAATTGACTTAAGAAAATTTACAAATTATTTTTTACAGACAAGAGAATTTGCAGGAAACAATGAATTAGTAAAAATAATTTTTCCAGATAAATATATTTCACATCATTATGAAGAAACTATCGATGGGCAATATGCATTATCGAGTTGTTATGCAGTTGAAATAGACAATCTTGGATTTATAACATCGGCATCAAATACTGCTGGTTATAATTCATTTTATGATACAAAAAGACTTCAAACACCTATAAATATGAATTATTTTAATTTTATTCATTATAGTGCATTTGCTAGCTCTAATACTACCGATTTTATATATGAAAAACGCACTGTAACTACAGATTATTATGGAGAAGAAGTCGTTATTGATGATGGTTATCTTGAGTCTATTGAAAAAGGCAATAAGTTTCCTGTAAAGATGAAAGATAAAGCTTTTTATGAAACAAATATGTCACAAGAATCATTTAATAGAATAAAAGATAATTTTGTTAATTTTGTGCATGAATGTTTTTGTAGAGCAAAAAATATTAAAGAAGTCGTATTAAATAATTCAAATTTATTATCTTTTTCTGAAGCATTTTTAGATGTACCTTTAGAAAAATTTGTTATTAATTCTAATAGTGTTAAAGCAATTATTTTGAGCGACAGATTCTTAAAAAATCAAAAACTTCATGATGATCCAGACAATTATAAAATAAATGCAATAAATAATGAAATATTTATGTTTGATAATTTTGGTGCATATAGTACGATTCACACAATCAATATGCCAAATTTGAAACATTCTTATATTGCAAAACCTGGAATACGTATAGATTTTGGATATAATTATCTTAGATATGAAGAACCTTTAGTTCTGGCTAGACATCTTGATGATTTTGGTGGATCAACAAGTGGCATCGATATTAGCTATTTTAATGATCAAGATTCTATCACTAATGCAAATCTTGAAACATTAGAAATTAATGACTGGAATACTTTTTATGCTTTATTTTCCAATGTTGTAAATAAAAATGATATTAAAATAAAAAAACTTGTTATAAAAATGTCTAATAGAATGCAGCCACAAGATATTAAAGAATTTCTTACATATAGTCCTGCTTCGAATATGATGTCATTACTTGGAAGTAAAGAATATATTCAAAAATATAGATGGCCAGCGTTAGAAGAAATAAATATTAAAAATGATTTTTCTAATTCTACAGAAAGAACTGTTCTAGGAGTTAAAATTAAATATGTCTAAGCTTAATGATTATTTTGAAAAAACAATAGGTCTTCCTATTATATATCATGACTATGAAACATATGATTGGAACTCCGCAAAATATGGTACGATAGTTGTCGATCCAAAAGATAATAACATCGGCATTAAATTAAAATATAATGTCGATAATCAAGATCCAAAAGATCCATTCTCTAAATATGGTCCTAGCTGGGTAGCTCTTAAGCTACCCGCTAGTGAATCATTAATCGTAGAAGAATCTTCTAGGATGGTTTGTGAGAAAATTATATTTATCGATTATGATCGTATCGAAGGTAAACTTTATTATTCTATTAATGGTGTATATAAAGAATCTAAATTAACTCGACAAGACAACTTTGTATTTGAGTTAGATAAAGGTGAATATATTCCGGGTAATCATCATATTAAAGCATTAATTAACAATGCGATAGAATGTTCTCCGGCCACTAAAACTCTTAAAGAACTCGATAGCACACACTTCATTCTTAATTCAACACAGTTAGAACAAGGTTGCGAAATCGATGTATATTATATTGAACGATATCATGTCGGAAATCCTGTTCCTCGATTTTACAATCAAGAAGATGAACCAGTAAATCCTGAGCCTGGTGATTTTTGGATTAATAGTAAACGTAGCGAATATATGAAGCAAAAGCTTCCTATTACTCCTTATATCCGATACGATTATAATTCAATGCAGCTTTCTATCCTTTTAAAGTCTATTAATAATAGTACTTTTAAAATTTATAAAGGTGAGAATTTAGCTGCAACAAAAACAAGTAATCGATCTTGGACGACGATTAAAGTTCCGTTAGCATACAACGAAATTTATACATTAAGAATTGTCGGCGAGAATAATGATTATTTAACCAATGAAGTGACTCGCGATATTCATTCTACTTCCAAAGTAAATATTGCTTTACAGAATTTATCGTTAACAAAAGATAAAATAAATTTACATTTAGTTGGTGAGCCTGATTTAAAATTTACTGTATATAGTACTGCCGATACTTCTAATGTTAGATTTATACCGGACGATTTAAATAATGCATATGATGTTAGTTTCGACCGTAAGAACAAATCTTATTATGTCGACATTACGGCACACAAGCAGGGTAAGCTATCTTTCAGCTTAGAACGAATTCTAATCGAAGCAAAAGACCCTGTCGAAATTCCAATTAGAATTGTTTCTAAAGAGTATATGGTTCCTGATACTTATAATCAAGTAGCCAAATTATTTGTTCGTACTATTTATAATAAAGAACTTACTCTTATTACAGCTTCTAATAATCCAGAAAATTTAAGATACATTACGTCGAACAACGGTGAAGAAGACGGTAAAACATATTATGATTATCAGTATAATGTAACATTATCTAATAATATGCAATATGTATCTTTTATGGCTAGTGATACAAGAGAAAATGCCGTATCAACTGTTGTTACGACGAGTATTCAACCTAAGCGAACAAAAGAAATTAGAGCACGGCTTGAATTAAGCAGTGATCCAATAAAAGTAATTGCCGGCGTTAAATATAAGAAATTAAACTTAATCGTTCCTAATAGTGTTCCTAGTGTTCAAATTATTCCTAAGATTTATAACACTAGAACTCAAGGTCGTATTCGTTTAATTAAACAGGTCGGGAATACATATACTTATTTAGTTCCTGTGTATAGCCAGATTTTAGATCATATTGGTACTAATCCTAATAATCCATGGGAAACTAAATCTGACGTTATATTTGAATTATCGGCTTACGCCTATATCGATCAAGTATTAGAATTCCCGAGCAGTGACTTAGATCATTTATAGGAGTTAGATAAATGCCAATTAAACAAAGTAAAAAAATAACTTCTCGATTAATAAGTAATGGCCGAGCTACTTTTGTATATAGTGATAGCGATTATAAATGGGACCTGCTACCAAATGGATCTCTTTTAATCGATGAAGAAAACGGTAAAGTAAAAATTAAATTAGAAGGCAAAACTGATTGGACTCCTGTCGAAGAAGTGTTAAATAAAGATTCTAATTTGATTATTCACGGTAATCGTATTATAAAAGAACCATTTTTAGTTATCGATATCGATAAAGAAAATGATACGATTACTTATATAAATCATAGAAATGAACGTCGGCATAAATTTATTTATCGTTACCAAAAGGATTGGTTTGCTGTATTTGAACTCGATAAAGGATCTTATATCCAGAACAAGAATTTAATCTCGGCTACGATTAATAATACGATAGAGTGTAACGATAAGAATTATAAGTTACAAGAGTTAACGAGCCGAAGAATCGGTATAGATCTCGATGTATTAATTCCGGGATGCTGGGTCGATGTTCAATATTACGACATATATAAAATGACTCAGCCTGGTTATAATATTTTTATTAATAAAGATATGCCAGAAAAGCAATTATTTGATAAGTCTATGGCCGTTGTTTTAAACGATAAAAAAGTAGTTGATACGGAAGAAAACCCGTAATATAACAACGATAATATATTATTTCTAGTACTAGAGGTTAATCAATGGCTAAAAAAATAGAAGAATTTATGCTGTCTAAAGATCTTCAAGACAAGATCAATCAAGTCAGCAATTTAACTCAAGTCCATATGGATCAATTGGACGCTTCATTAAAAACATTGTTAACAAATATCGGAAACGCATCTCAAGGAGTCATCTCTTATGATGACTCCGAGATTCGTAATCGAGTAATTTCTCTCGAGAAAAACTCTGCTACGAAAACTGGATGGTTCAACAAAACTTCCGACAAGTTAACGAAAGAAATGCTTAATGCCGAAATGCAATCTCTTATCGATGATATGCAAGATTTCGCAGATGCATTATTAACTAAATTAAATATCTCTGATGCCGATAACAAATATCGCGCTAAATCTGAAAAACTTCAATTAACAGATTTGAGTGAAGAATTCCAAACTCAGATCCGTAATATTATAGATAAAGTAAATGCTTTAAATACAACATTTGCCGGTCTTAATTTTGTCGCTAACGATATCGAACAGTTAAAACGTATCATTAGTGATTTACCTAACACTGCTATTACGAGAGATTTTGCCGATGCTCGTTATCGTTTACAAGATCAAAAGATCACCGCAAATGATGTAAATGATACATTGCGTCCAGCAATTATTTCTCTTCAGTCTAATTATAATAAGTTAGATAATGTAGTCGTTAGAAACGACTTATCTGAGTATCGTCGTTTAGATAACGATATTAACATGTCTGATCTCGATACCAGTATTCAAGCTAAGCTTAATACGATCGATCAGTTGAACGCTAATATTAATGCTCGCATTAACACACTCGTCAATCAAGCATTGGCTACCGGTTTTGTTGACACATTAAAAGCGACTTATGTCGGAGATTATGCATTACTTAACAATACTGATTATCAAGATTATATTCAAAACTTATTAGATAATGTTAATACCAATAATAAGGCAACTGTTATTCAATCTTTATTCGCTTTATATAAAGGTTTAAAAGATGTCGCTGTTTCTGTTGCATCAAATAATGCACAGTTAAATAATGTTAATACTCAGTTTGCGTCTATGGCAACTAATAATAACTATGCAAAATCTTTAAAAGATCTTGATGCGGTCGACATTATTAAAACGTTATCTTATATGTCTGGTCTTGGAAGTACTTTAGTCGACGATATTACGTCTGACGATGCTATCGAAACTCTTAGCGTAACCGGTTCTACGACTATTGTTCAAGCCGATACTATTTCTGCTAGTTATACTGAAAATGCTGCGAAAGCAACGACAGCATATATCGGTATTGCTTCTAATGCTGTTCACGACTGTGAAACAATTATGCATTTAGAGTTTCCGGCTGTTACTAACGTTAATGCTTCTGCATTTAAAAACTGTACTAATTTGAATACAGTGTTCTTGCCATCCGTAAAAACTATTCGAGATGGTGCATTTGTTGCATGCGATAATATTCATACTATTATGCTTCCTGAAACATATACGTTTACTGGTAAAGAAGGCTTGCCTCAAATGTGTCGTATTATTCGTGTAGCTGGTCCTGCCGTAGTTTAAGGAGGTCGAAATGAAAGTTAGTGTTTATGTCGACAAACTTAAAAAGTGGGTTCCGATATCTTCTGACGAAATTCTCGATAGAAATAAAAACTTATCTGATGTAAAAGATAAAGATGCGGCTATTACAAATCTTGGCTTATACGATAAGTTTATTTCTAAAGAAGCTTTACAATCTGGGTTCTTACCAGATGTATTTACTCCGGAAAATATTCAAACTGATGCTGATCATCAGTTCGTTAGCGATAGCGATAAAAATAACTGGAATAATAAATTAAATAAACCGGTCGAAATTCAAACCAACTTGGAAGAAAATCAAATTGGTTACGATGAAGTAAACGAAAAATTTTATATCGGTTTAAATAATAAAAACGTTCTTATTGGCGGCGCGTCAGCGTTAGATAATATTAAAATCGTTAATGGATTTTTCTCCGGCAATTCTCAACCAACTATTATTCGTAATACCAAAACACGAGAGGATGGTACATTAATTTCTCCTGTATTTGTCGACGTTCAATGTGTCGAATATACTGGCGGCGATCTCGGAGAAGTATCTGTATCTTATACGTCTGAGCTTATTAATATTTACAATACTGGTTCTTTTACTGGTGCATTTCAATGTATGATTGTATATCCGTTAGGAAGTGTTAATCGATGAAATGGTCAATTAAATTAAAAGACGAAATAAAAGATTTAGCATTTTCTACATACGTTTCGATATTTTATAATTTAAATGATTTAGCCGATAAAGCCCAAGCGATTAAGAACTTGGGCTTATTCGATAAACTTGCCAGTATCGAAGAAATTAAAAAGATTAAAATACTCGCGACTGCTATTAAGACAAATAATCTTCATCGATTTGTATCTAAAGTTAATAAAGATAAATATAATAATAAGATAAGTAAATTTGTTACGACCGATAATCATTTTGATATCGATAATAATAACGATGCTTATTTCCATAATGGCGAGAAACGATTTTATTTAAAATATAAAAATAAATATAGATTATTTGGCGGCAATACTATTTTATATAAAGTAGGCCAAGCTACATTTTTAGGTAAATCTAACGAAGTTAGAATTCCGCACAATTTACATGACGATAGAAATGTCGGGATTACTCCTGATTTTGTATCGATTAGACCATTACATAGTGCGGCGAAAGCTGGCGACATATGGGTTAAAAAAGATTCTAATTTTATTTATATCGGAAATACCGGTGCTGCCAATATCGAATTTCAATATATGATTTATGCTCCAAAGAATATGGGTTAAGGGATAGTCAATGAAGAAAAATCGAACATTTAAACAAGGTCGTGGATCTGAACAACTCTTAAATCAAGAGCTGTATGATATCTTTACTGCTGTCAAAGATATTAACCCAGATATCACCGAGCAAGAAAAAATTGTCGGTGCTAGTGCAGTTCCCGATAACAATATTCATGGTTCTCTCTGGCGTAAAGATAGAACCAATGAATTAAAATATTATGACGGCGTTAAGAAACAATGGGTTAACGTATTCGATAATAAATTTCAAATTATCGAACATTTGACCGAAGAAACGACTCCGGTAAATCCTGTTAAAGGTCAGTTATGGATTTACAACGGTATTATGTTGTATTTCGATGGTCGAGAATGGAAACCGATTAAATCGATTTCGGCTGACGATGCTCAATTTAATGAGGCAGCATTCGCCGATTTTGCTCTCGTTAGTCCATTACTTTCTGTCGGACACGTAACTGTACCGAGCTTACAAGATGGCGATTCTAAACGCTATGAAAATGAGTTGAAGACTGGATATCAACGTTCTAAAAAGAATGCTGTCGAAGAAGTCGATACATTCGACTTTGAATGGGAAGATCCATTTACGGCTCCGACTCACGATAAATTAGTCGATCCTAATCATAGAACACAATACGTTATTCCTAACGTTAATCATGATAGAATCTTTATGGAGAACAGTTTACTTAATGATTATGAAAAAGTAAACACTGTTTGTTTCCAATATCCGACTGTAAAAGCTCAGAAGAAGAATTTGAGTGCATTACATATTAACGCACAAAAATTATCTAACATTACTAAACGTTTATTTAAAATTAATAAAGACGATAGTAATACAAATGCTATTATCGATATTAATCCTAATAATACTGAATTCTATGGTTTTAGAGCCGGTGAGAATAAAGGCGATCATTTATATCCTTACTATGAAAAAGTAGAAACAGGATTAACGCATAGTACAGCAAGAGCTTTAGATAATACCTCCGGTATTCCTGGTGTCGATAAAATTAATGCACAATTAAATCCTGGAATTAATTATAATAAACCAGATAAAGTAACTATTGAAAATAGAACGATGCGTCGAGATGTTACTATGAAAGATGATCCCGATAATCGCTTCGGTGATTATGTTATCTTACATAAGAAAATTTCTTTGAATTATCGTACTGTTCAAAATTATGATTATATCTTAGCCGTTACTTATGACTTTAACTGGATTAATTATACAGGTTCTTTGAAGAAGTTAAATAATGGCAACTTATTCGAAGGTTTCCATATTCCCGATCTTCCAGAATCTATTAATCTATTCTTCGACGGCTTAATGCTCGAAGAACAGTTTTACGATGTCGACGTTAAAAATCAGTTAGTAAAATTAGAAGATAAGATTTATAAAGAAGATGAAGTGCACGTCTTTAAAAATTATATTAAAGACTCTGGTTATATCGTAGAAACCAACTTGGATAATCAAGGTGTTATCTATCTTCATAAGAAATTTAAATCTCCGTTAGTTTTCGTAGCCGGTGAATTAATTCATCCATTATTCGGTGGCTTAATTTTCCGCGACGATAAAATCTTCGTTCCTCGTGCTAAAGTAAATATGCCGTGGACAGTCATCGAAGCGTATATCCCAGGTGAAGAAAATGCATACGCTGCCGGTACTGTAAACTTCGATAATAATATTGTTGCCGGCACTAATCGTACATTAGCGACTGAAACTGGTACACCAAATATCGATGCGACAGCCTTGTATAATAATGGTGAACATTCTCTTATCGTTCAACAAGGTCAAATCGGCCACAGTGGACAAAACGTAATTTATTACGACCCTCGTGTTATTACGAATACCGATGAAATCATTTTATTCTTAGACGGTATGTTAATTAATCCTAAGAATATTGAATGGAATAAAGATTATCATTATTTAACACTTAAAGATGGTTTATTCCCAGGTCAACAATATTTATTATTACGAGATCCTGACGATCGATTATTCGATGGCGCTAGTGCTATGGATACATATTTTACTGGAGCATTAAGCGACAGTTTAGTGTATCATAACGGCAAACTATTATGTAACCAACAACCATTAATTTCTCCGGTATCTCCTAAAGAACGTGAACAAAGTACGGCCGATGGAGAAGTCGTGTTATTTATGCCTGACGATTTAACCGATGCTGCAACCGTTCAAATCTACGACGATTATAAAAAGATCTGGAGACTTGCTAACGATAAAGAACTTAAGGATATTAAAACTATCTGTACATCTTATGAAAATACTGTATCGGCAGTTAAGATGAATATCCCGGTTTTACCAGAAGATAGCATCGATATCTTTGCTTATAAGTTTGCTGGCGATAGTGAAAATGCAATTAAGATTGGCGATTTTATTATGGATTCTACTGACCCTACTAACCGATCTTTCTATATGCAATACGACAAATATTCTCCTCGTGTAAATGCATTAACAGTATTTAGAAACGGCGTTCGTCAAATTCTCGATATCGATTATATCGAAAATGAAGATGGTGCGTCTATTAAATTCTTAGGTCCTGCTAACGATATTAAAGCCGGAGAAAAAATTCATTATACGATCGAACAATTAGAAACTGGTGCTTCTAAAGTAATGGACGTTATTACGTTAGATAATACTAATTCTATCGGCACTAATGTGTACGAAATTCCGGCGCAAACAGAATTATATTTATATCCAGGTCGATTAGTCGTATATCGTAACGGTGTTCGTTTACCAAAAGAAGATTGGACTTTGATCGGGAATAAAACAATTCAAATTATTAATTCTGATCGCCCTTATATTGGTACGACAGTAAGTAATTATCCTAACGAATCTTTCTATAAGAAAAAAACAGATACGTCTTATACTGTACATCATCATCAACCAGATAGAATTACGATCGAAATTCGTCAAGATTATAAACGCAAAGAAGAGACATTTAAAATGCGTTATAATCGTGTTCCAGAATTCCCGATTAACGATTATAAAATCGATCCTCAAGTTCTCGAATCCAAGGATGAAGTTTTATTCTATATAAATGGTCTATTTACTGGTTTGAGTCGTAATATAGTAAATGGATATGTTTTAAATAAATATAAAAGCTGTATTACGTTTACTGATAGAAAAGTCGCTGCGCTATTAGCTAATGATCCATTGTATATCGATTTATATGAAAATCCTGAAAAGATGGAAGCGTGGAAAAAGCGTACTGGAAAATCAGAATATACAACAAGTATAAAACATTATATCACTTATGATTATCGCGTATAACGCAGGAGACTTTAATGGCACAAGACTTTACTAAAGTTACAATAAACCAAATCGACATGGATGCTGTTACCGAAACAGTCATCGCAAAAGGTAATTTGGTATACCGCACAGATCATAGTGATACTAAAGCAGAAGATGTAGATAAGGTCGGTGGCATTGCTGCCGACCACATCGCTGTAAGTATCGACGGTGATCGTGAAACAGTTCCTAATGCATTAAAACTCGGTGGCAAATTAGCTGCCGATTATATGACTACTACGACAGGTAATAGTTTAAATAAAAGAACTGAAAATATTAAATCTAAATTTGGTAGCGATATTTTAGCATTGCGTGACGAATTATATCAACTTCGTGGTCAATTAGCTAAAAATGGTTATGTAAAAGATATCGGTTATTATGATGGATATTATGATTGCTTCCATGATTTTAACCAAGTTCATTTAAATAAAGAATTAGCAAATACTAAAAATACAGTTCAGACCGATAGAAAATCTTTAGTGTTCCCAGCGAATACTGATATGGATCAATTCTCTCAATATGATTTTATTGCTATCGTAAATAGTAATACTGGATTAGAATGTATTCGTCAAGTAGCTGCTGTCGACAAAGCTAATTTTAAATTAACGTTAGATCGCAATATTGCAAATAGCGTTATTCTTCAAAATGCAGAATACTATCAAGTATATAAATCTTATGGCGCTATTTATAATGGCGACTTCTTATTTGCTCGTCCTTTAGAAACAGTAATGGGCGATGAAGAGTATGCATCTGGCGAAACTGACGATACTAGTCGTGAGTTCGTTAAAATGATGAAGCCAGGTTTTGGATATGCGACTACTTTAAAATTTAGCGAAGGGAAAACTGGTTATTTAAAAACTGTTGAACTTTGCTTAAAGGCTTACGGCAATCCAGGTCCTGTTAACTGTTATTTAATCGACGCACGAGATGTCGATTTATTTAAAAATGGCCAGCAAGCTGAAGCTGCTTATAAATCTTCTCAAGCTAATAAAGACGATAAATTTAAATTCTTTGCGAAGACTCAACCTAAAGCAGTGAGTGCTACTGTTGAACGTCAGTATGTAAAATTTAGTTTCCAACAAGACGGTAAATATCCTATCATCCCAGATAATTACTATCAAGATCCTACACGTTATTGTTTAATCGTAGAATTCATGGAAGTTAATACTGACAACTATTATGAAATTGAATTGATTAATCATAACAAGAGCGATCTTCAATTAAATAATATTTTCTATGATTATGAACGTAAATCCGATGTTGCTGTAGCTCATGCATTAACAGAAACAGACGAAACTAAAAAACGTGATCTTTATTTCCAATTTAAAACCCAACAAAAATTAACTAACCAACCTAGTCCTGTAAATGAAGGTTTATATTCTGCTCATATTTATAATCGCAGATTGCAACGTGCTTCTAAAGCTCGTGTCGAATTGAGAATTAAACGTGAAGGCCTATATGAAGCAAGCACGTTAAGTTCTCCATCTTTATTTACGACTGAAGCAATTACCTTGAAAAGAAATCCAAAAAATGGTACAATTAATTCAGTACATGAATTAGGTTTAAAAACTGAAATCAATAAACCAATGGAATTACGTCGTGGAGATCCTTCCGATATTTCTATGCCTGTCGATGTTGTCATCGGTGAAAACATTACTAAGGTAAAAGGTTTCAATACAGAATCTGTAACGACAATTAATCCAGTATTGGTTAACGATAATGATCCTGTGTATCGTGTTGGTTACGTCGTAGCTATTAAAGCACGTGAATATAAATTTAAAAACGGTATCATTACTAAAGGTCAGTTTAAACGATTCATTGTTCCGCTTACTGAAGTCGTTAAAGACGTTCATAGTTATATGGACGGCGTTAGCGATCGTTTGATCTTTGAAACACCGTTATATGAAGAAGGACAAGAAGTCGTAGATTATAATGATTTCGAAGTTCAAGTATATTGGGAAAATCCTGAATTAAGTGATAGCTCTATCACTAAACAAGAACAAATGGGTTCCCTAAAAGAAATTACAGTAAGCTTTGCTTCTGATTTCGAATAACGAACTGTTATAGCCGGGGGCGAAAGCTCTCGGCTTTTTTATTTTTAAAGGATTGACTATGATTACAGATCATAAAGATTTTTTAGAACAACTTAACGTAATTAAACAGGGGATTAAAATACCGGCATACGATATCTCTAAGATTATGGATTCTGAAGAATATAATAATTATTATGCCGATATAGAAAAATCTCTTAATGATTTAACTGGAATGATACGATCGTTAGAAGATTGCAATCAATATATGGTTACGTATGTTAACGATATTGTCGATAAGAAATATAAAGAATTAAGTGATAAATTAATTGCACTAGAAAATAACTATTCTTTATATCAGAATAAAAATTTTATTTCTTATTCTCCTGATTTCGACGATACAAAAGTTGTTTATGACCGAGATGGCACTCAGATATCTCAAGTCGATTATGTCGTTCAACAAGAAGGCAAAATAGATTTATTTAAAAATATTTCTTCGACAAAAGCTTATTCTGTTAATATAGATAAAGATCATGGATCTGCAGTTATATCTTTTGAGCGTAATATGGTTACAGAGTTAAATAAAAAGACTGCTACATTTATGATTAAATTAAGCGAGCCAATTACATTAAATTACATATCTTGTGATTTAGTAAACTGTACTGGCTCATTTACGATTAATAATAGTATTAATCAGTATTCTTTTAACTCTTATTTTGATCCGCAAGAAATATCTTTAATTGTTATTACTTTGAATTCCAGTAATCCTGAAGTTAAACAAAAGAAGGTATTATATGCAAAATCTAAAGGATTTATGGACAACGCTTATGCTGGAATTGCCTACTTTGATAAAGGTAGTGAAAAAACAGAAGAACAGCGTTTGGCTAAAATTTATTACGAAAATGATGTCACGAAATATGTAGGTGAAGCTAATGGCAGAAGAAACAAAGATAAGTCGATCTCTAACCGTTAAAGATATCGGTATCGTACTCGACGATAAAGATACGATTAGTACAACTGCTCGACCAATTCCTCGACGTGACGAGATTAAAAATATTCAATTAGATTCTACTGTCGTTTCTTATGATTTCGGTATAAATAATATTAAGTTCTCTTATAACAATGCGACTAGCGTGAGCGGGATTATTTCTAAATTTATTACGATAGAGAATTGCGACTATATAACACTTATAACGTCGTTAAAAGAACAGTCTAAAGACGAACAATATTCTTTAGAATTTTATTTGTTAGATAATAACAAAGAAGTTCCGATTCTTCCGTATAATCAGACTCAAGTATTATATGAAAAGTTATTTTATAATCTCGAAACTCGATTTAAAATTAATAAGAATTATCAGATTACGGTTCACGAAAAAACAAAAGACGGTTTAGTGCTATATAATACATATGCTAATTATGACGAGTATCTTGCCGGCATTAATTCTTTAAATAATATTCTTAAAGAAAAATCTAAGGAATTGGTTATTAGTTATGTACCGTTCGATGCTAAAAGAATTAAGCCGATCGATAATCGTATTGCCGTAAAACTAATTAAAAGAATTTATTTCGGAAAAAATCCGGTTAAGATAGATAATATTATCGTTAATGCTCATGGAGGAAAATTAAATTGGAAGATTTAAAAAATACGACCGTTAAAAATGCGTACCTTCAAGCATTAGCCGATGAAGGATTAATGGATAAGTTTAAAGAAAAAAGTTTACAAGATTCCAAGACTCCTTTATTTAAACCTAATTATATTAGCGAAGAAGATGAGCCTAAGTATACCAAAGTACATCAAA